>Ga0105090_10001805_pt1 | contig 11666 bp, 10 predicted proteins | sample PPLLak3March2015_FD_79110 | JGI IMG/M metagenome (GOLD analysis project Ga0105090, IMG submission 79110) | Freshwater sediment microbial communities from Prairie Pothole Lake near Jamestown, North Dakota, USA - PPLs Lake P7 Core (1) Depth... | ecosystem: Environmental > Aquatic > Freshwater >... | reverse complement strand
CCCGAGCACGCCCGGGTCGCGGCCGGCTTCGTCCCAATTGACGAACACGTCGATCCCGACCAGCGACTTCCTGGCGGGCCGCCGCGGCGCCGCGGCCGGCGCGGCGGCGACGGAAGCGAGCGGGTCCCGCTCCGGATAGTCGACCGCGGCCAGTCGCTCCGGGCGCTGCCCGAGCCGCGCCACGACCGCTTCGGCGAAGGCGCGCGTGCCGACGCGTCGCCGGCCCTGGCCCTCGACGTGGATGTCGGCCGTGTGGATGCCGTCCTCGATCGTGCGAAGCCAGGCGTTGTGGATCGTGCTCGCGGGAGCGGTACGGCCGAGGTGCACGAGCATCATGACCGCCGAGAGCAGCAGGCCGGACGGGTTCGCGACGTCGAGGCCCGCGATGTCGGGCGCCGAGCCGTGCACCGCCTCGAACATCGCGCACTCGCGTCCCACGTTCGCGGACGGCGCGAGGCCGATCGAGCCCGCGACCTCGGCGGCCACGTCGGAGAGGATGTCGCCGTACAGGTTCGGCGTCAGCACCACGTCGAAGCGCTCCGGCCGCATCGCCATGCGCGCCGTGCCGATGTCGATGATCATGTGCTCGGCGGCGATGTCCGGATACCCCGCGGCCACTTCCTCGAACACGCTCCGGAACAGCCCGTCCGTGAGCTTCATGATGTTGTCCTTCGTCATGCACGTCACCTTGCGGCGGCCGTGCGCGCGCGCGTACTCGAACGCGTAGCGCGCGATGCGCTCGCAGCCCGGCCGCGTGATGAGCTTGAGGCACTGGTAGACCTCGTCGCTCTGGCGGTGCTCGATGCCGGCGTAGGTGTCCTCCTCGTTCTCGCGCACGATCACGACGTCCATGCCGGGGTTGCGCGTGGCGACGAACGGGTGAAAGGCGGCGCAGGGACGCAGGTTCGCGTACAGGCCGAGCGTCTTGCGGAGGCTCACGTTGACGCTCTTGTACCCGCCGCCTTGCGGAGTCGTCACCGGACCCTTGAGAATCACGCCGTGACGCGCGATCGCTTCCATCACGTCCGAGCCGAATCCGGACGACGCTCCAGCCCGGTAAGCCTTCAGACCGACGGCGACCCGATCGAATTCGAGCGCGGGGTCCACGGCGCGGAGGATCGACACGACGGCGGCGGTGATCTCGGGGCCGATGCCGTCGCCTTCGGCGAGGGCGATCGTACGGGCGGGCAGCGCCAGGGGCGCGTGAGAGAGGGGCCGGACCGAAGCGTTCATTACAGACCTCCAATACGCGATATAGGTGTCGTGTTTTTTATATCGTTATTCAGGGCCCGGGTCAACAGGAGAGGCGCGCATGGCCGCTGAGCAGCGGGAAGGGTCCGGCTGGACGTTCCTGAGCAACCACACCCACGTGCTCGTCTGCCTCGCCTCCGACCCCGGGCAGACGCTCCGGGACGTGGCGGGCAAGGTGGGGATCACGGAGCGCGCGGTGCAGCGCATCGTCGCGGAGCTGGAGCAGGCCGGTGTGCTCGAGCGCGAGCGCGAGGGCCGCCGCAACCGCTACCGCCTCCACACGGACGTGCCGCTGCGCCATCCGCTCGAGGCGCACTGCAGCATCGGCGGACTGCTCGAGCTCGTCACGGAGACGGCGCGCAGGGCGCCGCGCGCCGGCAGGATGCGCTGAAGGGAGCGGGCCCGCGTAAAGCCCGCAAGCCCGTCCGGCTACGACCTGCGCGGAGTAACCGTCAGAACGGGATGTCGTCGTCGAACGGCTCGGCTTCCCGCGCGGGCGCCGCCGCGGCCGGGCGTTCCCCACCGCTCGCGGCCCGCGGCTCGGCCCGGGACTCGGTTCCCATGCCGCCGCCGGAACGCCCGCCGAGCATCTGCATCTCGTTGGAGATGATCTCGGTCGTGTAGCGGTCGCGACCTTCCTTGTCCTGCCACTTGCGCGTGCGCAGCCGGCCCTCGACGTAGACCTGCGAGCCCTTGCGGAGGTACTCGGCGGCGATCTCGGCCAGCCGGTCGTACATCACGATGTTGTGCCACTCGGTCTGTTCTTTCTGCTCGCCCGTCTGCTTGTCCTTCCAGCTCTCGGACGTCGCGATCGAGAAGTTGGTGACGGCCTTGCCGTTCGGCATGTAGCGCGTCTCGGGATCCTTGCCCAGGTTGCCGACGAGGATGACTTTGTTGATTCCGCGTGCCATGGGATGTGTCCGTGGTGGATGCCGGCCATTGTACGGTAGAGGGGCGGCCGGGCGGACCCGGGATCAGGCGGGTTCGTGTCGATATGCGTCGGCGGGAGCGCCGAGGCCGGCAAGCACCGCCCAGCCCGCAGCCACGGCCGCGCTGCCCCAGAACACCCCGGAAATGCCGTAGCGGCCGAGCAGCACGCCGCCCAGGGCCCCGCCCAGGAAGGCCCCGAGGAATTGAGCGGTGGCGAAGATGCCCAGCGCCGCGCCTCGCTCGGTCCCGGGCGCGGCATGGGTCAGGAGCGCCGGAAGGCGGGCCTCGAGGTAGTTGAACGCCGCGAAGAAGAGCGCGAGCGCCGCGAGCACCTGCCAGAGGTGCGCGTGGTCGTGGCCGAGCAGTGCCTGCGCCGCACCTGCGAGCAGCACCGACGCGACGAAGAGCACGTGGCCTCGCCCGCTCCGCTCCGTGGCGACGACGAGCAGGACCGTGCCGACGAGCGAGACCGCGAAGACGCCGAGGTAGACCTGCCAGTGATCGGCCGACTCGATCCCGAGGTCCGTCACCAGGGCCTGGGGGACCGACAGGAACGTCGCGGTCATGATGAAGTGCAGCGCGAAGACACCCGCGTACAGCGGCCGCAGCGACGGCCGCGCCACGAGCGCCGCCAGCGCGGCGAGCGGACGCGCCTCCCGGCCGCCCGTGCGCTCCGGCTCGGGCGGAACCGCGTAGCGCAGCAGCAGGAAACCCGCGACGGCCATCGCGAGCATCACGAGGAAGATTCCGTCCATGCCGATCGCCGCGTCGAGCACCGGTGCCAGTACCAGCGCCACGACGAACGACAGCCCGATGCTGATTCCGACGACCGCCATCGCGCGCGTGCGTACCTCGGGCCGCGTCAGGTCGGCGAGCAGCGCGGTCACGGCCGCCGACATGGCGCCCGCTCCCTGCACGGCCCGCGCGACGGCGAGCGCCGCGACCGACTGCGCGAGCGCACCCATGATGGACCCCGCCGCGAAGAGCGCGAGCCCTACCGCGATCACCGGCTTGCGTCCGTAGCGGTCCGACCAGCGGCCGAACGGGATCTGCAGCAGCGCCTGGGTGAGGCCGTAGGCGCCCATCGCGAGCCCGAGCAGCTCCGGCGAGTAGTCCGGCAGTTCGCGCGCGTGCAGCGCCAGCACGGGCAGCAGCAGGAACAGCCCGAGCATGCGTGTGGCGTAGATGGCGGCGAGCGCCCAGACGGAACGGCGTTCCGCGGGCAGGAGCGCCGGCCGGGGCTTGGAATCGCGCTTTCGGATTGGCTTTGCCTCGAATTCCGATCCTATATTAGCAGGCTGGCCGAACGCCGCTTGGAACCGGAGCCTTCCATGGACGTGATACGCATCCGCGGTGCGCGCACGCACAACCTCCAGGGCATCGACCTGGACCTGCCGCGCGACCGGCTGGTCGTGATCACGGGACTCTCGGGGTCCGGCAAGTCGTCGCTCGCGTTCGACACGATCTACGCCGAGGGCCAGCGCCGCTACGTCGAGTCGCTGTCGGCCTACGCGCGTCAGTTCCTCTCGGTCATGGAGAAGCCGGACGTCGACCACATCGAGGGCCTCTCGCCCGCGATCTCGATCGAGCAGAAGGCGGCGTCCCACAACCCGCGCTCGACGGTCGGCACCGTCACCGAAATCTACGACTACCTGCGCGTGCTCTACGCGCGGGCCGGCGTGCCGCGCTGCCCGCAGCACGGCCAGGAACTCGCCGCGCAGTCGGTGAGCCAGATGGTGGACCAGGTGCTCGCGCTGCCGGAGGGCACCGCGGTGCTGCTGCTCGCGCCCGTGGTGCAGGACCGCAAGGGCGAGCACGCGGACGCGCTCGAGCAGCTCAAGGCGCAGGGATTCGTGCGGGCCGTCGTCGACGGGCAGGTCGTCGACCTCGACGCGCCGCCGCGGCTCGAGGCCCGCCGCCGCCACTCGGTGGACGCGGTCGTCGACCGTCTGCGCGTGCGGCCCGACGCCGCGCAGCGCCTCGCCGAGTCGTTCGAGACGGCGCTGGCGCTCTCGCAGGGCGTCGCGCGCGTCGGCTTCCAGGACGAACCGGGCCAGGCGCCGCTCCTGTTCTCGAACCGCTACGCCTGCACGGCCTGCGGGTACAGCCTCGCCGAGCTCGAGCCGCGCCTCTTCTCGTTCAACAGCCCGAGCGGCGCGTGCGGCACGTGCGGCGGCCTCGGCGTGCAGGAATACTTCGACCCCGCGCGCGTCGTCGTGAACCCGGCCCTGTCGCTCGCGGGCGGCGCGGTCCGCGGCTGGGACCGCCGCAATGCCTATTACTTCCAGCTCATCCAGTCGCTGTCGCGGCACTACCGCTTCGACATCGAGACGCAGTGGTCGGACCTGCCGGAAGCCGTGCGCCACGTGCTGCTCTGGGGCAGCGGCGACGAACGCATCGAGTTCCGTTACTTCGACGCCCGGGGCGGCGGCACGAAGCGCAGCCACGCGTGGGAGGGGATCCTGCCGAACCTCGAGCGGCGCTATCGCGAGACCGAGTCGCCGACGGTGCGCGAGGAACTCGCGAAGTACCGAGGCACGCGGGACTGCGCGGACTGCGGCGGCAGCCGTCTCAACCAGGCGGCCCGCAACGTGTTCGTCGGCGGGCGATCCCTGCCCGAGGTCGCAGCCCTGCCGATCGCGGAATCGCTCGCGTTCTTCGGCGGGCTGCACGTCGAGGGCTGGCGCGGCGAGATCGTGTCGCGGCTCGCACGGGAGGTCACGGACCGCCTGCGGTTCCTGGTCGACGTCGGCCTCGACTACCTCTCGCTGGACCGCAGTGCCGGCACGCTGTCGGGCGGCGAGGCCCAGCGCATCCGGCTCGCGAGCCAGATCGGCTCGGGACTCGTGGGCGTGATGTACATCCTCGACGAGCCCTCGATCGGGCTGCACCAGCGCGATAACCAGCGCCTCATCGACACGCTCACGCGGCTCCGGGACCTCGGCAACACCGTGATCGTCGTCGAGCACGACGAGGACGCGATCCGTCAGGCGGACCACGTGGTCGATCTCGGGCCCGGTGCCGGCGTCCACGGGGGCCGCATCGTCGCGCAGGGCACGCCGGCCGAGATCGAGGCGAGCCCCGAATCACTCACGGGCGCCTACCTGAGCGGCCGGCGCTCGATCGCCGTTCCCGCGGTGCGCACGCCGGCGCAGCCCGGGCGCGTGCTGCGCGTCGTCGGTGCGACCGGCAACAACCTTCGCGACGTAACGGTCGAGATCCCGCTCGGCCTGCTCACCTGCGTCACGGGCGTGTCGGGCTCCGGCAAGTCGACGCTGGTCGTCGACACGCTGTTCCGCCACGCCGCCGCGGCGATGCAGGAGTCGAGCGGTGACCTCGCGCCGGCGCAGGCCGTCGAGGGACTGGAGCAGGTCGACCGCGTGATCGACATCGACCAGAGCCCCATCGGCCGCACGCCGCGCTCGAACCCGGCGACCTACACCGGCCTCTTCGGCCCGATCCGCGAGCTCTTCGCCGAGGTGCCGGAGTCGCGCGCGCGCGGCTACGATCCCGGCCGCTTCAGCTTCAACGTGCGCGGCGGCCGCTGCGAGTCCTGCGAGGGCGACGGCGTCATCAAGGTCGAGATGCACTTCCTGCCGGACGCTTACGTGACCTGCGACGCGTGCCGCGGCATGCGTTACAACCGCGAGACGCTCGACATCCGCTACAAGGGCCGCACGATCCACGAGGTGCTCGAGATGACGGTCGAGGACGCCGCGACGTTCTTCCGCAGCGTTCCCGCGCTGCAGTCGCGCCTCCAGACACTGCTCGACGTCGGCCTGTCCTACGTGCGCCTTGGCCAGAACGCGACGACGCTGTCGGGCGGCGAGGCGCAGCGCATCAAGCTCGCCCGCGAGCTCGCCAAGCGCTCGACCGGCCGCACGCTGTACATCCTCGACGAACCCACGACGGGGCTGCACTTCCACGACATCGAGCAGCTGCTCCGGGTCCTGCTCAGGCTCCGGGACGAGGGCAACACGATCGTCGTGATCGAGCACAACCTCGACGTCATCAAGACGGCGGACTGGGTGATCGACCTCGGCCCGGAAGGCGGCGGAGGCGGCGGTCGCCTGGTCGCCACCGGCACGCCCGAAGCCGTGGCCGCGGTCGACGCCTCCTACACCGGACTCCACCTCGCGCGCACGCTCGCAGCGGACGCTCGGCGGACCGCCGCGGGACGCCGCAGAGCCTGAGCGCTCAGGTCGACGGCACCGCTGGCCGCGCCGTCGTGCGGAACTGGTGACGGACCTCGCCCGAGACCCGGCTCTCGGCGTAGCGTCCCTGGGTCGCGGCGCTGATCACGCGGCGCCAGAAGCCGAGCGCGCCGCGGTTGTGCTCGTCCTCGAGCACCTCCCACTCGCCCGAGAACCGCGCGAAGAGCAGCGCCGCCGCGGCGGCGCCGACGCCGCGGCGGCGCGCGGAGTCCGCGACGTAGAACTCGGCCATGCGGTAGTCGACCGTGCGCCGGGGGAAGGCGGGCGGCCGTACGACGAGTGCGAATCCCGCGCGCTGGCCGTCGAGCAGGATCACAAACGGCTGGGCGGCGGGGTCCTGGAGCCAGCCCGCGAGGAACTCTTCCTCGCGCGCGGGCCATTCGCCGAGCGCCGGGAAAAGGCCCGACCGCCCGACCGACAGTTCGGACAGGTAGCTGCGATAGACGGACCGGATCCACTCCTGGTCCGAGGACGAGATCCTTGCATCGCGGAGCGTGACTGTCATGGCCGGGTCCCGTTGCCGGACCCGGGCGTGCGGCCCGGCGACCGGTATCCACAAACGAGAACGGGCGGGCCCCGTGAGGAACCCGCCCGTTCGATCAGCTCGGAATCCGGAGCCGATTACTTGGCGGCTTCCTGGATCGCCTCGCCGGTCTGCTCGACGGCCTCGCCGGTCGCCTGCACCGCGTCGCTCGCGGTCTCGGCAACGGCATCGCCAGCGGCGTCGACGGCGGCGCCAGCGGCGTCCACGGCAGCCTCACCGGCGGCGGCGGTCGCATCGACGGCGGCGCCAGCGGCCTCACCAGCGGCGTCGACAGCCTGGCCGGCAGCGGTGGCGGCGTCGGCAGCGGCGTCGGTAGCGGCGTCGGCAGCCTGGCCGGCAGCGGCGGCGGCGTCGGCGGCGGCTTCCTTCGTCTCCTCGACGGCGGCTTCCTTCTTCGCGCAGCCGGCCAGGGCCAGGGCAGCGAGGGCGGCAGCAAGGGCGATCTTCGTGTTCATGGCTATACCTCAGGGTTCAAGTCGGAACGATGACGGAAAATCAGCCGACCGCTCGTACCCCGGGTCTGCACCGCGCGGCACGGTGATCGTGCGGGCGGCATTTTAGGGCCCGTGCGTCGGAGCGGAACGCAGGGAACTGTCTCTGAATGGCGACATGGGCCGGGCTGCGGCAAGATGCAGCCCACGTCGACTCGCTTTCTGGATCGCGCACCATGTTGCAGGAAGTAGACACTCTTTACGCCGCGCACGTCGCCGAACTGGCCCGCCGCAGCGACACGGCACTCGCGGCCACCGGGTTCGACCGCCTGGTCGTGTACTCGGGCCGTCCCCAATACCAGTTCCAGGACGACCGGCCATACCCGTTCGCGGTGAATCCCCACTTCAAGCAGTGGGTGCCGATCACGGACGCACCGGACTGCTGCGTCGAGTACACGCCTGGCCAGCGGCCCCGCCTGCTGTTCCACCAGCCGGCCGACTACTGGCACCGCCCTCCGCAGCTGCCACCGGGCGACTGGCAGCGCTCGATCGACGTCGAGATCCTCCGCGAACCCGGCGACGCCCGAGCCCTGCTCGACGCGGGCCGCGGTCGCACCGCGCTGGTCGGGGAACCGCCACCGGAGTTCGCCGACTGGGGGTACGCGGCGTCGAACCCGCCGGCGCTCCTCGCCCGGCTGCACTACGAGCGAGCCGTGAAGACGCCGTACGAACTCGCCTGCATGCGGCTTGCGTCGTCGATCGGCGCCCGCGGGCACGTCGCCGCGCGCGACGCATATTTCGGCGGCGCCTCGGAATTCGAGGCGCACCTCGCGTACTGCGCCGCGACCGGACTCACCGAGGGAGAGCTGCCGTACGGCAACATCGTGGCGTACGACGAGTCGGCCGCGGTCCTGCACTACCAGCATCTCGACCGTGCCCGTGACCGGCCACGCCGCTCGTTCCTCATCGACGCGGGAGCGCACTTCCGCGGCTACGCGAGCGACATCACGCGCACGTGGTCGACCGACCAGGGCGAATTCGCGGCGCTCGTCGCCGCGATGGACCACGTGCAGCAGGCGCTGTGCGCGGGCGTGCGGCCGGGACGCGACTATCGGGACCTGCACCTCGAGGCGCACCTGCGCATAGGCCGCGTGCTGGCCGAGGCGGGCATCGTCCGCTGCGGTGCGGACACCGCGGTCGCCGAGCGAATCACCAGCGTCTTCTTCCCGCACGGCATCGGCCACCTGCTCGGCCTGCAGGTCCACGACGTCGCCGGGCTTGCGGGCGATCCGTCCGGCACGGAGATACCGCGACCGGACGGGCATCCGTTCCTGAGGCTCACACGGGTGCTGCAGCCGGGCTGGGTCGTCACGGTCGAGCCGGGCCTCTACTTCATCGACCTGCTGCTCGACGAGGCGCGCGCGGACGGCCGCGGCCGCCAGATCGACTGGACGACCGTCGCCAGGCTGAAGCCGTTCGGCGGCATCCGCATCGAGGACGACGTGGCGTGCACCGCCGGCACGCCCGAGAACCTCACGCGCGACGCCTTCGCGGCGCTGGCCTGAGCCGCCCGCGGACGCGCAGGCGGGCCCGCGCGTCGACCCGGCTACCGGTTCTTCAGCAGGTCGCGGATCTCGGTGAGCAGCGCCACGTCGGCCGGCGGCGGCGCGGCAGCCGGCGGCGTGCGCAGCCGGTTGATCGCCTTGAGCGCCATGAAGATCGCCGCGGCGATGATGACGAAGTCGAACATCGACTGCAGGAAGGCGCCGTACTTGAGCAGCACGGGCTGGCCGGCCGGGTCCGCGCCGAGATCGAACGCCAGGTCGCCGAAGCTGGCGCCGCCCACGATCTTGCCGAGCAAGGGCATGACGACGTCGGCGACCAGCGACGACACGATCTTGCCGAACGCCGTGCCGATCACGACGCCGACCGCCATGTCGACGACGTTGCCCTTCATCGCGAATTCCTTGAATTCCTTCACCAGGCTCATGTGTACGCTCCCGGCCGTTGCGCCGTCGTGGTGTGGTTGGTGGGGTACCCCGCCCGCGCGCGACGATAGGCGATGCGCGCAGAAAAAAGAAGCCGGGCGCGCGGCCCGGCTTCCCTTCTCGTCCGATCCGCCCGGCGATCAGGCCGCGGCGGCTTTCTTCTTGCGCGGCGCGCGCGGCTTCTTCTCCGTGGCGCCTTCTGCGGCCGGCGCGGCAGCGGCTTCGCCCGCAGGCGCGGTCTTCTTGCGACGGGCCTTCGGCTTCTTCTCGCCCTCGTCCGCCGCCGGGGCCTCGGCCTTGGCCGCGGACTCGACGAGCGCCATGAGCGCCATGTCGGCGTTGTCGCCGGCTCGGTTGGCCATGTGGAGGATGCGCGTGTAGCCGCCCGGGCGCGCCTTGAAGCGCGGGCCGAGCTCGCCGAACAGCTTCTCGACCACCTCCGCGTCGCGCAGCTTCGCGAACGCGCGGCGGCGGTTCGCCTCGCTGTCGGTCTTGGCGAGGGTGATCAGCGGCTCGACGTAGCGCCGCAGCTCCTTCGCCTTCGGCACCGTCGTGCGGATCGCCTCGTGCCGGAGCAGCGAGGCCGCCATGTTACTCAGCATCGCCCAGCGATGCGTCGTGTTGCGGCTCAGCTGCCGCCCGCTCAGTCCGTGTCTCATCTCTGGGCTCTCGTCAGATAACGTCGCGGTCTTCGTCGCGCTTCAGGCCCGTGGGCGGCCAGTTGTCGAGCCGCATGCCGAGCGTGAGCCCGTGGCTCTCGAGGACTTCCTTGATCTCGGTGAGCGACTTCTTGCCGAGATTCGGCGTGCGCAGCAGCTCGACCTCGGTCTTCTGCACGAGGTCGCCGATGTAGTGGATGTTCTCGGCCTTGAGGCAGTTCGCGCTGCGGACCGTGAGCTCGAGCTCGTCGACCGGCCGCAGCAGCAGCGGATCGAAGTGGTGCTCGCTCGGCTTCGCCTTGTCCTCGTCCTGGCCCTGCAGGTCCACGAACACGGACAGCTGGTCCTTCAGGATCGAGCCCGCGCGGCGGATGGCTTCTTCCGGGTCGATCGTGCCGTTCGTCTCGATGTCGATGATCAGCTTGTCGAGGTCCGTGCGCTGCTCGACGCGGGCCGACTCGACGTTGTAGGTCACCTTGCGGATCGGGCTGAACGACGCGTCGAGCAGGAGCCGCCCGATCGGGCGCGACGTCTCCTCGAACGCGAGCCGCTGGCCCGCCGGGCGATAGCCGCGGCCGCGCTCGACTTTGAGCGTCATCGTGAGCTCGCCGGCCTTCGTGAGGTTCGCGATGACGAGTTCCGGGTTCAGGATCTCGACGTCGTGGTCGCTCTGGATGTCGCCGGCGCGGACGGGGCCCGGGCCCTTCTTCGAGAGCCGGAGTTCCGACTCCTCGCGCGCGTTCAGGCGGATCGCGACCTGCTTGAGGTTCAGCAGGATCTCGACCACGTCCTCCTGGACGCCTTCGATGCTGGTGTACTCGTGGAGCACGCCCTCGATCTCGGCCTCCGTGATCGCGCTGCCCGGCATCGAGGAGAGCAGCACGCGGCGCAGCGCGTTGCCGAGCGTGTGGCCGAAGCCGCGCTCGAACGGCTCGATGACCACGCGGGCGTGGCGGGGCGCCGTGGGCGTCACCTTGACGACGCGCGGGCGGAGAAACTCGGCAATGGCGGAGTGCATTGAGGCCACCGTGCGGATTACTTGGAGTACAACTCGACGACGAGGCTCTCGTTGATGTCCGGCAGGATCTCTGCGCGCTCGGGCAGGGCCTTCAGGACGCCGGAGAACTTCGACTCGTCGACCTCGACCCAGTCGGGAAAGCCGACCTGGCCGCGGATCTGCAGGGCCTGCTGGACGCGCGCCTGCTTCTGCGCCTTCTCGCGCAGCGCGATCACGTCGCCGGCCTTGCACTGGTACGACGGGACGTTGACGACCTCGCCGTTCACCGAGATGCTGCGGTGGCTCACGAGCTGGCGCGCCTCGTTGCGCGTGGTCGCGAAGCCCATGCGGTAGACGACGTTGTCGAGCCGGCCCTCGAGGAGCTGCAGCAGCGTCTCGCCCGTCGCGCCCGGACGGCCCGCGGCCTTCTGGTAGTAGCCGCGGAACTGGCGCTCGAGCACGCCGTACATGCGGCGCAGCTTCTGCTTCTCGCGCAGCTGCAGGCCGTAGCCCGACACGCGCGTGCGACGCTCGCCCTTGATGCCGCCCGGCGGCACCTCGAGCTTGCACTTCGACTCGAGAGGCTTGACGCCGCTCTTGAGAAACAGATCGGTGCCCTCGCGGCGCGAGAGTTTGCACTTCGGTCCAAGAT
>Ga0105090_10001804_pt1 | contig 11668 bp, 6 predicted proteins | sample PPLLak3March2015_FD_79110 | JGI IMG/M metagenome (GOLD analysis project Ga0105090, IMG submission 79110) | Freshwater sediment microbial communities from Prairie Pothole Lake near Jamestown, North Dakota, USA - PPLs Lake P7 Core (1) Depth... | ecosystem: Environmental > Aquatic > Freshwater >... | reverse complement strand
TGGCATCGCACCAGATTCGACGGGTCGATGGCGTCCAGATCATGCCGGAGCGCGAGCCACGCCATGACCAGCATCCCGGCCGCGAGCGCCGCGAGGCCGGCCCGCCCCGCCGTCATCACGACCGCCACGAACACGAGCGCCGTCCCCGCGGCCCAGCCGACCCGTCGCCAACCCGCGGTGCGCATGGCGAGCCCGGCAAGTACGGGCGTGACGAGCGCGTAGAACGCCGCCAGGGCGTTCGGGTCGGTGTAGGTCGAGTTGATGCGGGTGATGCCCGCGTCGAACACGCGCCAGGCATGCTGCAGGCCGATGCCGGTCATGGCCTGCGCCAACCCGAACAACGCGGTGAGGATGGCGGCGATGCCAGCCGCGCGCAGCGGCCGCTCTCGCGTCTCCCGGGTCGTGGCCCACCCGACGATGAGTGCGCAGAGGAGGCCGTCCATGAGGACGGTCCACGCCGGCAGCGCACTGGGCGCATGCAGGTGATCGACCTCGAAGATGTAGGCGGGCACCTGCGCCTGCAGCTGTCGCCACACGTGCGCGAGGTCGGCCCCGCGCCAGGGCTCGGGCGTGAGCGTGACGCCGAGCGATACGGTGGCGACCGCGACCAGCAGGGCCCAGCCCGGGACGAAGCTGCTCCGATCCGCACGACGCCCCACCAGTCTGAACACGAGCCAGGGAATCGCCTGCGTGACCACCACCAGGTGGACGATGCCGTCGGGCAGGCCGTGGACCAGCGTCGGCCAGACCGGCAGGAGCGGGACGACGCCGATGAGCACGCTGGGCGACCACCGGGGCCGCACGACGGCGAGAGCGGCCAATGCGAGCAGGACGGCGTGTGTCCACCCGGGCATGGCCGGCGAGGCCAGGAGGCTCCAGCCGGGTCCGGCGAGTACGGCCGCCAGCACTGGCAGCAAGGCCGCCCGCCGCGCCGCGTCGCCCCAATCCCAGGCACCCTCGGCACCTGCGGACGACATCGTCACGGCGTCCCCGCGATCTGCACGAACGTCCTGGTCCGGATGCCAGACAGCCAGTCGGCCAGGAGGGCAGACCGGCGCGCCTGCACGAGTTCGCGGCGCGCGTCGAGCAATTGCTCGGGCGTCGGTGCGGAACCAGCCGATCGGGCCGCGGCCCGTGCGACTTCGGCGTCGGTGGGCTGGGAGGCGGCCGTGAACCGCTGGTCGACGTACACGTCGATGCGGAGGTCGTCGGCCACCCACTGTCGCGCCCGGTCTTCGGACAGCCCGAGCGCGCGCAGCGCCCGACTGAAGGCATCGGCCCCTCCTGCCCGTTGCCGGGCCCGGTCGAGGCGTTCATCCACCGCGGCGGCGCCCGGTGGGGCGAACGCGAGGCGATCGACTTCCGCGTACATCAGCTCGCGGGTCACGAGCCGGTCGACGCCCTCGGCCGACGTCCCGCCGACCGGAATCGAGCCGAGCAGCCGAGCGGCCTCGACGTCCCGCCAGGTGAGGGCCTGCTCGCCCACGACCGCCACTAGTCGGTCGACCAGCACCGCCTGGGCAGCCGCCGGGGCAGCGCCGACCGGCAATCCCAGCGCAGCCAGATATACTGTCGCGGCCGCGCAGCGGCGCCATGCCTTGATGAAACTGACGGTGGTCATTCCGGTCTACAACGAGGTCCAGACGCTGTTACACCTGATCGATCGCGTGCAGGAGGTCGCGGTCGACAAGGACCTCGTCCTGGTGGATGACTGCTCCACCGATGGCACACGGGACCTGTTGCAGAAGACGACCTTCCCCTCCAATGTGCGCGTGTTGTACCACGAACGCAACCAGGGCAAGGGCGCAGCGCTGCGGACAGGTTTCGCCGCCGCGACCGGCGACGTGGTGATCATCCAGGACGCGGACCTCGAGTACGACCCGCAGGAGTACCCCAAGCTGCTCAGGCCCATTCTGGAGGGCCGGGCCGACGTCGTGTTCGGATCGCGGTTCGCCGGTGGAGAAACACACCGGGTGCTGTATTTCTGGCACTTCATGGGCAACAAGTTCCTCACGCTGTGCTCCAACGCCTTCACGAACCTGAACCTCACGGACATGGAGACCTGCTACAAGGTCTTCCGCCGCGAGGTCCTGCAACGGATCACCGTGGAAGAGAACCGCTTCGGCTTCGAGCCGGAGATCACGGCGAAGATCTCGAAGCTGCGGGTACGCATCTACGAGGTCGGCATCTCGTACGACGGGCGCACCTACGAAGAAGGCAAGAAGATCGGCTGGAAGGACGGCGTCCGCGCCCTCTGGTGCATCGTCAAGTACAACTGGCTCCGCTGAGCGTCGACCTGAAGGTCGACGCCTACACTCGCCCTTTTTCGGCGTTCGGCGTTCGACGTTCGGCGTTCTGACTAGAATGCCTGTCCGACCGTGATGTGCAGCGCCGTGCGCCCCTCCTTGGTGCCGTTGGCAAAGGTGAGCTGAGACAGCTTGAAGCCGAGATCCACGCGAATCGGACCAATCGGGGACAGGTAGCGCACGCCGAATCCCGCCGCCCCACGAATCTCTCCGAGGTCGAGGCCGGACACCCGCTGGAAGACGTTGCCGGCGTCGACGAACGCGGCCGCGACGAGTCCCCGCCACACCGGCACGCGCACTTCGGTGTTGAAGACCACCAGCGCATTGCCGCCGGTGGGCAGGCCGTTGCGGTCGAGCGTGGCCGGCTCACCGAGGCGATCCTGGGCGAACCCGCGCACGGTGTTGTCGCCGCCGGCAAAGAAGCGCTCCGCCGCCGGAAGGTCGGTCACCACGTCCACGAGCGGCTCGCCGTCCGGACCATAGAGGGGTTGCCCGTCGTCGCCGAGGCGAGCCACGTCGCGCGGGAGGCCTCGCGCGAGGCCGAGCCTGGCGCCACCGGCTACCACGACACGGCGCGCGCCAGGAATGCGCCGATACACGAACCCCTGGAGCAGCGTCTTGGCAAACCCGACCTCGGAGCCGATCGCTCGGCCGGCGAGTTCGCCGTCCACGGCCACGAACGTGCCACGCCCCGGGTCCAGCGGGTCGTCGCGTGTGTCGCGAATCACCGAGTTGGTCACCGACGAGATGCGCACCTGCGGGAACAGGCGATCGACGTTCAACTGATCCTCGGGATCGATGCGCGCGTCGAAGAGCTCCGTGCGCCCGATGCCGTAGCGGGCCACGAATGTGGTGTGTTCGCCGAACAGGCGCGACCAGTCGACGCGTGCCTGTTGCCGACGGAAGCTGAAGCTGGCGCGAATGGCCTGCTCCACGAACGCCGCCACGTCGAGGTTGGCGCTGTCGAGCAACGCCCGCGGCTCGCGCCACGTCCCGAGCACGCGGTACTCGTTCAGGGCCAGTCCGGTGCCATCACGTTCCGGGTCACCGGGGTAGTCCTTCGGTCGCACGCTCGCGCGCAGGAACAGGCCGAGCGTCCGGTTCTTCCCCCACAGATTGCGTCGGCCGGCTTCGAAGAACCCCCGCGCGGCGAGTTCGAAGTCCTCCGCGACCGCACCGGTCTCGGACACGGTGCGCAGCCGCTGGCCACCTTGCAGGCCTGCGCCGTAGCCGATCGTCGACACCGGCGCTTCCTCGACGGTGACCACCACGTCATGAGCGGCAACGTTGGCCTGCCCGACGTCGGCAATCCGGACGCTGCGGAAGAGGCCGAGGGCCGTGAGCCGGCGCTGGCTCTCGAAGACACGGCTCAGGCCGAAGGGCTGTCCGCTGACGATGCGGAGTTCGCGCCGGATGGTGTCCTCGCTGGTGCGCACGTTGCCCACGACGAGGATGCGATCGACGATCGTCTGCCGGCCCTCGACGACCGCGAAGGTGAGCGCGATGGCGCCCGCTGCCTGGTCGGCCTCGAGGCGCGCCTCGATCTGCGCCTGCCGGTAGCCCTCGTCGAGGTAGCGGCGCAGCACGGCCTCGCGGCTGGCGACGACCGCGGCCGACGAAAACGGCTGGCCTGCGGCGATGGTCAGCGCCGAGCGCAGCGCCGTCTCGTCGAGCGACCGCACGCCCTCGAATGCGACACGTGACACGGTGGCGCGTGTTCCCTCGTTCACACGCAGGCGAATCTCGAGGGCGCCCTCGACCTCTGGCGACAAGGACGGGGCACTGGCGTCGACGAGCGCCTGCTCGACACGGGCCGCCGGAAAGCCGCTGTCCTGATACAGCTGGGTCACCGACGCGATGCCGGCCGCGAGCGCCGAGGGCACGAAGGCGTCGCCGGTCTCGATCGCGATGCGCTGGCGGAGCGTGGCCTCCGGCAGGGCCTGGGCGCCTCCGATCACCAGCGACTGCACGCGGTAGAGGCGGCCGCGGGCAATCGTGAAGACGACCTCGAGTCCGGTGTCGGTCTGGCGCCGCGAGTAGGACACCCGCGCGCGCCAGTACCCGCGCTCCTGCAGCCACGTGGTGATGCGAGTGCGCGAGTCCTCCAGAAGGTCCTCGTCCACGCTCGCTTCCTCACGCACGGGCACGAGATCGCGGCGGACCGACTCTGGCAGCGAATCCCCCTCGAAGGTCAAGGAGACCAGGGGGCCGCGCGTGACCTCGACCGTCAGATCGATCGACGCGGCGCCCTGGCCCGGCACCGGCGTGACACGGAGGACCGCTTCGTAGTAGCCCGACTCCCGGAGCGCGCGGGTGAAGCGCTGGACGCGCTCGTCCACGCGTCCACGGTCGTACGGCATGCCGGGGCGGATGCCGAGGGCCTCGGCGGCGCCCGCCTGTTCGTTCGGCGGGATGCCCGTCACGGTCACCCGCCCGACCTGCCAGCGGGGACCCGGATCGCCGCCGACGACGAGCGTGACGGCGTCGCGCCGGTCGGTGGCCTCGATGCGGGTGGTGACCTGCGGCCGCAGGTAGCCCCGCGAGCCGAGCAGGTCGTGGACCGCCGCGGCAGCCTCCTGGCCGGACGACGCCAGCAGCCCCGGTCGCAGGCGCTCGCGCACGGCACGCGCGATGTCGTCGGCGAACGGACGCAGCGCGCCCTCCACCCGCACGTCACCGACCCGTTGGGCGGAGGTCAGTTCGACGCGCACGACGACGCCGCCGGCGACGGGGTCGGCGAGGATGTCCACGGTGGCGAAGCGCCGCAGGTGGACCAGGTGCTCGATCGACGACCGCACCTGCACCGGGTCGAGGGGAGCCCCGACGACGATGTCGAGCAGCGAGCCCAGCGCGGGATCGGTCGTCGGCACGCCGTCGACGACCAGCTGGATGGCGATGACGCGCTGGCCGCGCACGTCGACCGCGGGCGGCGCCGGCTGCGCGCGCAGGGGGACTCCGCCCGCAACCGCGAAGACCACGATGAGGGCCGCCCGCCACACGCGCATCAGAAGACGTGACGCACCCGCACGTCGATGGCGTAGGTCTCGTCCTCGTTGCGGGAGACGATCCAGGAGAGCCGGTCGTTCTGGGTGAACTCCAGGAGGATGAGCTGGTCGCGCTGCTCCGACGTGAGGAGCTGCGCGAAGGTGAGATACAGCCGCTCGCTGATCCTCTTGCCGATGGTCAGACGCGCGCCCGGACTGAGGCGCGACGACTGCTGCCCGATGTTGACCAGCGATGGCGTGATCTGGACGGAGTCGACGCCGAGCGCCTGCTCGGCCACGCGGCTCACGTTCTGCGAGATCGGACTCGCCAGCAGCCGTGCGGCCCGCGCGGCGATCAGGTCCTGCTCGGTCTGGTTCGGCGCCCGCAGCGCCCGCAGCTCGGCGTTGACCGGATCGCGCACGTCGCCGAACAGCAACGCCATGATGTCGACGGCGTTGAGCGGCGGATCGGACGTCAGGTCGAAGACGAATCGATCCGGCGTGCCCGAGACGCGGAACGTGACGATGTAGATCTGGCCGGGGACCTGCGCGCGGGTCTCGGCCTCGATGTCGAAGAACGGCTCGATGCGCGTCGGGTTGGAGAAGTCGATCACGCCGCGGCGGACGTTGTAGCGCTTTCCCTCGAAGAACACCTCGCCTCGCTCGACCTCCGCGCGCCCGAACAGCTGCGGCCGGTCGTAGGTGCCGCGCAGGGTCATCTCGGCACTCGAGACCAGGCGTGCCGTATTGTTCTCGATGCGCAAGGTGGACGGCGCCTCGACGCGGAGGTCGAAGCGGAGCGGGTACCCGGTCTCGGCCGTGTCGGCGGCGGTGCCGAGACCGCCGGCCGCGAGGCCGAAGACACCGGTGCCGCTGGTGTCGATCGCGCGGGTCAGCACGGCGTCGCGGACGTGCACCGTGCCGCTCAGCGTGGGCTGGGCGACGGGGCCGCGGAGCGCCAGGTCCGCGTCGACGAGGGATCGGAAGCCTTCGGGGTACCGGATGCGCATCTCGTCTCCGGTCGCCGTCACGTTGAACTCGCTCGGGCTGACGCCCACGAACGTGACGCGCCCGCCAAAACGCACCGCCCCCCCCCCGAGGCGGGCACTGACGCCCTCGAGCGACGCGCCGCCGGTGTCGAAGCGCACCGTCCCGTTGATGGCCTCGAGCGAATGCGGCAGGCCACCGTAGCGCAGGCGGCCATCGGTGATCAGGATGCTCCCGCCGACGACGGGCGATTGCCATGGCCCGCTGAGTTCGGCCGAGACTTCCGCGGCACCCGACGCCCGCACGTCCGGCAGCGCACCCTGCAGCAGGCCGAGGTTGGCGTCGCCCAGCAGCTGGATGCTCATCCGCTCGGTGCCGAGGTCCACCTGGCCCGCCACGTCGAGTCGCGTCCCCTCGCCCACCAGGCGCAGGCGGTCGATCTGCATCCGGTTCTGCCCGAGCGCAATCCGGACAGGTCCGTCGTTCCGGAGCTGGTAGTCGATCAGGCGCAGGCGCAGCGCGTCGACGCGGAGATCGCCCTTCAGACGCGACGAGTCGTTGAACGGTCCGACGAGCCGCAGCTGGCCCGATCCGACCATGGAGGTGAACGGAGAGAAGCCGGGGTTGTACACGCGCAGAAAGGGATCAAGCGACGTGTCGGCGAAGGTGAGCGTGATCTCGTTGTCGGCGTTGTCGTCGAACGGCATGCGCCCCGTGCCCGACACGGCCAGGCGCGACGAGGCCATCTCGAGCGCGTCGATGTACATCTGCTGGTCGCGGATCGAGAGCTGGGCGGTGACCTGACCGATGCCCTCGTCACCGACGTAGAGGTCGTCGATGGCCGCACGCACATCGTACCGGGGAGCCTGGAACGTGGCGTCGCCCTCGGCCACGAGACGCAGCGTGCCGGTGAGCGGGACACCCTCCCAGGTCAGGGCGTGGACACTCGAGACGGGGATGCCGCGCCCATCGACCTTGAAGCGGTACGTGCCAGCCCACGCGACGTAGGCCGACCCGTTGACGTGTCCACCCGACTTGGTCAGGACGAGGTCGTCGAGAAACACGCCGAGGCCGTCGAACCGCAGCGCCGACGTCGCGGTGTCGAAGGGCTCGTCGTACGCCACGCCCTCCGTGAGACGCAGACGGCCGAAGCCGACAGGGCCGCGGTAGTCGCCCTGCAGCTGGAAGTCGCCAGACAGGGGGCCGTCCACCGGATAGTCATCGAGCACGAACGCGTGCCGCAGGTCGCGCAGCGGCCAGTCGAACATCTGGATGCGCGCGCGCATCTCCTCGCCGCCGTCGCGACGCGGGAAGCCGAGGGAAAAGCGCCCCCTGACCTGCAGACGTGCGTCGTCCTTCTCGATCTCGGCGTCGGCGATGTCCACGTAGCTGTTCTCGACGACGAGGGCCGTCCGCGCCGTGCCCCACGTCACGTCCCACGCCCGCAGGTCGCGCCCGCTGAACTGGCCCTCGACGCGAGGCGCCTTGAAGCGCCCGCTCATCCGGCCGTCGAACGTGCCCGACCCTCCCACGGCGACGGGGCGCGTCCGAGCGCCGGCGGCGGTCATGATCCCGGCCAGGAGCCGATCGCTCTCCTGCCAGTCCCGACTCGTGACGTGGAAGTCGAAATCGGAAGCGTCGCCCGACTCGGTGCGCCCGCTGAACTCGACGTAGGTCTCGGGCGTTGCGGCGTAGCTGCGCGCGACGTCGATGCGCGTGCCCTCATAGGCATAGCGGAGTTCGGCGACCAGCGGCAGGCGACCGAGGGGCGCGTCGCGGTCGAGCGGTCGGCGCGCGGCAGGTGGCGTCGTGGCGAGATCGATGAGATCGCGCCCCTGCATGCGCTGGCCGTCGGGGGCGACGACGACCATCTCGCCGTCGCCGGTGCGCAGATCGAAGCGACCCGAGGGAAAGTCCAGCAGGTGCCGGCCGTCGGCCCGGCCGGCGACCTGCATGCCGTCCAGGCCGATGATGCGCGAGACCTGCTCGACGTCGACGCCCGTATAGCGCGCGTCGAGCCGCTGGTGGGCGGGCGTTGCGGCGCCGAGCGGCGCAAACCGGTAGTTGAGCCCGAGCTGACCACCGGCGAACGCCATGCGCGACTCGAGCACCTCGAACTTCTCGCGCGTCCAGATCAGCGACCCGCGCACATCGTCGAAGTCGAACAGCGTGAGGCGCGTGCGCGGGCTCCGGAAGCGGCCCGTCAACTCCCGGAAGCCCTTGGCCAGCGCGAAGCGCCCGGTGAACTGCCCGGTGCCTGCCAGTGTGAAGTCGCGGGTGGCGAAGAACAGGGCGCGCATGCGCGCAAAGTCGATCGTCGAGCGCTCGATGTCGTAGGTCTGCTCGGGCCAGTTCCCGATGTTGACGTCGCCGCGAATCTGCGAGGTGGACCCGTCCGCCTGGAGCTCGATGCGCGGCAGCGTCACGCGCGAGCCGTCGATGACCAGGCCCGTCTGCATGTGGGCCCACATCGGCTCGTACTTCATGATCCTGATCACGCCGTCGCGGAAGCGCGCGGTGCCTCGGTACGTGTCGCTCTTGGCAATACTGAAGTCGAAGTTGGGGGCATCGAGGCTCCACGGCATGCCGTGATCGATGTAGTGGACGTGCCCGCTGGTGCCGGTGAGCAGCCGCAGCGTCGTGACGAAGCGCCTGGGCCCGGTCGACTTCGGCAGGGTCACCTTCGGGAAGTTGTGACGACCACCGGCGAAGGTCTCGATGGTCATCGACCAGTCGCGCATCGCGACGTCCTGGATGACCAGTTCGCCGGTGACGATCGACCACCACGGCATGCGGATGGTGATGCGCTCGGCCGTGAAGAAGGGAGCATCGGCCGGGGTCAGCCCCTCGATGCGCAGCTTGTCGACGACGAATTCGCCGCGCAGCAGGCGCACGGAGAGTCCGCCGATGTGCAGCGGGCGCTGCAGCCGCTTGCTGCCCTCGCGCTCGGCCATCCCGCGCAGACCCGGCCCGAGGTCGATGGCCAGGATGGAGACGACCGCGGCGGCCAGCGCCGCGATGAGCAGCGCCGACGCGCGCTTGCTCAGGTGCCACGCCAGACGTCGCTTGCGCCCGCGGATCCGCGGGGGCCCTTCGACTCGCCCCCGGACGGGCCCTTCGGGCTCGTTCGGGGGCTCGCTCAGGGTTGGCGTGGGTTGGTCGGGCACGCTCACTCCAGGACCACGAGCGGGCGGCCGGCCTCGACTGACATGCCTTCCTGCACGAGCACCTCCCGGACGACGCCGGCACGCCCTGCCGACAGCGCGTTCTCCATCTTCATGGCCTCGATGACCACCACCGGCTGTCGCGCGTCCACCTGATCGCCCGGGCGGACGGGCACCCGGACCACCTTGCCGGGCATCGGGGCGACGATCCGAAGCGGGCCCGCGGCAGCGCCGGCGGCCGCGGCCCCGCGCCGCACGCGTGTGGACACGACCGCCCGGACGCGGATGCCCTCCACGTGCACCACACGGTGCCCGGAGGGGGACGCTGTTTCGACGACCAGATCGTGCATCGAGCCGTCGGTCAGGCGCAGGCTGAGGCGGCCCTGCCCGAGGTCGCGGACATCGCAGGCGATGACCGTGTCGTCCACGTGCACGTCGACGGACCCGGGCACACGACCGTTTGCGACCGTGACCTGGCGGACCCGCCCGTCCTGCTCGATGTGAAGGCGCATGGCCACGCGGAATTCTACTTTCTGAGCGCGGACTGCCTGGCGGCGGCAGCCCAGCCCGAGCGGGGGGCGGCGCTGGCCTCGGAGTCGACCGGAGTGGGTCGGCGACCGGCCAGGAATGCCGACGACGCCAGCGCCAGCAGTGCCGTCTCGTCCTGTGCCGGCCCCGTGGCCAGGAAGGGCTGGCCCTCGCGGCGCTCGAGCTCGGCATCGAGCATGGTCGTGTCGAGTTCGCCCGAGATGAATGCCGGCTGCTGCAGCATCCATCGGAAGAACGGCAGTGTCGTCGGGATGCCTCCGACGTGGTACTCGCCGATGGCCCGCAGCATCCGGCGTCGCGCCTCCTCGCGGTCGCCTCCCCAGGCGACGAGCTTCGAGATCATCGAGTCGTAGTAGATCGGGACCTCGAAACCGGCCTCGACGCCGCTGTCGTCACGGATGCCCGGACCACCGGGCACCGTGAGCGAGGTGATGCGGCCGGGGCGTGGCATGAAGCGCTGGTCGGGGTCCTCGGCATAGACACGGCACTCGATGGCGTGACCACGCGGCGTGAGCGCCTGCTCGGGAGACACGGTGAGCCGCTCGCCCCGCGCGATGCGGATCTGCCAGTGCACGAGGTCCACGCCAGTCACCATTTCGGTGACCGGGTGTTCCACCTGCAGCCTCGTGTTCATCTCGAGAAAGTAGAACCGGTCCTCCGCATCGACGAGGAACTCGATGGTGCCGGCGTTCGTGTAGCCGACCGTGCGCGCGACCGACGCGGCGGCCTCGGCCATGCGGCGCCGGAGATCGCCGTCCATCCGCGGCGCGGGCGACTCCTCGATCACCTTCTGGTGCCGCCGCTGCACCGAGCACTCCCGCTCCACGAACGGCACGACCGTGCCATGCTGATCGGCGAGCAGCTGGATTTCGATGTGTCGCGGACGTTGAAGGCGACGCTCGAAGTAGACCGCGGCATCGCCGAAGGCCCCCAGGGCTTCCGAACGCGCGGTCCGGACGGCGTCGAGCAGGTCGGCGGCGGTGCGGACCTCGCGCATGCCCTTGCCGCCGCCGCCAGCGACCGCTTTCACCATCAGGGGATAGCCCACGGCGTCGGCCAGTTGCTGGACGTCGGCATCGGGCACGCCGGAGGCGACGGGCGTCTGTGTCCCCGGGACCACCGGGGCACCCGCTGCGATCGCGCTGTCGCGCGCCGCCGTCTTGCTGCCCATCCGCGCGATGACGCCGGGCGTCGGTCCGATGAAGGTCAGGCCCGCGTCGACGCACGCCTGGGCGAACGCCTCGTTCTCGGCCAGGAAGCCGTACCCGGGATGCACGGCGTCGGCGCCGCTGCGACGAGCGATCTCGAGGATCTTGTCGATGCGCAGGTACGTGTCGCCCGGCGCGTTGCCGACCAGCGGAAAGGCGCGGTCGGCGTAGCGCACATGACGCGCCTCACGATCGACGTCCGAATAGATCGCCACGGTGCCGATGCCCATCTCGCGGCAGGCGCGCATGATGCGGACGGCAATCTCGCCCCGGTTCGCGATCAGAATGGTCTTCATCGGACGTTCGGCATTCTCGGCATTCGGCATCGCGGCATGCGCTGTGAGCCGGTTGTCCGGCTCACAGTGGAATGTTCCCGTGCTTCTTGGCCGGCATCGTCTCGCGCTTGGTGTGCAGCCGCGCCAGCGCCGCGCAGATGCGCTGGCGGGTGAGGCGGGGCGCGATGACTTCGT
>Ga0105090_10001802_pt1 | contig 11670 bp, 5 predicted proteins | sample PPLLak3March2015_FD_79110 | JGI IMG/M metagenome (GOLD analysis project Ga0105090, IMG submission 79110) | Freshwater sediment microbial communities from Prairie Pothole Lake near Jamestown, North Dakota, USA - PPLs Lake P7 Core (1) Depth... | ecosystem: Environmental > Aquatic > Freshwater >... | reverse complement strand
CGACGACAAGGGCTACGCGTACCTGGTGATGGAGTTCATCGACGGCCTCAATCTGCAGGACGTCATGAAGATCCTCGGCCGATCCGCCATCGGCCTGATGCTGGAGGTTGCCTGCCAGAGCCTCGACGCGATTGCCTACCTCCACCGCAAACGGATCATCCACCGTGACATCTCGCCCGACAACCTGCTGGTCACCCGCGACGACGAGCGCCGGCTGCTGGTGAAGCTCATCGACCTCGGCATCGCCAAGGACCGCGAGGTCGAAGACTCTCTGACCTCCGCCGGCACCTTTCTGGGCAAGATCCGCTACTCCTCGCCGGAGCACTTCCGGACCCACGAAGGGGCGCAGGTCGGAGTGCGCAGCGACCTCTACTCCTTCGGCGTCGTGCTGTACGAAATGCTCACCGGGACCTACCCCATCCGCGGCTCGAGCGTCGCTTCCCTGATCTCCGGCCACCTCATGCACCCGCCGATCGGCTTCGACAGCTCCGACCCCGACGGCACTCTTCCTGAGGCGCTGCGCACGATCATCCTCAAGGCGCTCGCCAAGCAGCCCGAGGACCGCTTCGAGTCGGCGACGAGCTTCCACGCCGCGTTGGCACCGTATCGGACCGAGCACCCTCTCGAGGCCGAGCAGCTCCAGTCGCTCTTCGACCTTCCGACGCTCACGACCCGGCGTATCAAGACGGTCAAGCCGGGCAGCACGCAGAGTCGGATGGACCGCAGCTTCGGGCTGTCGACGACTCCGGCGCCGGGGGCTGAGGACTCCGGTAAAGACGCCCTCGAGACCTCGGGAACGATCGAAACCGGCAGCCAGGGCCGAGGCGGCAGCCCAGAGGCCGAGCAGGCCGTCCAATCGCAGATCCGCGCGCTTCTCGTCGGAGCCGGGAAGCTGATCGAGGGCAAGCACTTCGACGAGGCAAGGCTGCAGCTCGCGACGGTTCTCGAGCTCGCCCCGGACAACGAGGAGGCGAAAAAGCTGCAGCGCGCTATCGAGGGCGCCGACCTCAAGATGCAGCAACGGCGCCAGCGGATTGCGGACGGCATCCACCAGGCGCTGCTCGCGGGCCACCTCGAGCGCGCCGAGGCTCTGCTCGCCGAGGCCCTCGAGGGCTTGGGTCCGGCGGAGCTCTTCGATCGTCTCGGCGCCGAGCTCACCGAAGCCCGCGAGCGGGTGGAGGCGCGCACGGCGCGGCTCGCCGAGATCGACGCCCGGGCGACCGAGGCCCTCGCCGGGGAGCGCTGCGCCGAGGCAGTGGATCTCCTGCGGGAGGCTCTCTCTCTCGAGCCTGCGGACCGCGCGTTGAAGGCGCGCCTCGCAGCAGCCGAGGCCCGGCTCGCAGAGCAGGCCGAGGCGCAGCGCCGGGCCAGGGAGATCACAAATGCCGCCGCCCGGATCGCGGCGCAGCTCGAGGAGGGCGTGCCTGACGAGGCAGAACGGGCACTGACCATGGCGGTCAAGCTCTACGGCGCGCAGCCCGCCTTCGACGAGCTCCGCGCGCGTGCCGACGCGCTGCGCGAGCAGCGGCGGTGGGACGAGGCGGAGGCTCTGCAGAGCCGAGCCCGCGACCTGGTCGAGGCCGGCGCCTTCGGCGAGGCAATCGGCCTGCTGGAGCAGGCCCATCGCCTGGCGGCGGGTCTCGCCGGGACCGACGACCTGCTGGCCGCCGCCCGCGAGGGCCAGCGCCTTGCCGAGGAAGCGCGGCGCCGTCGGCTCGAGATCGACCAGACGACGCTCCGGGTCGACCGCCTCATCCTCGCCGGGCGCCTCGAGTCCGCGGTGTGGATGGTCGACGCTGCGGTCGGCGAGCTCGGCGAGTTCGAGGACGCGGCGGGCCTCCGAGCCCGAATCGCAGACGAGATCAATCGCCGCGACGCTGCGGCGGCGCAGCTCCGCCAGGCCCTGGACCGCGCCCTCGAGCTCTCGGGGCAGGACCACTTCGCGGACGCCGAGGACGCACTCGAGCAGGCGCGAACGCTCGCGGCGGAGCACCGCGATTTCGAGGACGAGGTTCGGGAGACCGAGGTCGAGCTGCGCCGTCGCATCGACGCCCATCGCCGCCAGGTGGCGATCGACAAGGTCGTGCAGAGCATCGAGCGCCAGCTCGGCAAAGCCGCTGTCGACGAGGCGCGGCGCGAGCTCGCGGTGGCGCAACGCCTCTACGGCAGCTCGGATGCCCTCGACGAGCTCTCGGCGAGGATCGACACGCGCGCCCGCGAGCTGCGGCGCGAGGAGGTCGATCGTCTCGTGGACGCGGCCCTCGCGGGCGAGCGCGCGATCGACGAGGTCATCGCCGATCTCGAGGCGGCGAGTGCCATCGACCCGCACAACGAGAAGGTCCAGCGCGTGCTGGTCTCGAGCCGTGCCGTCCGGCGCCGCCTCGCCGACGCCGAGGTCGCGGGCGCCGCCGCAACGGAGCTTGCCGAGGTCGACCGCCTCGTCGCCGACGGCCGGACCGACGAGGCGCTGAAGGTCCTCGAACGGGCCGTGGCGCGCTTCGGCGAGTTCGAAGCGGCCCGCGTCCTCCAACGCCGGCTTGCTGCCGGGTCGCCCGGACGCTCCTGACAACGATCGCAGCCGACCGCCGGGCTGACTCTCAAAATACGTCAATGGTAGACTTATAGCGATGGGCGCCCGAATCGGAGGCAGCGAACCGAAAGCGGTGGGGAGGCCGGCCGTCGCGCAGCGGCCGCAAAGCGATGGCCGCGCTTAGGTTGGGATCGTTGTTCAGGCGCCGCCCCTCGGTCGCGACGGTCCAGCACGCGGTCGCCGACGATGTCCGCCCGCACCGCGAGGCGGCGATCTACACCCGTGACCAGGAGAGCGGCGGCCACCTCGCGCAGGTCCTGAGCGAGCGGGGCTACACCTGCAGCCTCCAGCTCAACCCCTGGGCGGCGCGCTACGCGGCCCGACGCGGCAACCCCGACCTCGCGGTGATCGACTGGCGGCTCGGCGAGCGCACCGCCGGCAGGCTCGTCAGGGCCATCACTCAGGCCACCGGCAACGGCGCCTGCGCTCTCCTGGCGCTCGTGCCGGGCGAGCGGCCGGACCTCCTGCTGACTGTGCTCGAGCTCGGCGTCAGCGATTTTCTGATCCTGCCGTTCGAACGCCCGCAGCTGAGCGCCCGCCTGAGCCTCATCGAGTCGCGTCTCCGCGAGCTCGACCAGATGAAGGCCCTGCAGGAGAACCTCGCCAAGGAGTACGATCGCTTCCTGATCGCGACCGGCGGTCGCAACGACGGCATCTGGGATCTCGACCTCGCCACCGAGTCCGTCCATTACTCCGACCGCTGGAAGGCGATGCTCGGCTTCACCCCCGACGAGATCCGGGACGAGCTCGAGGAGTGGCTCAGCCGGGTCCACCCCGAGGACCTCACGCGGTTGCGTGCCGTCATCGACGCGAGCATCGCCGGCGAGCTGTCGGCGGTCGAGCAGCGCTACCGTCTCCGCCTCAAGAGCGGCGAGTACCGATGGATGCTGACCCAGGGCGAGGTCGTGGCAGGCCCGGACGGCAAGCCCTCGCGCATCGTCGGCCGCCAAACCGACGTCGAGAGCGAGGAGGCCACCCGGGAGGCGGTTCGCGCATCCGGCCTTCAGGACCCCCTCACGCGGCTCCCCAACCGGGCGGTTCTCATGGACCGCCTGCGCCACGCCTTCGCCCGCGCGAGGCGCGACCCCGAGCAGGGCTTTGCGGTCCTCTTCTTCGACCTCGACCGTTTCAAGAACATCAACGACGGCCTCGGGCACCTCACCGGTGACCAGCTCCTACGGGCGATCGCGCAGCGCGTCGAGAGGGCCTGCCGGCCGGGCGACACGGTCGCGCGCTTCGGCGGCGACGAGTTCGTGGTTCTGGTCGAGGATATCAAGGACGTTCGCGGCGCCACCGTTGCGGCGGAGCGCATCCAGAACGAGTTCCGGGTTCCCTTCGACCTCGACGGCACCGAGGTCTTTACGACCATCAGCATCGGGATCGCGCTCTGGAACCCCGAGTACCAGCGCCCCGAGGACCTGCTTCGCGACTCGGACACCGCCATGTACCGTGCGAAGGCGATGGGCCGCAACAGCTTCGCGGTCTTCGACGACGCCATGCACCGCAAGGTCGTGGCGACCCTCCGTCTCGAGAACGACCTCCGACGCGCCCTCGCGCGCAACGAGTTCCGCGTCTTCTACCAGCCGATCGTGGCCATCGACGACGGCCGCATCGCCGGCTTCGAGGCCCTCGTCCGCTGGCAGCACCCGGAGCGCGGCCTGCTGGCGCCGGGCGAGTTCATCAGAGTTGCCGAGGAGATGGGCGCGATCATCCAGCTCGACCGCTGGGTCGCCGAGGAGGCGTGCAAGCAGCTTCGCGTGTGGCACCAGAAGTTCCGCGCCCACTCGCGGACCTCGATGTCGGTCAACCTCTCCACCACCCAGATCATGCGCCCCGACGTCGTCGCCGGCATCGACCTCATTCTCCGGAACAGCGGGCTCTACGGCCAGAGCCTCAAGCTCGAGGTCACGGAGAGCGTCCTCGTCGAAAATGCCCAGTACGCGAAGGCCGTCCTCGAGCAGCTCAAGGCGCTCAAGATCACGATCAGCATCGACGACTTCGGCACCGGCTACTCCTCGCTCTCATACCTCCGTCGCTTCCCGATCGACACCCTCAAGATCGACTACTCCTTCATATCGCGCATGCTCGAGGACCAGGAGAGCGCCGAGATCGTGCGCACGATCATCACGATGGCCAAGAACCTGAGCAAGGAGACCGTCGCCGAGGGCGTGCAGACGCGCTCGCAGTTCGAGGCTCTGGTCGCTCTCGAGGTGTCGATGGTTCAGGGTTACTTCATCGCGCCCCCGCTGCCCAAGGAGGTGGCCGAGAGCCTGCTCGAGCGCACCGCGGGCCACCCCAACCACCTCGCCAAGATTCTCGCCGACCGCATGCAGGGCTCGGCGCCCCGCGCCGCCAACACGAGGGCGGTCGGCTGAAGCTTCCCGATCGCGGCAGCAGCTTGCAATCGACTCGCGACTGAAACACAATCCCGCCAACGCGTGTTACCGCAAGACGCCCGCAACGCCCCGCCCGGCGCTGCCACCCAGCCCTACCCGAGGTGAGCATGAGCGAGAGCAAGGCCGACACGAACACCGCCGCCGCCGATGCGATCGAAACCCGCGAGTGGCTCGAGTCCCTCGACTGGGTCCTCGCTCACGGCGGCCAGGAGCGCGTCACCCGCCTCCTCGAGGACCTCAAGATCCACGCCCAGAAGGCGGGCGTCAGGCTGCCCTTCGAGGCGACGACCCCGCACATCAACACCATCCCGGTCGCCGAGCAACCGCCCTACCCCGGCAGCCGCGAGCTCGAGCGGCGGATCAAGAGCCTCGTGCGCTGGAATGCGATGGCGATGGTCGTGCGCGCCAACCACGAGGAGGAGGGCATCGGCGGCCACATCTCGACCTACGCCTCGGCCGCGACCCTGTACGAGGTCGCTTTCAACCATTTCTTCCACGGCCGTGGTGAGCACTACGACGGCGACCTGATCTACTTCCAGGGCCACGCCTCGCCGGGCATCTACGCCCGCGCCTTCCTCGAGGGGCGCCTCACGGAGCAGCAGCTCCGAAACTTCCGCCGCGAGCTCCGCGACGGGCGGGGCCAGGGCCTGTCTTCCTACCCCCACCCGTGGCTGATGCCGTCCTTCTGGGAGTTCCCCACGGTGTCGATGGGCCTCGGCCCGATCATGGCCATCTATCAGGCGCGCTTCAACCAATACCTCGAGGACCGGGGCCTCCACCCGAGGTCCGACCACAAGGTCTGGTGCTTCCTCGGCGACGGCGAGACCGACGAGCCCGAGTCCCTCGGCGCCATCTCGCTCGCCGGCCGCGAGAAGCTCGACAACCTGATCTTCGTCGTCAACTGCAACCTGCAGCGCCTCGACGGCCCGGTGCGCGGCAACGGCAAGATCATCCAGGAGCTCGAGGGCTTCTTCCGCGGCGCCGGCTGGAACGTGATCAAGGTGATCTGGGGCGAGGATTGGGACCCGCTGCTGGCCAAAGACAAGGACGGGCTGCTCGTGCGGCGCATGGGCGAGGTCGTGGACGGCGACAGCCAGAAGTACTCCACCTCGTCCGGCGCCTACGTGCGCGAGCACTTCTTCGGCAAGTACCCGGAGCTCGAGGAGATGGTCGCGAATCTGTCGGACGAGCAGCTGCGCCGGCTGCGCCTTGGCGGCCACGACCCAGCCAAGGTCTACGCCGCCTACAAGGCGGCCGTCGAGCACGAGGGGGCTCCGACCGTGATCCTCGCGCGCACCATCAAGGGCTACGGGCTCGGCGAGTCGGGCGAGGGGCGCAACGTCACCCACCAACAGAAGAAGCTCGAGCAGGAGGAGCTGCTCGAGTTCCGGACGCGCTTCGGCATCCCCCTGTCCGACGACGAGGCGCGGGCGGCGACCTTCTACCGGCCGCCCGAGGACAGCCCGGAGCTGGTGTACATCCAGGAGCACCGGGCGGCGCTCGGCGGCCCGGTCCCGACCCGCGGCGTGCGCTGCGAGCCGCTCCACATGCCGCCCGACGCCGTCTTCGCCGAGTTCGCCGAAGGCTCCGAAGGACGCGACATCTCGACCACCATGGCCTTCGTGCGCATCCTCACCAAGCTCCTGAAGGACAAGCAGATCGGCAAGCTGGTGGTGCCCATCATCCCCGACGAGGCCCGCACCTTCGGCATGGAGTCCCTGTTCCGGCAGATCGGCATCTACTCGCACGTGGGCCAGCTCTACGAGCCGGTGGACGCCGGCACCCTGATGTACTACCACGAGGCCAGGGACGGCCAGCTGCTCGAGGAGGGCATCACCGAGGCCGGTTCCATGAGCTCCTTCATCGCCGCCGGCTGCGCGCACGCGACCCACGGCATCAACACGATCCCCTTCTTCATCTACTACTCGATGTTCGGCATGCAGCGCATCGGCGATCTGGTGTGGGCCGCCGCCGACATGCGGACCCGCGGCTTCATGATCGGCGGCACCGCCGGGCGCACGACCCTGAACGGCGAGGGGCTGCAGCACCAGGACGGCAACTCGCACCTTCTCGCCTACCCGGTGCCCAACCTCAAGGCCTACGACCCGGCCTTCGCCTTCGAGCTCGCGGCGATCGTCAAGGACGGAATCCGCCGCATGTTCGTCGAGCAGGAGGACATCTTCTACTACATCACGGTGGAGAACGAGCCGTACGCGATGCCGCCGCAGCCCGAGGGCTCCGAGGAGGGCATCCTGCGAGGCATGTATCTCTTCAGGCCTTCGGGCAGCGACGGCGCCGAGCTCCGCGCCAACCTATTCGGCAGCGGCGCGATCCTCAACTCGGCGCTGCGGGCGCAGGAGATCCTGGCCGAGAAGTTCAACGTCGCCGCCGACGTGTGGAGCATCACCAGCTTCAAGGAGCTCTACATGGACGGCACCGACTGCGACCGCTGGAACCGTCTCCACCCTGACGGGCAGCAGCGCACCCCGTGGGTCACGCAGTGCCTCGGCGACACGAAGGGCGTGCACGTCATCGCCTCCGACTACGTCAAAGCGCTTCCGAACTCGATCTGCCGCTGGTTCCCGAAACCGCCGATCGCGCTCGGCACCGACGGCTTCGGGCGCTCCGAGAGCCGCGCCGCGCTGCGCCGCTTCTTCGAGGTCGACGCCGAGCACATCGCCGTGGCCGCGCTCAAGGGCCTGGCGGACGAGGGGCGCATTGGTCACGACGTGGTGCGGCGCGCCATCACCGAGTTCGGCATCGACACCGAGGCGCCGAACCCGGTGAAGGTCTGAGGGGGAGGCCATGGCGATCACCATCAAGCTTCCGGAACTCGGCGAAGGCGTCGACAGCGTCGACGTGGTGGCGGTCCTGGTCGCGGTCGGCGACCGGGTGGAGAAAGACCAGGGGCTGATCGAGGTCGAGACCGAGAAGGCGTCGGTCGAGGTGCCTTCCACTGCCGCCGGTACCGTGACCGAGTTGCACGTCGCGGAGGGCGACACCCTCGGCGAGAACGCACCCATCATCACCCTGGAAGAAGAGGCGCAGGCCTCCGCGCCGGAAACCAAAGAGGAGCCCGCGTCCGAGTCCGCGTCCGAGTCCCCGTCCGAGTCCGCGTCCGAGTCCGCGTCCGTACAGACCGATGCGGAGAGCGACGCCGAAGCGGAGGAGCCGAGGGGCGGAGGGGCAGAGGGGCAGAGGGGCGGAGGAGCGGAGGAGCTGACGGACGAGGAGCCGAAGGGCGGAGGGGCGGACGAGCGTGCGGGCGAGGCACCGCCCACGGTCGCCCCCCGAAAGGAGCGCGCTCTGATTCCCGCGGCGCCCACCGTGCGCCGCTTCGCGCGGGAGGTCGGCGTCGACCTGACGACCGTGAAGGGCTCCGGGCCCGGCGGCAGGATCTCGATCGACGACGTCAAGGCGCACGCCAACCGCCTGCTGTCCCGGGCCGCGGAGCGCCCGTCCGGTCCGGTGGCGGCGGCCGAGCTCCCCGACCTCGCGCGCTTCGGCCCGGTGCGCCGCGAGCCGATGTCCAAGGTGCGGCGCCTGACCGCCGACAACCTGACCCGGGCCTGGCTCAACGCCCCCCAGGTCACCAACCACGAGGTCGCGGACGTCACCGACCTCGAGGCCTTCCGCAAGGCCTACAAGGGGCGGGTCGAAGACGCCGGCGGCAAGCTGACGATGACCGCCATCCTGGTCAAGGTGGTCGCCTCGGCGCTCAAGCTCCACCCGACGCTCAACGCCGCGGTGGACATGGTCAACGCCGAGATCGTGTACCGCGAGTCCGTCCACATCGGCGTCGCGGTGGACACCGAGCGTGGGCTGCTGGTGCCGGTGATCCGCGACGCCGACCGCAGGAACCTGACCGAGATCGGCGTCGCGCTCGAGGACCTCGCGGTCCGCGCGCGCGACAAGAAGCTCAAGCCCGAGGAGATGCAGGGCGGCACCTTCTCGATCTCCAACCTCGGCGGCATCGGCGGCACCGGTTTCTCGCCGATCGTCAATTGGCCCGAGGTTGCGATCCTCGGCGTCTCGCGCGCCCGCACCGAGCCGCAGTGGGACGGCAGCAGCTTCCGACCGCGCCTGATGCTGCCGCTGTCGCTGTCCTACGACCACCGCGTGGTCGACGGCGCCGACGCGGCGCGCTTTCTCGCGCGGCTCAAAGATGCTCTTGAAGAGCCCATGCTCATCGCCTTGGGCTTCTAATCCGATTCTGCGGCCCGCGGCTCGGAGCCTCGGGCCGCGGAATCGGAAATGTCAGATATTTGTCACACGCCACCCACTGTGAGAGCATCCCGCAGCTTGGAGGCATGATGAAGCTCGCACTCCCACCGAATCTGGTTGTCGCCGCTGTCTGCCTGCTCGGCGTCGGCTGCGACCGGCAGCCCGTCGAGGCGCCCGTCGCCGAGACGCCGGTCGCGGCGGCCGCTGCGCTGCCGCGCGTCGTCGAGCCCGAGCCCGACGAGCGCCACTTCGGCCCCCTGCGCATGCTCACCGACGGCGGCGAGAATGCCGAGGCCTACTTCAGCTTCGCCGGCGACCGGCTCGTCTTCCAGTCGACGCGGCCACCGCACGGCTGCGATCAGATCTTCGTCATGGACATCGCGACCGCCGAAACGAAGCTGGTCTCGACCGGGCTCGGGCGCACCACCTGTGCCTACTTCCTCCCCGGCGACCACTGGATCGTCTACGCCTCCACCCATCTGACGAGCCCCGAGTGCCCGCCGCCGCCGGACATGAGCCGCGGCTACGTGTGGCCGATCGACCCCGGCTACGACATCTTCCGCGCCAAGGCCGACGGCACGGACCCGGTGCGGCTAACCGACAGCCCGGGCTACGACGCCGAGGCCACCGTGTCGCCGCTCGGCAACCGCATCGTCTTCACCTCGATGCGCGACGGCGACCTCGACATCTACACCATGAACCTCGACGGCACCGGCGTCGTGCGCCTGACCGACGAGATCGGCTACGACGGCGGGCCCTTCTTCTCGCCCGACGGGACCAAGATCGTCTACCGCGCCCGCCACCCCGAGGACCCGCAGGAGATCGCCGACTACCAGGCTCTCCTCGCCGACGGCCTGATCCGCCCCTCGAAGCTCGAGATCTGGGTCATGGACGCCGACGGCGGGAACAAGCGCCGGATCACCGACCTCGGAGTCGCCGCCTTCGCACCCTTCTTCCACCCCTCGGGCGAGAGGATCGTCTTCTCCTCGAACTTCGGCGATCCCTCGGGCCGCGAGTTCGATCTTTGGATGGTCGACACGGCCGGCGAGAACCTCCAGCGCATCACCTTCGCCGAGGGCTTCGACGGCTTCCCGATGTGGTCCCCCGACGGCACGACCTTCGTCTTCTGCTCCAACCGGCACAACTCCAAGCCCGGCGAGACGAACGTCTTCGTCACCGAGTGGAGGGATTGAGCCGTCGATTCTCCTTGACACTCCGGAAGCCCGGATCGATACTCCGCGGCGAGCGAGCCATCAGCTGTCGGGAAACGACGGCAGTGGCAGCCGGGAGGTCTCGATGAGAGCAGCCGCAGTGTCGTTCGCGATCGTCCTCGCACTCACGGTTCTGCCCGCAGCCGCCCAGGTCTTCCCCTCTCCGACCCTGAACGCCGACGCGACCTTCACCGAGGTCCTCGGCAGCACCAGCATGACGTTGACCTTCGACGGGACCTTCTACTGGTCTTGCACCGGTGGCAGCAGCTCTGGGGTCCGGTACGCGCAGTACACGGCCGCCGGAGCCCCGGTCGCCACCTACTCCCCCGGCATCGACTTCCGCTCGGTGTACACCCTCGGCGGAACCGTCTTCGCGCGCGGTTTCGCCAACATGTCGCTCTTCCAGCAGACCGCGCCCGGCGTCTTCGGCGCCTCGGGCGTGACCCTGGCGGGGACCGTCGATGTCCAGTCGGCCGTCGTCCCCAACGGACCCGCCACCGAGCTCATCGCGCTCTCGGGCGGGGCCGTGCAGCGCTGGAGCCTCGCGGGCGCGGCGCTGGGCACAGTGCCTCTGATCGGCTTCGGGTCCCAGAACAGCGAGAACACCTACCCACAGAACCGGGGGGTCGCGGCCACTGGCAACCACTGGTTTACCTACTCCAACGGCGTGCTCTCCGCCTGGGACGCCGGCGGCAACCGCGTCGACCAGGCGACCCTCGTCGGCGCCGGCACATCCCCCGACTCGCACTTCAGTCTCAGCTTCGCGAACGGCCGGATGTGGATCATCGATGCGGCTGCCGGGACCTGGCGCGGCTACCCGGTCGCCGCGCAGCAGATCGAGGCGATCCCAGCCCTCGGCACCACCGGGCTCGCGGTTCTCGTCCTCATGATCGCTGCCATCGGCGCGGCGGCGATCCGCCGCGTCGCCTGACGGCGCGCGGCGCGGACAGCGCAACCCTTTTGCCGAGGGCTTCGACGGCTTCCCGATGTGGTCGCCTGACCGTCGGTCCTTCGTCTTCTGCTCCAACCGTCACAACTCGAAGCCGGGCGAGACGAACGTCTTCGTGACGGAGTGGAAGGGCTGACCCGGGATTTCGAATTTCGAATTTCGAAATCTGTATCTGCTACGCGCCCCCGACGTCCGCCAGGATCACCTTGAAGCCGTCGGCCTCGAAGCCGGCCGCGATCGTCTCCTGGACGGCGGCATCGGGCGCGAGCGCGACCATGTAGCCGCCGCGGCCGCCGCCGG
>Ga0105090_10001801_pt1 | contig 11673 bp, 12 predicted proteins | sample PPLLak3March2015_FD_79110 | JGI IMG/M metagenome (GOLD analysis project Ga0105090, IMG submission 79110) | Freshwater sediment microbial communities from Prairie Pothole Lake near Jamestown, North Dakota, USA - PPLs Lake P7 Core (1) Depth... | ecosystem: Environmental > Aquatic > Freshwater >... | reverse complement strand
GCGCCTCGAATGTCGCGAACGACGTTCGCTCCTACAGCGCCAACGCCTCGAGCGCCGGCACGTAGTCGTAACCGAGGTCGCGCGCGACGTCTTCGTAGGTGACCTTGCCGCGATGCACGTTGAGTCCGTTCAGCAGGTGCGGGTTGTCGAGCATGGCCTGCTTCGGCCCCTTGTCCGCCAGCGCCAGCGTGAACGGCAGCGTCGCGTTGTTCAGCGCGAAAGCCGACGTGCGCGGCACGGCGCCCGGCATGTTGGCCACGCAGTAATGCACGATGCCTTCGACGATGTAGGTCGGGTCGCCGTGCGTGGTCGGCCTGGAGGTTTCGAAGCAGCCGCCCTGGTCGATGGCCACGTCCACCAGCACCGAGCCGTTGCGCATGATCTTCAGATCCTCGCGCGTCACCAGTTTCGGCGCGGCCGCGCCCGGAATCAGCACGGCGCCGACCACGAGGTCCGCGTCGCGGATATGCCGTTCGATCGATTCGACGTTCGAGAACACGGTCGAAATGCTGCTGGCGAAGGTCGTGTCCAGGAAACGCAGCACTTCGAGACTGCGATCCAGCACCACCACGCGCGCGCCCATGCCGACCGCCATCTGGCAGGCGTTGAAGCCGACCACCCCGCCGCCGATGATCACCACCTTGGCCGGCTCCACGCCGGGCACGCCGCCGAGCAGCACGCCCGAGCCGCCGCGCGCCTTCTCGAGGCACCAGGCGCCGGCCTGGATGGAGAGCCGCCCGGCCACTTCCGACATCGGCGCCAACAGCGGCAGGTGGCCGCGATCGTCGGTCACGGTCTCGTAGGCGATGCAAGTCGCGCCGCTTGCGATCAGCCCTTCGGTCTGCGGCGCGTCGGGCGCCAGGTGCAGGTAAGTGAACAGCGTGTGATGCTCGCGCAACATCGCGCGCTCCACGGCCTGCGGCTCCTTGACCTTGACGATCATCTCGGCTGCGGCAAACACGGACTCGGCATCGGGCAGGATGCTGGCACCGGCCGCCTCGTACTCGCGATCGTCCACGCCGATGCCCTGGCCGGCCGTCGACTGGACGTAAACGTCGTGGCCGCGCTGGGCCAGCTCACGGACGGAGGCGGGGACCAACCCGACCCGGTATTCGTGGTTCTTGATTTCCTTTGGCACGCCAATTTTCATCGCCCACACTCCTTCTGCTCGTTCCGTTGTTCGCTAATATGCTGATTTTATCGGCTGTCGCATGGTTTTTTGTCCTGTAAAACACCATAATGCAGCACGAAATATTATTTATTCATTGATTGGCAGGTATCGTGTTGAAAACCGCAAGCCGTGGCCCGCGGCCGCTCGACCGCACCGACCGACTCATCCTCAAATGCCTGCAGGAAGACGGGCGGCTGTCCAACGTCGCGCTGGCGCGCAAGGTCAACCTGACGCCCACTCCCTGCCTGGAGCGCGTGCGGCGGCTCGAGCGCGACGGTTTCATCAAGGGTTACACGGCATTGCTGGAGCCCGCCATGGTGGATGCGGGGCTGCTGGTTTTCGTCGAGATCGACTTGCTGCGCACGTCGCCCGACGCCTTCCGCAGTTTCCGCCGGGAGGCCATGAAGCTGCCCGAACTGATGGAATGCCACCTGGTTTCCGGCAATTTCGACTACCTGCTCAAAGCCCGGGTCAAGGACATGCAGGAATACCGCCGGCTGCTGGGCGAAAAAATCCTCGCGCTGCCCGGCGTCAGCGATTCGCGCAGCTATGTCGTGATGGAAGAGGTGAAAGAATCCCCGAGCATTCCGCTGGACTGACATGAAGACCCTGGTCATTCATCACGACGACTGCCTGCGGCACGATCCGGGGCCGCGCCATGCGGAACGCGCGGAACGCATCGGGGCGGTCCTCAAGGCCGTCAGCGGCGTGCCGGGCATCGAATTGCTGCCGGCGCCCAAGGCCACTCCCGAGCAACTGCAGCGCGTGCACCCGGCGGACTACTGGGAGCGCTTGTGCAGCCTCGAGCCGGAGCCGAACCCCGCGGTGGGCCCGGCCTCGGAGCGGGTGGCGCTGGATCCGGACACCTGGCTGTCGCCCGGTTCGCTGAACGCAGCGCTGCGCGGCAGCGGCGCGGCCTGTTTCGCGGTCGACCAGATCTACGCGGGCCGTGCGCGCAACGCCTTTTGCGTGACGCGGCCGCCCGGCCACCACGCAGGGGCGGCCAGCGCGATGGGTTTCTGCCTGCTCAATCACGTCGCCGTGGCCGCGCGCCATGCCCAGGCCGGGCACGGCGCCCGGCGCGTCGCCATCCTGGATTTCGACGTCCACCACGGTAACGGCACGCAGGCCATCTTCGAGAACGACGCGCAGGTGCTGTACGTCTCCAGCCACCAGGTACCGCTCTATCCCGGCACGGGTTTCGCCGCGGAAACCGGCTGCGGCAACGTCCTCAACCTGCCGCTGGCGCCCGGCTCCGGCAGCGCGGACTTTCGCCGCGCCTGGCTGCAACGTGGCCTGCCGGAGCTCGAGCGCTTCGCGCCGGACCTGGTCATCGTCTCGGCCGGCTTCGACGCCCACCAACGCGACCCGCTGGCGCAACTCGAATTGCAGGACGCCGATTACGCCTGGATCACCGCGGAAATCCGCGCGCTGGCCGAGGCGGCCTGCGGCGGCCGTCTGGTCTCGGTGCTGGAGGGCGGCTACGACCTGGACGCGCTGGCGTCCGCATCGGCCGCGCACGTGCAGGCGCTGATTGCCTGAGCGCGCGGTTCTGGTAACATTTAGTCCGGTCGCGGGTGTCGTATAATGGCATTACCCCAGCTTCCCAAGCTGGAGACGACGGTTCGATTCCGTTCACCCGCTCCATCGAACTTTTCATCCCTATTTCCCTGGCCCGGGACTTGTACGGGGTCGAACGAACCCCCAAAATCGGTCACAGGACCGAGAATTAGAGGATCTTGAGATGAACCGTTACCGCCTGCCGGCCTTCGCGCTGGCGATTCTGTGCGCCCTGCTGCTGGCGCCGGCGATGGCCAATTCCGGGAACAACGACCCGCGGGGCGGCGCCACGGCGCTGTACGACCGGGGTGAGTATGCCGGCGCCTACAAGCAATACCTGAAGCTGGCCAAGGGCGGCGATACCTTCGCGCAGTACCGCTTGTCCTACATGAGCCTGATGGGGCTGGGTACGGAAGCGAACATCGTCGAATCAATGGCTTGGGCGGTGGTCGCAGCGGAAAGCGAAAACGCGAGCCTCGCCAGCTACGAGTCCGCCGTGGCCGCCATGGTGCCCGGCGAGTTGCGCAAGAAAGCCCAAAGCAGGGCCGACTACTACGTGCGGCGCTGGGGCCGGGAGGACAGCGGCGGCGGGCACGTGCTGGCGCGCAGCTCCGAGGGCGGCTGCACCGGCTCGCGCCTGGCCGGCAACTGCGACATGGGCGGCTCGAGCGGCGGCGGCTGGATCAGCTGGGGTGCGGACAAGTCCTCCGATCCAGCCCATCGGCAGCGCATCGAGGAACTGAACCAGACCATTGTCGATAACGCGGCCCAGCTCGGGGCTCGCTCCACCGGCTAGCTGGCGGGCTGGCGGCTCCGGCTCAACGGGCAGCCGCCAGGAAGCGCTCGGCAGTCAGGTCTTCCGCCAGGCTCTCCAGTTTCCAGTTTTTCAGAAAGCCGCAATGGCCTCCGTACCTGGAAATGATCAACTCGATAACCGGGTTTTTGGGCAGTGCCTCGAAATCGGCGACCGGCACCACCGGATCGTCGGCCGAGGTCAGCAGCGTGGATGGCACGGTCAGCGGCGCCAGGCGCTCGCCGGCGATCGAGTAGCCGGCAAAATACTCGTCGGCGCTCCGGAACCCCGCATGGCGGGTCGCCAGGTAGTGGGTCCGCTCCCGCAGCCCGCGAATCTCGTACCAGTTCTCCTCGCCGTAGAGCTCCGGAAAACACCTCTGCTTGCTGCGCAGGGAACGTGACCATTTGCGCTCGAAGTAGCGCTCGTAGAACCGTATGCCCTGCTCCATGGCGCGCATCGCCGCGGACGGATCGATCACCGGGTTGACCGCGACCACTCTGGCGATGCGCAGGCCCGCGTCCGCTGCCCGCAGCGCCGCGCGCAGGGAGAAATTTCCGCCCAGGGAATAGCCGGCCAGGCACCAGCGCGGGCTGTCCAGCCGCCGCTGCAGGTCGGCCAGGGAATTCACGACCTCGTCGATGCGGCAGGAATGGAAGATTCCCGGGTTCAGGTGGTGGGTGTCGCCGTGGTCGCGGAAATTCAGGCGGAACACGTCGAAGCCCTCCGCGAACAGGCGCGCGCCGGTGGCCAACATGTAATTGGAGTTCACGCTGCCTTCCCAGCCGTGCAGCAGCACCGCCAGGCCGTGACTGGCGCCCGGCTGCGCGGAATACAGGCCCTGCAGCCGGATGCCGTCGCCGCCGTCGAGCGTCCAGACTTCGGCCGCCTGCTGCAGCGCGGCGGAGCGTCCCAGCACGGCGCGCCGGCGCACGAAGCTGCTCGCGATCAGCGACTGGACGTGCCCACTGCGCAGGCCGAAAGGCGGGCGGAAATCGCGGTAGCGGTCAGGCACGGGGAAGCTCGGTCTCGAATGCGGCCCGCACGGCCGTCTCGGCTGCCTCGGCCAGTTCGCGCCGCGGCATCCTCGCCGCGTCGACTGGGGCGAGCAGGTGAACCTCCGCGATGCATTTCCGTTGCGCCAGCAGGCGCAGGAAATTGCCGAGGAAGTGTTCCCCCGGGCGGAAGGTGATGTCGCCATGAAGCCTGCCGTCCCGCGAGTAACGCAGCATGACCGGCTGGATCCGCGCCCCCACGTCGATCGCGGCGCCGAACATGCGCGCGTGGAAGCGCTTGATCCCGTGCCCCGGAAGAATGCCCCCCTCCGGAAAAACGGCGACCCGGCCGCCCGCCCGCAGGCGTGCGGTCAGGGCCGCCAGAACGCCGCTGGCGGAGTCGTGGGAACCCCGCTCGTGAAAGACCGTCTCGCCGACGCGCGCCATCCAGCCGACCACCGGCCAGGCGTTGATCTCCGCCTTGGCCACGAAGCCCATGGGGCCCAGGCTGTGCAGCAGCTGGATGTCGATCCAGGAAATATGGTTGGCGGCCACCAGCAGCGGTCCCGCTTCCAGCTGGCCCCGCACCCGCCGCTCCAGCCCGAAGATCCGGCAGGTGGTGCCGGCCCACCAGGTCAGGGTGAGCTCGTTGAGCGTCCGGCCCCCGATCCTCATGGCGCGCCCCGCGGCGCCCTGGCACAGCACGGTCAGCGGCAAGCCCAGCAGCGTGTGCAGCAGGACCAGGGGAACACGGTACAGCAGGCGCAGGAAGCCGAGCCAGTGCGTCATCGCGCCTCAGTCCTGGTCGGCTGAATTCGGGCCGGCGGGATTCGGGCCGCGGTCGATCTTGACCGTCAGTTTCGCCGCGCAGCACAGCTCGCCGTCCTGGTCGCGGATGTCGATGCGCCAGAAATGCAGGCTGCGGCCCAGGCGCAGCGGACGGGCGATGCCGGTGACCGTGCCCGCGCGGACGGCGCGGACATGGCTGCCGCTGACCTCGATGCCGGCCACGCGGGCGCCGCGCTCGTCGGAGCACGCCAGCCAGGAAGCAAAGCTGCCCAGGGTCTCGGCCAGCACCATCGAAGCCCCGCCGTGCAGGATGCCGAATGGCTGCTGCGTGCGCTCGTCCACCGGCATTTCTCCGCAGATGAAGTCCGGCCCGACCGCGCTCAGCCGGATGCCGAGCACCCGTTCGATACCGACACTGCAATACTGGTTCATTTGCACCAGGTTGAGCGGCGCCTGGCTGATGTACTGGTTCAAGTGATGCGCCACGTTGCGGAGGAAAACCGCGCAAGCCTACCACACGGCGGCGCAATCGGCGAAAATGGCCGGCCCGTGTTACGGAGAGGCTCTTGAAAGAGTTCGAGGTGACCATTGCCGGCAGCGGAAAGACGTTTCGCGTGCGGGAGGGGGAAAACGTGCTGGCTGCGGCCCTGCGCCAGGGCGTCATGCTGCCGTATTCCTGCAAGAACGGCACCTGCGGCAGCTGCAAGGGCCTGCTGCAGGCAGGCGAGGTCCACTATCCCTTCCACCCGCCGCTGGCGCTCGAGCCCGGCGAAATCGACGCGGGCTTCGCCCTGCTGTGCCAGGCTGCGCCGCTGGCCGACCTGGCGGTGCAGGTGCGGGAAATCGAAGCGGTGCGGGATATCCAGGTGCGCAAGCTGCCCGCCCGGGTGGTCGAGAAGACCCGGCTGACCGACAACGTGGTGCGCCTGCGCCTGCGCCTGCCGGCCGAGCAGCGACTGCAGTTTCTGGCCGGCCAGTATGTCGAGGTGCTGCTGACGGGGGGCAAGCGGCGGGCTTTCTCGATCGCGAGCTGTCCATCGCTGGAGAACGAAATCGAGTTGCACATCCGCCACGTCGAGGGCGGCGATTTCACGGGTTACGTTTTCGATGAACTGCAGGAGCGCGACATCCTGCGCTTCGAAGGCCCGCAGGGCAATTTCTTCGTGCGCAACGATCGCCCGGAACGGCCGATGATCCTGATGGGCGGCGGCACCGGCTTTGCGCCGCTGAAGTCGATGATCGAGAACCTGCTGGAACACGGCGACCGGCGGGAAATCCACCTGTACTGGGGCGCCCGCACGGCGGCCGAGCTGTACCTCGACGAACTGCCTCAGTCCTGGGCCCGCGCCCACGACCACATCCATTATCGCAGGGCGTTGTCCGACCCGGCGCCGGATGAGGCGGGCGGGCCGGAGGCGTTTGCGGGATTCGTGCACGATGCGGTGACCGCCGACCATCCCGACCTGGCGGGATTCGACGTCTACATGAGCGGCCCGCCCGCCATGATCGAGGCCGCCAGGAAGTCCTTCGCCCGGCACGGGCTGCCGGCCGACCGGCTGTTTTACGATTCCTTCGAATTCGGGCTGGACGTGCCGGTCCGGGTCCTCGCGCGTCCCCACTAGGACAGGGTCCGGCCAATTACCCGCGACCGCGCAGCGGCGCCGCGGGCGCTTCCAGCCGCGCCAGACCGGCCGGCAGCGGCAAGGGTTCCTTGCCCTGGCTCAGGCGCAGCGCGTTGCGGAAACAGGTCATCGACGCCTCCAGCTCGCCCTTGCGCTCCAGCAGTTGACCGAGGGCGTCGTAACCGCTGACCGTGGGTTCGATTTCGAGGCTGCGGATCATATGCTGGCGCGCCTTGCCCCACAATTCGTCGCGGGCGCAGAGCCGCCCGAGGGCCAGGTGCAGCCAGGGGTCCTCGGGGTGGTCCTGCAGCCATTTCTCGCATTGCTGCAGGCGCTTGCCCCGGTCTTCGAGGCCGGGTTCGCCATAGGCCATCAACAGGGTCGAATCCCATGCGACCTTGAGGCTGTTGCGGATGGGCTCTTCGGTCAGTTCCGGCGCGCCCAGGCGGACGGCATGGTCGGCGAACGCCCTCACCACTTCCGCCGTGCGCTGCATCGGGCGAGGCAGGGAGCGGTAGCGCGATTCGAGCTCGGCCGGGTCACGGCTGCGCCGCAGGTCGGCCATGGCCGCCTCCTGCCGCAGATCGCGGGCCCGCTCCTCGTCGAGCACGCCGGCCTTCTGCATGGCCGGCAGCAGCCTCAGCAGCGCCTCCCATTCGCCCAGTTCCCGGTAGCAGTTGCCGAGCATGTCGAGCACCTGCGGGTGCCGGCGGCGGCGCCCCTGCAGTTCTTCCAGCATCGGCCGGGCTTCCGCGTAGTGTCCGTTGGCCGTCAGGATGCGGGCGCGGGTCAGCTCCACCAGGAATTTCTGCTTGCTGTTGCGGCTGTCCGCCTGTTCGAGGTACCACTCGGCGCGATCGCCCGCGTCCTGCCCGTCGGCGGCCTCGGCCGCCGCCAGGTAGCGCGCCGTGGTCCGGCCGTGGGAGCTGGCGGATTTCTGCAGCGCGCGCTCGGCGGTGCTCCAGTCGCCCTCGGTCAGGGCCAGCAGCCCCTTCTCCAGTTGCAGCAGGGCCCGCTGCTCGCGAATACGCCGGGCCGCTTCGCCCGGCATTTTCCACAGCCGCATCAAGAGCCAGGCCAACCCCCAGATCAGCGCCACCGCGAGCACCAGCACCAAAACACTGGTCTCGACCATCCAGCCGCGAAAATGGATCTGCACCAGTCCCGGGTCGTCCTTGAACAGCGGCGCCACGGCCGCCGCGAACAGCGCCAGGGCGATCGCGATGACGACCAGGAAGCTCTTCTTCATCGCCGGCCGTCCGTCGCTTCCCCGGAAGATTCCAGGGCGGGCTCCGCCAAGGATTCCGCTGGTGATTCCGCTGGTGACTCTCCGGGCGATTCCGCGGGCGTTTCCGGCGGCGCCTCCGCGGCATTTGGCTGCACGGAGGCGCGTATCAGCCTGAGCGCGGTCCAGGGCTCCGTGATGTCCGGCAGCTTGACGTCGATTTCCTGGGTGGCCAGGCTGGCGATGGCCACGCTGGCCGAACGCACCGCCGCGTCGTCGGCATCGAACCAGGCCGCCAGTGAATCCTGCGCGCGCGCCAGCGCTGCCCGAAAAGCCTGCTGGTCACGCCGCATCAGCGAGAGGTGGGCGACCTCGAGCTGCAGCCATACCCGCTGGCGCAGGTAGTCCTGGTCTTCCAGGCTCAGCGCCCGTTCGTCCGGGGCGCTGCGCCGGACCGTGACCAGGCTGGCCAGCGTGCTCCTGAGCCTGTCCCACCAGCCGGTCTCCGCGGCCGCCCCGGAACCCGGCGCCGGCTCGGGCTCGCCGGCGAACGACCAGTCGGCAATGGCGGCCTGGATGGCGTCCAGCTCGGCGGCCATTCGCGGGTGGTCGGGGGCCGGTACCTGCGCCAGGCCCTGGCGGCTGGCGGCGATCTTCTGCCGGACACCGAAGTATGCCGGGTTGTCGATGGCCGCGAGGTGCCGGTCGGCGACCTCCAGCGCCCGGTCCGCGGCCGCCGGGTCCGCGAACAGTTGCAGGCGCTCGCTGGCGAGGCGCAGCAGGTAATCGACTTCCGCCAGGTCCAGCTCCTCCGCCGCGTCGAGGTTGCGGGCGGACTGGCTGGCCAGCGCGGCTTCGGCGGCCAACATGCGCTCGTACAAAGCGGCGCTGGCCGATTGCAGCGAGCGGGACAGCGCCTGCTGCTCCGCCAGCGACTGTTCCGTGGCCGCCAGCCGGGCGCGATCCGCCGCGGCCCCGCGCTGCAGCTCCGCCAGCGCGGCGCCGCCGTCCGCCGCCGCCAGCGCGCCCAGCTCGCTCCGCAATTCGCTCAATCCCGCCGACAATGCGCCATCGCTGGCGTCGACGCGCGCCACCTGGTCCGCCAGGCGTTGCCGCTCCGGCCCCGCCACGGTCCAATCCCGCCACCCAAGCCATGCGGCGCCTGCCAGCGCCGACAGCGCCACCAGCAGCGCCAGGACCGCCACCGCGGAACCGCCGCCGCGGGTTCGTTCCTCCCTGCCGCGAACCGTGTCGGCCGCGCGCTCGCCGGGCTTGGTGTCCATGCTGGAAATTTCGAGTTTCACCCGGTTCTGCCTGTGGATTGTCGGAAGTAATTCCTGATGCTATCGAAAACCGCCACCCAGTTCATCAACCGCGGTCAAAGCAGGCCACGGACGGCGGCCAGCAGGGCGTTGTTTCCGGGCCCTTCGGCCAGGTGGATCCGGCCCGGGCCCCGGGCCCGCGCGAGGCCCCGCAGTCGCTCCGAAATCACCAGCCATTCGCCCTGGCAGAGCTTGAGCCAGGCCGCGGGGGGCAGGCGCCGCGACAGGTCGTTCAACGCGTTGCCGCTGGTCCATATCGAGAGCACGCCGGACGCGGCCTCGAGTCCGGCGAGCGCCGCCCGGTCCAGCGGCGCGGGCACGGCGCGATACACCAACAAGATGCCGACCTGCCAACCTGCGGACGACAGCCCGTCGACCAGCGCCTCGCGACCGCCGGGCGCGGCGACGACGAAGGCCCGGCCCGGCGTTTCCGCCGCCAGGGTTGCGAGCAGCGCTTCGCTGGTGTAGCCGGCGCCGGCCGGGACGGCGACGGGAATGCCCGCCGCCGCCAGGGCCGCGCCGCTGGCCGGGCCGATCGCCGCCACGCGCAGCCGCCGCAGCAGCGCGCGCGGAATCTGCGCCAGCCCGTGCGCCACCGCCCGCGGGCTGGTGAAGACGACGAGGTCGCCCATTGCCGCGGCCTCCAGCCGCGCATAGCCCGCCGGGTCGTTCGCGCGGGCGTCCAGCGCCGCGTACTCGAAGGCCGGCTGCACGACCGTGTGCAGACCCAGCGGGGCGAGCATGGCGGCCAGTTCCTCGGCCTCCGGCCGCGGGCGCGAAATGAAGACGTGCGAAAATTTCACGGCGCGCGGCGCTCGGCTCGTTGCATTCAGGCCAGCGCCGCGATGATCCGGTCGGCGCCCTGGCCGAGCAGATCCCGGGCGACGCTCGCGGCGAGCCGATCGGCATCGCCGACCGGGCCCTCGGCCGCGGCGCGCAGGACGCGGCTGCCGTCGGGCATGCCGACCAGGCCGCTGATGCGGAAGCCGCCCTCACGCTGCTCCGCGAACACCGCCAGCGGCACCTGGCAACTGCCCTGCAGTGCCGCGGAGACGGCCCGCTCGGCGCGCGTGCGCAGCATGGCGTCGGCGTCGCCGAGCACCGCGACCAGGCTTGCCGCGCTTGCGTCATCCGCGCGCCGCTGCACGCCGATGGTGCCCTGGGTCGCCGCCGGCAGCCAGCGCGGCGGCGCCAGCACCTCGGTGATCAGGCCGCCGAGGCCGAGGCGCTCCAACCCCGCGCAGGCCAGCACGATGGCGTCGTACTCGCCTTCCTGCAGTTTGCGGATGCGCGTGTTCACATTGCCCCGCAGGTCTGCGACGCCCAGGTCCGGCCGCAATGCCTTGAGCTGGCATTGTCGGCGCAGGCTGCTGGTGCCGACGCGGGACCCGGCGGGAAGTTCGTCGAGTCGTTGCCCGTCCCGGCTGAGCAGGGCGTCGAAAGGATTGGCGCGCTCCAGCATGACGTCGACGACCAGTCCCGGCGCCTCCTCGACCGGCACGTCTTTCATCGAGTGCACGGCGATGTCCGCGTCATGGTTCAGCAACGCCCGTTCCAGTTCCTTGAGGAACAGGCCCTTGCCGCCGATCCGCGCCAGCGGCTGATCGAGGATGACGTCGCCGCGGGTCACCATCGGCAGCAGGTCCACTTCGAGTCCGGGGTGGCGCCGGCGCAGCAACCCGGCCACGTGGTTGGCCTGCCACAGCGCCAATTCGCTCTTGCGCGTGGCGATTCTCATGCGCTTCATGGGCAGACTCTTTGGTGGAGGCTCATGCGAGGTCGGACAGCAGTTTACGCAGCGCGGACGCGTTCCTGCGGCTGACTTCCGGCTTGCGATCCGTGCCGCTCAGCAAGGCCAGGGTGTTGCCGTCGCTGGTGCGTTCGAGGCCGCGCAGGTGCTTGCGCGACACCAGGGCGCCGCGGTGTACGCGGAAGAACAGATTCGGGAAGCGCTCTTCGAGCTCGGTCAGCGACTCGTCGATCACGGTGCTGCCCTTTTCGTGGACGACCGTGGTGTACTTGTCCTCGGCCAGCAGGCAGATGACGCGGTGGATCGGGGTCAACACCACCTTGCCGCCCACCGTCGAGCGCAGGAAATACTCCCGTTCGCCGGCCTGGTCCGCGTCGCGGCCGAGGAAACGGCGGGCCTTGTCGAGGGCCTTCTCCAGCCGCTCCGCGCGCACCGGCTTGACCACG
>Ga0105090_10001800_pt1 | contig 11674 bp, 10 predicted proteins | sample PPLLak3March2015_FD_79110 | JGI IMG/M metagenome (GOLD analysis project Ga0105090, IMG submission 79110) | Freshwater sediment microbial communities from Prairie Pothole Lake near Jamestown, North Dakota, USA - PPLs Lake P7 Core (1) Depth... | ecosystem: Environmental > Aquatic > Freshwater >... | reverse complement strand
GTAAATGCGGTTGAGAAACCCCAAACCAAAGTTTGTTATATTGTTGATATTTAATTTTTTATCTTTATTTTCCTGAAGTATAAGATTAATCTTTTTTTTATAGCTTTCTATTACTTTGGCTTGTACATCTTCTCTGTATACAAAATAAAGTTGCTGGTTTTTTTCAATTTCTTCTGCTTCTGACTTGAGCTCTTCATCGGACTTCTGTATAGCAAAATCGAATGGGGCATACAAATTTTCATATTGCCAGGGTTTGCCTTTCTGGAATGAATATTTAAAACTGCCACCTTTAGGAAATAAATAGACGATCAACACGGTCGTGGAAATAAACAACAAGACCTTATATATCAAAGAATGGTTTTGATAGAATTTATTGAATATTTCCCTCATGGATCTGTTTATTGCCAAATGTAGTAATTTCCACTCATTTTTATTGTAAATTTTGATCAGTTAGAATTGATTTAGCCGCAAATGGCTGGTCATCGGATAAAGTTTATTTGGCTCTTTCCTCAGTAATTTATATTTGAAAAAAGTCAATTCCAACAAAAAAACTGAAACCATTGGCATATAACCGGTGCCTCTTTTCTCAATTAAATTAATTAATTTAGCGCAAAAGAAATCAAATGCAAAGAGAAGTAGTAATTGTTTCGGCTGTCAGGACGCCCATTGGCAGTTTTTTGGGCAGCCTGTCCGGCATTTCTGCCCCGAGATTGGGTGCGCTGGCAATAAAAGGTGCAATTGAAAGGATCAAACTGGATCCAAAACTGATAGATGAAGTTTTTATGGGACAGGTGGTTCAGGCCGGAGCCGGACAGGCACCTGCAAGGCAGGCGGCCATTTATGCTGGCCTGCCCGTTGAGGTTCCCTGCACAACTGTTAATAAAGTCTGCGCATCGGGTATGAAATCCATAGCCATAGCAGCACAGGCCATTACCTGTGGTGATATTGAAATTGCAGTTGCCGGAGGCATGGAAAATATGAGCCAGATCCCATTTTATCTCGATGGAAGAAATGGAAAGAAATTCGGGAATATTACCCTTGATGACGGACTGTTAAAAGATGGTCTGACCAATGTTTACGACGGAAAGCATATGGGTACCTGTGGTGATCTTTGTGCTGATAACCACCAGTTTACCAGAGAAGAACAGGATAATTTTGCCATTGAATCATATCAAAGATCTGCAAGCGCATGGAAAAACGGGTACTTCAAGACAGAGGTGATACCTGTACATATACCTCAGCGCAAGGGCGATCCGCTTATCTTTAATGAAGATGAAGAATACAAAAACGTTCAAATCGATAAAATCCCATCGTTAAAACCAGCCTTTTCACCCGAAGGAACTGTAACGGCTGCGAACGCTTCAACACTTAACGATGGAGCAGCAGCCCTGGTCCTGATGAGCCTTTCAAAGGCAAAAGAATTGGGTCTTCAGCCACTAGCCAAAATAAGGACTTATGCTGATGCCGCTCAAGCTCCTGAATTGTTTACAACCAGCCCTGCCCTAGCCATTAACAAAGCATTAAACAAATTGCAAATAAGCCCTGAGGATGTTGACTTTTATGAATTAAACGAGGCTTTTTCCGTAGTGGGCCTGGCCAATATAAAATTGCTCGGCCTAAATCCTGAAAAGGTAAATGTGCATGGCGGTGCGGTGTCGCTGGGCCATCCTTTGGGATGTTCTGGTGCCAGAATTGTCGTTACCCTCATCCATGTCTTGAAACAGCATGGAGGAAAGATCGGTGTGGCAGGAATTTGCAATGGCGGAGGCGGGGCTTCTGCAATGGTTATCGAAAATATGTAAACCCCTTAAGAACCCATTGTATTAGCATGAACTTTGGCATTTGTTTACTTAATGCAATTCCATTAAGAAAAGAACCCTTTCACAGTGCAGAAATGATCTCTCAGCTCTTATTTGGAGAAACCTTCAAAATTTTAGAAGCGAACAGATCCTGGCTGCATGTTTTGCTGGATGAAGATAATTATTCCGGTTGGGTAAGTACAAACCAGATCGTATACCTCGATGAAACGGAGTATGCTGAAATATCACAGGAACCATCAGGCTATATTGAAGATTTGGTTACTTATCTGCACAAAAATGATTCCATGCTGCCAATTTCTCTGGGTGCCAAATTACCGCTCCTCAGGAATCGGCAAATGCATGTAGCCAACCAGCATTTTATTTATGACGGAACCCTGAAAACCGGATTTAAACCAAAATCCAGTATTGTTGCAACTGCACATTTTTATTTACAGGCACCACATCTGTCGGGCGGAAAAACACCGTTTGGTATAGATGCTTCCGGATTTACCCAAATGGTCTACAGAATCAATGGCTATTCCCTGCTCAGGGAAGCCTATCAGCAGGCCAGCCAGGGCGAGGTGCTCAGTTTTATTGAAGAGAGTGAAGCCGGTGATGTGGCATTTTTTGATGATGAAGAAGGAAATATTATTCATTCAGGAATCATTTTGAACAACAACCATATTATCCATTGCTTTGGAGAGGTCAGGATAGACCGAATCGACCACAGCGGCATCTATAATGTTGCAACCAAAAAACACACACACAACCTGCGTGTTATCAAGCAAATGTTCAGGGAAGTTACAAATTAGATCAGCTTATCTTCAGTGATTTAACCTTTACTACAGGTTTATCAAGCGATTCAAATTGCGAATTTTGCGAAAGGTAGTTTGGTACAATAGATTTTAATATGGTAACGATTTCCACCATGGATAATTTTTCCAGCTCAAGCAACTGTTCTATTGAAGCAACGATCCGTTCAAAATCTATTTTTTGTGTCTTGGCTATGAGGATCTTTTCATGATAGGTTGGAATGGTGTCCTCTTCATTGGCCAGTAACTCCTCAAAAAGCTTTTCACCAGGTCTTAAACCGGTAAATTCAATATCGATATCCTTCGGGTAGTTCAGTCCGCTCAGGTGTATCATTTTCTTGGCCAGATCGAAGATCTTGACCGATTCTCCCATATCGAACACGTAAATTTCACCACCGTTCCCCATCGCACCGGCCTCAAGTACCAGCTGGCAGGCTTCGGGTATGGTCATAAAAAACCTGGTTATTTCGGGATGCGTAACGGTGATCGGTCCCCCCTTTTCTATTTGTTTTTTAAACAGAGGAATTACGGAACCATTCGATCCAAGTACATTACCAAACCGTGTAGTCACAAATTTCGTCTTTCCCAAACCGTTCAGGTATCCGCCGAAAATCTCAGAAACTCTTTTAGTCGCTCCCATGACATTGGTTGGGTTTACGGCCTTATCGGTTGAAATAAAAACAAATTTACTTACATTGTACTTAACAGCAAGTTTCATTAAAATACCAGTACCCACAATATTTACCTTGACGGATTCGTATGGATTATCTTCCATCAAAGGCACGTGTTTATAAGCTGCCGCATGAAAAACGATATCAATCTTTGAGTTCGAAAAGATTTCTTTCATTCTGAACTCATTTCGGATATCAGCCAGTTCAACAGTAAAATTCTGGACGTTCTTTCTGATAAATTCCTGTTGAAGATCATAGAGTGCTGATTCTGCCTGATCCAATAATATTAACTTTTTGTATGCGTATTTACTGATCTGTTTGGCTATCTCACTTCCAATCGAACCAGCCGCACCGGTAATCAATATAATTTTATCATCCAAATCCTTCTGAATAACCGGATTGTTTATTTTGATAGGCAACCTGTCAAGCAGATCTTCGATTTTTACATCGGATATTTGAGAAACATTCAGGTTACCGTCAATCCATTGCTGCACCGGAGGAACTATTTTGACCTTCACCGGTAATTGGGTCATTTTATCAACCTTATCAAAAAGAATAAATGGTTTGATATTCTGAATAGAAAAAATGATCTCATCGATCTTGTGCCTTTTTATAAAATCTTCATCTATTTTCTCCGGATCATATATCTTGATTCTGTTGAACTGTTTACCTATCTTGGCTTTGCTGTCATCCAAAAAACCAAAAATTTTGTAGTTATTCTGAACAGTACTGTTCATCGTGGTATAAGTGAGCAGTCCGGAATCACCGGCACCATAGATCAGTATGTTTTTTGGGGGTTTATATGTGGTAATGATCCGGTTGAATAAATATTTGAAAACAAATCTGCTCGCTATCAGCAGTACCAGGTTCAATAAATAATGGATTACTATGATCCCGATTGGTACAGCATAATCCGTCAGCACACCGTAGTACCTGAATGCCAGGGTCGTAACCAGGGTAAGTATCAATATCGCTGTTGCCGACCAAAATACATTGATCGCATCTTTGATTCCGGTATGTCTTACAATCCCTTTATAGGAACCTACCAATAAGAAACTGATCAAAGTAATTACCGCAATATATGGCAATTGCAAAACCATATCGTTGCCGCTAAAACTCATTTTAAAGTTAAACCTGGTGAGATAAGCCAAAAAGAACGCGTTCAAAGCAATGGCGATGTCGATCATCAGGACTATCCACCGGGAAGTATAGGCATTGTTTCTTTTTAAAAAGGATTTGGTCATATAAAAAGAAATTAAATCGGATTCTTTAATTAATTGTTGCCAAGTATAAGGGGCATACCATCTGCGCCACTTCCAATTACAACGACTTTGGCATTAGGAGATGTGGCCAGTTTTAATGTGGCTTCGATACCCTTATCTTTTAATATCTTATCATTCAGTGAAGCGCTCAAAATAGCGTTGGCGTCAGCTTTACCCTTAGCCTCAATTCGCTGTTTTTCAGCTTCTTTTGAAGCCTTTTCCAACCTGAATTCGTATTCAAGGGATTCCTGCTCCTGACCGAGTTTTCTCTCAATAGCATCTTTAATGGCATCCGGTAAGGTCACATCCCTAACCAGTACCTCATTTAATTGTATATACTGGTTTTCGATAATTTTCTTGGTCTCTTCGTAAATTTCGTTCTGAATGGCATCCCTTTTACTGGAATATATCTGTTCAGGTGTATACCTTCCGACCACACTTCTTGTTGCAGATCGCATAGCAGGTTTGATTACCCGCTCCAGATAATTCTCTCCTTTGGTTTGATGCAAAAGTCCTAATTTTTCCACTTCGGGCTGGTACCAGGCTGTAGCTTCCAGCTGAATATCAAGACCATTTGAAGAAAGTATCTTCATTTTTTCAGTGAGCTCCTGTTGTCTTACCTCATATTTGATCACTTCATTCCATGGGGCTACAATGTGAAAACCTTCACCAAGCGGTACTTCATTCGTCACAACCCCACCGGAAAATCTTTTCCAAAGAACTCCGGCTTCACCGGCTTCTATAGTAACAGTAGATTTTGAAAGAAAGATCAGGGCGATAACCCCGATTACTACAAATGGTATAATACTTTTTGGAAAATCAATACCTGAATGCTGCATAGCGTGGGGGAATAATAAAGTTAAATTAAACAACAAAAATGATTATTTACAAAAGTCCTTTGGATTTTCTCAAAAACCATTCCGCAGACAAAGATACAACAATTATAAAAAACAACCATTTTAAATCAATCAATGTTTTTTTACTTATTATTTCTTTCTGTATTGTTTTATATGCCTGATCTTCAACTAAGTCATTAATGAGCTGATCTATATTTGCAGCGAAATATTCTTTTCCTTTTGCGTTGTAAGCCAGTTGTCGCAGTCCGGCAGTATTGGCGGACAGGTCCTGATCTTCCAGGGTAAAATCCAGAACCTGAAAACTACCCTGTCCCTGCACATCCATTTTTTCGACATCTATAAGGAAATCATAAGCAGAAGGCCGCACATCCGATAAGGCTATTTCGTAAGAATTGTTTTTAAGCACCATAGGTAATCTGCTACCAACAGTTTTTCCGTCTTTCATAAGTGTTAGAAATGGTGTTTGATCCGGGTCAAATCGATAATTGGCATCGTTCAATACTGCGGAAATAATAACATCCTCATTGGCGTAATACATGGGTCTATAGTTTATTTCCAGTTGGTTTCGATTCTTTTCACTGCTTAAGAACTGAAGTATGGAGTTAAAATAATTTTTAATCTGCAGATCGGAACCATGCAGATGCTGATCGAATAATTGCCACCTGAATATATTTTCAGCTAAAAGAAAGACATTTCTGCCTTTGTCATTCTCAAAAAACAAGAATACTGGTTGTTCATCTGCATTGTTTGTCTCCCATAGACTCTGGTGCTTCTGTTTTAATTTAATTCCATCTTTAATATTCGATAAGGGCGGAAGTTTATCAAAATTCAGCGGACTCGTATTAAAATAGGTAAAATCCTCATCTTCGCTTATAAGGGCTTGTGGGGTGTATTCTGCATTCCTGCTCTCCAAATAGGGCTGTATACTGTTTAAAAAAGTCCAATCGGTTGATCCGCCTGCCTGAATGAGATAATTCAACGGTTTATCCAGAAGCAAACGCATGATCCTTTCGAATTTGGGGTTTGGGTGCATGATTATAACAAATGAATAATCCGCAATTTCATTGTTAAAATCGGATATATGTGTGACCTCAATATCTCTGAGCTTATCCTGTATGGCCATTCGTTGCCAGAATCCTATATCGGGGTGCGGCTGATCATAGAGAAGCAAAATACCGGCCTTATCATCAAGCACCTGGACAGAAAAATTGAAATTGTTATTGATCCTGTTTTCTTCGCCTTCAAAGGACCCTAATTTTACTGTATAAAAGTGATTTCCTGTTGTTTCGGCTTTTAGCTGGAATTCAAGCTTTTTAAATGCATTATCTTCATCAAGGGTCAGCCTTTCGCGCTGCAATAACCTGCTCTTTTCCCAGATCTCTATATCCGTACTGACCAGGCCCGATCCGTGATAATTTATAAAAACCTCGACCGGAAAAGAATGATCTACATAGCTGTATTTATTGCTGTTCACCCTGGTAATACTGAGGTCTTTTTTTTTCACAGTATCGCCCAGTACAACAGGAAATATTTGTTTTGAAGAACGTAGATGCTCGAAACTAGTACCTTGATTCTGATTTCCATCGGTTAACAGAACAAAAAAACCGGCATCTTTTTCAAAGGTTTTATTTAGTTTCAGAAGAGGCTCAGAAATATTTGTGAATTTTTTGTTGAACAAAAGAGAATCCTTATTACTGATGCCTTCACCAAAAGAAAAAAGCCGCAGTTCATATTTTTGGTTAAATTCCTGATTGCCCAAAAGCTTTGAACGAATTGTCATCAAATCTTCTTTTTTACCTTCCTGTAACATAGAAGCAGAATTGTCAAAAAGGATGACGGCCTTGGGCTTATGGTTCTCATAAGTCTTTATCGATATACCTGGATTGATCAACAAAAGAAAGAGGCCAAAAAGTGAAACTGCCCTTAAAAATGCCAGTAAATATCTGTAGTAATTTTTTACAGGTGACTTGTACAAATAGATCGCCCAGGCTGAAATCAAGGAAAGTAACAGACCCAGTAACACCAATAAACCTGTTTTAATTTCCATAGTTTTCTATAACAATATGCTCATATACAGCGAGGAAAATTCTGCTTGAAAGCCAGCCTCTCTAGATCAACTTTATGCTCTTGATCAGGTCTTTTCCCAGAACCTCATTGATCATGCCTATTATTTTATCCTTACCGTAACTAAGCTCTTCCTTAAGCGTTGATGATGAGAGCTTTACGATTAGAGTATGCCCCTTTAAAGACACATCATCCGTATAGCTCGCAATACCCTTACCCATAACATCCTGCCACACCTGTTTTACGGCAACTTCATCAATTCCTTTTTGCAAGGAGCCCTTGGCAAGAACTTCTTCAAGTATTACATCAATGCGCAATATACTGTTATCTCTTTTCATGTTCCTGCCCGGTTTTTACAATCTAAACACTTTGTATTGTTCATTCACTGTTTTCACAAAAGACTCTGTTCTTTCCTTATGTGTATCCGTAATAAAGATCTGGCCGAAATTGTGTTCATTCACCAGCTCGATCAGTCGGCTTACCCTATGGTCATCCAGTTTATCAAAAATATCATCGAGCAGCAGAATGGGATTTAAGTCAGTAAGTTGTTTAATAAAATCGAACTGTGCCAGTTTTAAAGCGATCAAAAAAGATTTCTGCTGGCCCTGTGAACCAAACTTTTTGATCGGAAAACCATTCATTTCGAATACAAGGTCATCCCGGTGTATACCACAGGTCGTGAACTGCAACAATTTATCTCTGTCCAGACTTTTTTTGAACAGATCGGTCATCTCATGGTTTTCCAGTTGGGATCTGAATTTCAAAGAAATCTTTTCCTGAGCCCAACCTGATTCTGAACCCAGTATTTGTTTATACCTGTCTTCGAAGACCAGACTGAATTTCTGAACGAATCTTTTCCTTTTTTCAAAAATTTTTTTCCCCAGTTGGGTCAGCAAATCATTGTAGATCTCCAAATTGTTCTGATCAAAAGTCCTGTTTGCAGCGAAATACTTTAATAAGGCATTTCTTTGACTGAGCACTTGATTGTAATTGATCACATCATGCAGGAAGTCCCGGTCATCCATGGCAATGACACCATCGATAAATTTTCTCCTGTACTCACTGCCTTCTCTGATCAGGTCTGTATCTGCAGGTGAAATAATGACTACAGGCAAAAAACCGTAATGATCAGATAACTTTTCGTATTCTTTGCCGTCCCTTTTTAGTACTTTCTTTTGTCCGCGTTTCAGACTGCAATTCACGATCACGGATCTATTCTTTCTCTCAAAATTACCTTCCATCATAAAAAAATCCTTCTCGTGCTGAATATTCTGGGTAGCCACAGCATTAAAATAACTCTTCGTGTAGGACAAATGATAAATGGCATCGATAATATTTGTCTTTCCCGTGCCATTGTCTCCAACGATACAGTTTAATTTAGAATCGAACTCCAGAAACCGGGCGTCAAAATTCTTAAAATTCACCAAAGACAATGTTTTTAAATGCATGAATTATATCTGTAAATACCGTGATTAATTACCGAAATTAGATAAATTGAGCAGATGCTGATTTCAAACGGTTAAATTAAAATCTAAAAAAATTTAAATAGCTATTATTCAATTAGTTATGAAATATTTCTTTTCCTGAAATTGTTTACAAAAAAACAAAAATTAATCCAAAAACAGCCTAAGATATAAAATAATATTATATTTTTGCGCCAAAATTTTATAGACGATGGCTACATATAAGAAAAAGGCAAGTACAAATAAAAAAAACAACATCACAAATATTGAAGAACACAGCACAACGGCTGAAGTTTTTAACACCTTGGATGAAACCGCATCCAAATCAGAGCATTGGGTAGAAAAGAACCAGCGTCCCCTTTTGATCGGTTTGCTCGCGATTGCTTTGGCTATTATTGGTTACATAGCCTATAATAAATTTGTTCTCGAGCCCAAAGAGAAGGAAGCCGCTGATGAACTGGCCTTTCCAAAGAAAAGTTTTGAGCAGGCACTTATGAATGAAGCCAGTGCAGACTCCTTGTTCACTATAGCTCTGAACGGAGGGGATGGCAAATTCGGCCTGGTGGATATAGTTGATAACTACGGAAATACCAAAGCAGGTAATCTGGCAAAATATATGAGTGGTATCGCATTTATGAAAAAGAGCGACTATGAAAATGCGATTAAATATTTGAATGATTTTGAATCAGATGATGAAATATTAGGCACCCTGGCAAAAGGAAATATCGGTGATGCATTTACCGAAATAAACCAGCCTGAGGATGCACTAAAGTATTATGAAGATGCCGCCAATCTGAGGGATAATGAATTTACCAGTCCTTTATACCTTTTTAAAGCAGGACAAACGGCTATGGATATGAAGAATTATGATAAGGCTGTGGCCTTGTTCGAGAAAATAAAAAAGGAATATCCGCTTTCTGAGGAAGCGAAACAGATCGATGTCTTTATTCACAGGGCAAAGTTGGCAGTCGCGAAGTAATTTTTCATGGCTACAGAAAATTTATCTTCATACGATCCAAATACGATCCCAAACGCGAAAGATTTTCGGTTTGGGATTGTTGTTTCTGATTGGAATTTGGATATAACAGAAAATCTTTTAACCGGAGCCCTGAATACATTACTCCGGCACGGGGCGATAGAAGATCATATAAAAATTCTCAGGGTACCGGGAAGTTTTGAATTGATCTTCGGTTGTAAAAAATTACTGGAAACCAAAAAGTTTGATGCCCTGATTGCCATTGGAAACGTTATCCAGGGAGAGACAAGGCATTTCGATTTTGTTTGTGAAGGAGTTACACAAGGGATAAAAGATCTCAACCTGCAGTATGAGACACCCACCCTGTTTTGTGTGCTGACAGACAAAAACAAACAACAATCCATTGACCGTTCAGGAGGAAAGCACGGAAATAAGGGTGTTGAATGTGCAGTAGCTGCAATCAAAATGGCCGCCATCAAAAATTTATCACTCTGATCAAGAACTTTTTCTTGTTGATAAAGTATTAATAATCAGTACAATTACTTTTTTTAACAAAACTTTATTGGATTAACTCCTGCCAATATGTATATTTGTATTTGCTGTAATTTTGTGTCATGCTCGGAAGTTTCTTTAAAACCAACTCTCATTATGTTTATGATTATAAACCCCGGTATTATGATCCGAGAAAGGAACGTCTTGAGCAAATGAAAAAGAATGCCGAAGAACAGGAATCCGGCGAACTTACACCAAAACTTACCATTAGCAAAGACACCCTTCGAAAAGACTGGGCCAGGCATAAAAAAAGTGACGCCGACAGAAAATCGGCTATCCGGCTGGCCATTATTATCGCCATACTGGTCGCTATTTTCGCTTATTTTCTTGAAATATATAAACTTTTTTAATTTTGGATATTATTCAGCTTCTTCCTGACAATGTGGCAAATCAAATTGCTGCAGGTGAGGTTGTACAAAGGCCTGCTTCCGTGGTAAAGGAATTGCTGGAAAACTCCGTTGACGCTCAGGCAAGTTCAATCACACTCATTTTAAAAGAAGCCGGACGGTCAATGATACAGGTAATAGACAATGGACTTGGTATGAGTTCTACGGACTGCAGACTTGCTTTTGAAAGGCATGCGACTTCGAAGATCAGGATTGCCGAAGATCTTTTTAATTTACATACCAATGGATTTCGCGGGGAAGCCCTGGCCTCGATTGCCGCCATTTCACATGTAGGTATAAAGACAAAACAAGGAGATCAGGAATTGGGAACGCAACTGCTCATTCAGGGAGGCAGGGTGATCTCGCAGGAGCCGGTTCATACAGCAACCGGGTCAAACATAGAAGTTAAGAACCTGTTTTACAATATCCCGGCACGCCGAAATTTTTTAAAGTCGAATGCCATTGAAACCCGCCATATTATCGATGCGTTTCAAAGAATTGCCCTTACCTACCCAAAGATTGCATTCGTACTGATCCACAATGACAACGAAATTTACAACCTGAAATCGGCAAACCTCAAACAGCGTCTTGTACACCTTTTCGGTAAAGGCATTGACGAAAAACTGGTCCCCATTCAGGAAAATACAGAAATTTTAAAAATAAGCGGCTTTGTTACCAAGCCCAATTTTGCCAAAAGAAACAGAGGGGAGCAATTCATTTTCGTAAATGACAGGTACATCAAAAATCAATACCTGGATCATGCTGTACATGCCGCTTATGAAAATCTGATTCCTTCAAATTACCATCCCTCCTATTTTCTTTACCTTCAGGT
>Ga0105090_10001798_pt1 | contig 11677 bp, 12 predicted proteins | sample PPLLak3March2015_FD_79110 | JGI IMG/M metagenome (GOLD analysis project Ga0105090, IMG submission 79110) | Freshwater sediment microbial communities from Prairie Pothole Lake near Jamestown, North Dakota, USA - PPLs Lake P7 Core (1) Depth... | ecosystem: Environmental > Aquatic > Freshwater >... | reverse complement strand
TGGGGGAATTGATCGCGATGAAGTGGCCGTCGCCGGCGTGCTGGGTGAGATAAACCAGTGACACGGCACCGCCTCCCCCCGGTTTGTTGGTCACGGTCACCGGCACCGGCGCGAGGTTGTTTTCCTGGATGATTTTCTGCAGCAGCCGCGCGGAGCGGTCGATACCGCCGCCGGGCGTGGTCGGCACGACGATTTCAATCGGTTTGTCGGGCTGCCACGATTGCGCCATCGTTGGCAGCGCCGCCAACACGGCCGCCGTGCAGGTAAGCATGTATATCAACCGTCTTGCAGTCATCATAGAGCGACTCCCGGCTTATAAATCGCCATGGTCATTTTGCCAGCCCCAGATCACCCAGAATGTTTTTGAAATCCTTGTATTCCTTATCAAGGTAGGAGCGGGACTGGCTGCTGTTCAGATAATTATCACCCCAGTAATTCCTTACCAGGTCATTTTTCCAGTCCTCCGCTTTGGTCATGCGGGACAGAACCTGATCCCAATAGGCAATCTGTGCCACTGTCATGCCCTTCGGACCGACCATGCCGCGCCAGGTATCGAACACCGCATCGACGCCGAGTTCGCGCCAGGTTGGCACCGATGCGAGATCACCGGCAAGGCGTTGCGACGACGAAATCGCCAGCGCGCGCAGCTTGCCGGACTTGATATGCGGCAGCAGATTGGCCACCGGCGCCGGCACCACATCGACATGGCCGCCGAGCAACGCACTGGTCACTTCACCGCCCGCCTTGAATACAACCATCTTGAGACGGCGCGCATCACCGCCCGCCTTGCCGACAACCAGGCCGGTCACCATGTGGCTGGTGCCCCCCGCTGCGGTAACACCAACGCTCAGCGACTGCGGATCCTTCTTCAGACGTTCGACCATGTCCTGCCCGGACTTGATGGGCGAATCGGCGCGCACGGCGAACAGAATGTATTCGCTGAACAGTTGCGCCAGCGGCGTGACATCGGTGTAAGTGATATTGCTGGCACCGGTAATATGGTTGGTCAGCAGCGGCACCGTACTGACGGATACAAAATGTCCGTCGCCTGCGTGCTGATTGAGATACAGCATGCCCAGCCGCCCGCCGGCACCGGGTTTGTTGACCACAATGCTTTTATCGACCAGCTTCAAGTTCTGCAATAGCGACTGTACCGTGCGCCCTGTCTTGTCGGTACCGCCCCCCGGCCCGGAAGGCACAACGATCTCCACATTGCGTTCTGGCTGCCAGGTCTGCGCAACCGCAGGCATGACCCAAGCTGCCGCGGCGATAATCATTAACTGCAAACCCTGTTTTCCGTGCATGCACCTCTCCTATTTTGCAATCAATCTGTTTACCAGCCCGAGATCAAATCAGCGCTGGGTTTCAGTTCACCACGCTCGACGCGGTGCACGAGGTCATTCATTTTTGTATGCAGCGGCGCCGGCACACCAATGTAGGCGCCGCGCTCCGCAACATAACCGTTGATGAAATCGGTTTCGGTGCGCCGGCCCTTGAACATGTCCTGGGCCATCGACGGACGCTGGTCGTCCGAGCGTTTTTTCGAGCCTTCGCGCAGGATTTCCTCGATGCCGGCCAGCGCATCCTTGTTGCCCTCGCCGGCGAGTGCCAGCATTTCAGGCTCCATGCCCAGCATGCGTTCCAGCGAATAACCCAGCGCCTGGCCAACGCGCACCGACTGCGAGCCGAGGCGGATCGACACCCAGCGCGGGCCGTCAGCCGCATCGCGCTGGTTGCCGGACAAACCCGTCGCCGCGCACAGGCCGTTGCGCATCGCATTCACCGTGAGTTTGGACCAGCGCTCGCCCCACAGGTTGGTGGTGACCTTGGCGCTGTCAGCCGAACGCAGCAGCGCTGCCACTTCCTCGGCACGCGGCGTGACGCGACCATGCGGTTCGCCGACGCGGAACACCGTGTGTTTGTCTCCCCCCAGCGGCACCATGCGTTTGATGCGCCCGGGCGCGTAGAGTTCGGCCGCGATCAGGCTGGCGATGCTGCCGAGGGTTTTGCCCCAGCCAACAATGGCGGCGATGCGTTCTTCATTGATGCAGTTCTGCAGCGACACGCAGTAACCATCGGGCGCCAGGTACGGCTTGATCAGGTGTGTCGCCCATTCGGTGTCGTAGGACTTGACGCAAATGAAGGCGATGTCGATCGGACGTTCCTTGCAGAAGCGCTGCACTTCGGTCAGGTGGATCGCATTGACCTTGATGGTGTGTGCCTCTTCCGCTGTCATGCCCGACAGCTGCAGGCCTTGCGTGCGCATGGTCTCGACATGTTCGGGCCAGGGATCGATCAAGGTCACGTCATGACCCGCGCGAGTCATGTGTCCTCCGGCGATGCCGCCGATCGCGCCGGCGCCGACTACTACGATGCGTTTGCCCATGGTTTACTGTTCCTCAAAAATCACCGGCACGTCTGGCGTGCCGGTTTTATAAAAAAGTCAATAAAAACAAATACTTATAATAATACCCGCATCATAGTCTGCTATTACAGCTTGCTGATGATGGCCGCGGTGAAGGCCTTGGTGCCTGCCGTGCCACCAAGATCGCGGGTGACCTGTTTCTTTTCTGCGAGCACCTGGGTCAGTGCGGCATCAATACGATCCGCCGCGGCGATTTCACCGATATGGCGCAGCATCAGTACGCCGGAAAGAATGACCGCCATCGGGTTGGCGATGTCCTTGCCGGCGATGTCCGGCGCAGAGCCGTGCACGGCTTCGAACATTGCGCAGTCACGACCGATGTTGGCACCCGGTGCCACACCCAGACCACCGACCAGCCCGGCAGCCAGATCAGACACGATGTCGCCAAACAGGTTGGCCAGCAGCAGGCCGTCAAAGGATTCGGGCTTGATCACCAGTTCCATACACAGCGCATCGATCACCCGCGCGTCGCAGGCAATGTCTGGAAAATCTTTCGCTACGTCCTGCCCCGTCTTCAGGAACAGGCCGTCTGTCAGCTTCATGACATTGGCTTTGTGGCCAATGGTCATTTTTTTGCGGCCAGTCCGCTTCAGGTATTCGAAGCCGTAACGCGCGGTGCGTTCAGTGGCGCCGCGGGTGATGATCTTGATCGCCTCGGCGGTGTCATTGTCTATCATGCGTTCGTTGCCGACGTAGAGGTCTTCGCTGTTCTCACGAAAAATCACCAGATCAACGTTATCGTAGCGCGAGGCCACGCCGGGATAGTTCTTGACCGGCCGCACGTTGACGTAGAGCTGCAGTTCCTTGCGCAACGCAATGGCGATGCTCGGATAATCGCCGCGCATTTCCTTGCCGTTTTTGACGCGTTCGATGTTGATGCGGTAACTGCCCCCGAACGGGGTCTGTGTCGGTCCTTTCAGCGCCAGCTTGTTGCGCTCAATGGATTCAAGCACGCTGGCAGGCAGCGCCGTGCCGAATTCCTTCTCGGCGCGCAGGCCGACCATCACTTCTTCGAACTCCACCTTGGCACCGGACGCCTTGATGATCGCGCAGGCGGAGCCCACCACTTCCGGCCCGATGCCGTCGCCGGGTACAACAGTTACCTTGTTCAATCCTTGTCTCCAGATGAAAAAAACGCTGACTTGCTAGCTGGGGTCGCCGGAACTGCCCAACGCTCGCAACTTGGGAATGATGAACGGCAGCAGCACCGAGATCAGCGACATCACCAGCAGGATGACGGTGATTGCACTGCCATAAAAAATCTTCAGATCACCGCCGGAGATGGTCATGGCCTGACGGAAAGACTGCTCCATCATGCCGCCCAGCACCAGCGACAACACCAGCGGCGCGATCGGAATGTCGATCTTGTCGAACACGTAACCGATGATGCCGAACATCAGGATCAGCCAAAGGTCGACGACACTGCCGTTGATCGCATAGGCGCCGATCGCAGAAATGGCGACGATCAGTGGATAGAGGATGCCCTGCGGAATGTAGAGCAGGCGAACGAACAGTCCGATCAGCGGCAAGTTGAGGATGACCAGCATCACGTTGCCGATATACATGCTGTTGATCAGCCCCCACACCAGGTCCGGCCGGGTCTGGAACAGCAGCGGGCCCGGCTGCACGCCGTACATGATGAAAGCACCGAGCATCACGGCGGTCGCACCGCCGCCGGGGATGCCCAGTGTCAGCAGCGGCACCAGCGCGCCTGCAGTGTCGGAGTTGTTGGCGGCTTCCGGGCCGGCAACACCTTCAATCGCACCGCGGCCAAACTCTTCTGGATGTTTGGAGAGGCGTTTTCCAGTGGTGTAGGACATGATCGAAGCAATGGTGCCGCCGGCGCCGGGCAACACGCCGACAATGAAGCCGATGATGCCGCCGCGCCAGATCGGACCGATCGAGCGCCTCCATTCATCACGCGTCAACCACAGCTTTCCGGTGATTTTCATCGCTTCGGCCGAGGTGCCGCGATAAATGCCCTCCAGCCCGCGAAACACTTCAGCCATCGCAAACAGGCCGACGACGACGACCACAAAACCGACACCATCCTGGAATTCGGGAATGCCCATGGTGTAACGCGCCTGACCGCTCTGTAAATCGATGCCGATGGTGGCGATCATCAGGCCCAGTATCGTCGCGATGACGCCCTTGGCCGGCGATTTGCCGGTCAGCGTCGACACCGCGGTCATCGCGAACAGCATCAGTGTGAAGTATTCGGCAGGCCCGAACTTCAGCGCCATTGATGTGAGCGGAACCGCGAACAGCGTCAGGCCGATGACGCCGATGGTGCCGGCGATGAATGAACCGATCGCGGATACCGCCAGCGCGGCCCCGGCACGGCCCTTCTTCGCCATCTCGTAACCGTCGATGGAAGTCATCACCGAGGCAGCCTCACCCGGCGTGCGGATCAGGATGGCCGTGGTCGAGCCGCCGTATTTGGCACCGTAATAAATACCCGCCATCATGATCAGCGCCGAGGTAGGGTTCATGCCGTAAGTGATGGGAATCAGCAACGCGATGCCGGCCGATGGCCCGATGCCAGGCAGCACACCAATGATGGTGCCCATGAATACGCCGATGAAGGTGTACCACAGGTTGATCGGCTGAGTCGCAACCACGAAGCCGTTCAGAATATGCGTCAGAGTTTCCATATACGCCTCAGAACGGGATGATGCCGCGGGCGAGGTTCACGCCGAGCAGCTTGGTGAACGCAACGTAACTGATGACGACGAACAGCACACAGGTCAGCCCGTTCATCAGGTGGCGGCCGCGGTTGAAATACGTGGTCAGCCCACCCAGGAAAATCAGGGTTGCCAGCATGTAACCCAGCGGTTCGAACAGCGCGATATAAAGCGCCGTCCATGCCGCCACTGCCACCACGACCCAATGGTGACGCTCCCACTTCATTGCATCGGTATCGGCAGCTTTTGCAGTTTTTCGGTCGCGCAGGATTTCCGCCAGCAGCATGGCCGCGGCAATCAGCAGCCCGACGCCCAGCATGCGCGGGAATGCCTTGGGACCCAGCGGATCGCCAAGTTCTAGACTGGGAATCTGCGCCGTTGCCCAGAAATACACGCCTGCCAGCAATAGCGTGCACACAAAAATGATGCGGTCGGTCATTGCTTTTTTACCTCCTCCGGATGAACGGCGCCTCCGATCAGAGGACCGCACTTGCCCCACACTGGCTTGCGCACATTATCGTTTTGCCGGCGGGTTTCGCAGGTTAAAATATTAACCGAGAACGCTGCTGCCGTGTTGCGCTATCCGGCAAGGTACAGCCCCGTATCGTGGAATCAGGGTGAGCCACATTTAGTATGAACGGGCGGCATATCAGCGCAGCCTGGAGGCTTTGTCAGACACTCCACATGCATTACGTCAATTTAATTTCCACAGAAGCCATGTATCGTCCTGTCGATTGAAGATGCTGATTGAAATATCCACATCTCTCTGATGATGCTTCGATACACACGATGACCTGTATTGCGCCACCTCTCCTCAAAGAGGCAATCAACCAATGGGATCGATTTTCCTGTTGACCGGCGGCACCGTGCACTGAACAATGCGTTGCCTGAACCACCTTAGGCTAGACCCATTAAGCATTTGTTTTTATTAATTATTTTAATCAACCATAATTATCATCCTCATGCCCCAATCAATGATCGACGCACTCAAAAAGTTGCTGGGACCGCAAGGCGTGCTGACTGCGGCAGCTGATCTCGAACCCTATGTCGTCGACTGGCGTGGCGTTTATCGTGGTGCCACTACTGCAGTGGCGCGTCCGGCCAATACCGCCGAGGTCGCCGCAGTGATGAAACTCTGCGCCGACACCGGCACGCCACTGGTGCCGCAGGGCGGCAACACCGGCATGTGCGGTGCTTCGGTGCCGAATGCGCATGGCAGGGAAATCGTGCTGTCGATGGCACGGATGAACAAAATCATTGATGTTGATCCGCTGAACAATACTCTGACTGCGGAAGCCGGCTGCGTGCTCGCAAACATCCAGCAGGCGGCCGCCGACGCCGGCAGGTTGTTCCCGCTGAGTCTCGGCGCCGAAGGCAGCTGCCAGATCGGCGGCAACCTGTCGACCAACGCCGGTGGCGTCAACGTGCTGCGTTACGGCAACACCCGTGATCTGGTGCTCGGTCTGGAGGTGGTCTTGCCCGACGGTCGCATCTGGAACGGCCTGCGCGGACTGCGCAAGGACAACACCGGTTACGATCTGAAACACCTGTTCATCGGCGCCGAAGGCACACTGGGCATCATCACCGCCGCGACGCTGAAGCTGTTCCCCCGCCCCGCCGCCAATGCCACGGCATGGATGGCTGTGCGTGACCCTGAAGCGGCACTGCAATTGCTGTCGTTGATGCGCCGCCATTGCAACGACCGCATCACCGCCTTCGAGCTGATTTCGCGGCACAGCCTGGAACTGGTCTGGAAACATGTGCCGGGCACACGTGATCCGATGGCCGCACCATCGCCCTGGTACGTGCTGACCGAACTCGCCGATGCCGGGGATGAACAGGTACTGCGCGCCGACCTTGAACGCACGCTGGAAGCGGCACTGACGGAAGACCTGGTGGTTGACGCCGTGATCGCTGAAAACAGGACCCAGGCCCAGGCACTGTGGCACATGCGCGAATCGATCCCGGAAGGCGCGCGGCAGGAACCGGTAATGGTGTACCGGCACGACATCGCCGTGGCCGTCGGCCGCATTCCTGAATTCATCCGCGAAGCACAGGCGGCCCTCGAAAAACGTTTTGCCGGTGTACGGCTGATTTGTTTCGGCCATCTCGGTGACGGCAATCTGCATTACAACGCCTACCTGCCTGAGCGGTTGCGCAGCGATGTTGCAGCACGCGACGCACACGACGTGACTGAAACGGTTTATGACATTGTCCGCCAGTATGGGGGCAGCTTCAGCGCCGAACATGGCATCGGCCTGTCCAAAGTGGCCGAACTCGCGCTTTACAAGAGCCCCGTGGAGCTGGACCTGATGCGGACCGTCAAACGCGCGCTGGATCCGCAAGGGCTGCTGAATCCGGGGAAAGTGCTGTAGGGAGCCGGGCCGCTTGATTCAGCCAAGGACATGAGGTAGCGAGCTCAGCTGGCAACTGCAGGCGACCTCATGCCGCAATTACAAACAGGCCGATCACACAGAATACGCCGCCCGACCAGACCAGGGAACGCAGCGTCGGTTTGTCGTAGATATAAGCCAGCGTATAGGCCACCCGGAAGCCGACAAACGCCATTGCGAACCCGTCGATCCAAGCCTGATCGGATCGTGTCAGATGTGCGATGATCACCGCCGCCGCAAACAGCGGGAACGCTTCAAACGCATTGAGCTGCGCCCAGTAGGCGCGCAGGTTGCGGGGTGCCAGTTTGTCCACTCCCGCCCGGGGCGCGGCATTGCTGTAATCCCGGCGCCATTTCGAGGCCACGGTTGGCCAGTATGGCAGCAGCCCGGCAACCAGGATCATCCAGTAGGCAGTGGTCATTCGGGTAATTCCGGTAAGGACAGCCACCGGGTGGCGACTGAGGTCTGGGAGAGGAACTTATCAACGGGTACGCGGCCATAAACCATGGAGACATTATGAGCGAAAAAATCACCAAACCGGAAGCTGAATGGAAAGCAGCGCTGAACCCGGACCAGTTCCAGGTGACCCGCAAAAAGGGCACAGAGCGTGCTTTTACCGGACAGTACTGGGACAACCATGAACAAGGCATCTACCGCTGTATCTGCTGCGGCGCCGACTTGTTTCACTCGGGCGAAAAATTTGATTCCGGCACCGGCTGGCCCAGTTTCTGGAAACCCGCGAACGCAGAAAACGTTGCGACAGAAGAGGACAACGGTTTTTTCATGCAACGCACCGAGGTTGTTTGCAAACGCTGTGATGCGCATCTCGGCCATGTTTTCGAAGACGGCCCACAACCGACCGGGCTGCGATATTGCATCAACTCCGCTTCGCTGAAATTCGATAAAGAGTGAATCGCAAAAATTGAACCGCAAAACGCGCCGCGTCTTTGAAAAGGTCACCGGCGCCCTGAACGCCGCTTTCGAGCAGGCCGGACCGTTCCCGGACCAGGAAGCCACGCCGTTGCTGCTCGCGGAAGAAGTCAGGAAATGTCTGGACATCTGTCAGCAGGCGGATGACTCTGAAGAACCCCTGCCGCCGGATGAAATCGACGAACTGGGTACGCACGCACTGGAGTGCCTTTCCGACCTCGGCTTATGGGCCCGGCAGCTGAAACTGGATGATGCCCGTGCCGCGATTGAAAACATCGCACTCGATATGGCGCAATGGATCGCTCAGCACGGCGGCCGGATTGATGTGCTGGAGCCGGTGGTCAATGCCCTCACCCGCCAGGCCAATGCGGCGCAGGATCCAGCTGCGTTGGCAGCACTGTTCGACCGTGCCTGCAGCATTCTTTCCTGCACGGAGCCAGAACTGGATGACGCAACGGACGCAGCGATATTGCAGCCCTGGCTTGCCCTGCATTTCAACACTGCGATCATCGCCACCCGCACCCAGCAGCCAGCCCTGATGAACGCCGCCTATGATTTGCTGGAAAATCGCCTGCCCCGGCATTGCACCGGGTTTTACGAGGAAGGCCTGCGCGAATCTGCCAAAACGGCCTATGGCGACCAGGTTCGCGAAATCATGCATGAACGGCTCGCAAAATGGACACCCAGAGGTTAAGCATGGATAATATTTCTCCATGAAATTCCTATTCGACATGTTCCCGGTAATCCTGTTTTTTGTGGCGTACAAGATGTATGACATCTACGTCGCAACCATCGTTGCCATTGCCGCAACGGTGCTGCAGATTGGCTGGGTCTGGTTCAAACACCGCAAGGTCGACAAAATACAATGGATCAGCCTGGGGCTTATTGTCGTTTTTGGCGGGGCGACCTTGCTCCTGCGGGATGAAATGTTCATCAAATGGAAACCCACCGTACTGTACTGGCTGTTCAGTGCAGTACTGCTGGTCGCTGCACTCGCATTCCACAAAAACCTGATCAAGGCAATGATGGGATCGCAGATAGACGCCCCGGATGAGATCTGGAAAAAACTGCTTGCCAGCTGGATCGGTTTTTTCGCATTCATGGGAGCGATTAACCTCTTTGTCGCTTACGGCTTTTCGACCGATACATGGGTCACTTTCAAGCTCTTTGGCAGCATGGGGCTGATGCTAGTTTTCGTTGTCGGCCAGGCAATCCTGCTTGCACCGCACATCAAGGGAAACGAAGCAGAATGAAACGCCGGATCGTCAGAGACCGCGCGTGACTGTCGCGGGCACCATGCGCGACCGGCTCGCCGCTCTGAATCCGGAAGCTGTCGAAATACTCGATGAATCGGGATCACACGTTGGCCATGCGGGCGCGGCAGACGGTGGCGGACATTACCAATTGATCATCGTGGCACAGGCGTTTGCGCAGCAACCTCTTCAGGCCCGCCATCGCATGGTTTATGCGGCACTGGGTTCGTTGATGCAAAAAGAAATACACGCCCTTGCCATCAAGGCCTATGCGCCAGACGAAATCTGATTACCAAAAGGAGTTTGCATGTATAAAACCACCGTATTTGTACTGGCTATTGCCGTAACTGCCACTTTCGTCACCCCCGCAGCGCTGGCGCAGGTCGCCAAAGTCAACGGCACGCCCATCCCGCAGGCCCGTGCCGATGCACTGGCGCGGGAAGCCACAGCCCAGGGCCGTCCGGACAGCCCGGAACTCCGCAACATGATCAAGCAGGAATTGATCACCCGCGAGGTCATGGCTCAGGAGGCCGTCAAACTCGGCCTTAACAAAAATCAGGAAGTCAGCACTCAGCTCGACCTGGCCCGGCAGGCAGTGCTTAGCCGCGCCTACATCAATGACATCGGAAAACGCAATCCGCCGACTGAAGATGCATTGCGCAATGCCTATGAGAAAAACAAGGACCAGCCTGGCGCCAGTGAATACAAGGCGCGGCATATCCTGGTCGGCACGGAAGCCGAGGCCAAGACGCTGATCACACAGATCAATGGCGGCGCCGATTTCGCCAAACTGGCGGCGGAAAAATCCCGTGATGAAGGATCCAAACTACAGGGTGGTGAACTGAATTGGAGCCCGGCAAACAGCTACGTCCGCCCGTTTGCCGAAGCCATGGTCAAACTCCAGAAAGGCGGCATGACCGCCGCACCGGTTCAAACCCAGTTCGGCTGGCATATCATTCGCCTTGATGACAAACGCCCTTTGAGCTACGAAGCACTGAAACCTCAACTGCAGCAACTGGTGCAGCAAGAGGCGGTGCAAAAAGCCATTGCCGACCTGCGCGCCAAGGCCAAGGTCGAATAAGGGTCGCAACAGCGTTCTGCATCCGCATCGCCGGAAACACAAAAGCCCGGACTCCTGATGTCCGGGCTTTTTACTGCTACCGCGTAATCATTGAGCTAGGGGAAACGGCAGCAACCCGGCAACAAGCCGACTGCACTGCACCGTCAGCCGGCGCCTGAGCGGACAAATTCAGTCATCACAATCCGGCAGAAGCAACAAAAAAGCCCGACCTCATCGAGGTCGGGCTTTTTCTTCATGGGTGCCTGACAATGTCCTACTTTCACACGGGTAATCCGTACTATCATCGGCGCTGAGTCGTTTCACGGCCCTGTTCGGAATGGGAAGGGGTGGGACCAACTCGCTATTGTCATCAGGCATAGCTGTTTGGCGTCACAGACAACACATCAAATGTGCCAGCTGCACGCCGTATCTGGAAGAAGTAAAGTTATTGATTTGATTGAACATTAACATGAGCCTACCTGAGCCAACTGATCCGACCAAGGACCAGCACACGCTCAAAATTATAGGATCAAGCCTCACGGGCAATTAGTATCGGTTAGCTCAAAGCATTGCTGCTCTTACACACCCGACCTATCAACGCGGTGGTCTTCCGCGACCCTTTAGGGGAATCAAGTTCCCGGGAAGTCTCATCTCGAGGCGAGTTTCGCGCTTAGATGCTTTCAGCGCTTATCTCTTCCGCACTTAGCTACCCGGCGATGCCACTGGCGTGACAACCGGTACACCAGAGGTGCGTCCACTCCGGTCCTCTCGTACTAGGAGCAGCCCCCCTCAAACTTCCAACGCCCACTGCAGATAGGGACCAAACTGTCTCACGACGTTTTGAACCCAGCTCACGTACCACTTTAAATGGCGAACAGCCATACCCTTGGGACCGGCTACAGCCCCAGGATGTGATGAGCCGACATCGAGGT
>Ga0105090_10001797_pt1 | contig 11679 bp, 16 predicted proteins | sample PPLLak3March2015_FD_79110 | JGI IMG/M metagenome (GOLD analysis project Ga0105090, IMG submission 79110) | Freshwater sediment microbial communities from Prairie Pothole Lake near Jamestown, North Dakota, USA - PPLs Lake P7 Core (1) Depth... | ecosystem: Environmental > Aquatic > Freshwater >... | reverse complement strand
TGCTCAGCACCTTGCACACCAACAGCGCCGTGGAAACAGTCACTCGCCTCCTGGACATGGGCTGCGACCCCTTCAGCTTTGCCGACGCCATGCTCGGGGTGCTCGCCCAGCGGTTGGCTCGTCGTATCTGCAAGGATTGCAAGGAACAGTATGTCGGCACGCCCGAAGAATACGAAGAGCTTCGGCAGGGCTATGGTGCCGAGCGCTGGGACAAACTTGGCATTAAACAAGACAACACGTTCCGTCTCTCGCGCGGGAAAGGCTGCGAAGTCTGTAATCGCACTGGTTATAAAGGACGCGTGGCACTCCACGAACTCCTGCTCGGATCAGACAATATCAAGCGCATGGTCCAGCAGAAAGCCCGCACCGAAGACATGCTTCACTGTGCAATGGATGAAGGTATGACGACCCTCGTCCAGGACGGAATCCAAAAGGTCTTGCTCGGCCAAACGTCCTACAAAGAAGTCAAAGCCGTCGCCATCAAGTAGGACGACAGCCTCCTTCTGCGGAGCCGCTTGCGCATACAAGCGGCTCCGCAATCCCCTCCCCCACTTTCTGCCTTCGACAAAAACGGGTACACTAGCAATATGATGCCGCTTAGATTTCTCTCGAGACTCATGGTCTTGCCTCTGTGTCTTGCTGTCTCAGGCTGTGAGACAGCCGATCACGTCCTGACGAGCGCAGAGCGTATACTCGGCAGCAAAACGGGAAAAACCGTCGTCAGCATTGCCGGCGGCAAAGATCCGAAACTAATTCTCAAGGAGCACACTGACGCCTACCAGCGCGATCCTGAAGCCGTCCTGCGCGATTTACGGACTATACAACGCGATTTCGAAACGATCATGGCGGCATTGACCGGGAAGGTTCGTCAAACGTGGGGCGAAAAAGAAGTCAAGGTTCCTGAACAGAAGAAATATGTCAAGTACACACAAAACTACATGAGCCGGGCAGTCGTCGACTTTGATAGCGGGACGATCGTGATCGAAACACTGGATGACAAGGCTCCCAAAGACAGCTTAAAAAATGCCCTCGTTACGACGCTCCTGACCCCTGATGATCCTCGATCCGTTGACCTATTCTCTGACAAAGCCGTCACGCTCACCAGCGACAAGCCGCCCTATCTCCTGGGCCTGGTTGTGGACCAGGAGGGGCGAGCGATCAAGACTCCGGCACAAGCGGAAGCCTTTGCGACGTTTACGGTCGAGAACCACGCCAAGCCGCGATCGATCGATCAGAACGGCGTAGCCAAACAGGCCCTGCTCGCTGAAATTAAGATGGTCGCCAACTTCTCGAACAAGCAGGCTGAAAAATACCGCAGCACGGTCACCCGGTACGCGGATCAGTTCAAGGTCAGCCCAAGCTTGATCTTTGCGGTCATTCGCACAGAAAGTAATTTCAACCCTTTCGCTGTCAGCTCCGCCCCCGCCTTTGGTCTCATGCAGCTCGTGCCCAGCAGCGGGGGACGCGATGCCTACAAGAAAGCCAAGGGCAAGGACACCATTCCCTCTCGAGACTACCTCTTCGATCCTGAGAACAATATCGAGCTTGGCAGTGCGTATCTCAACGTCCTGTCCTATAACCTACTGGAGCGCATCGAGAACCAGGTAGCGAGAGAATACTGCGTGATTTCAGCCTATAACACCGGTCCGCGCAACGTGTTCAAAGCATTTGCTCAGGATCAAACCGCTGCCATCAACCAGATCAATTCGCTTCAACCTCCTGCCGTCTATGACCGGCTACGAGCAAACCTGCCCTATCAAGAAACCCGTGACTATCTCGCCAAAGTGGTCGGCTTTCGCAAACAATTTGTTGCCCTGCCTGGTGAAGGCGTCAAGTAATTCATGTTGAGAATTCCCGCTCTGACCGGAGAGAAGACTCTCCCGTCCTGCGTCGTGGTTGCAGACTGCGTCACGAAACAAGCGCGGCTACAATGCGGAAGGAACAGGAGAAGCCGGCCGTGACGATACGTTTGACTCGCAAGCCATACACGTTTCTCAATCGCGTTGCCGCGACCGGCTCAGGCCGAATGGATCCACCACCTCTCACGTTCCAACCCGACTAAAGCAGACGAACGCGGGTATAGTGTCAATTAACGACGGCGGGGCTTGTCGCGTCTGGATGGGCGCTCGTTTGCAAATGCACGAGTGTTCGGCAGGAAAGGAGCTGCTTACCGCACCCCTTTTGAGAGGACCGTCATATATTTGCGCAGCCGCCCATGGGACGAGGACGACAACCGCTGAAAGGAGAGTCCGTACGTCTGGTCTTTCGTCCATTGTACCGTCGCGACGGTAATTTCCGCCGGAGCAACCTGCCGAGGAAGCCGAATCAGGACCGACACATGATCGCCGGGCTTGATCGGGGCTTCCGTGCTGACCCGCATACCCCGCAAGGAGAGATCATACACGACACCCGCAACATGAACAGACTTTCCAAACCAGCGCTGGTCGTCACGCCAGGCGAGCTCGCAGGCAAATGGGGTGGGAACGCGAACTCGCGGATGCCGACGAAACGTATTCAGCATCGACGCCCGTGAAGTACTCATCGACATAGTCAAAACCTCTGGTCAGACTGTATCGCACCCATTCCCCTTCTCAAATATTTTTCTCACTTCTGATCTTGGTGCGTTGTTCCACGATGAATGGAGTCCGATGGGAACATACGTGAGCGATGGGCCCCAACCGCTACTCAGCAGGCAAAACTTTCCATCATGAGGGAATAATATTCTCAGCCTTCTGCAAAAGTATCGACAACTGCCCCATTCGGCGTGCACGTCAGGCGAGCCACAGTGGCATGAAAGTTGGACATACTGTCGGCCATGATCATCCGGCATGTCCTCCAGCTGCTGACTCAGGACGTCGCTCCGTTCGGCTTGCTTTCCGCTCCCCTGATCAGCTGGTGCGGCTCTGCCGGCTTGACGATATTTTTTCTCTGGCAAATCACTCGGCTCTATCAGAAATCAACGCTGACCGCCCAACCGTTTGCTCGCATATCGCGTTGCCTCGGACCATTGGCCCAAGAGCGTCAGCATCTCGACCAAGACAATTTGACCACTCATCCCTCAGGGACATTGAAAAACAGGCATCAAGAAACCCCTCCGCACTTGGACCGGCGGGACATGAAAGATTTGCAACTCATCGACGCGACGTTCCAGCGAGAACCCTGGCTGGCCCCGGCCTGGAAGCAATACCGGAAGACACTCGTCACCGAACAGGTTGCCTGGTACATTGAACCGCGCATATTCAGTTCCCGTTCAGCACAAGACCTCTTCTCGCTCGAAACCATCTTTAGAGGAAGCCTGAACCTGGCCTGGTATCAACAAGTGCCGTCCCTCCTGACCGGGATCGGACTCCTGCTCACGTTTATCGCGCTGTTAGTGGGACTCAGCAAGCTGCACGCTGACGGTCATGGCATTGCTGGCATTCAGGGTTTAATCAACGGTCTCGCCGGAAAGTTCCTGACGTCGATCGTTGGACTAGTCTGCTCAACGCTCTTCACCCTGCTTGAAAAGCCGCTCATGTTCCGTTTGCTCTCAGCCCATCAGCACTGTACCCACTTGATCGATGACCTCTTCCCGAGAAAGACGCTTGAACAGATTCTTGAGGGAATGACCGGAACAGCCCGTCGCCCCCATTCCACGGAGCAGCCCTCAAGGTTCTCCGGTCCCATGCCCTACGCACAGACCGCACCCGACGCATTCATTCAGCCGTTGAAGGCCATGACCCAGTCCATGGACTCACTGACACGCGAGATTCGCGCGCATCTGCTCGCTGAAAAAACACCATCGGTCAGGATTCCATCCGAAACAATTCTCGAAGCCTTCGCGCCCTTGATCGAGCAACTCACCATGGCCTTGAAACAGATCCCTCGAAAGCTGGAGCCACACCAGGCCCCTCGCTCTTCATCGACCGATCAGGTGAATCACCTGGTTGATGATCTGACGGCCAGAATCACTCACCCGACACATCCGACCTTGACAAGGCCGCTTCGCCAATCTGAAGGATGGCTGCAGCGACTCCGTAGCTCAGCAAGCCTGCTCACCCCCCAGTCGGCAGGCACTCATCGCGCCTCTCAAACGATTCGCGAGCCACAATGATATCGTCCCTTCCTTAACGCGCCATTTCATTTAGAGAGTACTCCCCATGCGCATCAACGACTTCAACTCCCATTCGACAGGCTCCCACACGACAACCACCGGGCTCATGGACCTTATGACCTCCCTCGCCATTATTTTCGTCTTACTCCTTGCCGCGTCACTCGCCCCTCAAGCAGCCCATGATGATCCAACGGACACACCCACGCCCCCTCAGGCCGCCGTACCCAATCCGGCTACACCGGTGACCACCAATGTCCACACCCTCCTCCACGAGCACTTCGCGCAATTTGGCCTCTCCGTAGACGAAGATGCCCACGATCCGCTTTTGGTGCGCATCGTCATCCCTGAAGACCTCCTCAATTTTGAGTTTGGGAAGAGCACTCTGACCACACAAGCTGATCGGTTTCTCACCGACATGATGCCGCGCTATGCCGCCCTGGTATGCGGACCGCTTGAGTCTCACGTCGATTCAGTCGAGATTGAGGGGCACACCGATGACCGGGGTGACGACACCATGAACCTGCGATTGAGCCAGGAACGATCCTTCCGTGTAATGACGAAAGGGCTCGAAGTCATCGAACGTGTGGAGCCAACCGTCTCACCCTGCTTCCAACGGTTGACGTCAGCCAGCGGTCGAGGCCGGCAAGACCTCATCGCTCACCCAGCGACCGGAGTGGATCGAAACAAAAGCCGCCGCGTCATTCTCAAACTTCGCCTCCGAGCCGACTCACCACACGACTTGTTTCCACATACTTCCTAGCCTATTCCGATGCCGCTTTGACTGAGTCTCCGCATCGTGGTAGGTTAACACATTGTCTCCGCGTGCCGACCACATCTCTTCTTCTCACGCAACACTATGCCGAGACGCCTGTTCGCGTGATTGATGTGGGCGGCTCAACCCAAGACTGGGTGCGTCTCCGCGCCCCGGCCAAAATCGGCACCACCTCTCTCACGAGACGACCAAGGAGGACACTATCGCACGCGCAGGAAAAACAACGATGGCGAAACGTGACCGGGAAAAGTCGCTTCAAACGAAGCGGAAAGAAAAGGAAGAAAAACGTGCGCAGCGGAAAGGTGAAAAAGACGACCGCACGTCAATTCCTGCAGGAGAAGATCCGGACCTGGAAGGTTTGCAGTGGGGGCCGCAGCCTCCCCTGTATTAGCACGGGAGCATGCGCGGGCCGTGCACACGGCCCGCACCGCCCCTTAGGCTGGACGCACAAACCGATCGTCGCCGAGGGCTCCACGAAGCCGCTGGGTCACGAGTCGACGGAATTCCACTTTTTGTTTCAGAATCAGAGCCAAACCCTCCGCATCCACTAGAACCAACAGGTCATCCTCAACGACCAGCGTTCTCGCTTGATCACCGAGATTGACCCGGTACTGGGTACGTCCATCAGGATTACGACCGGTCCCCGTGACAATCTCGGTAAGCCCATCAATGACACCCTCCTGATTGTCCTTCCGCAACCGCACCTTGGTTCCATCAGGAATTCGGACCCACGGTGCGCTTGGCTTGACCGGGAGGCTTTGCGTCTCAGGCATGACATTCCCTTCCAATAGTAGATTGATCAATGAGTGATCCATTCCTACACTCTCTGCTCTAGTTGCCGGGGGCGCTCTGAATTGGCTGCGCCGGTCTGTGTCCGCCATGGCTCACAGGTCGACGCTCGCGAAACCCTGCCGGACGTCCTTGAGCCGGACGCGCCTGCCGCTGAGCCGGACGCCCCTGCGCACGCGGGTCCAACGATGGCCTCGCACTCCCCGCTGCTACGGGTACGGCATGTCCTAACAACTGTTCGATGGCCCGCAGCTGCAGTCCATCCTCCGACGTGACAAAGCTCGTGGCCCGTCCAGTCGTTTTCATGCGCGCCGTGCGTCCGATGCGATGGACATAATCTTCGGGGCAATTCGGCAAGTCAAAGTTGATGACATGCCCGATGTTCGCCACGTCAATTCCTCGTGCGGCAATATCCGTCGCCACCAGAATGCGGAACGCTCCGCGCTTAAACCCATCGAGTGCTGCGCGGCGCTGAGAAAGACTTCGATCACCATGGAGAACGGCCACTTTGTGCCCCTCTTGTCCCAACACCCGACCCAACTTGTCCGCTCGATGTTTTGTTCGCGTGAAGACCAACACCGTTTCCTGCTCTTGCCCTAGAAGTGACACCAACAAGGCAGCTTTACTGTCGTGGGTGGTGTGATGCAACGCCTGGGTCACACCATCGGCCGTGGTGGCTGACGGACTCACCATGACGCGCACTGCATTGTGCACACTGACCTGCACCAACCTGGTGAGGTCGGCGGGCAAAGTGGCGGAGAACAGCAATGTCTGCCGTTCGACCGGCAGCGCATCGAGGATCTGGTTGATTTGCGGGGCAAACCCCATGTCCAACATACGGTCAGCCTCGTCCAATACCAAAATTTTGATCGGGGCCAGATTGATCGTACCGTTCCACATATGATCGAGCAGGCGACCGGGAGTCGCCACTAGAATGTCCGGCTGTTGCCGGAGCCCGCGAACTTGCGCCTGCATATCAGCGCCACCCATGATTACGGTGGCGGAGATGCGACGTCCACGCCCGAGCTTTTCGATCGTTGCAAGAATCTGCAACGCCAATTCCCGGGTAGGCGCCAAAATCAATGCTTGCGGCTGCCCCTTCGGCAAGGCCGCCAGTCGTTCAATCATCGGAATGGCAAAGGCAGCGGTTTTACCCGTGCCGGTCTGCGCACAACCGATCACATCTCGCCCGGCAAGCGCAGGAGGAATCGCTTGCGTCTGAATCGGGGTGGGTGCCGTATACCCAGCCTTAATGAGATCCTGCAACATCGCCTCAGACAAACCCAGACCTTGAAAACTCTCGTGAACAAACGTATCCACTAAACTATCCTTTCAGTTTGATCGCATTATGACGGGATCAGAGAACCGAGGGGAGAGAGCACCCGAACGATGCAGCTCCAAACTGGACCTGGTCGCGATGCGATCGCGAAGTCCGTTATGGTTTGAACAGTGATTCGCCGGACTACTGCGAGATCAATGTAGCCACACCATACAGCATGCCTCCTCAGGCGTCAACTTCTTGAACTCAATCGACAGCGAAGCCCACGCATCTCTGCCCGACGCGTGCTGTTCGCCATCGCCGAATATCTATGCTATTGTATAAAATATTCATGCTGACTCTATCGGAAGCTAACCGATGACGACAGACACAATCCCTATACGCCTGTCTCGCCGTTACCATGTCGGCTGGACGGTCGTCCTCTTCCTCTCCATTGTGGTGGGGGCGCTTCTTGCTATCCCGACGTATGCCTACTTTTACGATTACTCCTGGCTGGATTGGACATTGTTCGGCGTTCTTTACCTTGTCAGCGGCCTCGGCATCACCGTGGGCTATCACCGCCTCATGTCGCATCGCAGCTTTGATTGCCCCAACTGGGTGAAAGGCGCGCTGCTGATCGCAGGTGCATGGGCATTACAAAACAGCGCCATCAAGTGGACGGCCGATCATCTCCGGCACCATGCGCAATGCGACCAAGAGGGCGACCCCTACAATGCGCAGCTTGGGTTCTGGCATAGCCACTGCGGCTGGCTCTTCGCGGAACGGACATATGATGACGCGCAATATGCCTCCCGCGTTGCGCAGGACCCCGTGGCCATCTGGCAACATAAGCATTACGCACTCATCGTACTTGGCGGTCTGGCTCTGACATTTGTGATCGGCTTCATTGCAAATGGGCTGGTCGGCGGCATGGGGTGTTTTCTGCTCGCCGGCGTGGGGAGAACCTTCGCGGTCCTGAACTCCACCTTTTGCATCAATTCCGTCTGCCACCTCTGGGGCCGTCAACCCCATGGAACGAAGGATTCCAGCCGCGACAGCTGGTTTGTCTCGCTGATTACATTTGGCGAGGGCTACCATAACTACCATCACATGTATCCAAGCGACTATCGCAATGGGCCAAGATGGTACGACTTCGACCCCTCCAAATGGCTTATTTACGGACTGTACCTGCTCGGACTCGCCAGTGGGCTCCGAACGGCATCGGCTGCGGGCTGCAGCCCATCACGGCAGCCCTAACATCCATCGCATATTCGGTTTCTGCAGTTGTTCCCGCACCACGCAGTTTGACTCAGGCCAGACCACGTGCTAAAGTGACACTCCGTACGAGCTTCTTTTCCCGTTGCGCGCTTCACTCCCCTCACTCCTGTCTCTGCGCGATCGTTCCTGTAAGCTGACCGCTCTTACGCCCCTATTCTCCTGAGGAGAGAGTCTCTCTGTCTCCCATGGAGGATCACCGACACCAATCGTGGCCGGTACCGTCGACGATTGATGACCCTGAGAACAGTCCCGTAGCCCAGCACAAGGAGTACGCCATGAAAATCTCGACAGTGTGGAAAGGTCGCAAGACCGGCAAAAAGAAAAACCGCGCCGTGCTGAAGCCGAAAATTCGCTGGCAACTCCTGGGGCTCACCGACCCGAAACTGACCGAACAGTCCTCTTCCATCGAAGCAATACGCAAGGAGGTTTCCTCACTGGCCAGTTCGGGATTCGGACCGGCCACACGTTCGCGAGTGACGGCGCAAGAGAGCAAATCACAGGGAAGAAACAACCGGCCAGTAGAGAACCGACCGAGACGGCGCGGCGCGACCGAATAGCCGGCTCATCGATAGGTCGAGAGGCACAGATCCATGATCCCGATGCAACAACTTCTACACTGGCTCACACAGAATCCCTTAGGGGCGGCGACGCTGCTGTATATGACAAGCGTGGCAGGAGTGCTCATCTATGCCTATTTTGAACCGCGAGACCAACACTAACAGTACAGCCTCAGCATGTCGCGGAACCGTGAAGGGACATTGTGGGCAAACGTGTCGTATACGTGGGAGGGCTCGCTGAAACCGTATCGGATCACGGACTGCGCGAGCTGTTTGGTGGATATGGCACCGTCGCCCGTGCGTATGTCATCCGGCACAAGAACACAGAGAAATCCGCCGGCTATGGATTCGTCGAAATGGCCTCGGCAGAGCATGCTTTACGCGCCGTCGTCGCCCTCGAAGGGGCTCTCGTAGAAGGCCATTGCTTACGGCTCTACGTCACGCCCTATGCCTCTCAAACTGCCTAGCGCACAACGGACACTGAAACAGGAGGACACATGGGCCGAACCAATCTTGACCTCCTCATGACCTTTCCTGACGGATCACACCTGGTCATCAGCACCCAATGCTCGAGAGATGGAGAGTTTTCCTGCGCGCTCTATACGGCCAAGATTGGAGAGGATGATCACGCAGACTTTCAAGTCATCTCCAACCATCTGTCCGCGCCAACCTGCCAAAGCGCACAAGCACACGCCTACGACTACGCCATCCGGCATTTCCCTCGCGCGGAAGCACTGAAGAAGCCCCCCTATCTTATTTGGGCAGGGCCCCCATCAGCGGTGGTTCAATAATTTTCGAGTGCAGTGATTTGGAATGTAGCTGACATTAACCTAGGAGATTCGGCATGACACCAGCAGAACAGATTACGAAGATGACAACCGCGATTAAACAGGCCATCAAGGTAATGGGGGATCGATTCGGATCAACTGAAACCGACGTGGCTAAGGCTATTGAAGATCTCAAGGCCTCGATGCAGGCCGACAGCACTAAAACCTCGCCACTGCCCTGATTTCAGTTCCTGCGCCCATGATCCGAGCGGCACATCAAGCCGCCGCTCAGACCATGACGCGCTTCAGTCTCATGCTGAGGAGTTTTCCACTAACACCACGATATCCCGAAGTGGACAGCAAATCAGAACTGCCAAGCCATTTCAATTTTTCGCTCTTAAAGAGGAGACTAGGCTGCCTGCCTGAGCTTCTCGCCGACATCTGTAGATGTCAGTGATAGGCCTTCTCCATCTGGCATGCACGCACGCCGCTTCCTCGCGTCGCTCAGTCGCGCCAGGCTGGATGCGATGACCCACACTAACGCAGTCATTGTGACAAGTCCGATTATCATAACCATATGACACCTCTCGCCCGCTCACTTGAAGGCATGGAGAAAATCCCCATCCTCCTCTCCCGAACCTGACTCTCCGGCACCGAAACGAAACTGCGCTATGACTTCTTCCCAGCCATCTTCTCCTCGGTCCTGATCACCGAACCTGATGCTGCGTCAACATGAACCTCCATGATGCCCTGATCGGCGGTCATGATTTCGATCTCCCAAACCGCTTTGCCCTGTTTCATCTCGAGTTCTGCCTCAACCACCTTCCCGGAAAAGTTCTCCAAAGCGGTCTTGATCGCTTCATCAATTGTGATCTTTGCGGACTTCGCCATGGCAAGATCCTGATTCGTCTCGACATCTTTGCGCTTGTCCTGCTCCGCGCTCCACACCATCCCAGCCATGATCCCCACCACTCCAATGACAACGGCCACAATCAGCACACTTTTCTTGTCCATGAGAATGCCTCCCCTGTTCGAGTCTAATTGCAGGACCCACGCGACCACGCAAACGACAATCCTCAGCCGACGATCACGCCAATTCGGCGCATGTGTCCTCGAGAAGCTTCACCGTCACAGGCCCACCGTCGCGATCTCCATGCGCCCAACCCTTCTCACCCAGCAACGTCACACGGGTTTTCGCCAAGCCTAGCTCTATCAGATACAGCTGAAGCCCGTCGATCTGCGATTGAACGTCCGCCATCACACGACCGATCTTCTCAGGAGTAATCGTCGGCTTCGGCTGGATTCCCTGCAGCATGATTCGCGGGAACTCCCCGGCCGCCGAATCAGTCTGGCTCGTGGAGCCAGCCCCTGACATCTTCACATTCGTCTCCATCAGCTAATCCCCCTATTCATGTTCATGCGATGCCATTGACTAAAAGGCACTGAACGATTGAGCGCGCAGTTGCGACACCACAATTTCGACCGGGCGGTTCTTCTGGCGCCCGACCTCTGATTCATTGCCGGCTACCGGTTGGTATCGACATACCCCGTCGTTCCAACCTGGCTGCCCCACGTCCCCTTAGCACCCCAGATATCCGGGGGGAGCACAGTGGATACCATGCTCCCCCTCGCCCAAGAGAGCGGTCTCACTTAGCAGGCATGCGCGTGCCTTCTTTCACCGGCGGATCGATGGTGATCTTCGGCCCTTGCACCAACGGCAATCGACCTGCCCCTTGGTGCTCCAGCAGCCGGGCATTGTTTGGATCCATCGGCGTTGACCGCATGTTCGTATCTCCGGACTTTGCGGCTTCCTCCAGCGAGCGGCTGTTCGTGAAGCTCGGCTGACCCTTATCATTCGAATAGTCACCGCCGGCCGGATATCCCGGATGCTTAGGCAGCATGGCCGGATTCGCCATCGCCACCGCAGTGATTCCGACACATATCAGCCCGCTTATCCCTATCGTCATGAGTTTCATGATGCCCCCTTTACTGAGCGCACCACTACCCTCCCGATCACAGACGATCCCGATCCATGACCGGGAAATCGGCTGTACGGCAACTACCGAAAGAGCCACAGCAACTGCCCACGATATTGAAGCAGCCTGACGAGACTCTTTCACTCTCGGAACACTCTGGCGTTGAAGCGGCGGAGACTGGGGAATCGG
>Ga0105090_10001796_pt1 | contig 11680 bp, 13 predicted proteins | sample PPLLak3March2015_FD_79110 | JGI IMG/M metagenome (GOLD analysis project Ga0105090, IMG submission 79110) | Freshwater sediment microbial communities from Prairie Pothole Lake near Jamestown, North Dakota, USA - PPLs Lake P7 Core (1) Depth... | ecosystem: Environmental > Aquatic > Freshwater >... | reverse complement strand
GATTATCTCGGCCCGGCAACATGTCGCTGCGGGCAGCGCTCGCCGTCGCGGCCCATCACGCGTCCCGACATCGTTGCCCAACGACTGCTATTGGAATCCGCGCCGTAGGACCGCTCCTGGCCGACTGCTCTGGTCCGGGAGTGTCCGCAATCCAGCAGTCCCTCGCAACGCCTGGATCACCTTCCCGTCAGCGGACGTTCTAGGGGGAAGATCGACCCCGAGCGGAACTTGACCGCGTTACAAAGCGGACAGTCAACGATCGCGCTGAGAGGCGCGCCGAACGCGCGGAGAAGCGTGCGTTTTGTGGTTCACGCGCCCGCTCCGGCGCACTGTTAGGCGACCCGATGACAACGAAATGCCAGTTCATATTCGGGACCCAACGCAACCGCCTCCACCTCGTCCATACCCGAATCCGCACCCATGGAGATGCCTGCCTTGATATCGCGCCTCTGCGTGTACCCGAGCGGCGACTGGGCATCCGGCTCGACGACGTAGTATCGCAGGTCAATGGAGGCGCTCCCGTCGACCTGAAGCTCGTGTTCGATGATGAGTCCCTGGAACAGGCCGATTGCACGTTCGAAGCCCGCAATTTCGAACTCTCGATATTCGCCAAAAGTGGACACACCAACCTCGGCCGTGGCGACGAAGCGACCGTCAAGCACTCGCTGATTTCCCCGGTAGAGCCAGAAGCAAATCTCTCGCGCTGACACTGTCTCCGGTTCCCGTTGAGGCATGCAGGTCGCCTAACGACCTAAGCTGAGCGACCCGGCCCGCGGGATGCCACGATTGCAAGCGGAGTGCGATGGCCGGTTTCGTTGCAGCGCATGGTTAGGCCACATGGTCGTCATCGTCCAAACATCCGGCCCAACAGTGAGCCGCCACGAGGCAGCGGCACAGACGGCCGGTCGGGTGTCGTGTAAGGGAACACTCCATGCTGCTTGAGCAACGCCAGCAACTCGTCTGTGCTCCGTGACCGAGCAAACGCCAACTCTTCCGCGGTAATGCCAATACACAGAAGCAGGGCGTAACGCTGGCCGAGAAACTCAAAGTGAACCGGCTGGTCGCTCGGGTGCGTGAACAGCACGGCGCGGAGGGTTGAGTCCTCAAAAAATCCCTCGATGTCCATCGTCTGCCCTGCTTCAAGTTCCGAATCGCAGGTGTAACACGCGAGCCGTGAGATGAAGTCTGCCGCCGTCGGTAACTCCTCCCGCGTGCAAATCATCAACTCGTAATGGCCAAGACTGTTGGGAAGCTGGCCAACGTCCTCGCCGGTCAACTCAGCGGTGACGTACGTAGCGCCGGGCGTGTAACTCGGAAAGGGAACGACATCCGCTGAACCACCAGTGTCACGGAACTGGAATGGAATCGTAGCGTGAAAGACTGTGTCTGCCGGCTTGCCGAGGATGGGCGTCAGTGCCGCCATTCGAGCATCCCAAACTTTCGTCCACTGGTCGTCGTGTGTTTCTTCGGGCGTTGGCATTAGTGTGATGTGCGAATGTGGCTTAACGCCCGCGATCACCGGCGCGCCGCAGGCTGGCGCGGCCTTTGCTCTGCAAAGGGCGTGACAGACTAGGCGCGTCTCGGTGCATCGCGTTGTTATGTGGCATGCCGTACCTCCTTGAACACTAGCCCCTTCTTCGAATCTTCCTCGGCTAGCGCAGCTGCCGCCGTTAGTGTCGATCGGGCAGCGAACCATTCCAATGCCTTCGCTGCCACCGTTTCGGGATCGGTGAGGTCGAGCCTCCGGCGCACGTGGCACTGACTCTCAGCTGGCGCCATGTCGTTGCCCAAGGCGTGGTAATAGACGCCAATGTTTAGATAGTAGGTGCCACCGCCGAAGCCGGACTTTTGGACGTTGAACACCGCGACGCTCTCGTCTTGCTCCTTTCTCCAAGTCGCGCCCGATCGGACGAAACCCTGGCCGTTAAGCAACGGGTGAACCGCCTTCTTAAAGGACTCGGCGTCCATGCTCATGCCACATAGCGCCGCAGTTGAGCGGCGGCGCGCCGCGCTGTCCAGCGCGCAGCAAGCGCATAATGAAGTGGCGCGCTTGCTGCGCGCCCGTGACGACGTATGGCCGTCCGCTCCAACTGCTTGTTATGCGGCACGCTCACGCAGACGCCTGCAAACCGCGTTTCGATTGCCACCACACTTCCGCCTCGGACTGCAGCAGACTGTTGATTGTCTTCACCAGCGCTTCAATCTGGACCGGCTCACCTCGGAATTCCCCGTAGCTCGTGGGACCGAATGAGTACCACTTGTCACCTTGCGCTCCGCCCAGCCGCTTGCGCTCTCTCGCATGGGACACCGTCAGGTCACGAGCTGGCGTCTCCGGGCGAAACGAAATATTGCTGCGCTCGGGGTCGGCATAGGAAAGGTTGACGCAAAAGCTACCGCTTGACGAATAGAACTGGAAATTGACCAGGGCGACGAAGCCTTCTGTGTCGCGATAGAAATCTGGGAATGAACCTTTGAAGCCAGCCCGACGCAGCGCGGGCACGCAATGCTCCTTGAGCGAACGCTCCATGGCTGCTCGATCAACGCCGGCCATGGCGCCGCCGGTGATGTGCCGCATAACGCCGCAGTTCAGCGGCCGCGCGACCAACTCTCCAGCGCGGCGCGTGTGCACAATGTAATGGCGCACATGCGCCGCGCCCGCGCCGACGTATCACGGTCCGCTGCAACTGCTTGTTATGCGGCTTTGGCACGCCGCTCATTAGAACGCCGTTCATCGTGGTGATGAAGCCCAGGAGTACTTCGCTGCGGCATCGGCAGCCGACAGACAACGCAGACTGGGCGGGCCGCCCCCATGCATCTCACCCTGCGGATAAAACCGCTCCCAAAATCTGCCATCAGACGGATCGCGGAACAACGATTCCCAGGCACCGGACTTCGGGTCATCGGCAACGTGCACGAGAACGGTGGCTAACAGCGCTTCGATTCGTTCGCAGATGCTGTCGCCCACCACGCTTTTCCCCTTGGGCACCCATGACCCGACGAGCAGCGTCTCGTCAGGGCGAAGTGCGAGCTCAATAGTTCGCATAACGCCCGCGATCACCGGCGCGCCGCAGGCTGGCGCGACCTTTGCCCCGCAAAGGGCGTGACAGACAAGGCGCGTCAGGGTGCATCGCGTTGTTAGACGCCGGTGCCTCAGGTAACTGGTTCATAGGGGACCAACTCGGCCAGGCGCTCGGGCATAGGCTGCAGTGGAGGCAACGAGACCGGCCCATAGCTCGTGTTCAGGGTCTTTGCCGGATCGAAAAAGTGTAAGAAGAAAGCGATCCGCAGCCCTGGGTCAGTGGGGACATCGAAAGCGTCCGCGATCACAGCCCGCCCATCTTCACTAAGGAAGACCTCACTGTATGCGGCCTGATCCGAACCATCCTGGCCGAAATCACTGACGCTGAAGTGATCATCGCGGTTGTGAATCGCAGCCTCGATCAGGACCGCCCCACAGAGTTCACTACGTACGTGCGCCTCCGCGGCGTCTCTTTCTCCGACCGACAGCGGGAGATTTCCGTACTTCCACTCCATCGCCTGCGCGAAGAGCTCCGGGGTGCATTCGACCCTGTATGCGCCGAGGACTTGAACGTTGGGTGATGCCATGGATCGGCGTCTAACGATTGAGTTGAGCGCGCCGCCCGCCGGCGACACGACGGGGCACTTTGTCGATCATGGCTGCGCTCCAACGATTTGTTAGGCGGGTGTGCATTCGAGTGCGTCCACGATGCCATCGCAATCGACAAGGTGCGCACCAAGCCCGCGGCAGAGAGCACCGACGTCTGTTCGCGAGATCGACACGCCCGCATCAACAAGGGCGGCAACGACTTCCGTTGTTCTCCGCCCAAGCACCGGGACGCCAGCGACAAGAACTTGATTCGGGGGAAAGACCGAAACCGCCTGTACGTGCCCGCCTGAGTCCATCGTGATATGGAGGCCATGGCCATCAAAGACCAAGATCGGGTCGCCTTCTTTGGCGGTGCGCGTGAACTGCGCATTCGGCGTACCCAGTGCCTGCTCGACTTCGAAACGGTTGGATCCGAAGTAAACGGCGCCGATCCGACGTCCGGGTTCGAACTGAAGCACAGGTTCCAAAGCACCCGCCTAGCAACAATTAGGTCGGAACATTTGGTCGCATCTCTGCCGATATAACAACCGGCATCTGAGCGCATTCGTGCAACATAAACAGACCGAGTACCGTGCAACCCACTGATCTGACTACAGCACCGATTTATTGGGTCGTCAATTTGCGCGTCGGCGAATATCTCGGTTCGGCAGCATGTCGCCGCGGGCGACGCTCGCCGCCGAGGCCGATCGAGCGCGCCGACATTTGCGGCCAACGACTGCTATCGGGAAACGCGCCGTAGGACCGCTCCTGGCCGAGTCGAGCCGACGCGGCGTTCAGATTCGGCGCCTGAAACCTGCCCCCCCCGTGTCATGCACCGGCGATCCAGGACTGGAATTTCGAGCGCGTCGGGAAGGACCGGTTGTGGCCGACTCCGGCCGGTGCGGCCACCGCCACAAAGCGGCCGTTCACTATTGTGGCCGGGTCGTACAGACTTTGCATTCGACCCGAGAGGCTCATTTCCGTACGGGTTGTCTTTCCCCGGAACCCTGCCGCGCAGAATGAAAGCTCGAGTCGTCGATCCTCGCGGCCTCCTGAGCAGCTTCCAGCAGGCGCTTAAAGAACTGGAAGCGATCTTCAGGATTGCGCCCGATGCGGTCAAGGGTCGCCAGCACCACGGTCTCTACGGCGTCTAGGAAGAGCGCATCCTGGTCGGTGTCTGTATCCATGAGCGCATCCTGCATCTCGACGGACCGGCGCACGCGGGGAGTTATTGGCCAGTTCACGCAATAATCGAACGCCGGAGTCAATGCTGCGCTTGATTGCCAATATGTGCCTGCCGATCTCCGCCAAGATTAACATCCGGCGCGACCGCCTTGGCTCGCTCCAGGTCCGCCTTCAGGTTCTCGAGCTGCGCCTCGAGCCGTCTCAGGATCAGCAGCGGCTGTTCCCCCGCGTGAACGGCATCTAGCTCTGCGGCGATAGTGCCTCCGAAAGAGTCGATCGCCCGCGAGACACTCGTCAGATCATAGACTCGCTTGAAGTTGCAGACCTCATCGAACGCCAGATTTATGTAGGTATCGAGCGACTCCAATCGTGAGTGGCCGGTCCACTCGGCCACCTTCTGCTTCATTTGCTCCCCGTCTATGAGCAATCGGCGGAACTCGTCCTGATTCTCAACGTTATGTTGTTCCAGTAGAGCCACAAATAGCTTCGTAATAAACCGGTGACGAAACATCTGCGCACAGGCCTTCTCGGTGATGCCGGCGGCTATACGCAGCTGCCTCACCTCCTGAGTGATCGTGTTTGCGCGCAGTGGTTCGCCGTCGCTTCCAGAAATTAGCAGGATTCCGTGATCTGGCTTGCCAGGTCGTCTGCGTCGAAGAACCGACCTTCGATGCACATCGGCGTACTGCCTGATGAAAGTCGCATCGTGCCGTGACAGCGGAACCCAACGATACGGCGCGCGACCGCCTCGTTTCTTGAGCGTCGGCAAGCGGAGCATGGGCCACTCCATATCGGATGCCTTCCGGACATCCTCGACCGTGACCTCCGCTATCTCGCCCCTTCGCGCGCCGGTGACCTCGAGTAATCGAAGGATCGTGTGGCGACGCTGCCGCTGGTGGCTGGTCTTGCTGAGTCTGGCAACCGCATGGCGCATGTCCTCAATCTTCCCAATTGAAATCGGCAAGCGCTTGCGAAGCGGATCGGCATTCGGAAACGCGGCGTGCTCCCAGTAGTCGACCGACCTGACGCGCGCACTCCGCCCAGTTGGCCTGACGCGGTGAGTACGCCGGATCGCACGGATCTGGCCTTCGTCGGACACCAGGTCGGGGATGTCAGCGTGCCTCCCAACTGAGCTGAGGAACTCGAGGCACTTCCTACCAATGGCAATGTTCGAGTTCGCGTCGCGGCGCCTCTGTCCGGGACGTGTCGAACTCATCTCTAATACCAGCTGCGCCATGAACTCACGAAATTGGTTGTCTGACAGCTCGGACGGATCGATTCGCCGTCGGTAGCAGAATCGGAGGAGATGGGTAATTTGAGCCGCGGCAACGGCGAGCGACCCACCGCGGTTGCGTCTCGACAGACCCTTCTCGAACTGCTCCCGAAGAAAGCGATTGGCCGCGTGGCACCAACTTCCATCCGGCCAGACCACGAGCGGGATGTTGTCAGCCGGCCTGACATGTTGCCGACCATCGTGATCGACATAGTGCGGCGCCTGGAAGTCGCGCTCGGTCAACGAGTACAGCTGTCGGTTAGTCGCTCCGTCGGACACGCCTGCGTCCCTCCTCAAGTTCGACTACAGTCATATCGCTCTTCGGCCTCCGCCGGAGAGAGAAACTGGCGTCAATCTCGAGCTGCTCCTTTCGGCACAGCTCCTTCATAGTCTCGCCACTGGCCGCTGCGTAGTGCCGGGCTTGAATGCAACGCAAGTCGTACGCTCTCTGCAAGATAAAGAGATCCTGCCGTAGCAGCCGGTTCTGCTCCTCCAGATCGCGAACTCGGGTCAGCAGCCCTGGTTTTGTATCGGACTTGCCGCGTTGGGTCCGCGCCTGGGCGGCCGCCAATGAGCGCCTCGCCGTACGTCGGAGCTCGTCGAGCATGCTGTACCCGCCTAGACCCTCTTCAGCCATGCGCTTCTGATGGTTCAGCGACATCGGCACGATGGCGCGATCAGGCAGTGACAGCTTCGCAAGGGCTCCCTGCGAGCGCAGCGCCGCCTGTACCGTCGTATCCTGCAGGTAGCGGTCCGGTTCGGTAGCAACCTGACGAAGAAGCTCAGCCAGAGACTGAACGCTGAGCAGATCAGCCTGTCGCCGCGCGGCGCGGTTCGACTCCGATGATCTCATTGCGCGCCCTTCGGACGCAGCACTACAGCGATACGATGTCGATCCTCGTTATCGAGGAACTGGGGCTCTATGATAAGACGCCCTTCGTCGATCAAGTCTTCAAGATGCGCGCACAGTGCCTCTTCATCCAGCGCACTGAAGTCGTCGGTCCCAAAATGCAGCTTGAGTTCCTGAGCGAGCAGTTCCGCCTCCTTCGTAGCATGCTTGAGGCCGTACGCGACCCACTCCGCCGCAACGCTCCGAATCGTTGCGCCGGGGACGACCTCTGTGATGTAGTGCCACAGGTGACGTGCGCTGCTGTGGCCAAGAAACCACCGCAGGGTATCGAGCCCGCCAAAACCACCGCCCCAAAAGAAAAGCATCACGAAGAAGCGACGAAGCTGATGCTGCCGAATGTAATAACGGTGCCCTTCCGGATCCAGCGGCAGTTCGGCCCAGTCGCAGAAGTAGTCAATCGACTCATAGTATCGGTTGTTTGTAAGCGTCGTCACAAACCCGCTCTGGTACTTCCGTGGATACGCAAACAGCTGGGCGGGTATCGCCGTCTCGCTAGCGTCATCGGCGGCCGAGCGAATTCGCGCCAGTAGATCGATGCACCGCACGGCAATCGGGGGGATGGGCCGAGCGATCGTGTCCCGCATGCCGTCAAAGCCGGATTTCATGTTCTGACAAACGAGTCTTGTGCGACTGGCGTCAAGACACCTGCTGGCCAACAACCTTTTCAACGCACCCACTCGACGAGCGGACAAGAGACCGACCACGATCTGTACGGCGCCGTAGAGCACGCGCAAGGCCTCGTACAGTCCCAGATGCTTCCGCAGCTCGTCAGACTTTGCCGCGCTGCATGGACTAGCGGGCGACTCTCTGTCCGACTTGCTTGCGATGGTCCAACGTTGAACACCCATCGCACGGCACTGCGGGGTCAATAGGCTTTCGAAGCGGTCCGTTGCCGAAAGATCAGCGATCGAAATACTCTCAGACGCTGCTGCATGCGCAACGGCCAAGTAGCTATCCACTAACGCAGCGCCATGTACTATCGTGAACTCGACGGCGGCACGAAGTGCGCCGAAGACTACACCCTGCGGAAGCGTTCGAAATCTTCCATTGGGTTTGATGTCTAGCGCGGCCGCGAACGATTCGAGGGTCTTAAGATCTACCGTCGGTGCCGGAAGTCCCGCCTCTCGAAGGAGGCACAGTTGGCCAACGGTCGCAACGATGCCGCGGTTCCGGAATTCCGTTGAACGTTCATCGGAAGCGCTCCGCACCCGTGCACGTGGATACTCTATAGACGACTTGGCGATACCGCCCAGGCACAGTTCATTAGCCACGGGAAGCAGGATGGTCTTGCCATGCAAGGTGCCTGCGTACAGAGACTCCTGGAGAAACGACGCGTCTGGGTGACGTCGACCTTTTTGCTTGTGTTGGTACTTGCCGTGTACCGCGAGCCACGCGCGCGCAGCGACTATCTCGTCGGAGTTCAGTGACGTCAACCGCTCGACCTCAGCTGGAATGCTGCAACCAAGATCGTCACGCATGCCATGGGCGCTCGCCAGCATCTCGGGTGTCATCGATAGGATCTGTTTGCGGAGAAACGCACTTAGGCGTTCGGGCCACTGATAGATCGCGGTCGCCACGGAGCGATTCGAAGCGGCCGTTGCGACAAGAGTCTTCAGATCGTTGGCGCTGAGCCCTGCCAGTCCACTCCGCACAAGCCCGACAGCGGACGCATGCAGAAGTAGGTAATCGATACAATAAAGCGTTCGTCGAAGAACGCGAAGTTCCGTCGGAGGAGCAAGGAGCCGTCCGCCAGTCGAGTCAGCATGCGTTCCTACAATGAGCCAACTCTTGAACGATTCAGCGAGCGCGGAGTGTCTCGCAGAGCAGAGGGACTCGCCATCAGGGAGCTGAATATCCCAGTTGATTTCGAATTGGGTAGCGCTCTCAATCAACCAGAGTGGCGCAGAGAAGTCCGACCGAAGCCAGCGTGCGGACCTGTAACGTGGCGCGCTGGTCCAGACATGTCGAGCAAGCAGCGACGTCAATTCCTCGCGCTCATCATGCCATCGGTGTGAGCGACCTACGTCAGCCATAGATCAAATGCGCGACGCAGCTTGGATTGGCGCGCTGCTTTGCTTCGGCGACGATCGCGCGAAACTCGGGTCGCTCTGTCTGGGTCTCCAGGTACGGAACGAGCATTTCCGCAATTCGCGCCCATCGGATGGCACGCCCGCACGGCGGGTGCCCGGCTCGCCGTACGGCGCCCGCCAGACTCAGAAGCAGGGTCAGAATTCCTAACTCCACGCAGAAGACCACTCTCGAGGCCGGATCGCCGGTGACTTCGGCTCCGATACCATCCGGCTCTTCCAGGTGCGGAGGGATTGAACGCAACGCATGGTTCTCGAGGAAATCGTCGAGATCGGACATCGACTCGAACGACGTCGCCTCGAGAATGTGCGGCGAGTCCTTGAGGGCCTCGACCAGGATCTGCGTTTGAAAGATGCGAAGCCAGCGCTCAGTGAAGAACTCCTGCAGAGATTTGGGCAAGTAGTGGTTAAGGAGCCGCGGCTCCCATTGCGCATGACCGAGAGCCTCGGCCATACGCTGAACGGATCCGGTTCGGAGGTAGACAAGCAACGCTGCGCTAGAGCGCAATCGTTTCAGGCTGAACCGCGCCGCGAGATCGGACGCTTCCCCGGGCGACAAAGCCAGCGTGTGTGACAGCCGAGAAGCCATCCAGCGCTGCTCCAAGTGTCCGTCTTTAACTGGGTCCCAGTCGCGCGGGGCGCGGCCGAGGCCAGGCGTGACAAGGAAGAGGCGTCGCCAGCTGTCATCGCCTTCGAGTCTTAACCAGTCCCGGAGGGGTTGAGTTAGTGCGATTACGTCCCTGACGACCTCGAACGATTCCTTGTCGAGCAAGATTTGTTGTTGAGCAAGGCGGGCACCTTTTCGACGTTTCATTCCGATCAAGTACCAACCACTGTCGGTTTCTTGCAGACCGATCTGCTGCCCGTCCCGATCGTACAAGTCTAGTGATCCTAGAAAGCTCGGGGTTATCGCCGGATGCTTACCAACAAGGACTGCACCATGCGCCAGCAGTAGACCGGGCGTTGGAATTCCAAGTTCCCAGGTGGTTTCGGCAATTGGTTTCGGATACAGCAGAGCTGCCGGCCGTCGCTGTTTCAAGTGGTTGAATCTGCCGGCCTCGAATGTCGCCGCCGCATGGGAGAGCCGGTCGGAGCATGCCCCACTCAGGCGATGCCGCTGACCGTTCGACTCACCTGGCGCGAGACGCTTACTCACGATACCGGTACGCGCGAGACGAATCCGCCGTTCTAGACGAAGACGCGCCTGCTCAACCTCGACGCGAGCCCACGCGAGCACTACGTCGACTTCGCGCTCGATGTCTCTGAACAGCAATTCCTTCGCCTCCGCATCAGTGACCTGTAGCGGTATCGGAGTGACCAGACTCTGTCTGACCGTACCGTTCACGGTGATCTTCAGGTTCAGCGTCTCGACGGTTGGTTTGATCTGTTGCGGCATAGGCATTGCCGGGAAAGGCAGAGCCCATGCGTGGCCTAGGAGATGCCGCCGCATCGATAGCTCGAATTGGCGCCACCGGCCGATCAGCGTCGCTAGCCGCATGCCCGACTCGTGTCCGCCTTGCATGTAATGATGGAAGAACTCGCTCATTGCACGCCCGACCTGCAGCGGGTCTTGGTAGTCGATGTCGATTGGGTAGGTTGCCATCCAATCGGCGAACGCCGAGACTTCCGGTCCGATTGTGGACCGCTGCAATGAAACCGCTTCTCGAATCGCAGCATAGAGTTCATCGGTGCGACTCTCGCCGTAGCGGAGGTGGAATTTCCAGAAGCGGAAGTTAGCAACAGGACCTGCGCCCCTAACGGACCATCCTCGCCAGAACCGAACGCGATCATCCACCAGCTGTCGCAACGCGAACGAGTCAACTGAGCGCGCGAAGTCCGCTGGCCACGAGGCTCTGTTGTTCGTAGAAGGAAATGCTGGAAAGCTCACCGTGGGAAAGCCCTTTTCGAACTTATGCCTCAATCGAAGGGCGGCTACCCACGGGCGCCCGACCTCGATGAATCGCGGCGAGTAATGCGCCGACACGAAGTCACGAAGGAACTCTGGAGTACGTCCAGAGCTGAGGTCACCCTCCTTCAATCTATCGCCAGTCACCTCACTGAAGCACTGCAGACGTAGCAAGTCCGCTTCTGGCACCCACTTGAGTTGCGCTTGAAACGACGTAACCACTGACTCTGGTAGGGCTGACAAGGGGTACCCCCTAAAGCACTCGCTCGAACACCAGATTGTGCCAATTGTCATGAGTTATGGCGGCGGTGAGTGGCGACGTGGTAGCCGTTCTAGACCGTTTTGGCTACCGTGACAATATTTCGGTAAAAGACTAAACGAGACGCTCGTCCAGGAAGAGGACGCCGTTGTGCGCAAGCGAAATCTCACCAGGCCGCGGCCGCGCGCCGCCGCCCACGAGTGCCATTGCGGACGCGGTGTGATGTGGGCTGCGGAACGGCCGTCGCCGCCATTCCTCGACACGGAATCCTCGGCCGGCGAGCGAAACTACCGCCGCGGTCTCGAGGGCCTCGTCCTCCGTCATCCCGGGCAGGATCCCGGCCAGGCGCTGCGCGAGCATGCTCTTGCCGGACCCGGGCGGGCCGATCATGAGCAGGCTGTGCCCGCCAGCCGCGGCGATCTCGAGCGCGCGACGGGCCCTCGGCTGCCCGCG
>Ga0105090_10001795_pt1 | contig 11681 bp, 6 predicted proteins | sample PPLLak3March2015_FD_79110 | JGI IMG/M metagenome (GOLD analysis project Ga0105090, IMG submission 79110) | Freshwater sediment microbial communities from Prairie Pothole Lake near Jamestown, North Dakota, USA - PPLs Lake P7 Core (1) Depth... | ecosystem: Environmental > Aquatic > Freshwater >... | reverse complement strand
CGCCGCCACGTGCTGCACGAGTTGCGCGAGGCGGTGCGCGCGCTGGGCAGCGACCTGGTGTTCCTGCAGGAGGTCGAGGGTGGCGCCGGTGCCGTCGGCGCGCAATACGAGTTCCTGGCCGACACGCTTTGGCCCGAGCACGCCTACGGCCGTAACGCCGTGGCCGGAGGCCAGAACCACGGCAACGCGGTGCTGTCGCGGCTGCCGGTGCTGCGCAGCCGGAATCACGACATCTCGCTGCCGGGCGCCGAGCCGCGCGGACTGCTGCACTGCGTGCTGCTGCGGCCGGGCGCCGTGTCCAAACCTTCACCCGAACTGCACGTGATGTGCGTGCACCACGGGCTCAGCGAGGCGCACCGGCGCCACCAACTGGCACGGCTGTGCCAGACCGTGCTGAGCGAGGTGCCGGCCGACGCGCCACTGATCGTCGCCGGCGACTTCAACGACTGGCGGCTGCGTGCCGATCCGCTGCTCGAGGCCTGCGGGCTGCACGAGGTCTTCCGCAGTGCCTTGGGTCAGCACGCGCGCAGCTTCCCCGCGCGCTGGCCGCTGCTGCGTCTGGATCGCATCTACGTGCGCGGCGTCGTCGCGGCGCGGCCGCTGCCCATGCCGCGCCTGCCCTGGTCCCGCCTGTCAGACCACGCGCCGCTGGCGGCTGAGATCGACCTGCGATGAACTCGATGAACACGCATTGGGTGCCCGGCAACCGCATCACCTTGCTCGAAAACGGCGAGGGCTTCTACCCGCGCGTGTTCGACAGCATCGGTGCGGCCGAGCACGAGGTGCTGCTCGAAACCTTCATCCTCTTCGACGACAAGGTGGGGCGCGAACTGCAGCAGGCGCTGCTGCGCGCCGCCGGCCGCGGCGCCAGGGTGGACGTGCTCGTCGACGGCTGGGGCTCGCCCGACCTGCCCTCGTCGTTCACGCAACCGCTGCAAGAGGCCGGCGTCAAGCTGCGCAGCTTCGAACCCGCGCAGCGCCTGTTCGGCACCCGCATCAACGTGCTGCGCCGCATGCACCGCAAGCTGGTGGTGGTGGACGGCCGGCGCGCGTTTGTCGGCGGCATCAACTACTCCGCCGATCACCTCGCCGACTTCGGGCCGCTCGCCAAGCAGGACTACTCGGTCGAGATCGAGGGTCCGCTGGTCGGGCAGATCCATGCCTTCTGCCGCGCCAGCCTGGCTGCGCCGCAGCCGACGCGGCGCCTGTGGCTGCAGCAATGGCACCCGCGCCGAGCCCGCGCCGACGACTTCGGCCCGAGCGACAACGCGGACATCGCAGCCGTGGAAGGCGCGCGGGCCGCCTTCGTGACACGCGACAACCGCAGCCACCGCAGCGACATCGAGCGCCACTACCGCGCCGCCGTGCGCACGGCCAGCCAGCGCGTGCTCATCGCCAATGCGTACTTCTTCCCCGGCTACCGGCTGCTGCGCGACCTGCGCCACGCGGCCCGGCGCGGCGTGCAGGTTGACCTGGTGCTGCAGGGCCGGCCCGATCAGGCCTGGGTGCAGCGGGCCTCCGAGCTGCTGTACGGCTACCTGATGCGTGCCGGCGTGCGCGTCTACCTCTACAGCGAGCGCCCGCTGCACGCCAAGGTGGCGGTGGTCGACGACCGTTGGGCGACCGTCGGCTCGAGCAACCTCGACCCGACGAGCCTGAGCCTGAACCTGGAAGCCAACATCGTGGTGCGCGACGCGGCGTTCGCCACGCAGTTGCGCGAGCAGATCGAACACATGATGCAGCAACGCTGCGAGCGCGTGCAGTTGCCGTCGCCGGGGCCGCTGCAGTCGGCCTGGATCGCCCTGCGCAGTCTGGTCCTGTACCACGCCATGCGCCACTTCGCGGCCTGGATGCAGCGCTCGCCGAATGCCGCGCCGCGTGTCGTTCCGCTGCAGACCGAGCCGAGATGAGCGCCGCCGGGACCGAGGTCCGCCCAGCCCTTCCCCGGCGGGGGTCCAGCCGCGTGGCAGGCCCTCGTGGGCACGTGACACCGGCAGGGCAGCGGGCCTGGGGGTGGTTCAAGCGCGCGGCACCCTGGGGGCTGGCGGCGCTGGTGCTGGTGCTGGTGGCAGGCCAGGCGCGCACGGTGGACTGGCCAGCCGTCTGGCTGGCGCTGCAGTCGCTGTCGGCCGCGCGTCTGGCGGCGGCGGCCCTGCTGGCACTGGTGAGCTACGGCCTGTACGCCGCCTTCGACCTCATTGGACGTCGGCTCACCGGCCACCCCCTTTCGGCCGCGCGAACACTCGGCACGGCCGCCATCAGCTACGCCTTCAACCTCAACTTCGGTGCCTGGGTGGGCGGCCTCGCACTGCGGCTGCGCCTGTACAGCCGTTGGGGGCTTGCGGTGCCGAGCGTGCTGCAGGTCGTGGCCTACAGCATGGTCACGAACTGGCTCGGGTACCTGTGGGTGGGCGGTGCCGTGCTGCTGTGGGCGCCGCCGCGGCTGCCAACCCCCTGGATGGCCTGGATGCCGCCCGAGGCCGGACTGCGCGCCGTCGGGCTGGCGATGGTCGCGGCGGCCGTGGCTTACATGGCGCTGTGCCGCTACTCGCGCCGGCGGCAGCTGACATGGCGCACCCGCACGCTGGCGCTGCCCAGCGGCCGCGTCGCCGCCTTGCAGGCGCTGGCAGGTGGCGCCAACTGGCTGCCGATCGGCGCCATCGCCTGGCTTGTGCTCGGCGGACGCATCGACTACGCCAGTGTGCTCGGCACGATGCTGCTGGCGGCCGTGGCCGGCGTCGTGACGCATGTGCCGGCCAACCTGGGGGTGCTGGAAGCCGTGGTCGTGGCAACGCTGGGCGCGCGCCTGCCGGCGCACGAGCTGCTGGCCGCCATGATGGCCTATCGCGCCACCTACTACCTGCTGCCGCTGGCTCTGGCGCTCCCAGCCTACGGGCTGAGCGAGGCGGCAGCGCGGCGTGCCGGGCCGGTGCTGCGACCGTGCGCGGGTTCTTGAATCGACCATCGCCCAGAGGATGCCATTTCATGTTCCAATTGGATTCCATTTGGATTCCAGGGGGATGATATGAAGAGCAACCTCGCGGTGGTCGAACACCGGCAACGCACGGGCGAGACGGAGAAGATGACGGTCAATGTCGGCGTGGTCGATCTGGGCCACGTCGACCTCCTGGTCCAGGAAGGGTTCTATTCGAACCGCTCGGACCTCGTGCGAACGGCACTGCGAAACCAGCTTGCGCTGCATGCCGAAACGGTCAAGCAGACCGTGGCCCGTCGAACACTGACGGTCGGCCTTCAGCACTTCGGCCGCGCCGACCTCGAAACCGTGGTGGCAGCAGGCCAGCGACTCCAGGTCCAGGTCGTCGGACTCGCCCGCATTGCCGACGACGTGACTCCTGAACTCGCGCGCGCCGCCATCGAATCCGTGACCGTGCTGGGCGCGTTCCAGGCCAGCCCCTCGGTGCGACGGGCCCTGGCCGATCGCATCCATTGAACCGCTACTCCATCAACAGAAAGAACATCATGAAGACCCCCTTCAACGCCCGAGCGCCGGCCTTCGATGCCGCCGCGATCAACGCGACGATTCAACGGGCGCTGGCGTCTGCGGGACTCGACACTACTGCGGGCCCGATGCACGACGTGACCGAGACCATCCGGCGCGCCTTGGCCGCGGGGGGTCTTGCCCAGGCAGCCCCGAGGAACGACCGCGAATCCGTCATCGATGTCGCGGCACGCGTCGTTCCCGCGGGCGAAGTCGCAGGCGCAGCACGGGACTGCGAGCCGTCGATCACTGCAGCGCAGCAACGGCCCGGCAGCTTCGAGGCGCACGAATTCAGCAGCGACGCCGGAAGCCGGGCCTACAAGGTCTATGTCCCGGCAGCGCAGTCCGATGCGCCACGCGCGATGGTCGTGATGCTGCATGGCTGCACCCAGTCCGCAGACGACTTCGCGGCGGGCACGCAGATGAATCGGCTCGCGGACGAGCACGGCTTCATGGTGGTGTATCCCGAGCAGGCCGCGCAGGCCAATGCATCGAGGTGCTGGAACTGGTTCAAGCCGCAGGACCAGCTGCGAGGCGCGGGCGAGCCTTCGCTGATCGCCGGCATCGTGGGTGAGGTCGCGCATAGGCACGGCGCCGACACGCGCCGCATCTATGTGGCCGGGCTGTCAGCCGGGGCGGCGATGGCCGTGGTGCTGGGTGAGACCTACCCGGAGTTGTTCGCTGGTGTCGGTGCCCACTCCGGCCTCCCGTACGGCAGTGCGCACGACATCCCGTCGGCCTTGGGTGCGATGAAAGGGGGGCGCAGCGGGATGCCGGGGCTGACGAAAGGTCCCGGAGCTGCTGGAACGCCGCGCAGGAAAGCCGTGCAGGCGGTTCCGGTCATCGTGTTCCACGGCGATCGAGACCACACCGTGCGGCAGACCAACGGCGCACACATCGTGCAGCAGGCACGGGACGCGCACGGCGCTCAAGCGGGGGACGCCGACCTGCGTGTCAGTACGCAGGCTGGCGTCGCGTCCGGCGGCCGGCGCTTCAGCCGCACGGTCCACGCCGACACCGAGGGGCGGGCCCGGATCGAAAGCTGGACCCTGCATGGTGCAGGGCACGCCTGGTCGGGAGGCCACGCGAGTGGTTCCTATACCGATGGCACCGGCCCGGATGCTTCAGCGGAAATGGTGCGATTCTTCATGGCGCTTCCACGCGCCGGCTCTGCATGATCGGTGGGCGGAGAGGACTGCCCAGCCCGGCGCCCGCACCAGGCGAACTGGATGTCCGCATGCAGCGGGCTGGGTGACGGCGCCTACGGTTGCGGGCGCCGGGCGCCGAAGGTCTGCGCCCAGTGCTTGAGCAGGTCGGTCGCCTCGCGCCGGGTCGCGTCGAGTTCCGCTTTCAGGAACAGGCCGGCGACGCGCATGCTGCTCGTGGCGTCGGTTTCGCGCAGCGCATCGAGGTACAGCAGATAGCTGTCTTCAAGGTCTGCCGGCCTGGGCGTGGTCGCTGCGTTCACGGTCTCCCCTGTGCCGGCCACGGTGGCCGCGCCAAGGATGATCTGCACGGTGGCTCGTGCTCGCCTTGATGCAGAACAAGTCCGCCGACACGCCAGCTTGCCCCGTCGCGCCAGCGCAACTGCACTGAAGCGAAGTGGTGATCGGCAGGGCTTCAGCGGCTTCGACGGAGCGACCCGCGCTGCCGGCGAGGCGGAACCGCCAGTCGGTGCCGGCGTGGCGTCGCTGACGCAGGCTTCCAGAACCTGCACGAACCGGCGAAACGACGGAACCGGTGGTCGGGGTCCGGAGGAACGTCTTCTGGCCATACTCCTCGGAATAATGAATATCCTGGAAGGTGTTGCCCAGGCTCACCCCATGAGCTTCCCGGGGCTCAGTATCGGAGCGCAGCCCGCGCGAACGACAGCCTTGGCCCCCAGGTGGCGGACACCGGTGGCAAGACACCGACCCAGCTGCTGACAAGGCCCGCCGCCCCCATGCTCCACATCCATTTCTCGAACCGCTACGAGGTCCTGACGCGCAGGCTGCTGGAGCACCTTGGCGGCCAAGGCCGCAGCGCCTTCGCGGCGGACCAGGTGATCGTGCCGAGCACTGCCGTCCACCGTTCGCTGACGCTGGCGATGGCCATGGCGCATGGGATCTGCGCCAACGTGGAGTTCGACTACCTCGCGCCCTGGCTCTGGCGGCAGATGAGCAGCCTGCTTCCCGACGTGGCGCCAGAGTCGCCTTTCGTGCCGGCGGTGCTGAGCTGGCGGGTCCATGCCGCACTGGGCGTTGCAGACTTCGTGTCGGCCCATCCGCGTCTGGCCTCCTACCTGGGCGGCGCCGACGACGTGATGCGCTTCGAACTGGCCAGCCGCGTCGCCGGCCTGCTGGATCAGTACCTCACCTACCGCCCGGACTGGCTCGAGGCCTGGCGCCAGGGGCGCCGGGCACAGGTGGGTGCCCTTACCGACGGCGAGCATGCCGACGAGAGCTGGCAGGCCGCACTCTGGCAAAGGCTCACCACTGCAGCCGACGCGCCCGCCCTGGCATCCGGCGCCGCGTTCATCGAGGTGCTGAAGCGCATCAGCCCGGCCCAGGCCAGAGCGGCCGGACTTCCATCGTCAGCGCATGTCTTCGCGCTGCCGACAATGCCCGCCCTGCAGATCGCCTGGCTGCAGCAGATCAGCCAGCGGGTCGACGTGCATGTCTATGTGCTCAATCCCTGCCAGGAATTCTGGTTCGAGCTGATCGACCGGCGCCGGCTCAGCCATCTGGCGGTGCTGGGTCGGGCGGAACACCAGGAAGAGGGCAACCGCCTGCTGGCCGCGTGGGGCCGTCAAACCCAGGCCCATGTCGACGGGCTGGTCGACAGCGCGGGCCCGGAGACCACCGACGACGCCGACTTCCGGCGCAATGACGGCGGCACGCTGCTGGCTCACCTGCAGAACTCGATCCTGGAACTGACCGAACTCGCACCCGGCTCGGTCAAGCTGACCGGCGACGACCGCAGCCTCGAGATCCACGTCTGCCACTCGCTGACCCGGGAGCTCGAGGCGCTGCAGGACCACCTGCTGGGTCTTTTCGCCAGCGGCGCGGTGCGGCACCCTTCGCAGATCCTGGTGGTGACCCCGGACCTCGACGGCGCCGCGCCGCTGATCGACGCGGTCTTCGGCACGGCGCCACGAGACCGCCACATTTCCTACACCGTGTCGGGCCGGGCCCGCAGCACGGTCAACGCACCCGCCCGCGCGCTGCTGGCGCTGTTGTCGCTGGTCGCCTCGCGCTTCAACGCCACCGCGGTATTCGGCGCGCTGCAGCAGGGCATCGTGGCGCGCTGCTTCGGCCTGAACGGGGACGCGCTGCAGCAGGTCCACGACTGGCTGCGGGCCTCGGGCACACGTTGGGGTCTGGACGGGCCGCATCGCGCCGGCTTCGGCGTTCCGGGCACCACGGACCATACCTGGGCCGACGGGATGGACAGGCTGTTCCTCGGCTACGCCCTGCCGACGCAGGTGATGGAGCCCTTTGCCGACCTGCTGCCCGCGGGTGACGCCGAAGGCTCCGACGCGTTGGCTCTTGGCGCGTTCTGGCAGTTCGTGGATCGCCTGCGGGCCTTGCACGCGGCCGTGGCCATCGCACGCTCCCCGGAGTCTTGGCGCGGCCTGCTGCTCGACGTCGTCGATGGCTTCATGTCTCCGATCGGCGATGAACTCGACGACCAGCGCGAGTTGCTGGCGGCGATTCGGGCACTCAGCGATACGATGCAGCGGGGCGGCTGGGATGAGGCCGGTGCGCAGCCCCTGCCCTTGTCGGTCGTGCGCGCTGCGCTGGAGCGGCAACTCGACGACCCGGCCCGCGGCGGGGTGCCGACAGGCGGCGTCACTTTTTCCGCGATGAGCAGCCTGCGCAGCCTGCCGTTCGAAGTGGTCTGCGTCATCGGGCTCAACGATGGCGTCTTTCCCACCGCGCAGCGACCGCCCGAGTTCGACCTGATGGCGCTGCAGCCTCGGCGCGGCGACCGGCAGCGCAGGGCCGACGAGCGCAACCTCTTCCTCGACCTGCTGCTCGCCGCGCGCTACAGCCTGTACCTCAGCCACACCGGTCGCAGCGTGCGCGACAACGCGCCCTTGCCGCCTTCGGTGCTGATGTCCGAACTTCTGGACCTGCTGATCCCCGCGATCGCCGACGACCCCACTTCGCCGGACAGCCTGATGCAGGCGCGACGGCGACTCGTCGTCGAACACCCGCTGCAACCGTTCTCCATCGCGGCCTTCGACGTCGATGGTGACGTGCGCCTGCGCAGCTTCAATCGCGAACTCGGCGAGGCCCTGCGAGGCAGCCTCCAGGTCGCGCCGGTGCACGTGGCGTCTGAACCCGCCGGCAGCCGCGACAACGAAGGGGGCGACGGCGACGATGACGAGACGGCGTCCGAAGCCCTGCCTGCGTTCTTCGCCAGCCCGCTGCCGCCCCCCGGGCAGGAGTGGCGGGCGGTCTCCGTCGAGCAACTGGTCGAGTTCTTCGGCAACCCCTGCCGCTACCTGCTCAAGCGAAGACTGGGCATCGATCTCGGGCGCAGCGCCGATGAGCTGGAAGACGATGAACCCTTCCTGCCCGACTGGCCGGGGCGTACGGCGCTGGCCGCGCGCCTGCTCGGGCCCCTGCTGGCCGGTGCCGGGCCGCAGGCGGTGCGCGAGCTCGCACAGGCTGGCCACGAACTGCCGTCGGGCTCAGTGGGGCGGCAGCAGCTCGGCTGTGAGCTGGAGTCGCTGACGGCTTTTGCCGGCGCCGTGCGCGCGCACACGGCAGTGCCCTGCCTGCCGCCGCACCAGGTGCGGCTGGCGGTCGACATCGACGGCGAAACGTGGCAGTTCACGGGCAGCTTTTCCGACCTGCGGCCCGACGGGCTGGTGCGCTGGCGCTACGACAATCTGCGTGCCGGCGACATGCTCGCGGCCTGGATTCCGCACCTGGCGCTTTGCACGGCCCCACCGGCGGGCGTCAAGCCGCAGACCCTGTGGCTGTCGCTGGACGCGCCGCTTCGCCTCGACCTGCCGGAGCAGCCGGCCGAGTTGCTGCGGGATCTGGTGCGCCTGTACCGGCGCGGATTGTGCGAGCCGATCGAGTTCTATCCGAAGACCGCATGGTCCTATGTCGAGAACGGCGAGTCCATGGTCACCGCCGCACTGGCCTGGACACCCACCAAGGATCGACCTTTCGCGGAAGGTGCCGATCCGGCCTATCGGCTCGCCTTGCGTGGGCGGGGTGACGCCCTGAGCGGTGAATTCGCCGAACTGGCCGTGCGGGTCTTCGGGCCCGTCTGCAAGTCGACGGCCGGTGCGCAGGATATCGTAGCCTGATGCCATGAGCGGACAAACCCTGAACGTGTTTGGCTGCCCGCTCGACGGCATCCGCCTGATCGAGGCATCGGCCGGCACCGGCAAGACCTGGAACATCTGCGGCCTGTTCCTGCGCCTGCTGCTGGAACGCCGGCTCGACGTGCAGCAGATCCTGGTCGTGACCTTCACCAATGCGGCGACGGCGGAACTGCGTGAGCGCGTCCGCACGCGCATCGCCGAGACGCTGGCGCGCCTGCGGGGTACCGGACCGGCCACGGGAGATCCCTTCGTCGACACGCTGCTGGAATCGTTGCGCGAGAAGCATGGACTGGCGGATGCGGACATGGCGCTGCGCCTGGATCTGGCGCTGCAGACCTTCGACGAGGCGTCGATCTTCACCATCCACGGTTTCTGTCAGCGCGCATTGGCCGACACCCCGTTCACGGCGGGCACGCCGATGGCGCTGGAGCTGCTCACCGACGACACCGAACTTCGCATGGAAGTCGTGCACGACTTCTGGCGCAGCCACGTGGCGGGCGACGCGCTGCCCCCGGCGCTGGCCTCGCACCTGCTGTCCAACAAGGACAGCCCGGATCGGTGGGACAAGCTGCTCAAGCGTCAGCTGGCCAAGCCGCTGTCCAGAGTCATCTGGCCGGCATCGCTGGACGAGGCATCGGCCCTCGACACCACGGCACTCGTCAACGCGCACGCCGCCGCCCGAGCGACCTGGCACGCCGAGCGGGAACGCATCGTCGCCTGCGTGATCGAGGCGCTGCCGCGCCTGCCGGCCAATGTGTACAAGGCCACCACCGTCGAGACGGCCACCGCCAGCTGGGACCGCCAGCTGGCCAGCACCGATCCCCTGTTGGCGCCGGCCAAGCTCGAGAAGCTGGACCTGCTCACGCCTGAGCGTCTCAAGCCGAAGAAAGGCCAGCACGCGCCACGAGCGCACGCCTTCTTCGCCCAGGCCGGCGAACTGCTGAGTCTGCTCGAAACAACGAAGCAGTCCCTTGCCACGGCCCGGCAACGCCTGCTGCGGCAACTGCTGACCGACGGACCCGGGCGGCTGCGTGCCCTCAAGCGCGAGCGACGCGTCGTCGCCTTCGACGACATGCTCTTCAACCTCCACGAGAGCCTGGCCAGCGGCCGACAGCCGGGGCTCGCCGCGGCGCTGAAGTCGCGCTTCCCGGCGGCGCTGGTCGACGAGTTCCAGGACACCGACCCGCTGCAGTTCGCGATCTTCAAGGCGATCTACGGCGGGAGCGCCGCTCCGCTATTCCTGGTGGGTGACCCGAAACAGGCCATCTACAGCTTCCGCAACGCCGACCTGCACACCTACCTGAAGGCGCGCAGCGAGGCGGCAGCCGACTACACGCTGGCCGACAACCAGCGCTCGACGCGCGAACTGCTGGCCGGGCTCAATGGCCTCTTCTCGATCAACCCACAGGCCTTCGTGCTGCCGGGATTGAGCTACCAGCCCGTGAGCTACGGCGCCAGGCCGCGCCAGGCCTGGCACGACACCTCGTCGACGCGTGCACCGCTGCAGTTGTGGGAACTGCCGCAGGACGACGAGGGCCAGCCCCTGCCCAAGAAAGCCGCCCGCCGCGCAGCCGTCGACGCCTGTGCCGGCGAGATCGCGCGCCTGCTGGGTAGCGCGCAGCGGCGCGAGATTCTGCTCGGCGAACTGCCGCTGTCGGGTGGTGACATCGCCGTTCTTGTGCGCAGCCACGCCCAGGGCAGCGAAATGCGGCAGGCTCTGGCCGCACTCGGCGTCGGCAGTGTCGAGCTGTCGCAGGCCAGCATCTTCCGGAGCCCGGACGCCGAAGAACTCGCACGCGTGCTGACGGCGATCCTCGAACCGGCCCGCGACCGTCTGCTGCGAGCAGCGCTGGCCACCGCCATGCTCGGTTTCGATGCCGCAGGCATCGAGGCCGTCTCGGCGGACGAAGCCAGACTGCTCGGCCTCGTCACCCGTTTCACCGAATACCGGGAGCTCTGGCTGCACCGCGGCGTGGGCGTGATGCTGCGCAGCCTGATGGTGCGCGAAGGCGTCAACAAACGCCTGCTGGCCCGCACCGACGGCGAGCGGCGGCTGACCAACCTGCTGCACCTGTCGGAATCACTGCACCAGGCGTCGGAGCTCCATGGCTCGCCCGAGTTGCTGCTGCGCTGGCTGCAGACGCAGCGCGCCGAGGGCAGCACCGACGACGCCGATCAGCTGCGACTGGAGTCCGACCGCAACCTGGTGCAGATCGTCACCATCCACAAGTCCAAGGGGCTGGAATATCCGGTCGTGTTCTGCCCATTCCTCTGGGATGGGCATCCGGGTGGCCCGCCCAGCACCCTGGAAGGACGGGAGTACCACGACGCCGATGGCTTTCCCGTGCTGGACTACAGCGAGGATGGCAAGGATGACGCCGTTGGGGCGGCCATCAAGGCGCAGATCGGCCTCGAACGCGCCGCAGAGAACCTGCGACTGATCTACGTGGCGCTCACCCGGGCAGTGCAGCGCTGTTATCTCGTCGTCGGTACTTACACCCGCAAGCACGGGAGGAGCGCGGTCGTCACGGAGAGCAGCCGCAGCCGGCTGAACTCCCTCGTCGCGGGCGCCGGGTTGTCGGCGGCGGAGTGGCAGCTGAACAAGCTGGCGCCGGCAGCCATCGCATCGGCCTGGCAAGCGTTCAGCGCCGCTCATCCGGGAAGCGTCGAGCTCGAGCCTCTGCCCACCGGCCCCTGGGCGCGCGTGGATCCGGCCCCCCTGGCACCCGAAGCCCTGGCAGCGCTGCCTGCGCCCGGGTCGATCCCGGGTGCCTGGTGGATCGGCAGCTACAGCAGCCTGTCGCAAGGGGTGCGTCACGAGGGGGCTGCCGTCGACCACGATGCGCGCGTATCCAT
>Ga0105090_10001791_pt1 | contig 11698 bp, 12 predicted proteins | sample PPLLak3March2015_FD_79110 | JGI IMG/M metagenome (GOLD analysis project Ga0105090, IMG submission 79110) | Freshwater sediment microbial communities from Prairie Pothole Lake near Jamestown, North Dakota, USA - PPLs Lake P7 Core (1) Depth... | ecosystem: Environmental > Aquatic > Freshwater >... | reverse complement strand
GGGCAGCGAGCGCAAGCGAGCGTGGGGGTCCGTACTTGCGCCCGGCCGCCCGAAGCCACTGGGCGCCGCCTCGGGAAGCAGCGAGCGCAGGCGAGCGTGGGGGTCTCATTTCACGTCAGTCCTCCGCCGCGTGCGCCAGCAATTGCGCGAGCGTTACCACCTCGAGCGCTTTCTCGTGCGTCGCCGCGGCCGCTACCTGCGGCGCAATGCCGGCTTCGAGCGCCTCCTTCCAGCGGCCGGCGCACAGGCACCAGCGATCGCCGGGCTTCAAGCCCGGGAAGTCGTACTCAGGCCGCGGCGTCGACAGGTCGTTGCCGCGGCGTTGCGAGAAGGCGAGGAACTCGGCCGTCATCACCGCGCAGATGGTGTGCGAGCCGAGATCCTGCGGCCCGGTGTGGCAGTAGCCGTCGCGGTTGAAACCGGTCAACGGCGAACTGCAGCAGCAGGCGAGTGGACCGCCGAGCACGTTGCGCGCCGACGAGGGAAAGGCTGGATCGCGCATGCCTCAGCGCGCCGCGATCGTCGCTTCGACCCAGGGGCCGAGCTGGTCGAGCACGTCGGCGACGGCGAGGTTGAAGGCGGCCACCGCCGCCGGCGCCGCGGCCTCGGCCGCCGGCGGGGCGGCGGTGAACAGCCGCTGACCGACGCGGGAGCGATCGCTGCGGCGGATCAGCTCGGCGCGCAGCGCCAGCCTGACGCGTCCCGGAGGCGTCGCCACGTCGTGCTCCAGCGACTCGAGCGCCAGCGTCAGCAGCCAGTCGGTCGCGATCGGCTGGCCAAGCTGCGTCACCACTGCGAAGCGGCCGCTGGCATCGAGCCGCTGCTGCGCCAGCAGCCCGATCCGGCGCGACGGCCGTTCGCTCCAGGCGGCGAACTGGTAGTAGGCGAACTCGCCGGGCCGGCGCGAAAAGACCAGTTGCAGCCCGTCGATGGTCGGCTCGCCGCCGAGGCTCTGGATGGCCAGTCGCACGTTGCCGGAGGACGGCGCGGGCGCTGCCGGCCGGGCATCGCTCAACTGGAAGTAGACGGTCGGCGGCACGTTGCTGTGGCCGACGCCGACCGATATGCAGCCGGTGATCGGCAGCAGCGCCAGCGCCGCCAGTGCGGCGCGACGCGCCGGCAATCGCGGCGCGAGAGGTGGGGTCGACTCGGAAATCACGGCAGTTTTTCACCTGGGCCGAGCTGGGCACGGTCGGGTCCAAGCAGCGCACTGCGCGGGTGGCTCAGCCGGTCGAGCGAGCGCTGGATCGTGTCCAGGCTCTGGCGCAGGTCGCCGACGGCGACGAAAAGTTGCTCGTCGAGCTGCGTCGCGCTGGCGTCGAGCCGCTTCGTGGTCTGGCTCAGGTCGCTCTGCACCGATGCGATCGCCGAGTCGGCATGGCGGATCGCGCGTGTCGCCTCGGCGGTGGCGCTGCGCAGGTCGGCGATCAGGAGCTTCGCGTCGCCAAGCGTCGACGTCGTGCCCTGGCTGACGCTGTCGCTGGTGCGCGCGACCTCGGCCGCCGCGCGGCGAAACTCGCCGGCGGCGCCGCCGACCTCGGTGATCGCCTTCTCCAGCGCCGGCATCTGCTTCTTGAGCGCTTCGGTGACATCGCGCAGGTTGGACAGGGAGCCGGTGACGGCGAGCCGATTTTCCAGCGACAGCATCAGGCTCAGCCGCTCCATTGCCTCGCCGGCGACCTGGCCAAGCTCGGTGACCCGTCCGGCAATCTCGGCGGCGTCCGACTGGCCCTCGGAGATCACCGGAAACCGTTCGCCCTCGGGGACGGTCTCCAGCTGCGGCCCGGGCGGCGGCGTGGTCACCAGCCGGATCTGGGCGATGCCGGTGACGAAATTGCGCGTGATCACGGCGCCGGTGTTCTCGAACACCGGCGTGCGGCGGTCGATGCGGACCACGACGCGTGCCTGGTTCAGGCGGTTCGTCGAAAGCGTGTAGTCGACCACGCGGCCGACGCTGATGCCGCGGACGTTGACGTCGGCGCCGACCGCCAGGCCGTCGAGCGCCTGCTGCTCGAAGTAGATCGTGTAGCGGGCGAAGTCGCGTTCGGCGCCAGTGCGCTTCAGCCAGATCACGGAGGCAACCAGCAGCACGACCAGCGCCACGACTGCGGCGCCGACGTAGGTGTACTTCGCTTCAGCTTCCATCGCTTGCGCTCGCTGCACTCGGGCCTGCTTGCGGCGCGCCCATTGTACGGACCGAGAAGTAGGTCCGAATCCACGGATGCTCGCTCGCGACCGCCTCGGCCACCGGACCGTCGGCGATCACTTTGCCGCCGGCCAGCACGATCAGGCGGTCGACCACCGTCAGCAGCGTGTCGAGGTCGTGGGTGACCAGGAACACCGTGATGCCGAGATCGTCGGCAAGGCCACGCACCAGCGCGTCGAAGGCGCGTGCCGTCGGCGGGTCAAGGCCCGAGGTCGGCTCATCGAGGAACAGGATTTCCGGTTCCAGCGCCAGCGCCCGGGCCAGCGCGGCGCGCTTGCGCATGCCGCCCGAAAGTTCGCTCGGCATCTTTGCGCCGGCATCGGCGCCGAGGCCGGCCTGTGCCAGGCGCAGCTTGACGATCTGATCGCGCAGCGGCGGCGCGATCGCCGTGTGCTCGGCCAGCGGCACGGCGACGTTCTGCGCCACCGTCAGCGACGAGAACAGCGCCCCGTCCTGAAAGGTCATGCCGAAGCGGCGCCGCACCGCGGCGACTTCGCTGTCGGCGGCCTGCCACATGTCGGTGCCGAGCACCCGTACGCTGCCGGCGGTGGGCCGGTGCAGGCCGATGATCTCGCGCAGCAGCACCGACTTGCCGGTGCCCGAGCCGCCGATCAGCGCATTGACGGTGCCGCGCTCGACGTCGAAGGAGACGCCGTCGTGCACCGTCGTGCTGCCGAAGCGGGTGACGATGCCTTCCACCTCGATCACGGCGCCGCAACGTGCTGGACTTCCCTCCGCGCTTCGCGTTGCGGGGCTGAGCGCGGAGGACACGCCGTGCGCGCTCATCAGATTCCCAGCTCCTGGAACATCACGGCAAAGGCGGCGTCGAGAAGGATCACCGAGACGATGCTCTGCACCACGGTCGAGGTCGTCGCCAGGCCGACAGCGCGCGTGTCGCGGCCGACGTGCATGCCGAGGCGGCAGCCGATGATGGCGATGGTCAGCGCGAAGAAGGGCGTCTTGATCAGGCCGGCATAGACGTGCTTGATGTCGAGGGCCCCGTGCAGCCGGTCGGCGAAGGCCGCCGGCGGGATATCCAGCATCGCGTCGGCCACTAGCGCGGCGCCGGCCAGCCCGGCCACCAGGCCGACGAAGGTGAGGAGCGGCATCGCCAGCAGCAGCGCCAGCACCCGCGGCACCACCAGCACCTGCATCGGCGCCAGGCCAAGGGTGCGGATGGCGTCGATCTCCTCGGTGAGCCGCATCGAACCCAGTTGCGCCGTGAAGGCGGCGCCGGATCGGCCGGCGATGATGACGGCGACGATGATCGGCGCGAACTCGCGCGACATGCCGATGCCGACGCCGTCGACGACGAAGATGTTGGCGCCGTACTGCTCGGCCTGCAGCCCCAGCAGATAGGCGAAGACGACGCCGATCAACAGCGTCACCAGCACCACCACCGGCAGCGCGTTCAGGCAGGCCTGTTCGAGCTGCGTCGTCAGTTCGCGAAGCCGCAGCTGCCGCGGCGAGCGCAGGACGTCGATGAAGGCGGCGAGCGTCTCGCCCATGAAATTCAGGTGGTCGAGGCCCGCCCGCAGGATGTTCGTCGTCTGCCGGCCGATGTACGCGAGCAGACGGGTGTCGGGCCGGGGCGGCATCTCGGCCAGCGTCGACTGACGCCGCAGAACGTCGTCCAGCACGCGCCGATGGGGATCGGAGAAGCCCTGCCAGCGGATCGACTGCGCGGTCATACCGGCGGCAGCCAGCGCCTGCAGCAGGATGAGTGCTGCGGCGGTGTCGAGAGTCGTCAGGCGCGAACCGTCGACCGTCAACGGCGGTCGCGGCTGCTGCTGCGCCAGGGCCAGCGTCAGCCGCGGCAGTTCGGCGAGGTGCCAGTCGCCGGCCAGCTCCAGACGGGTGCCGTCGTCCGCCAGCGCCAGGGGATTACCTGCCATCGTCGCGGCCCGGCGCTTAGGGAGCGACCCTGCGCGCTACGCGCTGCGGGATGAGCGTTTCGGAGCGGCCGTGCACGCTCAGTGGACTACCTTCGCGCTGCGCGCTCAGGGATTCGCCCTTGGGGCGTCCCGACGGGCTCATGGCGCCGCGCTGAACTCGATGCGGCGGTTGTAGAAGCGGCCGGACTCCGTGCTGTTGTCCGCCACCGGCCTGCCGGCGCCGACGCCCTTGGCTGCCAGTGTCGCGGCGGGTGCGCCGCGGGCCTGCAGCGCCACGCACACCGAAATGGCGCGGCGCTCGGACAGCGCCAGGTTGGCCGTCGGATTGCCGACGTTGTCGGTGTGACCGGTGACCTCGATTCTCGTGCCTTCGGGCAGGGTGATGATCACCTTGGCCGCCTCGTCGAGCAGCGTGCCCATTTCCGCCGGAACGACGTCGGAACCCGAAGTGAAGTTGATCACGACCGCATTGAGCGCGTTGATGGCCAGGTCGATGTCGGGCTGCGGCGGCAATCCGCGCAGCGCCGCCAGCGCGGCGTCGTTGGCCTGCCGGGTCGCCGCCGCCGGGTCGAACGGCGCTGTGTCGGCCGTGCTCAGGGCCGCGCAGGCGCGCAGCAGCAGCAGAAGCAGCAGCGCCAGCGCCGCCAGCGGCCAGGCGGTGGCGAGCGGGCCGCGCGGCAGGTCGGGGCGGTCGAGGATCTCGGCCACGGCCGGTTCGGCTGACGGTTCCAACGCTTGCTCCGGTGCGGCGGCTGATTCCTTCACGGGACGACTTTCTTGCTGCGCTCGAAAGGCTCGCGCTTCGGGACGGCCGGGCGCGCTCAGGCCGACAGCAGCTGCCGCAGCACGTACGGCAGGATGCCGCCGTGGTTGTAGTAGTCGACCTCGATCGGCGTGTCGATGCGCAGCTTGAGCGACACGGTGCGCGTGTCGCCGCCGGGCTTGCGGATCACCAGCGTCGCATCCTGCTGCGGCTTGATCTCGCGCTCCAGGCCGAGGATGTCGAAGGTCTCGTTGCCGTTGATGCCGAGCGAAGCGGCCGAGTCGTCGCCCTTGAACTGCAGCGGTAGCACGCCCATGCCGACCAGGTTGCTGCGGTGGATGCGCTCGAAGCTGCGCGCGATCACCGCCTTGACGCCCAGCAGCTGCGTGCCCTTGGCGGCCCAGTCGCGCGACGAGCCGGTGCCATACTCCTCGCCGCCGAAGATCACGGTGCCGACGCCGTCGGCCTGGTACTTCATCGCTGCATCGTAGATCGACATCTGCTCGCCCGAAGGCTGGTGGATCGTCAGGCCGCCTTCGATCCGAGAGCCGTCCAGCTTGGCCGGAATCATCAGGTTCCTGATGCGGACGTTGGCGAAGGTGCCGCGCATCATCACTTCGTGATTGCCGCGGCGGGCGCCATAGGAGTTGAAATCGGCCTTGATCACGCCGTTGGCGATCAGCCATTTTCCGGCCGGTGAGCTGTCCTTGATCGACCCGGCGGGCGAGATGTGGTCGGTGGTTATGGAATCGCCGAAGATGCCGAGCGCCCGCGTGTTCGCTACCCGCGGCATCGCCGCCGGCTGCATCGAGAAGCCATCGAAGAACGGCGGCTCGGCGATGTAGGTCGATTTCGGCCATTTGTAGACCTGCCCGGCGCTGCCCGCGACCTGCTGCCACAACTCGCCCGGATTTTTCTTCACGTTGCCGTAGTTGGCCTGGAAGGCCTTCGGGTTCATCGCGAACTTCAACAGCGCGTGGATCTCGTCCGAGTTCGGCCAGACGTCGCCGATGTAGACGTCCTCGCCCTTCGCGCCCTTGCCGAGCGGCTCGGTCATCAGGTCCCTGAGCACCGAGCCGGCGATCGCATAGGCGACCACCAGCGGCGGCGAGGCGAGGAAGTTGGCCTTGAGGTTCGGATGGATCCGCGCCTCGAAATTGCGGTTGCCCGACAGCACTGCGGCGCAGACGAGGTCGTTCTTGACGATGGCCTCGTTGATCTCGGGCGCCAGGTCGCCGGCGTTGCCGATGCAGGTGGTGCAGCCATAGGCCGCCACCGCGAAGCCCAGCTTCTCCAGATAGGGCAGCAGGCCGGTCCTGGTCAGGTATTCGGTGACGATGCGCGAGCCGGGCGCCAGCGAGGTCTTGATGTGCTTCTTCACCGTCAGGCCGCGCTCGACCGCCTTCTTGGCCAGCAGGCCGGCGGCGAGCAGCACGCCGGGGTTGCTGGTGTTGGTGCACGAAGTGATGGCGGCGATCAGTACGTCGCCGTCGGCGATCGTCACGTCGTGCACGTCGGCTTCACGGTCAGGCTTCAGGAGCGGCCGTGCCTCGACCATCTCCTCGACGTCGCGCGCGGCGCCGAGCGGCGTGTCCTTGGCTGCGCCCTCGATCTGCCCCTTGCCACGCGGAAGAGCGAAGCGCTTCTGCAGGCGCGCCGCCGGCTGGCTGAAGCCGTTCTCCGCCACCGGCTTGGAGAACAGCGAGGTGAACTGCTTCCTGACGTTGCCGATCTCGATCCGGTCCTGCGGCCGTTTCGGGCCGGCCAGCGACGGCGCCACGGTGGCGAGATCGAGCGTCAGCGTCTTGCTGAAGTCGATGTCGCCGGCCTTGGGTATGCCGAACATACCCTGGGCCCTGAAGTAGGCCTCGAAGGCGGCGATCTCGTCGCCGGTGCGGCCGGTGCCCTCGAAGTAGGCGACCGTCTTCTCGTCGACAGGGAAGAAGCCCATCGTCGCGCCGTATTCGGGTGCCATGTTGGCGATGGTGGCGCGGTCGGTGACCGACAGCGACGCCGTGCCCTCGCCGAAGTACTCGACGAACTTGCCGACCACCTTCTCCTTGCGCAGCATTTCGGTGATCGTCAGCACCAGGTCGGTTGCGGTGACGCCGTCGCGCAGCCGGCCTTTCAGATTGACGCCGACGACGTCGGGCGTCAGGAAGTACACCGGCTGGCCGAGCATGCCGGCCTCGGCCTCGATGCCGCCGACGCCCCAGCCGACAACGCCGATGCCGTTGATCATCGTCGTGTGGCTGTCGGTGCCTACCAGCGTGTCGGGGTAGACCACCCCGTCCTTCCGGTGCACGCCGCGCGCCAGGTACTCGAGGTTCACCTGGTGCACGATGCCGAAGCCGGGCGGCACGACGCCGAAGGTGTCGAAGGCCTGCATGCCCCACTTCATGAACTCGTAGCGCTCGCGGTTGCGCTGGAACTCGAGCTTCATGTTGAGATCCAGCGCGTCCTTCGATCCGTAGTGGTCGATCATGACCGAGTGGTCGACCACCAGGTCCACGGGCACCAGCGGCTCGATCGTCTTGGGATCCTTGCCCTGCCGGGCCGCCACCGAGCGCATCGCCGCCAGGTCGGCCAGCAGCGGCACCCCGGTGAAGTCCTGCAGCACCACGCGGGCGACGATGAATGGGATCTCGTCGACGCGATCCGCATTCGGCTTCCAGGCCGCGAGTTCGCGGATGTGGGCCTCGGTGACCTTCTTGCCGTCGCAGTTGCGCAGCACGGCTTCGAGCACGATGCGGATCGACACCGGCAGGCGCGAGATCTTGCCGAGCCCCGCCTTCTCCAGCGCCGGCAGCGCGTAGAAGCGGCCGCTCGAGCGGCCGATGGCAAGGGTCTGCAGTGAATCGAAGAGGTTGTGGCTCATGGTCGGTTCCTCGGTCGGATCAGGGGATCGTAATGAAATGCGGTGCGCCGCCGGCTGCCTTCGGCGCTCGGCCGGCAGCCGCTGCCGCGTTCGCGTGGCGCAGCGGCGATTCGGCATGCTTGCGGCAGGTCCTCATTCGGCGAAGAACCGCGACCGCGCCGGCTCGGATATGGCGACGCCGCTGGCGGCGGCACGGCGCAGCAGGGTCCAGAACAGGCGATAGCTCGCGCGATCGTGCAACTGGCCGTCGTCCTCGATCGGCCCCCATTTCGCATCTGCAGCAGCCAGCAGGACGCGGGCAGCGCGCTCGACCTCGTCGTGCTTCGGCTGCATGCCGGAGAGGATCGGCACGATCTGATCGGGATGGATGCTCCACATCCGCGTGTAGGCGAACTCGCGGGCGGCGCGGCCGGCATCAGCTGCTACTTGCTTCGCGTCGCGCAGAGCGGTGGAGACGTTGTGCGACGGCACCTTCAGGTGCGCATGCGAAGCCGCCGAGATCCGCACCTTGGCGTTGCGGATCAACGGATGTTCGAACTGCCCGGCGCCGGAGAGCACGCTTGCCGGAATGGCGCCGTGATGCGCCGCGACGAAATCCATCAGCCCGAAGGACAGGCACTGCACCTGCGGATTGGCGGCGATCGCCTCGACCTCGCGCAGGGCGCCGTGGGTTTCGATCAGCACGTGGATCGGGATGCGTTGGCCGCGCGGCGCATAGGCATTGACCCGCGCCGCCATCGCCTCGACGGTGGCCAGGCCGCGCACCTTGGGCAGCGTGACGTAAGCGACCCGCGTGCCCGCCGCCGGCAGGATGATTTCGAGATCCTTCTGCCAGTGCGGATGGCTGATGTCGTGGATGCGGATGCCGATGCGGCCATAGCGGTTCGCGGCCGAGGCGATCACTGCGGCCACCATTGACGCATGCTCGCGCTCGCCGCCGACCGGGGCGCCGTCCTCGCAATCGGCGGTGATGTCGAACACCGGCCCCAACTGGGCCTGGTAGGCGAGCGCCTTCAGCAGGAAGCGCTCGTTGCCGGCGTAGTGGTCGCAGACCGGCAGAACGAACGGCTGCGCGTCGCCGCCGAAAAGCGCCTGCTGCGGCCGCAGCGCTGCCGGCCGCGCCTCGGCGACCGTCAGCGACCCGGGCGGCGGATTCGCCTTGTTCACCCGCGGCCGGCTCAGCGGCGCCCGGCCGCCCGAAGCCGCTGAACGCCCCCGCGGGGGGCAGCGAGCGCAGGCGAGCGTGGGGGCTTCATCAGCGGCGCCCGGCCGCCCGATGCCGCTCAACGCCCCCTCGGGGGGCAGCGAGCGCAAGCAATGGGGGCTTCACTTCAGCCGAGCAGGTGCTTGACGCCGTCGCGCTCCTCGAGCAGTTCCTTGAGCGTCGCGTCCATCTTGCCGCGCGACCAGGCATCGATCTCGAGACCCTTGACACGCTCGTAGCCGCCGCCGGCGCAGGTGACCGGAACGCCGTAGACGATCTCCTCCGGAATGCCGTAGCTGCCGTCGGAGGGCACGCCCATCGTCACCCAGCGGCCGTTGGTGCCCATCACCCAGTCGCGGATGTGGTCGATCGCTGCGTTGGCGGCGGAGGCGGCGGAAGACAGGCCGCGCGCCTCGATGATCGCGGCGCCGCGCTTGCCGACGGTCGGGATGTAGCTGTCGCGGTACCAGGCTTCGTCATTGAGCGAGGCCACGGCATTGGCGCCGCCGACGGTGGCGAAGCGGATGTCCGGATACATCGTCGGCGAGTGGTTGCCCCAGACGATCATCTTCTCGACCGAGGACACCGGCTTGCCGAGCCGCGCCGCCAGCTGCGAAATGGCGCGGTTGTGGTCGAGCCGCATCATCGCCGTGAAGTTTGCCTTCGGCAGCGACGGCGCCGACTTCATCGCAATGTAGGCATTGGTGTTGGCCGGATTGCCGACCACCAGCACCCGGACGTCGCGACTGGCCGCCGCGTCCAGCGCCTTTCCCTGGGCGGTGAAGATCTGCGCATTGGCGGCGAGCAGGTCCTTGCGTTCCATGCCCGGTCCGCGAGGCCGGGCGCCGACCAGAAGCGCCACGCCGACTTCCTTGAACGCCGCGACTGGATCGCTGTAGGCCGTCATACCGGCCAGCAGCGGGAAGGCGCAGTCGTCGAGCTCCATCATCACGCCCTTGAGCGCCTTCTGCGCCTTCTCGTCCGGGATCTCCAGCAGTTGCAGGATCACCGGCTGGTCGCCGCCGAGCATCTGGCCCGAGGCGATGCGGAACAGCAACGAGTAGCCGATCTGGCCGGCGGCGCCGGTGACGGCGACGCGAACGGGACTTTTTGTCATGGGTGTCCTCCGGGAAAGTGGGCAACAGGCTAGCGCAGCCGCGATGGGGGAACTTGATCAGGGTCGCCCGATGTAGTCGGCGTCGCGGCATGCCGCGACGCCGCAGGCGGCCGTTGCCTGCGGGACTGCCGTGGCCGCCTGCAACGGGGCAAACGCGCGTAGTATAGGTCTTATATAAGACTGAGATCGTGGTCGCAGCCGCGACGACGCGAACGCATCATGTCTGCCGATCTCGCCCGACCGACTGCCGAGCGCCCGCGCGACGCCGTCTTCCTGCCTTTGTACAAGCAGATCAAGTCGCTGCTGGTGCAGCAGCTCGACCAGGGCGAATGGAGGCCGGGCGAGCCGATTCCGAGCGAACTCGACCTGGCGGCGCGTTTCCAGGTCAGCCAGGGCACGGTCCGCAAGGCGGTCGACGAACTGGCGGCCGAGAACCTGTTGGTGAGGCGGCAGGGCAAGGGCACGTTTGTCGCCAGCCATCATGAGCCCAGGGCGCAGTTCCGCTTCCTGCGGCTGGTGCCTGACGAAGGCGAAGCCGCCGCGTCGAGCAGCAGCTTCCTCGAGTGCCGCCGCGTCAAGGCGCCGGCCGACGTCGTGGCCAAGCTCGGCCTGCGAGGCGGAGACTCGGTCATCTATCTGCGCCGTCTGCTCAGTCTGGCCGGACAGCCGCTCGTGCTCGACGACATCTGGCTGCCTTCGGCGCCGTTCCTTGGCCTGACGCCGGAGCGGCTGGCCGAGTACCGCGGCCCGCTGTACGGCCTGTTCGAGTCGCAGTTCGGCACGCGGATGATCCGCGCCGACGAGCGACTGCGCGCCGTGGCCGCCAGCGCCGACGTAGCGGCGCTGCTGTCGGTGCCGACCGGCGCGCCGCTGCTGCTGGTCGACCGCGTCTCCTACACCTATCGCGACCAGCCGGTCGAAGTGCGCCGCGGGTTCTGCGTCACCACCAGCCACCACTATCACAACGAACTGTTCTGACCCGCAACTGCGCGACGTTGAGGCGATTTGTTCTGCCCCGTTCATTTCGGCGAGAATGCGGGGCGCTCCACAGCCCGCCTGCACCACTCCCCTCGGACGGCTTCATCGATGTCGACGACATTGCGCGAGAACAAGCCGCAGTACCGCAACATCCACATCACCCAGATCGTCGGCTACCGGTTGCCGGCGCCGGGCATGGTGTCGATCCTGCACCGGATCAGCGGTGCGTTGATGTTCCTGCTGCTGCCGGTCGCGCTGTGGCTGCTGCAGCTGTCGCTGGCATCCGAAACGAGCTACCTGCGGTTGTCCGGGATCGCTGCGCAGTGGTGGGCGAAGCTGCTGTTCCTGGTGCTCGTGTGGTCCCTGGTGCACCACCTGGTCGCCGGCATCCGCTACCTGCTGCTCGATCTGCACATCGGCATCGAGAAGGCGGCCTCGGTGAAGTCGGCACTCGTCGTGTTCGCACTCAGCCTGCCGCTGACACTGCTTGCTGCTCTGCGGATTTTCGGGGTCTTGTAGATGTCAATCGGTTCGAAACGACTGGTGGTCGGCGCGCACTACGGCCTGCGCGACTGGCTCGGGCAACGGCTCAGCGCGGTGGTGCTGGGGGTCTACACGGTCGCCTTGGTACTTTACCTGCTGCTCGCCGGCAACTCC
>Ga0105090_10001790_pt1 | contig 11701 bp, 9 predicted proteins | sample PPLLak3March2015_FD_79110 | JGI IMG/M metagenome (GOLD analysis project Ga0105090, IMG submission 79110) | Freshwater sediment microbial communities from Prairie Pothole Lake near Jamestown, North Dakota, USA - PPLs Lake P7 Core (1) Depth... | ecosystem: Environmental > Aquatic > Freshwater >... | reverse complement strand
CCAGTCCGATGAGCATCGCCCAGCCGTAGGTCGACGGCAGGACCACCAGCGGCACGCGGTACAGTTCGGTCTCGAAGCCCTGCACGATCAGGCTCGCGAGCACGAAGCCGAAGCCGCATCCGAGCGGCAGGGCGACGAAGGTGAGCAGGGCCACTTCGCCGAGCAGGATGTAGGAAATTTCGGCCCGCGTGAAGCCGAGCACCCGCAGCGTCGCGAGCTCGCGGCCGCGCTCCGACAGCGAGATACGTGCCGAGTTGTACGTGACGCCGAAGGCCAGGGCGCACGAGAAGACGATGAAGAACGACACGAAGATCGTGATGGTCTCGGCCATCGTCTCGCGGAAAGTCCGTACCGCCGACTCCTTGACCGTGATCGCGCTGACGCGCGGCAGCGTCTTCAGTTCGCGGAACAGTGCCGCGCGCTGCGCAGCATCGACGCGCAGGTGCACCGTCGTCACGCTGGGGCGCTCCCGCATCAGGCGGTCGAGGGCACGGATGTCGATGTAGGCGGGCGAGCCGATGTACGTCTCGAAGGTGGCGACCACCGGTACGTCGAAGACCGGGCGCCGGCCTTCGAGGACCTCTACCGTGATGCTTTCGCCGACCTCCACGTCGAGCATCTCCGCCAGCATGGTGGAGATCACGACGCCCTCGGGCGGGAGGTCCAGGGCGCGTCCTTCGGCGTCGTACACCCGGTACAGTTCCTGCCGCGGCGGCAGTCCCTGCAGTGCCTCGCGTTCCTCGCGCCAGCCGTTGCGCAGCTTCGCGGCGACCGCGCGCATCGGCTCCGTCGTCTGCACGCCCGGGAGCCGCGCGAGGTCGCGGGTGATCTCGCTGGAGCGCGGCTCGGCAAAGCCGACGCTGAGGTCCTGCGCCTGTGCTTCGAGGAAATAGACGTTCACCATGTGGTTGATGGCGTCGAGCCACTGCATCGACGTCACCAGCACCGCGACCGACATGGCGATGCCGGCGGTCGTGATGAACGAGCGGACCGGCCAGCGCGCGACCTGGCGGAGCAGGATGCGGGTCGGCTGGTCGAGGCGCCTTACGAAGCCGAGGCGGCCCAATGCGCTGCGCCGGAACAGCGCGGGCGCCGGCGGCAGCATGGCCTGCGCGGGCGGCAGCGCCGCGGCGGAACGGACGGCGCCGAGTGCGCCGATGAGGGCGACGCCCAGGCTGATGGCGGCGGCGAGGGCGAACGGCTGCAGGCTCGGCCGGAACAGCAGGAACGGAAAGTGGTAGAACTCGGCGTAGATGCTGGTGTTGTACAGCCCCAGCCAGTATCCCACGATCCAGCCGAGCACGATGCCGACGACGCCGATGCCGAGCACGAAGCGCGTGTAGTGCATCGCGATGTCGCGATTGGAATAGCCGAAGGCCTTGAGCAGCCCGATTTCGCTGCGCTCGACGGCGATCAGGCGGCCGAGCACCATGTGGGTCAGGAACGCGGCCACCGCGAGAAAGATGGTCGGCAGGATGGTCGAGAGCGTCCTGAGCTGCACGATCTCGTTCATCAGGAACCAGTTCGACAGCTGGTCGGCGCGGGCGTAGGCGCCGATGCCGCCATAGCGGTCGAGCAGTCGATCGACGCGATCGACCACCGCCTCGGGGTCCGTGCCGCGCAGCAGCGCCAGGCTGACGTCGTTGAAGGCGCCGTCGAGGTCGAACGCCGCCTGCAGCGCTTCGTGTCCCATCCACAGCACGCCGAAGCGCTGGTCGTCGGGCATCAGCGCGCCGGGGCCGATCGCGTAGACGTACTCGGGCGACAGCGCGATGCCGACGACGCTGAGCTCGCGCCAGCGGCCGTTGATGACCGCGCGCAGCGTGTCGCCAGGCTGCAGCCCATGGGCCTGTGCGAACGGCTCGGACAGCACGGCTTCGTCGGGGGCGCCTGCCCGGGGAGTGCGGCCGGCGCGCAGCGCGAGGCGGTTGAGGCGCGGCTCGGCGCGTTCGGGCTGCGACACGAGCTGCCCGATGACCGGCTCGTCGAACCCCTCGACATCGAGCACGGCCGTACGCACCACGCGGGTCTCGACGGCCTGCACGCCGGGGATCTCGCGCAGGCGCCCGGCCAGGTGCTCCGGTGCCCGCTCGACGCGCGCGAAGACCTGCGCGAAGTGATATCGCTCGTAGTAGGCGAGCGCGGTCTCCTCCAGCGACTCGATCGTCGTCAGCGACATCACCAGCACGCCGACGCCGGATGCCATCACCAGGCCGATCGCCAGCACCTGGCCACGCAATCGCCACAGGTCGCGCAGCAGCTTGCGGTGCAGGGCCCGCATCACCATGTCAGCTCGCGGGCCGCGCGGCGCTGCGCGTTGCGCCGCTCGGAGTGGATCCTGCCGTCGCCCATCACCAGCACGCGGTCGGCCATGTCGGCGATCACGGCGTTGTGGGTGATCAGCACCGTCGTGGTGCCGAGTTCCGCGTGGATGCGCTCGATCGCCTCGAGCACGAGCACGCCGGTCTGGCTGTCGAGCGCGCCGGTCGGTTCGTCACACAGCAGCAAGTCGGGCCGCTTGGCGATGGCCCGCGCAATCGCGACGCGCTGCTGTTCACCGCCGGAGAGCTGCGCCGGAAAATGTTGCAGGCGTTCGCCGAGGCCGACGAGTCGCAGGGCATCCTCCGGGACCATGGGGTTGCTCGCGATCTCGGTCACCAGCGCGACGTTCTCGACCGCCGTGAGGCTCGGGATCAGGTTGTAGAACTGGAACACGAAGCCGACGTGCTCCCGCCGGTAGCGGGTCAGCCCGGCGTCGTCCAGGCGGGACAGCTCGTGATCGAGGAACCACGCCTCGCCGCTCGTTGCCGTGTCGAGGCCGCCGAGGATGTTGAGCAGGGTGGACTTGCCGCTGCCGGAGGGCCCGAGCAGCACGACCAGCTCGCCCGTTTCGAGCGTCAGGTCGAGGCCGCGCAGGGCGTGTACCTCCACCTCGCCGGTCCGATAGACCTTGCTGAGGCCGTGGGCGCGCAGGGTCGGGGTACGACCGTCCATGCGACCGATCATCCGCCCGCGGACGGGCGTCCTCCAGTCGCAGTCCTACTGACCCCTTTTCGCGCGGGTGTCAGTCCGCCATCAGACGGTCGACGTGCGTGGCGACGCACGAGGCGAGTGCCGCCAGCTCGTAACCGCCTTCCAGGGTCGAGACCACCCGGTGCTTCGCGTGGCGTGCCGCCACTGCGCAGGCCAGGTCGGTGACCCAGCCGTAGTCCGCCGTGGACAACCGCAATTCGGCAAGGTCGTCCGCGGCGTGGCCGTCGAAACCTGCCGAAATGAACAGCATCTGCGGCCTGAATTCCTCGAGCGCGGGGAGCCACTGCTCGGTCACGGCTTTGCGGAATGCCTCGCTGCCGGCGCCCGGCGGCAGCGGGCAGTTGATGATGTGACCCGGCACCGAGCCGGGGTTGTTGCCTGGGTACAGAGGGTGCTGGAAGCTCGAGCAGATCAGTACCCGCCGGTCGCCCTTGAAGATGTCCTCGGTGCCGTTGCCGAGGTGTACGTCGAAGTCGAGGATCGCGACCCGGTCGAGACCGTGGTGCTCGAGGGCGTGGGCGGCGCCCACCGCGACGTTGTTGAAAAAGCAGAACCCCATTGCCTGGGCGCGCTCGGCGTGGTGGCCGGGCGGCCGCACGTTGCAGAACGCACGCCGCACCTGCCCGCCGAGGACCAGGTCGGTGGCCAGCACGTTGGCGCCGGCGGCCCGCAGCGCGGCCTCGAACGTTTCCGGGCACATCGCGGTGTCGGGATCGACGCGCACCAGCCCCTCGGCAGGGGAGAGCGCGCTCAGCTTCTCGATGTGGCCCTTCGGGTGCACGCGGGCCAGCTGATCGAACGTTGCGCGCGGGGCCTCGTGGTGCGCGAGGAAATCGTAGAGCTGGCGGACGTGCAGGTGTTCCTCGATGGCGTCCAGGCGAGCCGGTTGTTCCGGGTGCCCGTCGCCCATCTTGTGCAGACGGCAGGCCGGGTGCGAGATGAATGCCACGGGCATGGTGCGATCGACCTGCGGTGACTCGGGATGGACAGCGCAGAGTATAAAGCTAGCATCACGCTGGTCATCTGCACTTACCGTCAGGCTCCGCCTTGTCCACCAAACGCGTCGCCGCACTGCTCAAACCTGCGTCCGTGGTACTGGTTGGTGCCAGCGACACGGCGGGCTCGCTGGGCGACGTCGTCCGTCGCAACCTTGCCGACGGCGGCTTTGCGGGACCGGTGCATTTCGTCAACCCACGGCACGAATCCGTTGCCGGCCAGCGCGTGTATCCAAGCGTGCTCGAGCTGCCGGAGCCGGCGGATCTCGCGTTGATCCTGGCGCCGGCCGCGACCGTGCCCGACGTGGTCGATCAGTGCGGCCGCAAGGGCATCCCGGCCGCAGTGATCGTGTCGGCGGGCTTCCGGGAGGGTGGGGCGGCCGGGGCCGAGCTCGAGCGGCAGACGCGGTCGAGGGCCCGCGCGCACGGCCTGCGCTACCTCGGGCCGAACAGCCTCGGTGTCATCCGCACGGACATCGGCCTGAACGCCTCCTGCGGGCCGAGCCAGCCGGACAAGGGTCGCCTTGCCCTGATCTCACAGTCGGGCGCCCTGTGCGCCGCACTGATCGACTGGGCGCGCTCCCGGCACGTCGGCTTCTCGAGCGTGATCTCGACCGGAGTCGGGCCCGACGTGGACGTCGGGGAGATCCTCGACTACCTGGCGCGCGACCCGGCGACCGACAGCATCATGCTGTACATGGAGGGCATCGACGGGGCCCGTCGCTTCATGAGCGCCTTGCGGGCCGCGGCCCGCGTCAAGCCGGTCGTCGTGATGAAGGCCGGCCGCCACGGCACGGGCCCGGGCGACACCGCGTTCCACACTGGTTCGCTGGTCGGGGCGGACGACGTGTTCGATGCCGCGATGCGCCGCGCCGGCGTGCTGCGCATACGCGACTTCTCCGAGCTGTACACGGCAGCGTCGACGCTCGGCGCCGGCGTGCGTCTGCGCGGCCGACGGCTGGCGATCGTGTCGAATGCCGGCGGTCCCGGCACCATCGCGGCCGACCGTGCCCAGGATCGCGGACTCACGCTGGCCGATCTCGGTGCCGAGTCCCTGCAGCGGCTCGCGGCCGAGTTGCCGCCCGCCTCGCGCGAAGGCAATCCGGTCTACGTCCGGCCGGACGTGGACGGCACGCAATTCGCTGCGGCGGCGCGCATCTGCCTGGAGGATCCGGGCGTGGACGCGCTGCTCGCGATCGTCGTGCCGCACGCGCTGACGGACCCCGATGCCGTCGCCGAGTCACTGATCGAAATCGGCAAGGCTAGCCGCAAGCCCGTGTTCACCTGCTGGATGGGCGGCTCGTCGGTGGAGGCGAGCCGCGCCCGGTTCGCTGCGCACAAGGTACCGAGCTACATGCGCCCGGAAACGGCGGTGGACGCCATCGCGGGCCTGGGCCTCTACGCGGCGAACCAGCAGCTGCTGCTCCAGGCCCCGGAGCCGCTCGAACTGGCTTCGGCGCCGGACCGGGCACGAGCCCAGGCCGTCATCGACGCGGCGCTCGCCGCCGACCGCGAATGGCTCAACCCGGCCGAGTCCAAGGACATACTCGATGCCTTCGGCATCCCGATCGTGCGCAGCCTGCCGGCACACTCGGTCGACGAAGCCGTCGCGCGCGCCCACGAAGTGGGCTTCCCGGTCGCGATGAAGATCCTGTCGCCCGACATCGCGCACAAGACCGACGTGGATGGGGTTCGACTGAACCTGGCCGACGAGCGCGACGTGCGCGGCGCCTACGCACGCATGCTCGCCCACGTCGCCCGTGCCCGTCCGGACGCGGAGCTGCAGGGCGTGCTCATCGAGCCGATGTACCGCGAGCAGAACCGTCGCGAGCTGATGATCGGCGTGGTGCGCGACCCCGTGTTCGGCCCGGCGATCAGCTTCGGTCTCGGCGGCATCTTCGTCGAGATCATTCGCGACCGTGCCGTGGCGTTGCCGCCACTCAACCACTTCCTGGTGCGCGAGCTCATCCGACGCACGCGGGCCGGCCTGGCGCTGCAGCCGCTGCGTGGCGCGCCGGCGGCGGACGAGCAGGCGGTGGAGGAGATCCTGCTGCGCGTCTCCGAGATCGTCTGCGAGCTGCCCTGCGTCGGGGCGATGGACCTGAACCCCCTGATCGTCACCGAGCGCGGCGCGGTCGTGGTGGATGCGCGCATCGGCGTGACCACGTGGCCCGCGACTGCGCGGCCCTACGACCACATGGCCATCCATCCCTACCCGAGCGCGCTGCGCGACTCGATGGAGCTGCCCGGCGGCATCGTGGCGACCATCCGTCCGATCCGCCCGGAGGACTCCGCGATCGAAAGCGCCTTCGTGCACGGCCTGTCCGAGCAGTCGAAGTTCCTGCGTTTCATGTTCGGGCTGCGCGACCTCACGCCCGCGATGCTGTCGCGCTTCACCCAGATCGACTACGACCGCGAGCTGGCGCTGATTGCCGTGATCGACACGCCCGAGGGCGAGCAGCAGGTCGGCGTGGTGCGCTACACGACCCTGCCGGACGAGGAGACCTGCGAGTTCGCGATCGTCGTCGGCGACGACTGGCAGGGCAAGGGCCTCGCGCGCCGCATGTTCACGCGCCTGATCGAGGCGGCGCGCGCCCGTCGCCTCAAGGTGATGAACGGCGTGACGCTGCGCGAGAACACCCGCATGATCGAATTGTCGCGCTCGCTCGGCTTCACGACTCGCGCGGACCCGGAGGACCCGGACCTCGTGCAGATGACCCTCGTGCTGTAACGGCGCGGCTCACTCGAGCGCCGCGTCCAGCGTGATCTCGGCCCCGGCCAGCGCCTTCGACACCGGGCAGTTGACCTTGGCGTCGGCCGCCAGCGCCGCGAAGCGCTCGGCAGTGACGCCGGGAACCTGCGCGCGCGTGACGAGCTCGATCTTCGGGATGGTGAAGCCGCCGGCGCCCTGCGCGAGGTGGACCGACGCGGTCGTGTGGATCAGCGTGGGGGCCAGTTTCTCGCGGGCGAGCAGCGCCGTCAGCGCCATGGTGAAGCAGCCTGCGTGCGCGGCGCCGAGCAGCTCCTCGGGGTTGGTCTCCGTGCCCTGCTCGAAGCGCGCCTTGAACGTGTAGGGGCCGCGGAAAGCGCCGCTCTCGAGCGCCAGCTCGCCGGAACCTTCGCGCAGGCTGCCCTGCCACACTGCTTCGGCCTTGCGGATGGTCATGGTCGGCCTCCTGATTGTTCAAGATTTCAGAATAGACTTGTTCTATTAAGCCTGTTTATCAGCTCAATGAACCCGGGTAACTTGGCCCCCGCACACAACGGAGGATCCAGCCATGTTCACCTGCTCCAACAATGATCGCTTCGCCGCTCGCGTCCTCGCCGGTCTCGTGATCACCGTGACCATCGTCATGGGTTCGCTGACCTACGCGGTTTCCAACATCCAGGCTTTTGCCTGAAATGCTGGCCGGCCCGGAGCCGTGGTCGCCCACGCGCGGCCACGGCTCCCATCAGGCCACCCGGATGACCAGCTTGCCCGCCACGCGTCCCTCGCGGGACAGGCGGACCGCCTCGGCCGCCTCGTCGAGGGGGAACTGACCGGCAATTTCGCAGCGCAGCCGGCCGCTGACGCAGTAATCCAGCAGTTCACTCGTCGCCCGTTCGTTCGGCTGCAGCATCAGCGCGTGCCGCCGGACGCGACCGACGTGATTCAGCAGCGGATCCACGGTATACGTCCACGCGCTCGGCAGGGTACTGGCGTAATGGCCGCCGCGCTTCAGCAGCCGGCGGTGACTGCCGCGGGGCAGGTTCGGCACGCAATCCAGCACGGCGTCGAACGCCATCGGCCAGCGGTCGACGGGCTCCGCGCGGTAGTCGATGAACACGTCGGCACCGAGGCCCGTCACGAAGTCGCGCCGGCCGGCGCTCGCCGTCGCAGCGACGAGGGCACCGCGTGCCTTGGCCACCTGCACGGCGAGGTGCCCGACCCCGCCGGAGGCACCGTTGACCAGCACGCTCGAGCCGCGCCCTACCCGGGTGAGGTCGCACATCCCGACCGCCGTGATGCCGACGCAGGGCAGGGCGGCCCCGAGCACGTCGTCCACCCCTGCCGGGCGGCGCATCAGGAATTGCACCGGCACTGGCACGAATTCCGCGAACGTTCCGGCGCTGCGCTTGAACGGGTCGACGAAGCCCATGACCGGGTCGCCCGGGGCCCAGCCGGAAACGCCGGGGCCGAGGGCCGCCACTTCGCCGGAAAAGTCTGAACCCATGGTTCGCGGCGTGCCGCCCTTCACCAGGAAGTTGAACTTGCCGCTGGCGATCTTCCAGTCCACCGGATTGAGGCTCGCGCAGCGAACGCGCACCAGCACCTCGCCCGCCGCCGGTTCGGGTACTGCGACGTCCTCAACGCGCGGCGGGGACGGCCCGCCCAGGGCGTGGTATCGAAACGCGCGCATGTGAAAATGCTTCCTTCGGTACCCGGCGTAGGAGTGCGGCGATGCTGCCACAGGCGCGATGGATTTTCCTGAGTGCCTGCGCGGTGCTCGGGCTCGAAGCGGCCGTGCTGCTGGGCGGTTGCGGGGAACGGCAGACCCCGGAGGAACGCGTGCGGGCAGTGATCGCCGCCGGGGAACAGGCGGCCGAGGCGCGCGACTTGTCGGCCCTGCTCGAGCACGTCTCGCCGGCGTTCCGGGACGAACACGGCGGCGGCCGCGACGAGTTGAAACAGTACCTGCGCGGCTATTTCGTGATGCACCAGTCGGTGCACCTGGTGACGCGAGTCGAGAGCATCGAGTTCCCGTACCGGGATTTCGCGCGCGTCCGGCTGACCGTGGGGACGCTCGGCCGCGAGTCGGCCGAGGCTGCCGGCATCGATCTTGCGGCCGACGTAAACGACATCGTCCTCGAGCTGCAGCTCGAGGACGATGGGTGGAAGGTGACGCGCGCCGCCTGGGGTCCCAGGCGGCGCGGCTGATCAGAACGAGTACTTGGTGGTCAGCTGGAACCGGTTGAGGTCCCCGTCGTCGCCGTTCTCGCGCTCGGCCTTCGCGTCGCGGTACTCCGCGCCGATGTCGAGCTTCGGGAACGGTGAGTAGAAGATGTTCACCGTCCAGCTGGAACTCTCGCTGAGCGCCGTGGAGTCGCTCAGGATCGAGTCGTAGTCGTAGCTCTGCATGGCGTACGACACCGTGCTGCGCAGCTTGTCCGTCCACATGTGCCGGTAGGCGATGAAGCCGGCGAAGCCGTCGAGGGCGTCGATCTCGCCATCGGGATCGAGCAGGGCGTCGTTGGCGAAATTGAGGCCCACATAGCGGCCGAGGTTGCCGTACAGCGCCATCCAGCGGATGTCGTCCTTGCCGATCAGGAACTTGCCGGAGAGGCTGGCCGCGCCCGCCCACTTGGAGTCGTCGACGTCGGTGGCGTTGTTTTCGTAGGTCAGCTCACGGAGCAGGCCGGCGATCGCGACGTGGCCCCAGTCGCCCTTGAAGGCGTAGCGCGCCGTCAGGTCGGGGAACATGCCATCGTCAGACGTGATGCGCGCGCCGGCCGCACCGGCGGCGGTGTAGGGGGTGATCGTCGTCTCGCGGTTCTCCGCGGACAGCGACAAGCCGCCCTTGGTCCAGCGCACCTGCGGCTGGCGTACGAAGGTCGTGCCGTCCGTCGTGCCGATGAAGTCCGCGGCCTCGGGCAGCGTGGCGACGTCCATGAAGTTCGACCAGGTCTGGCCGACCAGCCACTCGCGCCAGGTGACGTAGGCGTGGCGCAGCACCGGCGCGTAGGTGTTGCTGACGCGCTGGTCGCCCGTGATCGAGCCGAAGAAGTCGACCTCGAAGCGCGTCGAGAGCTTGTCGCCGCTCTCCAGGATCGTGTCGGTGCCGAAGTTCACGCGCGACTGCTTGACGTGCGCGTTGAGGTCCGTGCCCTCGTCGTTATCCGGGTCGCCGATCGGGATCAGGCTGGGCACGTAGTAGTCGCGGCCGGTGGTGTTGTCGGCGATCTCGCCTTCGTTCGTGTTGGTCCACAGCGCGTCGGCCTTGACGAAGCCCGTCAACAGGAACGTGGTCTTCGGCGCCGCGTTCGGCGTGATCGACGTGGCCTGGATCGGTGCGCCGGCCGGCTTCGCGGGCGCCGCCGCCGCGGGAGCGGCCGCCGGTGCCGCCGCCTTGTCGGCCGCCATCTGCTTGACCAGTTTCTCGAGCTCGGCGACGCGCGCCTCGAGTTCCTGTTCCTTGGCTGTCTGGGCAAGTGCTGCGGCGGGCATGCCGAGCACGGCCGCGGCCAACGTGGCTGCGACGAGTCTGCGAAGGTTGGAATTCAGTGCGGAATAGGTATGCATCTGCCGGGCCCCCTTGGTGGAACTTGCCGGATGGTGCGCCGCGGTCGGAGCGGGGCATATTCGCCATTGGTCGAACGTGCGCGGCCTGCCGCGTAGCGCGCGCGAGGTATAGGCTGCGCCCCCATGACGCGCCAGATCATCGTGGCCGACGACCATCCTCTGTTCCGCGAGGCGCTCAAGGCTGCCGTCGGTCGCCTCGACACCGGCACCAGCTTCATCGAGGCCGATTCCGTCGCCACGCTGCTGGCGGCGCTCGAGTCGCACGCGGACGCCGACCTGCTGCTGCTCGACCTCAACATGCCCGGCGCGCACGGCTTCAATGCGCTGGCGCACGTCCGCGGCAGCCGCCCCGGGCTGCCGGTGGTGGTGGTGTCGGCCGACGACGATGCGAAGACCATCGCCGGCGCGCTGCGCTACGGGGCGCAGGGGTTCATCCCGAAGTCCACGGAGGCCGGCCAGATCGGCCAGGCCATCGAGTCCGTACTGACCGGCGAGATCTACACGCCGCCGGGCTTCCACCCGCCGCGCCAGCAGCTCGACAGCGACGAGGACCTGCGTGTCGCGAGGCGCATCGCCGAACTCACGCCCCAGCAGTTCCGCGTGCTCGGCATGCTGTGCGCCGGCCTGCTCAACAAGCAGATCGCCTACGAACTCGACGTCTCCGAGGCCACGGTGAAGGCGCACGTCACGGCGATCCTGCGCAAGCTGGCGGTGGCGACGCGCACGCAGGCCGTGCTCGCCGCCTCGCGGCTCGCCGTCGACCGCTCCAGCGTGAAGCCGCCGCCAGAGGAGTCGGAGTAGGCTCAGAGGGCAGAGCCGCTGCGCTGTACGGCCAGCGCGCTCATCAGCGCGCGCAAGGCCGCTGGTTTCAGCGGCTTGCGCAGCAACGGGAACCCCGCCTCGCGCGCGCGCTTGCTGAGCGTGGCCGAGTGATCGGCGGTGAGGAGCGCGCCCGCGGCAACCGTCAGGTCCGGCCCGCACAGCTCGCGCAGCAGTTCGAGGCCATCGGGGTCCGACTCGTCGAGGCGGTAGTCGGCGAGCACCAGGACGGGGTGCTCCCGCGCCGCGATTTCGCGCGATTCGGCGGCGCGCGTCGCGGTCAGCACGCGCATGCCCCAGCGCGTCATCAGCGCGTTCATGCCGGCCAGGATTTCGGGTTCGTTGTCGATGCACAGCACGGTGAGCCCGACCAGGCTCGACGGCGCGGGCGCTGGCGCGCTGACCGGTGCTGCGGCCGGCTCGGCCGAGGCCTCGTCGCCGACCGGTACGCGGATGCCGAAGACCGAGCCCTTGCCGAGCGTGGAGCGCAGGCTGAGTTGCAGGCCGAGCAGGCGTGCGATGCGATCGCAGATCGACAGGCCCAGGCCGAGACCCTGCTCGCCCCAGGGCGAGT
>Ga0105090_10001789_pt1 | contig 11702 bp, 8 predicted proteins | sample PPLLak3March2015_FD_79110 | JGI IMG/M metagenome (GOLD analysis project Ga0105090, IMG submission 79110) | Freshwater sediment microbial communities from Prairie Pothole Lake near Jamestown, North Dakota, USA - PPLs Lake P7 Core (1) Depth... | ecosystem: Environmental > Aquatic > Freshwater >... | reverse complement strand
CTCGGCGATCATCGGCATGTAGATCAGCACGCGGTCGCCCTTGCCGACGCCCAGTCCCTTGAGGATTCCCGCCATGCGGTTCACCTCGCGGTACAGCTGGTTGAACGTGTAGACCTTCTCCTGCCCGGTCTCGCTCGAGAGGTAGATCAGGGCGGGGGAGTCGCCCAGGTCGGCGAGGTGGCGATCGATCGCATTGTGGCAGAGGTTGGTGCGGCCACCGACGAACCACTTGGCGAAGGGCGGGCGGGAGTAGTCAAGCACCCGGGTAAACGGCGCGTGCCAGTCGATGAGAGCTGCCTGCTCGCTCCAGAAACCTTCCGGATCACTGATCGAGCGGGCGTGGAGCGCCTTGTAGTCCTGCATCGCGGTCTCCAGGGTTTGCGCGGCTCCGCCCGTTTTACCGGCGATCCGGCCGCGGGGCTATTAGACGAACGGCAGAGGACTGCGCTCAGTCGGCCATCAGCCGGTCGATGTGCGTGACCGCGCTGGCGGCCAGCGCCGCGAGCTCGTAGCCGCCCTCGAGCGTCGAAACCACCCGATTCTTCGCGTGGCGCGCGGCGACTGCGCAGGCCATGTCGGTGACCCAGCCATAGTCGGCCGTGGACAGCCGCAGCTCGGCGAGGTCGTCCGCCGCATGGCCGTCGAAGCCGGCGGAGATGAAGAGCATCTGCGGCTTGAATTCATCGAGCGCGGGCAGCCACTGCTCGGTGATGACCTTGCGGAATGCGTCGCTGCCGGCGCCGGGCGGCAGCGGGCAGTTGACGATGTGGCCCGGCACCGAGCCCGGGTTGCTGCCCGGGTAGAGCGGGTACTGGAAGCTCGAGCAGATCAGCACGCGCCGGTCGCCCTTGAAAACGTCCTCGGTGCCGTTGCCGAGATGGACGTCGAAGTCGAGGACCGCGACCCGGTCGAGCCCGTGGTGCTCGATCGCGTGCGCCGCGCCGACGGCGACGTTGTTGAAGAAGCAGAAACCCATCGCCTGTGCGCGCTCGGCGTGGTGGCCGGGCGGGCGCACGTTGCAGAACGCGCGGCGCACGTGCCCGCCGATCACGAGATCGGTCGCGAGCACGTTGGCGCCGGCGGCACGCAGTGCGGCCTCGAACGTGTCCGGGCACATGGCCGTGTCGGGATCGACGCGGACCAGGCCTTCGGACGGCGAGACGCTGCCGAGATGCTCGATGTGCGACCTGGGGTGCACGCGCGCGAGCTGCTCCATCGTGGCGCGCGGCGCCTCGTGGTGCACCAGGAAGTCGTGCAGCTGCCGGACGTGCAGCAGTTCCTCGATGACGTCGAGGCGAGCGGGCTGCTCGGGATGGCCGTCCCCCATGTTGTGAAGACGGCAGGATGGGTGCGAAATGAAGGCCACGGGCATCGTATGGGCCTGCGGTGACTCGGGATGGACACCAGGCAGTATAAAGCTAGCATGGGTCCGTGAATCGGCGTCCATTCCGGATTGAGTCGTGACCGCCCAGCGCATTGCCGCCCTGTTCAAGCCCGCGTCCGTCGTGGTGGTCGGTGCCAGCGAGACGCCGGGCAGCATCGGCGACGTGGTCCGCCGCAACCTGCTCGAGGGCGGCTTCACCGGCCCGGTGCACTACGTCAACCCGCAACACGCACAGATCGCCGGGCAAGCGTCGCATCGCAGCGTGCTCGACCTCCCTGAGGTGCCCGACCTGGCGCTGATCGTCACGCCGGCCGGGACCGTGCCGGAGATCGTGGGCGACTGCGGGCGCAAGGGCATCAAGGCGGCCGTCATCGTGTCGGCAGGATTCCGCGAGGGCGGCGTGCCGGGGGCCGGCTACGAGCGGCAGCTGCGCGTGCAGGCCCGCCAGCACGGCCTGCGTTTCCTCGGCCCCAACAGCCTGGGCGTGATTCGCACGGACATCGGCCTCAACGCGTCCTGCGGGCCGCGCCTGCCCGACAAAGGTCGGCTGGCCCTCGTTTCCGAGTCGGGCGCCCTGTGCGCCGCCATCCTCGACTGGGCACGTTCCCGCCACGTCGGATTCTCGAGCGTCGTGTCGACCGGCATGGGGGGCGACGTCGAGTTCGGCGAGATCCTCGACTACCTCGGCCGCGATCCGGCCACCGACAGCATCATGCTGTACATCGAAGGCGTCGACCGGGCGCGGCGCTTCATGAGTGCCCTGCGCGCGGCGGCGCGCGTGAAACCGGTGGTGGTGATGAAAGCGGGGCGCCACGGCACGGGCCCCGGCGACACCGCGTTCCATACCGGGTCGCTGGTCGGCAGCGACGAGGTCTTCGACGCCGCGATGCGGCGCGCCGGCGTACTGCGAATCCGTGATTTCTCGGAGTTGTACACGGCGGCTGCGACGCTCGGCGCCGGCGTGCGTGTGCGGGGCAAGAAGCTCGCCATCGTGTCGAACGCGGGTGGTCCCGGCACGATCGCCGCCGACCGTGCGCAGGACCGCGGACTGCAGCTCGCCCGTCTTGGCGAGGCGTCGTTGCAACGGCTCGCACAGGAACTGCCGCCCGCCTCGCGCGAGGGCAATCCGGTGTACGTGCGCCCGGACGTGGATCGAACGCAATTCGCGGCCGCGATGCGCATCTGTCTCGACGACCCGGCAGTGGACTCGCTGCTCGCGGTCCTCGTCCCGCATGCGTTGACGGACGTGAATGCGATCGCCGAATCGGTCGTCGAGATCGCCAAGGGCAGCCGCAAACCGGTGTTCACGTGCTGGATGGGCGGCGAGTCGGTCGAGGCCAGCCGGGCCAGCTTCGCCTCGCACCACGTACCGAACTACATGCGGCCCGAGACCGCGGTCGACGCGATCGCCGGGCTCGGCCTGTACGCGTCCAACCAGCAGCTGTTGCTGCAGGCTCCCGAGCCGCTGTCGTTCGCGTCAGCGCCGGATCGTGCTCGAGCGCAGGCCGTGATCGATGCGGCGCTCGCGGCAGGTCGCGAGTGGCTGAATCCGGCGGAGTCCAAGGAGATCCTCGACGCCTTCGGCATCCCCATCGTCCGCAGCCTGCCCGCGCACTCGGCGGCCGAAGCCGCGGAGCGCGCGCTCGAGGTCGGCTTCCCGGTGGCGATGAAGATCCTCTCGCCCGACATCGCGCACAAGACCGACGTCAACGGCGTGCGCCTGAACCTCGTCGACGAGCGCGACGTGCGCGGGGCCTATGCGCGCATGCTGGCCGACGTCGCGAAGGCGAGGCCCGACGCCGAGTTGCAGGGCGTGCTGATCGAGCCGATGTACCGCGAGCAGAACCGCCGCGAACTGATGATCGGCGTGGTGCGCGACCCGGTGTTCGGCCCGGCGATCAGTTTCGGGCTCGGCGGCATCTTCGTCGAAGTGATCCGTGACAGTGCCGTGGCGCTGCCGCCGCTCAACCAGTTCCTGGTCCACGAGTTGATCCGGCGCACGCGCGCCGGGCAGGCGCTGCAGCCGTTACGCGGCGCTCCGGCCGCGGACGAGGAGGCTGTCGAGCAGGTCCTGCTGCGGGTCTCGGAAATCGTGTGCGAGCTGCCCACGGTCGGCGGGATGGACATCAATCCGCTGATCGTCACCGAGCGCGGCGCCGTGGTGGTGGACGCGCGCATCGGTGTGATCCCGCCACTGCCGGCCGCACTGCCGTACGACCACATGGCGATCCATCCGTACCCGAGCGGCCTGCGCGACAGCATGGAGCTGCCGGGCGGTGTCATCGCGACCATCCGCCCGATCCGGCCGGAGGACGCGGCGATCGAGGGTGCCTTCGTGCACGGCCTCTCGGAGCAGTCGAAGTTCCTGCGCTTCATGTTCGGGCTGCGCGACCTCACGCCCGCCATGCTGTCGCGCTTCACGCAGATCGATTACGACCGCGAGCTGGCGCTCATCGCCGTCATCGACACGCCGCAGGGCGAGCAGCAGGTCGGCGTGGTGCGTTACACCACGCTGCCGGACGAGGAGACCTGCGAGTTCGCGATCGTCGTGGGCGACGACTGGCAGGGCAAAGGCCTGGCGCGCCGCATGTTCACCCGGCTCATCGAAGCCGCGCGCGAACGGCGCCTCAAGGTGATGAACGGCGTCACGCTGCGCGAGAACAGCCGCATGATCGACCTGTCGCGTTCCCTCGGCTTCAAGACGAGCACCGACCCCGACGATCCAGAGCTCATCCAGATGACGCTGCAGCTCTGACGCGGCCACCGTTCGGACGGCTGCACCATTCAGCCGGCCTGATTATTCACGAAAACGAAACAGCGTAGTTCGATTATTGGTATTTATCTGGCTAATCTGCGCGCGTAACTTGGCCCCCGCACACAACGGAGGATCCAGCCATGTTCGCCAACTGCAACAATACCGACCGCTTTACCGTCCGCCTCTTCGCCGGCCTGGTCGTCACCGTCGCCATGGTGATGGGCTCGCTGACCTACGCCGTCGCCAATATCCAGGTCTTTGCCTGACATGCACTCGCCAGTTCCGGGTCGCGTTGCCTCGCTCGAGGCTACGCGATTCGGATGACGAGTTTGCCGACGACGTGTCCGGCGCGTGATTGTTCGATCGCCCGGCCGGTGTCCTCGAGTGGAAACTCGCCTGCGATCGCGCACCGCAGCCGACCTGCGGCCACGTAACCGAGCAGCTCCACCGTGGCGTGCTCGCTCGGCTGCAGCATGACCGCATGCCGCTGCAGACGGCCCATCCGGTTGAGCAGTGGATCGAGCGTGTAGGTCCAGCCGTTCGGCAACGTGCTTGCGTAGTGGCCGCTACGCTTGAGCAGGCGGCGGTGACTGGCGCGCGGCAGGTTCGGCACGCAATCGAGCACGGCGTCGAAGGCCATCGGCCAGTTCGCCAGCGGCTCGGAACGGTAATCGATGAATTCGTCGGCACCGAGTGACTGGACGAAGTCGCGACGTCCGGCGCTCGCCGTCGCGGCCACCAGGGCACCGCGCGCCTTGGCCACCTGCACGGCCAAATGGCCGACGCCGCCGGACGCGCCGTTCACCAGGACGCTTGAGCCGGAGCGAACCTGCGTGAGATCGCACAGTGCGACGGCCGTGATGCCGACGGCAGGCAGGGCGGCACCGACCACGTCGTCCACCGTGTCCGGCCTGCGCATGACGAACTCCGCGGGCACGGGTACGAACTCTGCGAAAGTGCCGTGGCGCCGCGCGAACGGATCGACGAAACCCATCACCCGGTCTCCCGGGCTCCAGCCCGCGACCCCCGGGCCCACGGCTTCGATTTCGCCCGAGAAGTCCGAGCCCATGGTGCGAGGCAGTGCGCTCTTCACCAGGAAGCGGAACTTGCCCGAGGCGATCTTCCAGTCGACGGGATTGAGGCTGGCGCAGCGGACACGTACCAGCACCTCGCCGGGCGCCGGCTGTGGCACCGGCACGTCCTCGATCCTGGGCGGGGACTCGTCCCCGAGGGCGTGGTAGCGGCAGGCGCGCATGGGACAATGGCTCCCGGTGTACTTGGTTCGACGGAGCGGTGATGCTGCCACAGGCACACGGGCTTTTCCTGCGAGTGATGGCTGGGACGGTGCTGGCGGCGAGCGCATGGCTCGGCGGCTGCGCAAAGGAGGAGACGCCTGAAGTGCAGGTACGGGCCGTGATCGCCGCGGGCGAGGCGGCGGCGGAGGACCGCGACCTGGCGGGCATCCTGGCGCATGTGTCGCCGGCGTTTCGCGACGGCCAGGGCGCCGGGCGCGACGAGCTCAAGCAATACCTGCGCGGTTATCTCGTGATGCACCAGTCGGTGCACGTGCTGACGCGGGTCGAGAGCGTGGAGTTTCCGTACCGGGATTACGCGCGCGTGCAGCTCAAGGTGGGGATGCTCGGCCGCGAGGCGGCCGGCGCCACTACGCTCGATCTTGCGGCCGAGGTCCACGACGTCGTCCTCGAGCTGCAGCTCGAGGACGACGAGTGGAAGGTGGTGCGCGCCGCGTGGTCGCCCACGCGGCGCGGCTGATCAGAACGAGTACTTGGTGGTGAACTGCAGGCGGTCGAGGTCGCCGTCGTCGCCGTTCTCGCGCTCCGCGGTCGCCATGCGGTATTCCGCGCCGATGTCCAGCTTCGGCAGCGGCGAGTAGAACAGGTTCACCGTCCAGCTGTTGCTCGACTTGTTCGCGGCAGTGCCGGTCAGGTCGGTGTCGTTGTCGTACTCCTGCAGCGCAAACGACAGGGTGCTGCGCAGCTTGCTCGTCCACATGTGGCGGTAGGCGACGAACCCGGCGTAGCCGTCGATCGACTCGAGGTCGCCGCCGCTGTCGATCACGGCGTCGTTGGCGAAGTTCAGGCCCACGTAGCGGCCGAGGTTGCCGTACAGCGCCATCCAGCGGATGTCGTCCTTGCCGAAGACGTTGAACTTGCCGGAGAGACTCAGTGAGCCGGTCCAGATGGAATCGTCGATCGCGTTCACGCCGGTCGTCTCGTGCGTGAGCTCGCGCAGCAGGCCCGCGACGGCGAAGTGGCCCCACGAGCCCTTCCACGCGTAGCGCGCGGTGAGGTCGGGGAACATTCCGTCGTCGGACGTGATGCGCGCGCCGCCGCCATACGGGGTGATGGTCGTCTCGCGGTTTTCCGCGGACAGCGACCAGCCGCCCTTCGTCCAGCGCACCTGCGGCTGGCGCACGAAGGTCGTGCCGTCCGTCGGGCCGATGAAGTCCGCGGCCTCGGGCAGCGTGGCCACGTCCATGAAGTTGGACCAGGTCTGGCCGATGAGCCAGTGGCGCCACTGCACGTAGGCATGACGGATATCCGGCTGGAACGCATTGCTGATGCGCTGGTCGGCCGTGCTCGATCCGAAGAAGTCGATCTCGAAGCGCGTGATGAACTTGTCGCCGCCTTCCAGCACGGTGTCCGTGCCGAAGTTGATGCGGCTCTGCTTGATGTGCGCGTTGAGGTCAGTGCCCTCGTCGAGACCGCCGATCGGAATCAAGCCGGGAATGTAGTAATCGCGACCGACGGAGTTGTCTGCCAGTTCGCCGTCCGAGGTGTTCGTGAAATTGGCGTCGGCCTTGAAGAAGCCCGTGAGCACGAAGCTGGTGCCGGGCGCGGCGTTCGGCGTGATCGACATGGCCTGGATCGGAGCGGCGGCCGGCTTGGCCGGAGCCGCGGCAGGGGCTGGCGCAGCGACGGGCGCGGCCTTCTTGTCGGCCACCAGCTGCTCCACCATCTTCTCGAGCTCGGCGACCCTCTTCTCGAGTTCCTGCTCCTTGGCGGTCTGCGCGATGGCGCCGGCCGGCAGGCCGAGGGCCGCTACAGCCAGGGTCGCCGTGATGATGCCGCGAAGAGCCAAGCGTGACCGGTTGCATGTATGCATCTGCCTATCCCCCGTGACGAGACTACATCGATGCTGCGCCGTGGCGCGGATGCGACGGTATTCGCCATTGGTCGAACATGTCCATCCGCACAAGCCGCGGTCGCCGCGGTTATATTGCCCGCCATGCACCGGCAGATCATCGTGGCGGACGATCATCCGCTGTTTCGCGAGGCACTCAAGGCTGCCGTCGGCCGGCTCGACCCGGAAACCAACTTCGTCGAGGCCGATTCGGTGGCGTCGCTGCTGGCGGCGCTCGAGGTGCAGCCCGATGCCGACCTGCTGCTGCTCGACCTGAATATGCCCGGTGCGCAGGGCTTCAACGCCCTGGCGCACGTGCGCGGCAGCCGGCCCGGCCTGCCCGTGGTCGTGGTCTCGGCGGACGATGACGCACAGACGATCGCCGGCGCGCTGCGCTACGGCGCGCAGGGCTTCATCCCGAAGTCCACCGAGGCCGGCCAGATCGGCCAAGCCATCGAGTCCGTGCTGGCGGGTGAGATCTACACTCCACCGGGGTTCCACCCGCCGCGGGCCGTGCCCGGCAGCGAGGACGACCTGCGCATCGCGCGGCGGATCGCCGAACTCACGCCACAGCAGTTCCGGGTGCTCGGCATGCTGTGCTCCGGGCTGCTCAATAAGCAGATCGCCTATGAGCTCGACGTCTCCGAGGCCACGGTGAAGGCGCACGTGACGGCGATCCTGCGCAAGCTCGCCGTCACCACGCGGACGCAGGCGGTGCTGGCGGCCGGCCGGCTTGCCGTGGACCGCTCGAGCGTGAAGCTGCCGCCGGAGGAGCAGGAATAGGGCGTCAGTGCTGGGCGCCGCTGCGCTGCGCGGCGAGCGCGCCGAGCAGCGCGCGCAGGGCCGCAGGCTTCACCGGCTTGCGCAGCAACGGGAAGCCGAGTTCGCGGGCGCGCTCCGCCAGCGCCGGCGAATGGTCGGCGGTAACCAGCGCACCGGGTGTCGCTTTTTCGCTACGGCCGCAGAGTTCCACCAGCAGGTCCAGTCCGTCCGGACCGCGGTCCGCCAGCCGGAAGTCGGCGAGCACCACGGCGGGAGGTTCCCGGGCAGCCGCGGCTCGCGCCTCGTCGACATCGGCCGCGGTGACCACGCGCACTCCCCAGCGCGACATCAGCGAACTCATGCCGCTCAGGATCTCTGGCTCGTTGTCCACGCACAGCGCGGTGAGCCCCACGAGGCTCGCGGGCGCCGTGGCCGGCGGCGTCTCTGCCGGTGCAACCGGCTCCGCCGGCGCCGCAGCGCCGATCGGCACGCGCACCCTGAACACCGAGCCGCGTCCCGGCGTCGAGCGCAGGTTGAGCTCGAGCCGGAGCAGGCGCGCGATGCGGTCGCAGATCGACAGGCCGAGGCCCAGGCCCTTCTCGCCCCACGGCGACGGCCCGTCGAGCCGACGGAACTCCTCGAAGATCGCGCGCTGGTGGGTTGCGGGGATACCCGGGCCCGTGTCCCACACGCACAACTCGACGAACTCGCCCCGTCGCTGGAAGCCGACCAGTACGCCCCCGTGGCGGGTGTAGCGCAGCGCGTTCGACACCAGGTTCTGCAGCACGCGTCGCAGCAGCACGCGATCGCTGCGGACGCGATAGCGCGGCCGCGTCACCCGCAGGCGCAGGCTGCGTCGTGCCGCTAGCGGCGCGAACTGGCGCTCGAGATCCTCGTACATGTCGGCCAGGTCGAAGTCGGTGATCTCGGCTCGCATCGTGCCGCTCTCGAGGCGCGCGATGTCGAGCATGTCGTCGAGCACCTCCTCGGCGGCGCGCATCGAGCTGTCGATGCGTCCGGCGATCTCGATGACGCCTGGATCCGTGGTGCGCTCCTCGAGCGCGGATGCGAAGAGCCGCGCCGCGTTGAGGGGTTGCAACAGGTCGTGGCTGGCGGCGGCGACGAAGCGTGTCTTGGTCGCGTTGGCTTCTTCCGCGAGCCGCTTCGCGGCGCGTTGCGCCTCGAGCGCCGTCTGCAGTTCCTGGGTGCGCTCCTTCACTCGCTGCTCGAGCGTCAGCTTGGTCTCGATCAGGGCGTGCTCGGTGCGCTTGAATTCGGTGATGTCGGTGTAGGTGGTGACGTAGCCCCCGTCCGGCATCGCCTGGCCGCGGATCTCGTATACGCGACCGTTGCGCCGCTCGCGCTGGATCACGTACGCCGTGCCCGCGCGCATGTGCGCCAATCGCTTGGTGATCTGCGCCTCGGGATCGGTGTCGCCGAACTCGCCGTGCTCGGCGTTCCAGCGGATCAGGTCTGCCACCGGCCGGCCGACGTACACCATGCCCTCCGGGTAGTCGAACATCTCGAGATAACGGCGGTTCCAGGCGACGATGCGTGCTTCGGGGTCGGCCACCGCGATGCCCTGCGACACGTTTTCCATGGTGGCCTGCAGCAGCTGGCGACTGAAGCGCAGCTCCTGCGACGTCTCGTCGAGCAATTCGGCCACTTCCTCCGCAGCGATGCCGCGTCCGCCGAGGGCGTGCGTGAACATGAGCCGCGCCGACGAGGCGCCGATGGCGCCGGCCAGCACGCGCTCCATGAACTGCAGAAGGCCGCGGTCGGCGGGCTGGGTCGTCCGCGGGATGGGACGGCCCGCCTGCTCGCAGTAGTCGCGCAGCGCGCGTTCGGCAACCTCCGGTCCGAGGATGCGCTCGGTGATCGCGAGCAGGTCGCCGACGCGCGCTCCGCCGGCGTCGGCAGGGTTGGACGTCGGTTGTGCGCCACGCAGGAAGGCGGTTGCGGTCATGCGCTCGCGCAGCGTCACCCCCTGCAGCCGGGAGACCACCACGAGCGCCAGCGCATTCACCGCGACGGCGAGCGATGCGCCCGTCAGGAGCGGCATGCCGAGCATCACGCCCGCCCCGAACGTCGGCAGCAGCAGTATGTAGATCCAGATTGCGTAGCCGAGCAGCAGTCCGACGAACACGCCCTCGCGTGTCGCGCCGCGCCAGTAAAGTCCGGCCAGGATGGCGGGTGCGAATTGAGCGACGGCCGCAAACGCCAGCATGCCGATGGCGGCGAGGCTCGCTGGCGTGCTCGTGCCTCGGTAGTACCCGAAAGCGAGCAGTGCCAGCAGCACGATCGTCACCCGGCGCAGCCACAGCACCAGCCGGCCGACGTCGGTGCCGACGGCGGATTGCAGCCAGCGGCTTCGCCACAGCACGGGCATGATCAGGTCGTTGGTGATCATCGTGGCGAGTGCGATGCTCGCCATGATCACCATCGCCGTCGCCGCCGACAGGCCGCCGAGGAACACCAGGATCGCCAGTGCCGTCGCTCCGTGCTGCATCGGCAGCGTCAGCACGAACGAGTCCGGGTTGTGAGTCTCGGCGAGTCCGGCGCCGAGGCCGGCCAGCACCACCGGCACGACGAACGCGGTGAAAATGGCGAGATAGAGGGGGAACAGCCAGCGGGCGGTGCGCAGGTCGGCCGGGTCGGCACACTCTACGACACCCACCAGGAATTGCCGTGGCAGGCAGAAGATCGCGGCCGCCGCGAGCATCGCCGAGGCGGCGAACGACGGGCTCGCGACTTCGCGCAGGTCGCCGAGGCGCGTGGCATCGAGCGGCGGCGCGCCGTCGAGGTGCAGCAGCGCGAAGACGCCGACTGCGACGAACGCGAGCAGCTTCACCACCGACTCGAAGGCGATCGCGAGCATCACGCCCTCGTGGTGCTCGGTCGCATCGAGCTGGCGCGTGCCGAACAGTGCGGCGAACAGCGCCATCAGCAGCGCCACGCCGAAGGCGGGGTCGGCATACCAGGCCGGGTGGGAGGCGCTCGATCCGGTGAGCACGTCGATGCTGGTACCGACGGCCTTGTATTGCAGCGACAGGTAGGGAATGGCTGCCGTGAGCGCGATGATCGCCACCAGCGCCGCCAGCGCCGGGCTCTTGCCGAATCGCGAGGACACGAAGTCGCCGATCGACGTGATGTTGTGCGCGCGGGCCACGGCCACCAGCCTCGAGAGGAACGGCATGCCGAGCAGGAACACCAGCGCGGGCCCGAGATAGATCGGCAGGTAGCTCCAGCCGTCGCGCACGGCCGAGCCGACCGCGCCGAAGAACGTCCAGGTGGTGCAGTAGACGCCGAGCGCGAGCGAGTAGATGTACGGGCGGAGGCGGGCGCGCGACGGGTAGATCGACTTGCGCTCGCCGTAGAAGGCGATGCCGAACAGCAGCCCGAGGTAGGCGATGGCGAGCGCGGAGAGGAACAGTCCGGAGACCATGGGGGACTATACGCTCAGCCAAAACCTCGCCCGGCTCCCGCCCCGTCCCTCTCCCGCCGAAGTGGGAGAGGGTGGCCGGCAGGCCGGGCGAGGGTGCCGAAGGATCAGCGAGACTTCCAGCTCACGGACACGCCGTAGGTGCGCGGCGGCCCGAAGATCGAGAAGCCGTTGCCGAGGAACGGGATGATGTGCGTCGGATAGGTCTCGTCGGT
>Ga0105090_10001788_pt1 | contig 11704 bp, 9 predicted proteins | sample PPLLak3March2015_FD_79110 | JGI IMG/M metagenome (GOLD analysis project Ga0105090, IMG submission 79110) | Freshwater sediment microbial communities from Prairie Pothole Lake near Jamestown, North Dakota, USA - PPLs Lake P7 Core (1) Depth... | ecosystem: Environmental > Aquatic > Freshwater >... | reverse complement strand
GCGGACGGCCTCGAAATCCGGCATGCGGTGGCGCCGGCCACCGCGGCCGCGAGAGCAGTGCATCGCGTGACGTGCCTCGACGGAGGGACGGAAATCGAGACCGCGGCGCGCTGGGCTGCTACCTGTCTCGATGGTCGCCACGATGTCCGGGTTGCGATCGTCGTGCCGGACCTCGAGCGGCACCGCGAGGCCGTGCGACGGCGTCTCGAGCGCGTGCTGGTGCCGGCGACCGCCGTCACCGGCGGCCCGTTGCCTGGATCTCGTGCCTTCGAACTGGCCGTCGCCCGACCGCTGGTCGAACAGCCGGTGGTCACGGCGGCCCACGACCTGCTCGATGCCTTCCTTCGTCCGCCCGACCTCGGCACGGTCAGCCGGCTGCTGCGCAACGGCTTCCTCGCCGGAGTGGCGGAGGAGGCGGCGTCGCGGGCGCACCTCGATGCGAGGATTCGTCGCTACGAAGGGTCGGGCCTCGGCCGCTCGGACCTCGAGCGCTTGGCGCGCGAGCATGGTTGTCCGGTATTGGCCCGCAACCTTGCAGAGGCCCAGCGGTTGATTTCGAGTTGGCCTGAGAAAGATCTTCCAAGTAACTGGTCAAAAGGGTTTTTCTTTTTGCTCGCCAAGGCCGGATGGCCCGGATCCGGGCTCGACGGAGCCGCCTACCAGGCGGAGCAGCGCTGGCGTGAGCTGGTGTCGGAGTTTGGCGCCTGCGACGAGCTGACCGGGCCGGTGTCGCGGTTGGAGGCCGCTGGCCTGCTGCGGGAGATGGCGGTCCGGGTGCTGTTCGAGCCGCAGGAACTGCGAGCGCCGCTGCTGGTGATCGACCCGGAGACCTGTGCAGGCATGCGTTTCGATGCCCTCTGGGTCTGCGGCCTCGACGCAGCCCGATGGCCGGCGCCGGCCGCGCCCGACCCGTTTCTGCCGCGTCACCTGCAGTTGCGTCACGGGCTTCCGAGGGCCTCGGCCGCGATCGCCGCCGAGGAGAGCCGGCGATTGTTCGAGCGCCTGCTGGCGAGCGCTCCCGAAGTGATCCTCAGTGTCCCCGAGGTCGAGCGGGATGCACCGTTGCTGCCGAGCCCGCTGCTGTCCGGCATCGCGGAGCGCGGCGATCTCCCGCTGTGGAGAGAGCCGCGCGTCGCGCAGGTCGGTTATGCGAGACGGCCCGCACTCGAGTCCTGGGCCGATGCCAGGATGCCGCCGATCGCAGGCGCGGCGGTCGAGCGCGGCGGAGCCCGTCTGCTCGAACTGCAGTCGGCCTGTCCGTTTCGTGCCCAGGCCGAGCTGCGGCTCGGTGCCCGGGCTCTGGATGAACCGGCGATCGGTGTCGATGCCTCGGACCGGGGGAATCTCGTCCACGGAGCGCTGGCCAGTCTTTGGCGTGAACTCGGCGACCAGGCGAGTCTCAAGCGACTCGACGCGGCTGCGCGTCGCGCGGCAGCGCAACGCGCGGTCTCGGCCGCGCTCGCCAGGGCGCGCGGATCCGCCGACGAGCTGCTGCGCCATCTGCTCGACCTGGAGGCCGACTGGCTCGAGGCACGAGTGCTCGACGTGATCGAGGCGGATCTAGCGCGGGCACCGTTCGTCGTGGAGGCGATCGAGTCGGCGCGGGTAGCGAGCTTCGGTCCGCTCCGGCTCGAGCTGCGTCCCGATCGCGTGGATCGCCTCGCGGACGACTCGCTGGCGGTCATCGACTACAAGACGGGCGGCAATGCCGAAGTCACGGCCTGGCTGGAAGAGCGTCCCCGGCAGCCACAGCTGCCGGCCTACGTGCAGGCGTTCGGGCCGGGTGAGGTGGGTGCAGTCGCGTTCGTGAGGGTGCGCAGCGGCGACACGCGCTATGAAGGCGTGACGCGTGACGAGGGCATCTTCCCGGGGCTCAAGGTGCCGGGCAGCCGCGGCGCTCCTCGCGGTCTCGACCGCTGGGACGCGTTGCTCGCGGACTGGCGGCAGCGCATCGAGTCGCTGGCGAGCGAGTATGCCGCGGGCGTGGCACGCCTCGCGCCCGACCCGCCGAACGCCTGCAAGCACTGTCATCTCGGGGCCCTGTGCCGCATCGCCGAGACGGGTGCCGACCCGATGGACGAGGACGAACGTGATGAGTGACCTGCGGGTCGCCGACGCACGGGCACGCGAGCGGGCGCTCGAGGTCGGGCACAGCTTCATCGTCCAGGCACCGGCCGGAGCCGGCAAGACGGAGTTGCTGGTCAGGCGCTACCTCGCGCTGCTCGCGACCGTGCCCGAGCCCGAGTCGATCCTCGCCATCACCTTCACCCGCAAGGCGGCCGCGGAGATGCGTGAGCGCATCCTCGGCGCCCTGTCGGCCGCGAGCGCACCGGATGCGGCCCGGCCGCTGCACGAGCGCACGCTCGAACTTGCGCGGGCGGCGCTCGCGGTCGACCGCACATCGGGCTGGAACCTGCTCGGGCAGCCCGGCCGGCTGCGGATCCAGACGATCGACGCGCTCAACCTCGGGCTCGCGCGCCGGCTGCCGTTGCTGTCAGGGCTCGGCGCCGGCCTCGGCATCGAGGAGGACGCCCGCGACCTGTACCGCCGCGCCGCCGAGCGACTGCTCGAGCAACTCCCGCAGGGCCTGCCACGCGACTCTTCGGCGGTGGCCACGCTGCTTGGGCATCTCGACAACCGCATCGATCGCTTCGTCGAGATCGTGATCGAGATGCTGATGCGGCGCGAGGCGTGGTTGCCGGTCCTGCCGGCGGGGGCAGAAGGGCCCGAGGCGGAACAGCAGCTCCGACGACGCCTCGAGCAGGTGCGCGAGCAACTCGTCCGCGGACAGCTCGAGTCGCTGAGTCGCGCAATGCCGGAGGAACTGCTGCGGGAGGCCGCTGGCCTCGCACGGCTTGCCGCAAGCAACCTGGCCACGACCGGGGCGGAAGGACCGCTGCAGCCCTGGCTCGGGCCGCAAGAGCTGCCGGACGCCTCACTTTCGAGCACGCCGCTCTGGCAGGGGCTCGCTCAGTTGCTGCTCACGGAGGGAGGCACGCCGCGGGCCCGCTTCGACAAGCGCCAGGGCATCCCGCCGGGACCCGAGGGGCAGGAACTGAAGCATCGCGCGGGCCTGCTGGCCGCCGCGCTGGGCGAGTGCCCCGAGGCCGTCCGTCTGCTGGCGGCCGTGCGCGGCCTGCCGCCCGCGCGTTACGACGACGAGGAGTGGCGGGTGTTGCTGGCCCAGTTGCGGGTGCTGCGCCTTGCAGTTGCCGAGCTCGAACTCGTGTTCGCCGAGGAACGCGTCGCGGACTACCCGCGCTTCGCATCGGCGGCGCGCCAGTCGCTCGGCAGCGCCGACGCGCCGACCGACACGGCGCTGGCGCTCGATGCCGAGCTGCGGCACGTGCTGGTGGACGAGTTCCAGGACACCTCCGAGGCCCAGGTGAACCTGCTTGTGTCGCTCACCGCCGGTTGGCAGAACGGCGACGGTCGGACGCTGTTCCTGGTCGGCGACCCGATGCAGTCGATCTATCGCTTCCGCAATGCCGAGGTCGGGCTGTTCCTCGACATCCGCGACCACGGCCTTGGTGGCCTGGTGCTCGAGCCGCTCAAGCTCGCGGTGAACTTCCGCTCGACCCGGCCCGTCGTCGACTGGGTTAACGAGTGCTTCGCGCAGGTGCTGCCGGCGGAGGACGACCTGCTGCGTGGTGCGGTGAGCTACGCGTCCAGCGTGGCCCGCCCGGATGCCGGGGATGAGGGCGGCGTGCACCTCCATCCGCTCCTCAGGCGCAGCCGCCAGCACGAGGCGCGCGAGGTCGCGGCCATTGCGAGCGAACGACTCGCAAAGGATCCCGTGGCGAAGGTCGGAATTCTGGTGCAGGGCCGCAGCCACCTCGTCGACATCGTGGCCGAGCTCGCCCGGCGCGGCATCGCGTTTCGCGCCACCGACATCGACCCGCTCGCGGGTCGGCCGGCAGTGCTGGACCTGCTCGCGCTGACGCGGGCGCTGGCCCACCTCGCGGACCGGCCGGCCTGGCTGGCGGTGCTGCGCGCGCCGTGGTGCGGGCTCACGCTCGAGGCTCTCCACACCCTGTTCGGCGATGACCTCGAAGCGTCGGTCGGCGAACTGCTCGCGGATCCCGCGCGTCGCTCGCGCCTCGACGGAGACGACCGCGCCAGGCTCGAGCGCACATGGTCCGTGCTCGAGCTCGCCTGCGGCGAGCTGCGGCAGCTCGGACTGCGCGACACGGTCGAGCGCGCGTGGAATGCGCTCGGCGGGCCGCCGAGCCTCGCGGCCGAACGCGAGCTCGACGAGACCGAGGCCTACCTCGACGCGCTGGCTGAATTCGAGGCGCGAGAACGCGGCCCCGCGGATCTCGCGAGACTCGCTCGTGCCCTCGAGGCGCTGTACGCGCCCTCGCGCGAGCGTGCCGACGTGCGGGTCGAACTTCTGACGGTGCACAAGGCGAAGGGTCTGCAGTACGACACCGTGATCGTGCCCGCGCTGGAGCGTCGGCCGGGTCGCGACTCGAAGCGCCTGCTGCACTGGCTCAAGCTGCCGCTCGCGGGTCGCGACGAACTCGTCGTCGCGCCCGTCGCGCGCGCCGGAGCCGGACCCAATCCACTCTATGCCTGGATGGAGAGGCTGGAGCAGGAGAAGTTGCTGCACGAGCGGCGCCGACTGCTGTACGTCGCTGCCACGCGCGCCCAGCGCTGGCTGCACCTGTTCGGGAGCGCCGCGGTGCAGGACTCGTCGGCTCCGCCGTCAGTCCGACGACCCTCGTCGAGCACGGCGCTCGGCCTGTTGTGGCCGGTGGTCGGCGAGGCGTTCGCGGCCAGGCTCGCGACTCTCGACCCGGGAGCCGGGGAGGCGCAGCCGCAGCGACCTCGTGACCCGCCCTTGCGTCGCCTGCCGGGGAGCTGGCGCGGCGTCCATCTGCCGCAGGCCCCGCGGCTCGAGACCCAGGTCGTGCCACCGGCGGCGGTCGCCCCGACGGTCGAGTTCGACTGGGCCACCGAGACCGCGCGTCACGTGGGTACGGTCGTGCACCGGGAATTGCAGCGCATTGCCCGTGATCGCGATGCTGCGGGCCACGTCTCCCTGGTGCAGTTGCGGCGGCGTTGGCACGACGAGCTGGCCGAGCTCGGCGTGCCCGCTGCTCTGCGTGCAGCGGCCGTCGAGCGCGTCAGCCACTCGATCGAACGGACGAGGCAGGACGAACGCGGACGGTGGCTGCTCGATCATCGGCACCGCGACTCGACGACCGAGCTCGCGCTCACCGGCCGCGTGGGCGGCGAGATCGTGCGGGTCGTCATCGACCGCAGCTTCGTCGATGCGTCCGGCGTGCGCTGGATCGTGGACTACAAGACCAGCCGCCACGAAGGCGCGGGCCTCGCTGCGTTCCTCGACAGCGAGCAGGAACGCTACCGGCCGCAGCTGCAGCGCTACGCGTCCCTCATGCGCAGGCGTGGATCGGAGCCGGTGCGGCTCGGCCTGTACTTCCCGCTGCTGTCGGCGTGGCGCGAGTGGAGTCCCGACTGACGGCTACAGAGTGCCACTCACGCTGACCGGCCGGCGCCCGTTCGCATCGGCCGGCCCGAGCAGGTCGAGGGATCTCAGAAGCGCAGGTGGCGTCGTGCCCCGAGGCGCCAGCGTGCCCTCGAGCAGGAAGCTGCGGTCCGCGCCGAGCGTGAAGCGACCCTCGAAGGAGAACGGTCCCTCCTTGTCGGTGACCCTCGCCGTCAGCGAGTCCTGCGCGACCTCCCCGGCGGCGGGGTCCGGGATCATGACGTGGTAGCTGCCGATCGAGGTGCTGCGGGGCGGCGGGGCGATCAGTCCGTCCATGTCGAGCGTCCCGCGCAAGGTCGTCGGCCAGCCTTTGGTCAGCGTGATCTCATCGAACCTGCCTGACAGTCGACCACGCCAGTTGCGCGGCATGCCGATGGGCAACGACGAGAGCAGTTCGATCGGCAGGTCGGCCTGCACATCCTCGAGGCGCAGCGTGCGGTCCAGCGCGAGTCTGTACGTCGCGCGCAGCGAACCGTCGGGACGCCCGAGCGACACCTCGCCGGCGGCACGACCGAGCAGCAACTGCCACGGCGACACGGACCACTGCAGGTCGCCGAGCGGCGCCGATTGCCAGGTCAGTCCCTGGGCGCGGCCGTTCCACACCGAGCCCCAAAGGCCCGCGGCGTCGAGGCCGGCGCGCGACAACTGCGAGGCGAACAGGCTGGCGGGCAGGGTCGCGATCGCGAGCAGCAGCACCGCGGCCGCTCCGAGCGAGATCAACCACCAGGGACGTTTCTTGGCAGGGGCTGGCGCGCCGGGCGCCGGCCGCTCACGGAGCCGCGGCTGTGCCATGAACGAGCGTCAGACTCGCATTGACGAGGCCGGGGGCGCTGCCCGCGTCGATCGTCGCCGCGTCCACGCTCACGCCGTGCTGCTGCTGCAGGACCGCCAGCCAGGTGACCAGCACGTCGAACGAGGCGGCCTCGAGTCGCAGTCGCAGCCCGTGCTCGCCGCTCGGGCTCTGGTCGCGGATGGCACTGCCGAGGCCTGCCTGTCGACCGGTGCGATCGACGAGTACCACCAGCGATTCCTCGCTCTCTGCCGTGCCGCCGCTGGCGGCCGCGGTCGCCATCACCTGCGGCGCTACCTGCCTCATCCAGGCCACATCCGCGGTCTTCTGTTCGATGCGAGCCGCACGCTTCGCCGCAGCCGAGGTCAGAGGCAGCACCAGCGCGAAGTAGACGATGGCGACTCCGAGCAAGGCCGCGCCCAGGTACACGAGATTCCGCTCGCGGGCGGACAGGCCGCCCAGCCACTGTCGCAGATCATTCATGCCTGGCCCAGCCTCACCTGCAGCCGTCCCTCGACCACGCCGTCGCGCGGCGTCGCCGACTGCAGCTCTGCGGTCATCCCGTCCCGGTTCATGGTCTGCTTGATGCCGTCGAGCGACTCGACCGTCGGCGCGGTGAGTCGCAGCTCGAGCGCGTTGCCCCGGAAGCTCATCGCCTCGATGCGCGCCGACGGCGCCTGCGCCATCGCTTCGGCGAGCACGGAGATGACCGGCAGCAGGCCGGCGCTGGCTGTACGCCCGGCGCCCAGCGCACCCTGCATCTGTGCCCGCGGGTCGACGACGGGTTGTCCCGGCAGGGCCTGAGCGAAGATCTCCGCGATCTGGGCGTCGAGCGCACGCTCGGCGCGCCCCATCTGCCACCAGCCGACGGCCTGGTTGGCGACGAACAGCAGCGCCGCCGCCGCTGCGAGCGAGGCCGGCAGCCGCCATTGCTTCAGCTTCGTGCCGAGCGAGGCCCGCGCGCCGTAAGGGCCCTGGAGGAGGTTGATGCCAGCGCCGCTTGCAGCCTGCGTCGCGAGCAGGGGCAGCGCGCCTTCCGGCAGCAGCTTGACCTGCAGCGACGCGGTGCGCTCGCGCAGGCCTTCGATGGCCTCGCGGTGCTGCTCATACTCGGCGGTGCCGGCATAGAAGGTCACGTTCTCGCCTGACTCGGCCGCGGGCTCGGCCGCGCCGAGCGCGAGCTCGAGCGCCGCCGGGACGTCGGTCGCATCGAGCAGGTAGGGCAGGGCGTCCGCGCGACGCACGTAGAGCAGTGTCTCCTCGAGCAGCAGCGTGCAGCCGGTCGCGCCTGCCGGCACGGCAGCGGAGTCCGCGTACGCGGCGTCGGGGTGGATGCCAGCGGCTTCGCACTGGTCGTACCAGCGCTGCATCAGGCTGCGGGCGACGAACGCGACCGGCGTGCCGACCGCCCCCGGGATGCGCGCGCCGACGGCGAAATGCAACGCGTCGACGTCCGAAGCGAGTTGCTCCTCGAGGGCGTAGGGGACGACCTGGGCCAGCCGCGCACCGCTGCGCAGGGGCAGTTCGGGCTCGGCCAGCCCGACTTCGGTACCGGGCACGAGCAGCACGACCCGTCGACCGGGGGCGAGATTGAGCGCATCGGCAACCGGGCCGCTCTGCAGCGGGCCGGAGCGGGCGCCGTTCGCGTCCACGACGAGCCACGACGCCGGCGCCTCCTCGGCGGCACGGAGCCGGATCACCAGCGTCTCAGACATCAGACCTCGGGGAAATCATTCGCTGCCGAAACTGCGCAGCGCCGGACGAATCGAGCCGGGGCTGCGGGCGAGCAGACTGTACAGCGTGAACTGGGTGGTGCCAATAGTGACCCAGGCCGTTGCGCGGAAGTAATTGCTCGATTCTGTGAGCGAGTTCTTGAGCTCGTTGTACGCGGCGTCGCCGAGCGCGCCACGCAGGTCCTCCAGGGTCGGAAAGCAGGCGTCCTTGCGTCGCGTCGCGAGGTCCTGCGGGTTGAGCCCGAATTCACGCGACCCCTCGCTCAGGGCATCGAGCACCACGCCGGGAGCGGTGCACACGTTGAGCGGCGTGCCGACCGGCAATGCGGAAAGATAGGTGCGCACGCGCAGGTAGCGCTCGATGCCGAATCCCGGCAGCACCATCAGCTCGCTGACGCGCGTGACGGGCATGTTGGCGGCGAGGTGTGGCGGGTCCTGGCCGGTGTAGACGCTGTCCTCCGCGCCATCGGGAAAGCCGGGCTGGGTGTCCGAGTCCACCCAGTCCGCCACTGCGCTCGCCCACGCCGGCTCGATCTCCAGCATGGCGAACAGGCGCTCGAGCTGCTTGACGGCCTCCGGGTTCGTCGTGCCGTCGGTGTTCACCAGGTTGTTGATGTTGAAGCGACCCTGCATGTCCTCGAGCCTGCCCTCGACGCTGCCTCCGTCGATCGGCAGCGGAGGCAACGGTCGCGCCCAGGTCTCGCCGAGGTGGTCGGTCTGCGAGTCCTGCAAGTCCTGCTTGAGGAAGTCGGCGGCCCATGCCTCAGCGCCGAGAGCCACCTGCAGTGCCTGATCCATCGCCAGCATCGTGCCGCTGCGTCGCTGGTCGAGAAAGCCGCGGAACCCGACCTCCACGGCGAGCATGGTGGCGAGCGCCACCATGAGCACGGCCGTGATGAGCGCGACGCCGCGCTGGCCGATGCGTGGCCGGCGTGCGTCTCCCCTCATCCGGCGACCTCGACGAGCCGGCGGATCTCGCCCCAGTCCTCGAGATCGATGATCACTTCGACGGCTGCGGGCCGCAGGCGGTCGTTGGCGCCGGGCAGTCCGTCGTTGACCGGCCAGCGTTCGACCCAGTTGCGCTGCGCGGTCATGAAGCGGACGCGTACGGAGCGCACGCCGCCGAGCAGGCGCGTGCGTACCGGTTCGACCGACAAGGTGCGGTCGAGCACGTTCCAGTGATCGCGCCACAACCCGTCCTGGTCGAGCCGGTAGCCCACGCGCTGCAGGGTCGGTCGCTGCAGACCTGCGGTGTTGCTCCACCCGGCGCGGGTGAACTGCAGGCGGTATTCCGCGCCTTCGGTGGCCAGGACGGCTGGCAGGAGGGCCTCGCCGAGCGGTTCCCGGACCGGTCGGGGCTCGATCTGCGCGAGATCATGGCCGAGGGTCTGGATCGCGCGCTGGACCTCGCGCACGCGCTCGAGCCGTTGCTCCGCGTACTCGCTCTGTCGCTGCAGTTCCACATACCCCGACATCGCGAGCGATCCCATGATGGCGAAGATCGCGATCGCGACCAGCAGCTCGAGCAGCGTGAAGCCGCGGCTCAGCCGGCGCCCGGCACGGCCGTTCATTCCTCCTCCTCGCTCGTGTCCTCGGGCGGAGGCTCCGGCTCGACGGGCTTGCCGCCCGAGCCGTCGTCAGGCTGTGGCTCGTCAGGGTTCGCTTCGTCGTCGCCGTCCTGCGCGCCGTCGCTGCCCGGCGTGCCGGCCCAGGCCAGCGATCCGCCGCCCACCGCCCCGATCGCAGTACCGTAGAACCCTGTGACGGTTTCGAGTGCCGAGCCGTCCGGGGCGTCCGCGGAGCGCACGGACACGTCCATGCGTCGCAGGCTTTCGACCTCGGTCTGCGTCACGCGCAGTGTCCAGCGCCAGCGACGACCGGCGAACTCCACCTCGTCCGACGACTCGGACACCTCGGGCGGCGAGGGCTGCAGCCGTCGCTCGGTGATGACGTTGAGCGCGATCCAGTGGGCCAGCGTCTTTTCGCGCAGGTAGGTGCCGTTGCGCGCAGTCTGCGTGACCGCCTGGATGACCCCGAGCATGCCGAGCGCGACGATCACCAGAGCCGCCAGCACCTCGATCAGCGTGAAACCCCGGTTGCCTGGACGCATCCGTCGATGCTCAGCGACGCTCGACGTCGTCGTTCGAGAGGATCTCGAACGTGCCCTCGGCGCGGCCGAGGATCGCGCGCAGTTCTTTCGTGCCGGCCCGCTCGAGCCTGACCTCGAAGGGCACGAGGTCGCCGGAGGCGAACACCACCACCTGCGGGAGGGCAGGGTTTCGCTCCGTCGGAGCGGCGCGCGCCGGCAACTGCACTGGACGCGACTCGAGGCGCAGGCTCGCCTCGAGGCCCTCGGGAAGCGTGCGCTCGCGCAGCAGTGGGTCGTCGGCCGCGAGATCCCAGCGCTCGTTGCGGGCCTCGAACAGCAGGAAGTCGTAACCTCGGGCGTCGATGCGCAGGCCGACGTCGCGGCCCTGCAGCATGGCCTCCTCGCGTGCTTGCCCGAGGATCGCGACGAGGCGCTTCGCTTCCTGGTCCATCTCGTGGTCGCCGCCGAGGACACGGGTCGAAACGGCCGCCATGCTCGCAATGATGCCGATGATGACGACGACCACCAGCACTTCGAGCAGGGTGAAGCCCGAGGACCGCCCTCGAATGAGCCCGTAGGCGCGAATACCCACGCGGCCGGCAGTGCGGAGTCGCACGCGCCCCGACGCGGGACGGCTATTCGATGTTCCAGTTGCCGACGTCGGCATCAGGGCCTTCGCCGCCCGGCTTGCCGTCGGCGCCGAGCGTGTACAGGTCGTACTCGCCGCGCGTGCCGGGGGCGATGTAGAGGTAGTCGTTGCCCCACGGATCCTTCTTGAGCCCGTCGATGTAGCCACCCTGCTTCCAGTTGCGGATGTTCGGATCCGTGGGCTGCTTGAAAAGTGCCTCCAGACCCTGCTCGGTCGTCGGGTAGCGGAAGTTGTCCATGCGATACAGGTTGAGCGCGGTCTCGTAGGCGCGGATGTCCTGCTTGGCCTTCGTGATGCGCGCATCGTCGACGCGGCGGATCACGTTCGGCGCCACCAGCGCCGCGAGGATGCCGAGGATGACCACCACGACCATGATCTCGATCAGCGTGAAGCCGCGCTCCGCGGCGCCTGCGCCGCGCCGCGTGCCCGCGGTGCAAGGATCCTGATCGTGACTCATCGCTTGTGTCGCCCTGTGCATGTACATTCATCGAATCATATCAAATCGGGGCCCATGGCCCCTTGGGTCCCGCCTGTCCACTCGTTCGGACGACGACCTGCGCCAGCGGTGGCGCCTGCCGGTGATGCTCGCGGCCCTGCTGGGACTTGCGCAGCTGGCTGCTGCCCGCGTGTTGCCGGCGCTGCGCTACGAGCGGGCGGCGGTCATTGACGGCGAGGCGTGGCGGCTCGTCACCGGTCATCTGGTGCACGCGGACCTCCGGCACCTGGGCTGGAACGTGCTCGGGGTGCTCATCGTCTGGGGCCTTTTCGCGCGCGCATACACGGAACGCCAGTGGCTGCTGATCCTCGCTGCTTCGACCGTCGCGACCAGCCTGGGGTTCCTGCTCCTCGAGCCCGATCTCGAGTGGTACGTCGGATTCTCGGGCGTGCTGCACGGCTGCATGGCGGCCGGGCTCGTCGCCTCGCTGCGCGC
>Ga0105090_10001786_pt1 | contig 11707 bp, 11 predicted proteins | sample PPLLak3March2015_FD_79110 | JGI IMG/M metagenome (GOLD analysis project Ga0105090, IMG submission 79110) | Freshwater sediment microbial communities from Prairie Pothole Lake near Jamestown, North Dakota, USA - PPLs Lake P7 Core (1) Depth... | ecosystem: Environmental > Aquatic > Freshwater >... | reverse complement strand
GCGCGCAATTGATGCGGTGGGTGGTTGACAGTCTCTAACCCTCACCCGGCCTGACGGCCGACCTCTCCCGCAGGCGGGAGAGGGTTGGGGTGAGGGTCCGGGTTCGGGCCCTCAGCTCTTCTTCATCGGGCAGGTATTCATGCCGAGCAGCGTATACGCCGGGCAGAAACGGAAGATGCCCGTGGCCAGCATCACCAGGCCCAGCAGGCCGAGATAACGCGCGTTGCCCTCGAGCAAGAAGAACAGCGAGAACAACACGATCCCGACGACGATGCGCAGCGTGCGATCGATTCCACCGACATTTGTAACCATGATCCTTCCTCTGCTTTTGTGTTCGGTTCGGCCGGCCCTCGGGCTGCGACCTTGAGGATCATGCTAGGCGCGGCCCGGCCGCCCGTCAGTAACCTAAGTCACCCAGCCTCAGAGTCCCTCGGCCACCCGCCGCAGGGCCACGGCATCTAGCACCTCGATCGAGCCGCGGCTCGACTGCACCCAGCCCTGGTCTGCAAAGCCGCGCAGCACGCGCGTGACGATCTCGCGCACGCTGCCGAGCTCGTCGGCCAGTTGCTGATGGGTGAGCGCCACCACCTTGCCGCGTCCGAGCAACGCCGCCGCCAGGCGACGATCGAGCTTGTGGAACGCGATGGCTTCGACCAGCGCCATCATGTCGGTGAGCCGCTCGGCAAACAGCGAGAACACGTACTGGCGGAACGGCGCGTGCGTGGCGAGTAGCTCGTCGAACACAGGCTTGGGCAGCACGACCAGGCGCGCATCGCGCTCGACCACGCCAGTGGCCGGATAATCGCGACCGCCCACGAGGCAGCCGCCGGTGAGCACGCAGCTCTCGCCAGGCGTGACGCGGTACAGCTGCAGCTCGCGTCCGTCGCTCGTCTTCGCGACACGGATCGATCCCTCGAGCACCAGCGGAAACTGCCGGCACGGCGAGCCCTCGCCGAACATCGACGTGCCAGCCGGCACGCGCATCACCTGCGCGCGCTGCAGGACCGCAGCCAAGGCCGCGTCGTCGAGGTCCGCCAGCGCCGGGTAGAGCGCACGCAGCTCGGTCGCGAGTTGTGTCGATTCGGGGTTCAACCGGGTGCCTCAGCCGCGATGCGGTGCCGCCGATGATAAGCTGCGCGCCGCCGATTGCGGCCGTCTCTTGAGCCGCCTGCGAGGACACGACATGCATGCCATCGCCATTCACGGCGGCGCCGGGACACTCTCCTCCGCCAATCTAACCCCCGAGACGGACCGCATCTATCGTGCAGGGCTCGAGAGCGCGCTGCGCGCCGGCTTCGCGGTACTCGACTCGGGCGGCACCAGCCTCGATGCCGTGACCGTCGCCGTGCAGGCGCTGGAGGACGATCCGCTCTTCAATGCGGGGCGCGGCGCCGTACTGTCCGCCAACGGCTTGCACGAACTCGACGCCTCGATCATGGATGGCAGCGACATGAATGCGGGGGCCGTCACCGGCGTCCGCCACGTGCGCAGCCCGATCGAGCTGGCGCGCCTGGTGATGGAGCGCTCGCCGCACGTGATGCTGTCGGGCACCGGTGCCGAGGAGTTCGCGCTCGAGCAGGGGCTCGAGCCGGTGCCGAACAATCACTTCGCGACCGAGCGCCGGCTGCGCGAGCTGGAGCTACTGCTGCAGGGGCAGAAGCAGCCTGGCCGCGAGGCGTTGATGGGCACCGTCGGTGCCGTCGCGCTCGACGCGCACGGGAATCTCGCCGCGGCGACGTCGACCGGCGGCATGACCGGCAAGAAGTGGGGCCGCGTCGGTGATTCGCCGATCATCGGCGCCGGCACGTATGCGGCAAACGATTGCTGCGCAGTGTCGGCGACGGGCCACGGTGAGTATTTCATCCGAGCCATCGTCGCACACGAGATCGCGTCACTGATGCGTTACAAGGGACTCGATGTGGTGCAGGCCGCCGACGAGGTCGTGATGCAGCAACTGGTGCGCATGGGCGGCTCGGGCGGCGTGATCGCGGTCGGCCGCGACGGGCGCATCGCGATGCCGTTCAACTCCGAGGGCATGCTGCGCGGCGCGATGGATTCAGGCGGGTTGTTCGTGACCGGGTTGCTGAGCGACTGATCGCCGTGCCCTCTCCCGCTTGCGGGAGAGGGTTGGGGTGAGGGCGATTCAGCGCGAAGGAACTGGCGACAAGGCCCGCAGTCGCGCGGTGTCGCTGATATCGGCGGACACCGGCGAATGGTCCACCACTTGCCGCTCTTGCTTGCGCATGCGCGCGCTGTGCTCGCGCGGCTGCTTCACGCGAGTGAGCCACACCTGGTACGGATCCCAAGAGGCTGCAACGATGGGAGCGCTGCTCTCAGCGGCATGCACCGCGGCGCTGTCCGTGCGCTCGGCGGCGGTCGATCGAAGCGACGACGCTCCTCTCTCGCCATTGAAGGCGTGATCGGATTTCTTGCCCAAGCTCATCTCCATTTCCCTGGTATGGCGCCTGTTCCGAGGGCGCTCGTTATGTGACGCCGATTGAGAGAGAGGCTAGCGCCGGCTCGTGACAATCGCGTTGCACATGCGTCAACGAGCAAGGATTGTAGCGCAGATCGACGCGGCATCGGATGCCGCTGGCTGTCGTTATGTCAAATCCAAGGCGCGATTCCCTGCGCCGGACGACGCCTTATGCTGCGAAATATCGCGCGAGGTGCTCGTCGAAGCTGAGGGTTTCGGATTTCTCGATTCGTGCCTGCTCGACCAGCGAAGCCTCCGCCTCAGTGGCGAACTCGCCCTGGCGTGACTCGTTCGGCGAGTAGAGATCGAGGAAGTAGTCCTTGTGCTGGCGCGACATGCGCAGCGCGAAGTTGAAGAACGACTCCTCGTTGGTGCGCATCTCGAGCAGCGAGCGCGCCGACGGCGTCAGCGACACGTCGTGCACCTTCGCCGCCTGCACGTCGAGCGCCGTCATGTACGGGCGCTGCGGGTCGCCCTCGTCGAGCAGTTCGCACACGCCGCGCATCGAGTCGACGATCTCGAGCGCCCAGTCGCGCAGTGACACATCGCGACCGTCGCGGCGCAGCGTCAGCCCCGGCTTGCGGCCTTCACGCGCGACTCGGCCGTGGTTGCCGTCGAGTTCGGCCTGCTCGGAGGTCTGGATCGGCGCGCTCGTGCTCAGCACGCAGAACGCCGCGAACGCCTCGAGGAAGCGCAGCTTGTTCTGGTTGACGCCCACCGGGTCGAACGCGCTCACGTCGAGCGAGCGCATCTCGACGTACTGCACGCCGCCGCGCTGCAACGCTTTGGTCGGCCGCTCGCCCGACATCGTGACGCGCTTCGGGCGGATGAAGCTGTAGTACTCGTTCTCGATCTGCAGCAGATTGGCATTGAGCTGCACGTACTCGCCATCGACCTTCACGCCGAGCTTCACGTAGTCGGGGTGCGGCGTGGTGATGGCGCGCGTGAGGTCGCGCACGTAGTGGTCGAGACTGTTGACCGAGACACTCAGGCCTGCCTGGCTCTTGTTGCGGTAGCCCAGGTCGCTCATGCGCAGCGACGTTGCGTGCGGCGCAAAAAGACTGCCCGGCACGAACTCCTGCAGCCAGTCCACCTTGCGGCCCTGCAGGAACGAGGGGCAGATCGCCGGCGAGTTGCCGAAGAGGTAGAGGATCAGCCAGCCGTGGCGGCGGTAGTTACGCAGCAGGGCGAAGTAGGCGTCGGAGCGAAAGTCCTGCCCGGCGTCGTGCTTCCTGAAGAGGTCCGCGAGCACCGGCCAGAAGTGCTCGGGAAAGGAATAGTTGAAGTGCACGCCCGAGATGGCCTGCATCACCCGCCCGTAGCGCAGCCCCAGGCCGCGGCGGTAGACGGTCTTCATGCGGCCGACGTTGGACGAGCCGTACTCGGCGATCGGGATGCTCTCGTCGCCGTTGATGGCGCAGGGCATCGAGGTGGCCCAGAGAAGTTCGTCCTCGATATTGCGGTAGACGAACTGGTGCAGGTCGCAGAGGTACTGGGTGAGCTCCCAGGTCTCGGGGAAGGCAGGGGTAACCAGCTCGATCAGCGCCTCGGAATAGTCGGTGGTCAGGTGCTCGTGGGTGAGCGCCGAGCCCAGGGCCCGCGGCTGCGGGGTGGTGGCGATGCGGCCCTTTGGCGTGACCCGGAGGGACTCCTTTTCGACCCCTTTGAGGCCGCCGTGGAGGGCGGGGGCGAAGCGGCCGTTGACCAAGGCCGCCAAGCGGCGTTCATAGGTTCGGTCGAGGGTCATGGGGCGTCGCCAAGGCCAGGCCAAGAAAACGGGGGACGTAGGCTAGCAGACTCTCGAATTCCCCCGGCAGCCATGGTCAGGCCACTGCCGGGTTTCTTGACAGAGCGGGAGGCTACCCGGCATTCAAATCTGCTCAAGCATGCTCAACTGATTGAATTAAATGGTATTTTTTAAGTTGGCCCGCCGCTTGCATCTATTTCTGCTAGTAAGGCTATGGCCGTTCAGCCAAGCCGACCGTGACGATCAACGTAGGGGAAAATTTATGAAGAAGATTGGATTCATCCCGGCCATTGCGGCCATTGCAGCGATGGCCTTCTCGGCGTCGTCATGGGCGGTCACCATCGCGGACCTCGGCAGCCCGGACACGCTCATTTCCGATATCAACGGCACGACTCTGCCCAACAATCCGCAGGACCTTCCGAACTCCGGTCAGGAAACGGAGACTCAGTGGGTGTCGGACCTGGTCGGTTCGTCGCAGACCTTCGTCACCAAGTTCGAAAGTGACGCTCAACTCGCCGGCTGGCTGCCGGTCGAGGGCGCGGCGGGCACCTACTATTTCGACTTCGGCGCCTACACCCCCGCCTACTTCGTGTTGAAGTTCGGCCGCACCAGCTACGCGTTCACCAACAACGCCAGCACCAGCTACGCCTGGGTCAACGTCGGCGCGCTGAATGAGCAGCAGGGCCTGAGCCACATCAGCATCTTCGGTGACGATGGCCAGCAGGTTCCGGAACCGACCACGCTCGCTCTCCTGGGCCTTGGCTTGGTTGGCCTCGGCGCCGCCCGGCGTCGCGCCAAGTAAGCTGACAGCCACTCTGTCCGCTTGATTGGGGCCCTGCGGGACAATCCGCAGGGCCCCTTTTAATATGTGTCAATGTTGTTTACGGATCCGAGACGATCCACCTGGGGCCTTCTAGCCACCCTGGCTGTAGCTCAGGTTTTCACGACCGCAGTGCAGGCCGACGACACCCTGCGCTGCGGCAGCCGACTGGTCAGCGTCGGCGACGGCAAAGACAAGGTTCGCTCGCTCTGCGGCGAGCCAACGGACGTCGCATTTGCCGGCACGATCGGCCGACGCGGCTACCCCTACTACAAGAACACAGACTCGTACGATTACTCGTACTTCGGCCCCGCTTGGGTCGAAATGCCCGTCGAGATCTGGACGTACAATTTCGGCTCGCACAAGTTGCTGCGCAAGCTGCGCTTTGTCGGTGATGATCTCGTCGAGATCCGCACGGATGGCTACGGTTACTAGATTGATGCTCGGCGTGGTTGCCGCCCTGCTACTCCCGGCGGGAGCGCCAGCCGACACGCTCCGCTGCGGCAGCAAGCTGATCAGCGAGGGAGACTCGATCGAGAAGGTGATTCAGTACTGCGGCGAGCCCGTCGAACGGAAGCGCACATGGATCACGCGGCAGCCGCGCTTCGAGTACGGCGGCCAGGAGATTCCATTCGAGGGTTCGGAAGACGTGCCCGTGGATCTGTGGACCTATGACTTTGGCGCAAACAAGCTGATGCGCAGAATCAGGTTCGTGGCCGGCAAGGTCGAGTCGATCGAGACGCTGGAGCACGGAGCGGCGCGGTAGAGCAGGACCCTCACCCCGACCCTCTCCCGCTACAGCGGGACAGGGAGTGCCTGCTGCACCTCAATCCACCGATCGATCTTCTTCTCGAGCACCGCCAACGGCAACGAGCCGCTGTCCACCACCTGTGCGTGGAACGCTCGAATATCGAACCGCGGCCCGAGCTTCGCCTGCGCGCGACGGCGCAACTCCAGGATCCTCAGCTGCCCCACCTTGTACGCGAGCGCCTGCCCGGGCCACGCAATGTAGCGCTCGACCTCGGCCTTGATGTCGGCATCGCCAAGGGCGGTGTTCGCGCGGAAATAGTCGAGCGCCTGCTCGCGCGTCCAGCCCTTGGCGTGCATGCCGGTATCAACCACCAGTCGCACGGCCCGCCACATTTCCGTGGAAAGCGCGCCGAACTGGGAATACGCATCCGTGTAGAGGCCGAGATCGCGACCGAGCGACTCCGCATAAAGCGCCCAGCCTTCACCGTACGCGGTGTCGTAGGCGAAGCGACGGAAGCGAGGCATGTCGGTCGCTTCCTGCGCTATCGCGCCCTGGTAGTGGTGCCCGGGCACGGCCTCATGCAGGTACAGCGCTTCCATCGCGTACTTCGGGCGCGACGGCAGGTCGTAGGTGTTCACGTAGAACACGCCGGGTCGCTTGCCATCCGGGCTGCCTGACATATATGAACCCGCCGCTTCCGAGGCCGCGCGAAACGCCTCCACCGGACGGATCTCGAACCCCGCTTTCGGCGTACGCGCAAAGAGCAGCGGCATCGCCATGTCTACGCGCTCGCGAATCGACTGGTATCCGGCGATCAGTTCGGCGGGATCCGTGAAGTACAGGTTCGGATCGGCGCGCAGCGCGTCGAAGAAGCTCTGCAGGTCGCCGCCGTGACCGAGCTGGTTCTTCACCCGCTCCATCTCGCCACGGATGCGGGCCACTTCCTTGAGCCCGAGTTCGTGCACTTCGGCGGGCGTCATCGACGTGGTCGTGTGATAGCGCACGAGGTACGCGTACCACTCCGCGCCGTTGCCGAGCTCGGACCACGCGATGGTCTCGCGGGCCTGTGCGAGGTACTCGTCCTTCAGGAAGTCGTGCAGGCGCTGGTAGGCGGGCAACACCTTCGTCGCAAGCTTGTCGGCATAAGCCTTGGTCAGGCGCTCGCGGTCCGCAGGCTTCACCGCCGCCGGGAACTGCGTGACCGGCTGCCAGAACACGCTCTGCTTCGGATCAGCAACGGCCAGACCGGCAAGCTGCGGAATCATCCGCTCCACGACGACGCGAGGCTGCACCATGCCGCGCTCTGCGCCTGAGCGCATGTTCTCGATGGACTGGTCCACCCACGCAACGAAACCATCCATGCGCGCGAGGAAGTTGTCGTAGTCCTGCGTCGTGCGGAACGGATGCACGCCGCCGCCGGAGCCGAGCACCGCGAAATAGGTGTGCAGGCCGCCGAACTGGTTCACCGGCAGCAGTTCGGCCGGATAGCGGAAGCCCGCGATCGCGATCTCGCGGCCGTACTTGAACGACTCGTACGTGAGCAGGTCTTCGCCGGTGAGCTTGGCCGGATCGATGGCGCGCAGTTTCTCGAGCGCTTCCTGCTCGATCGCCAACCAGTCGGCCATCCAGCGCTCACTGACGTAGTCGCCGAAGCGAGCGTCGTAGCGGTGGTCACCCTCCGCCGTGGCGGTGAGCGGGTTCAGCTGCAGGTACTGGTCGTAGTAAGCCTCGGTGATGTCGCGGAGGCGCTGCGCCTCGGCGGACGCGGCCTTGGCCGCCTTCGCAGCGGCGCGGGTCTCGGCGGGAGAGGTGCCGGGCGAACCACCAGGGGATGGATCGCGATTGCACGCTGTCAGCGTGAGGCTGAGCAGGAGAGCTGGGATCAGAGCCCTCATTTCCGCGCCGCGATCCATCGATCGATCTTCGCCTCGAGCACATCCATCGGCACGGCACCGTCGCTCAGCACTTCGAGATGGAAATCGCGCACGTCGAACTTCGCGCCAAGCGCGGCTTCGGCCTTCTTACGCAGGCCCTGGAGCGCCAAGTCACCCACCTTGTAGCCGAGAGCCTGGCCGGGCCACGCGATGTAGCGTTCCACTTCCGACACGACGTCGCTCTCCGCAAGTGTCGAATTGTCGAGCATGTATTGGATCGCCTGCTCGCGAGTCCAGCCCTTGGCGTGCAGGCCCGTGTCCACCACGAGGCGCATCGCGCGCAGCTGCTCGTCGTTCAGGCGGCCGAACCACTGGTACGGATCGATGAACATCCCGAGTTCCTTGCCGAGGTACTCGGCATAGAGCGCCCAGCCCTCGACGTACGCCGTGTAGTCGCCGCCAAAGCGGCGGAAGCGCGGCAGATCCTCGAGCTCTTGCTGGATCGTCCCCTGGAAGTGGTGGCCCGGCGATGCCTCGTGCAGCGACAGGGTCTCCATGCCGAACTTCGGCTGTGCCTTCAGGTTGAACGTGTTGACGTAGAAAATCCCCGGCCGGGAGCCGTCGGCGGACGGGTTCTGGTAGGACGCGCCCGCCGCCGACTGCGCGCGGAACGCCTCGACCTCGCGCACTTCGTAGTCAGCTTTTGGGAACACCGAGAACAGCTTCGGCAGGGCGGCGTCGATGCGCACCTTGAGGTCGCGGTAACCCTGGATGAGGTCCTCGCCGTTCGTGAAATAGAACTGCGGGTCGGTCTCGAGGAACGTGAAGAACGCTTGGAGATCACCCTTGAAACCCACCGTCTGGCGCACCTTGTCCATCTCGCCGAGGATGCGCTTCACCTCGCTCAGGCCCAGCTGGTGAATCTCCTCGGCCGTCATCGTCGTGGTGGTGTGCTCCTGCGCGTAGAACGCATACCACGCCTGCCCGTCGGGCAGCGCGCTCCATGCCACCGACGTACGCGTCTTCGGCAGGTACTCGTCGCGCACGAAGCCGCGCAGGCGCACGTACGCGGGCGTCACCTTGTCGCGAATCGCGGCGGCATACGCAGCCTTCAGGCGTTCGCGATCCGCGGCCCCGATCGCCTCGGGGAAGGCCTGCACAGGCGCGTAGTACTGGCTGTCCTCCGGCATGGCGACGATCATCGCGTTGAGCTGAGGAAGCACCTTCTCCATCACGGGCCGCGGCTGCACGACGCCTCGTGCCATGCCTTCGCGCATGTTGACGATGGCCTGGTCCATCCACACGACCATGCCGTCGAGGCGCTTCAGCCAGTTCTCGTAGTCCTGCACGGTGTTGAAGGGCTGGGCGTTCTTGCCCGAACCGAGCGACGGCATCAGGGTCAGCAGGCTGCCGGCCTGGTTGATCGGCAGCAGGTAATCGGGGAAGCGCTCTGCGGCACGCATGCGCTCGCGCTCGCGGACGAAGATGTCGTACGAGATGAGGTCCGCCGGAGAGAGGGGCGCGAAATCGATCGCCTTGACTTCGGCGAGGTAGCGCTCGTTCAGCGCCTTCACCTCGGCGCGGTAGGCCGGGCCGATGGAGTTCGGCAGCTGGTCGTCGTAGCGGTGGTCGCCGATGAAGGTGGCCATCACCGGGTTGAGGCGCAGCGTGTCCTCGAAATAGCGCTCGAACAGTGCGTGCAGCTGCTGCCCGGCGTCGGCGGCGGGTGCGACCGCGACGGCAGGCGGCTCTGGGGCAACCGGGGTCGGCGGCTGCGTGGCGCAGGCGGTCAGCAGGGCGCAGGCGATGGCCACAACGAGCGGTCGGTGGAAATTCATGCTGGGGTCACCGTGGGGGTGAAGGCCGCGGATTATACGGGAGGCCCTCACCCCAACCCTCTCGCGCAGGCGGGAGGGGGGGTCGGAGGCGTGGTGCAACTGGTATCCTAGACAGTCTCCCGAAGACGATTTTTCCCGCTCCCGGAGTCCGCCATGAGCACCCTGCAATTGTTGGCCGCCGACGGCAACCGCCTCTCCGCCTACCTCGTGAAGCCCGAGGGCACGCCTCGCGGCGCCGTGGTGATCGTCCAGGAAATCTTCGGCGTCAATTCGCACATCCGGCGGGTAGCCGAGCAGTACGCCGCCGAGGGCTACCTAGCCATTGCCCCGGCCATGTTCGACCGCCTGCAGAAGGGCGTGGATCTCGGTTACGACGCCGCCGGCCTGCAGTCCGGCATCGACCTGATGATGAAGGCCACCAACGAGGGCGCGATCGCCGACCTGAATGCCGCCATCGACGCCGTGTCGCACGCCGGTCGCGTGGGCATGGTGGGCTACTGCTGGGGCGGCCGCGTCACGTACCTCGCCGGCTGTAAGACCAACATCGCGGCTGGCGTCGCCTACTACGGCGGCGGCATCCCGCAGCTGCTCGGCGACACGCCGCGCTGCCCGATGATGTTCCACTTCGGCGAACACGACTCGCACATCCCGTTGAGCGACGTCGAGAAGATCCGCCACGCGTTCCCGACTGGCACCTACCACCTGTATCCCGCCGGCCACGGCTTCAACTGCAGCGAGCGCGCGGACTTCGACTCGGCCAGCGCGCACCTCGCGTTCGAACGCACGATCGAGTTCTTCCGCAAGCACATCGGCTGAAACAGGAACAAGAACATGCCTCTCACGCTCAAGGATCCTACCCTCCTTCGCCAGCAGTGCTACGTGGACGGCGCGTGGATCGACGCCGACGCCGGCGGCAAGGTCGACGTCACCAACCCCGCGACGGGCGAAGTGATCGGCACCGTGCCGAACCTGGGCGTAGCCGAGACGCGCCGCGCCATCGAGGCCGCCTCGAAGGCCTTCCCGGCCTGGGCCGCGAAGACTGCAAAGGAGCGTGCGACCATCCTGAAGCGTTGGAACGACCTGATGCTCGCCAACGTGGATGACCTCGCGTTGCTCATGACCGCCGAGCAGGGCAAGCCTCTCGCCGAAGCGAAGGCCGAGGTCGCCTACGCCGCGGCGTTCATCGAGTGGTTCGCCGAGGAAGGCAAGCGCGTCTACGGTGACGTCATCCCCGGCCACCAGCCCGACAAGCGGCTCGTCGTGCTGCGCCAGCCGGTCGGCGTGGTGGCCGCCATCACGCCGTGGAACTTCCCGGCAGCGATGATCACGCGCAAGGCCGCCCCGGCGCTCGCCGCCGGCTGCACGTTCGTCTGCAAGCCCGCGATGCAGACGCCCTACTCCGCGCTCGCCATGGCCGAACTCGCCGAGCGCGCCGGAGTGCCGAAGGGCGTGCTGAGCGTGGTCACGGGCTCGGCCACCGCGATCGGCGGCGAGATGACCTCGAACCCGATCGTGCGCAAGATCACCTTTACCGGCTCGACCGAGATCGGCAAGAAGCTGATGCAGCAGTGCGCGGGCACGCTCAAGAAAGTGTCGCTCGAGCTCGGCGGCAACGCGCCGTTCATCGTGTTCGACGACGCCGACCTCGACGCCGCGGTGCAGGGGGCGATTGCCAGCAAGTACCGCAACACCGGCCAGACCTGCGTCTGCGCCAACCGCCTGCTGGTGCAGGAAGGCGTGTACGACGCGTTCGTCGCCAAGCTGGCCGACGCGGTGCGCAAGCTGCGCGTGGGCGACGGACTGCAGGGCGCCACCGAGCAGGGACCGCTGATCGACGCCAAGGCGGTGGCCAAGGTCGAGGAGCACATCGCCGACGCGGTTGCCAAGGGCGGCAAGGTCGCACTCGGCGGCAAGCGCCACGCGCTCGGCGGCACGTTCTTCGAGCCCACCATCATCACGCACGTGACGCCCGACATGCTGGTCGCGCGCGAGGAAACGTTCGGCCCCGTCGCACCGGTCTTCAGTTTCAAGGACGAGCAGCAAGCGATCCGCATGGCGAACGACACCGAGTTCGGCCTCGCGTCTTACTTCTACACGCGGGACATCGGCCGCATGTGGCGCGTGTCGGAGGGCCTCGAGTACGGCATCGTCGGCGTCAATACGGGCCTGATCTCGACCGAGGTCGCACCGTTCGGCGGCGT
>Ga0105090_10001785_pt1 | contig 11711 bp, 10 predicted proteins | sample PPLLak3March2015_FD_79110 | JGI IMG/M metagenome (GOLD analysis project Ga0105090, IMG submission 79110) | Freshwater sediment microbial communities from Prairie Pothole Lake near Jamestown, North Dakota, USA - PPLs Lake P7 Core (1) Depth... | ecosystem: Environmental > Aquatic > Freshwater >... | reverse complement strand
CTGGAGAGCGGCGCGTTCAAGACCGTCGGCAGCAGATTATGCATCGTGCCGACGATGGCCAGAGTGATAAATCCGAGAATGTTGAGGTGGATGTGCGCAAGACGGATATAGCCGAAGGATTGTTGTGCCCAAGCAAAGGCCATGGTTTCGCCGCAGGCCAATCCGCCGAAGAGCGCCAGCCCTGCCAGAGCGTAAAACCAGAGATTCAGCGGAGGGGCATTGAGGCTTTGCCGGGCCTGGATCCAGGTATCGCGTGTGATCCATAGAAATGCCGCGACGACGAAGAGTCCGCTGATGCCGATCACCGTGTAGTTGTGGAGTCCGAATCCAACGATCATTCCCGCGGCGCTCGCGTTGATCGTCACAAACAGGAGCGGGTGCGACTCGCGCTGCGTGCGGCCGGTCAGGAGGAGCGGAGAGATGAAGATGAGCAATGCCCCCAGAATCATTTGCGCCACTCCGCCTACGAGGGCGGCGTGCACATGGGCATGCCGTATCCAATGGGGGAGCGGTGTGCCTCGAACCAGGCCGACCAGGATGGCCAGCCCGACGAGCGACGCGAGCAGCAGCCATGAGAACCCGGTCAGAAGGAACGTGAGCGGCCGTCCAGGAAGTCGCGACATCGTGATTCCCTACGCTTCGAGAAAGTAGAAGTGATTGGTCGGACCGGTGCCATGCCCGATGGCGAGACTATGGCGGATCGTTTCCGTGAGATAGGTCTTCGCGGCCTGCACCGCATCCGTCATGGCCTTGCCGCGCGCCAGTTGTGCCGCAAGGGCCGAGGCGAAGGTACAACCTGTGCCGTGCGTATGCGGGGTATCGATAAACTCGCCTTTGTAAATATTGAAAAACCGGCCGTCATAGAGCAGATCGGTGGCGCGCTCGGCGAGCAGGTGGCCGCCCTTGATCAGCACATACTGTGAGCCGAAGCCATGGATGATCTTCGCGGCGCGTCGGGCATCGGCCAGGGTGCTGATGGCAATGCCTGAAAGCTGTTGCGCCTCATGGATATTGGGCGTCACGACGAGCGCGAGCGGAAAGAGCAGCTTCTTGAGGGTTTCGATGGCATCCGGCTTCAGGAGCGCCCGGCCGGATTTCGAGATCATCACCGGGTCAACCACCAGATTCGTCACCTTTTGTATGGCTAGCATCTTCGCTACGAGCTCGACGATTGCCGTAGAAGAGAGCATGCCGGTTTTGACGGCGGATACCTCGAAGTCGTCGAAGACGGCATCGAGCTGTGAGGCAATGATGGAGGTCGGCAGTTCGAACACATCGGTCACGTCTTCCGTGTTCTGCGCCGTGACGGCGGTAATCACCGACATGGCGAAGACTCCGTTTGCCGACATCGATTTGATGTCTGCCTGAATCCCGGCGCCTCCGCCCGAGTCGGACCCGGCGATGGTGAGGACTTGTTTCAACGTGCGTGAAGCCATGATCGTTCCGATTCGTTAAGGGGTCACTGTGGCAGCCGGAGGTATCGGCGTCTCAACCGTCAGACCTTCGATCGCAAAGGTGGCATCGCGGCGAGGCGATTTTTCATGAAAGGAGAGCGTGAACTGTGAGGCCGCCGGCGAATCAGCCGGCGCCGTAAAGGTCAACACCGCCCGATCCTTCTCCCGAGGAGAGAGTTCCACTCCTCTGATGCAGAGCCCGTCGCGATTGCCTTCGACACTTTGCGCCCACTGCCCACCCCGGTCGTCTTTCAAGAGTGTGTTTTGCAGGAGGCAGAGCAGTTTTACATCGCGAGGCGATCGGTTTTCAATCGTCAGATCCATCCGTATCTGGTTGTCCTGCCGGCTGAGCGCCCGCACGACCAATTCATAGTATTCGTTTCGATGGAATCCCAGGCCCTCCGGCGTGGTTGGCCCTTTCGGTGGCTCGACTTTCACGGGCGGGGGCGCATCGGCCTCTTTGAACATCTCGGCCAGCGGCCCTGCTTTCGGGATCATGCCCCGAGCGGCTCCGATCGCCTGCGCATTCGACGGGTTGATGAGTTTGACCGTGACCAGGATTTCATCCGGCGACTCAATGTACGACCCCACGACAAAAGCATCGGTCCGGATGGCCTTTGCCGCTCCCTTCAGGGTCTTGGGAGGAGTCGCATCAAGCTGGGTAATGTGCCGTTTCTTGAGCGTGGAGCTGACCAGTTTGCGCTCCACGACCTTCACCTCGCCCGCGACCAGTAATTGCGTGCCGAGTTCCTCCGCCAAAAACTGCCCCATCGGGGTGACGACTCCCTTGGCATCCGTGAAGTCGATGATCGCCAGGCGTTCCTTCTTGGCTTTCAAAGATTCGGCGATGACTCCTTCAGCCAGGGTCTTGAGGCTTTCTTCGTAGCCTCCGGCTGCAAAGGCATGACTGGAAAACAGCGTGCTGCACAGAAGTCCGATTATCGCGAGAAACTGTCTGATCATACGAGTGGGGCCATTATACTCAGGTTGAATCAGGTGTCCAGAGCACACTGGCTGGCGACGAAAGGTTGTCAGCGGTCCTAGACCGGCCATTCTTCCTCATTCCACGCCATTTCCCAGAACATCCATTCGTAGCGTGAGCTGATGACAAACGATTCTTCCATCCGGCGCTGTTCCTCAGATCCTGCGGTCTTGGCCCACTGATCGACTTTCTTTCTCATCCAGCGTTGGACTTCGGCGAATTCCGGCGAGGCGTAGAGCATGAGCCAGTTGCGATAGGGGTGATTCTTCTTGGGGGGGCCATTCTTTAGGAGATGCTGGCCGACGACGCAGTAGATCCAGGCGCAGGGGAGGGCGACGACGGTAATCTCCGCGGCTGATCCGCTTTGTGCCACGCTCAGCATGTGGCGGGTATAGGCATAGTTAGTCGGGGCCATGGGCACGGAGGACATCCGCTTGGCGCTCATCTTCCACTGTGTGCCGTAACTTTCGTGGAGGCTGCGCTCGACTATGATGGTCTCCTCCGCCAGCTTGGCAAAACGGAGCGCGCTGTCCGCATCCGGAGCCTTCACCGCCCCTGCGGCGAACACCCGTGAGAGTTCGCCGAGAAATCTGGCATCCTGCAGAATATAGTATTTGAATTTCCGTTCCGGCAGCGTCCCGTTGCCCAGGGCGACGACGAAGGGATGAGCGAGTTGAGCCTCCCAGATCGGTTGAGCCAGCTGTCGAAGGTGATTGGTAAACGACATGGAATTCCTTTCTTTAGTACTCGTCGCTCGTGAAGCGTACCTCGTATCTCGCAAGAAAGAAATGAGGAGGAGGGTCGTACCGTTTGCGCTTCACGTTTCACGAACGACGCTTCACGGCCTCACGGCGTCGGCGGCCAGGGCCTGGGTAGCCGGTTGATGCCGTCCAATGCGGCGACTTTATAACATTCGGCCAGGGTCGGGTAGTTGAAGACGGTGTCGATGAAGTAGTCGATCTTTCCACGGTAGGCCATGACCGCTTGCCCCACATGGATCAATTCGGTGGCGCCTTCCCCGATGATGTGCACTCCGAGGAGTTCTCTGGTCTGCCGATGGAAGAGCAGTTTCAGCATGCCGGTCTCGTCGCCGATGATCTGGCCGCGGGCGATTTCGCGGTACCGCGCGACTCCGACTCCAAACGGGATGCCGGCATGGGCAAGGTCGTCCTCGGTGCGGCCCACCATGGAGATTTCAGGAATCGAGTAGATGCCGTAGGGCAGAAGCGCGTTGTCCATCCGATCCGGATGGCCAAATGCGTGGCAGGCGGCATGGCGTCCCTGCTGCATCGACGTGGAGGCGAGCGCCGGGAAACCGATGATGTCTCCGGCGGCGTAAATATGAGGGATCGCAGTCTGGAAATGCTCATTGACGGTCAGCCGGCCTCGCCTGTCCGGTGTGAGCCCGATCTGCTCGAGATCCAACCCCCGGCTCGCGCCGACTCGTCCGATCGCATACATCAACGTGCTTGTGGCAATGGGCTTGGCGTTTTGCAGGGTCACGGTAATCTGTCCGCTCGGTTCTTTGTGAATGCTGACGACTTCCTCCTCGTGGAGCAGGGTGACGCCGATTTCTTTCATTTGTTGCTGGAGGGCCTGGATGATTTCCGCATCGACGAACTCCAGCAGGCGCGGCTGCTTATCGATCAGAATGACCGGGACGCCGATGGTCGCAAGGATGGACGCGTATTCCGTCCCGATCACGCCACCTCCGACGATCACGATGGATTGCGGAATGCGTTTCAACGTGAGCAGCCCGTCGGTGTCGATGATGGATGCATTGTCGAAGGGGATTTCGGGCGGCCTGGCAGGCTCCGTCCCGACGGCGATGACGATGAAGTGGGCGGTATGTTCGACGGTCCCGGCGGCCTGGTGCACGCGCAGCCGGTGTTGGTCCACGAAGCTGGCGGTTCCGTAGATCATGTCGACGGAATTGCGCCGCATCTGATCCTGGACGATCCGGATTTCGTTCGTAATGACGTGTGTGGCCCGGAAGACAAGGTCTTCGATCGTGATCGTGTCTTTGACGCGATACCCTGCGCCGTAGAGATTGCGTTGCCGAAAACCGGACAGGTAGAGCACCGCCTCCCGGAGGGATTTGCTGGGGATGGTGCCGGTGTTGATGCAGACGCCGCCGACGACGGCTTTGCGCTCGATGATACCGACTTTCTTGCCGAGCTTGGCGGCCTGTACCGCGGCTTTTTGTCCCGCCGGGCCGGTGCCGATCACCAGGAGATCATAATTGGCCATATCAGCTCGCGGTCACGAGCGAGCGGGCGAATTTGAAGGCTTCCTCGAGGTCGGGGAGTTGGGCGAGCTCCGGCGTAATTTGCAGATAGCGAATCACGTTATGTGTATCGACAACCATGACTGCCCTGGCGAGGAAGTGCGGGTCGCGCAGGAAGAGGCCATGGGTTTTGCCGAAATCTGCACCGCGGTAGTCGGATAGAAAGGTGACATTGGTGATCTTGGCTTCCGTGGCAAAGCGCTTCTGCGCGAAGGGGGTATCGATACTGATGGTGATGAGTTCGACCATCTTATCCAATCCGTGATTCTTTTCGCTGAGCTGATGGGTTTGTTGTTCGCACACTTTGGTGTCGAGCGAGGGGACGACGCTGATGATGCGGACCTTCCCGGAGCCGGCGGTGTGGGCGATGTTGACGAAAGCGAGATCCCGATCCGTCAGCTTCACCTCGCGTAGTTGATCACCGACTTTGATGCCGGTGCCGGACAGCATTAAGGGGCTGCCCTTGAAGAGGACGGAGTGGCCTTCGCCTGCGACGACACTTCCGCCGGCCACCGGCAGATTACTGTAAGAAAAACCGGAGTCCAGCAGTCGACCGGAGCTGCTGCATCCGGCCAATCCGACTGTGAGAAGTAAGCCGATCATAAGCACTTCAGGGCGGTGTCTTGTCATTGTGCGCTCCACGGTTGGGTAGGATACTTGTTGAAAGTATAGCTGGCTGACGTCGGGTGCTCAAGGCAGGAGAAAGGATCTGAGATACGCGTTCACCGGTTCCGGTTGTTCCCATTGAGGAATATGACCGGCCCGTGGGATCGCAGTAAATGCAGATTTCGGGATGAGCTCATGCAGGAGTTTTCCCGCCTTGATGGGGAATACCCGGTCCTCTTCGCCCCAGAGAATCATGGTGGGCTGGGTGATGGTGCCGATGCGTGGTGCATAGCGTTCTTCCCATGCCGGCAGATTGTCACCCACCGTCATGAGCGGCTTGATCAGTCCCGGCCGTTGGCGATTTCTATTCGATCGTTCGAGGACCGCCGGCGTGAGCAAGGTGTGGTCATAGACGATCTCTTTGAGGATCCGATCGACCATGAGGCCGCCGAAAAGAAAGTTCCCGAACGAGACGAGCCACGACGGCGTGCCGGCGGTAAGGGCGCGCTTGATCGTCGGATTGGCCAAATGGTCCATGACCCGCGGCGGGAGCCCGCTGATCAGCACGAGCTTCGACACGCGATCCGGGTGATCCAGCGCCATGCCGATGGCGAGCCCTGCGCCCATGGAATTGCCTACCAGCGAGGCTTGAGGAATTCGAAGGGCATCCAGGAATCCAGCCAGAAATTGCAGCATCTCGTCCGGTGTGTAGGCGATGTCCGGTTTGTCGGAGAGGCCTGATCCGGGAAGATCCGGCGTAATGACCCGGAACCGTGTGGCGAGCGCCGACTGTTGATGTTCCCATTGCCACATCGATCCGCCGAATCCGTGAATCAGGAGGACGGGCGGACCCTGGCCTTGGTCCAGATACGAGATGCGTTGTCCATCGACCATGACGGACTTCAGCGGGAGGCGTTCGAAAGAGTCGAACCAAGGGGGAAGCGGATCGGGAGTTGTGCAGGATCCGAGCGTCATAGACAGGAGCCCACCGATCATCATTCGAAGGAAGGCCTGCACGGATGGTCCTGTGCGTGGGTGGCGCGTGACGATTTATTCCAGCTGGATGACGGTCTCGTCGGTTTTGACGTTCTCGCCTTCTGCCGCAAGGATGGCCGAGACCTTGCCGTCGATCGGTGCGGGAACCCGGCTCTCCATTTTCATGGCCTCGATGATCAGGAGCGGGTCGCCGGTTTTCACGCGATCGTCTTTGGCGACCAGGATTTTCACGACACGTCCCGGCATCGGCGGAGCGACATCGCCTGGCTTGGAGGGGCGCGGTCGCTTTGGTTTCGATCCCGTGCCGGTGTCAGGCGCCTCCGGCACGCCGGCAAGCACTTCCTGAATCGGTTCCAGCGAGACTTCTTCCAGCTTGTCGTTCACGCGGATGTAGTAGGGTTTCCGTCCGTCGACCTTGCGACCGGAGCCGGAGAGTTTCACATGATAGGTTTCGCCGTGGACGGTGACGTTGAATTCAACCGGCGCCAGGTGCAGTTCGCCTGCAACGGCGGGACCCTTGGCCTGGGTTGCTTCCAGCGGCTCCGGGGCTAGCTCACCTTTTTCGCGGGCCTCGAAAAAGTCGCGGGCAATGGCCGGGAAGAGTACGAATGAGAGCTGATCTTCCACGGTCTCTGCGGATGCCGGCATCTCTTTCTTGCTGGCTTCCAGTTCCGGTTCCAGCCGGTCTGCGGGCCGCGTCTTGATCGGCTCTTCGTCGCCGATGGCCCGGGCGAGGATGTCATGGTCCACTTGGCCCGGCGCGCGGCCATAGAGCCCGAGGAAGTAGTTCTTTGTTTCCGTCGTGATGACCTTGTAGCGCTCGCCGGTCAGCACATTCAGGGTCGCTTGCGTGCCGACAATCTGGCTGGTCGGAGTGACCAGCGGCGGATAGCCCATGTCTTTTCTGACGCGCGGGACTTCATCGAGCACTTCCTTCATGCGATCCAGCGCATCTTGTTCCGTCAATTGTGCCGCCAGGTTCGATAGCATGCCGCCGGGAATTTGGGACGTCAGAATTTCGGCATCGACCCCGGTGAAATCGCTTTCAAACTGGCGATACTTGCGGCGCACGGTCCGGAAATGTTCGGTAATCGGCAGGAAGGTGGCAAGGTCAAGCCCGGTGTCGTAAGGCGTATTCTTGAGCGACGCGACCATTGTTTCCGTGGCCGGATGGGACGTTCCGCCAGCCAGCGGAGACATGGCGGTGTCGAGCATGTCGAGTCCGCCGAGGATCGCCATCAGTGCTGACATCGATGACATGCCGGAGGTGTAGTGGGAGTGCAGATGGATCGGGACCTTCACGGCGTTCTTCAGGCGCTTGATGAGGTGATAGGCTTCCATCGGCTCCAGCAGGCCGGCCATGTCTTTTACGCAGAGCGTATCGGTGCCGAGATCTTCCAGCTGTTTGGCCATGCTCACAAACCGGTCGACACTGTGGACCGGGCTGACCGTATAACTGATGGCCGCCTCGACGTGCTTGCCGCAGGCTTTGACCTCGCGAATGGCACGGTCCATGTTGCGGACGTCGTTCAGGGCGTCAAAGATGCGGAAGACATCGATGCCGTTGGTCGCGGAACGTTCGATGAACCGCTCCAGCACGTCGTCGGCATAATGCCGGTAGCCGACGAGGTTCTGCCCGCGCAGCAACATCTGCAGCCGGGTGTTGGGCATGGCAGCCCGCAGCGCCCTGAGCCGTTCCCACGGATCTTCTTTCAGGAAGCGCAAACAGGTATCGAACGTCGCGCCGCCCCACACTTCGAGAGACCAGTATCCGACGGCGTCCAGCTTTTGCGCGATCGGCAACATATCCTCGGTGCGCATGCGCGTGGCGAGGAGGGATTGATGCCCGTCGCGAAGGGCGACATCGGTGATCAGCACCTTGTGTCCAGGGGACGGATGGAGCTGAACCTCCGCCGGCCTGGCCGTTTTCGTGCGCGAGGTGCGCACGACCGGTCCGCGAGCGGGTTTCTTGGTCGCTGTCTTTTTTGCTTGTGCTGTTCGTCGTGCCGCCATCGTCGTTGCGTACTCTTGATTAATAAGTGTGGTGCGTGATGTTGCCAGGTGCCTCCGGGCGAACCGGTTACAGGCCTTCGTAGGCGGCGATGGCCGCGGAGATGGCGAGAACCAGGTCTTCCGGCTGTTCAACATCGTCGTAGTTGAAGAGGTCCGGATGCGTGTCGAGATACGAGGTGTCGAATCGCCCGGCTCTGAAGTCTTGATCCTGCATGATCGCCTTCATGAAGGGGATCGTGGTCTTGACGCCTCGCAGTACATATTCCTCCAGCGAACGGCGCATACGACTGACGGTTTCTTCCCATGTCCGTCCGCGGACGGTCAATTTTGCCAGCAGCGCGTCATAGTAGGGAGAGACGGTGTAATCCTTGTACACGGCGCCGTCGATGCGGACGCCGATTCCGCCCGGAGACAGATAAGCGGTAATGGTGCCGGTGCAGGGCCGGAAGTTATTGCGAGGGTCTTCGGCGTTGATGCGACATTGAATGGAGAAGCCCTGCAACGTCACGTCAGATTGTTGAATCTCCAGCGGCTTGCCGGCGGCGATCGAGATCTGGTTGCGCACAATGTCGATGGCGGTGATCTGTTCGGTCACCGTATGCTCGACCTGAATGCGCGGGTTCATCTCCATGAAGTAATACCGGCCTTCCGGATCGAGCAGGAACTCGACGGTGCCGGCATTGTCGTAGGAGACGGCCCGGGCGATCTGGATGGCAGACGCCCCCATTTCGGCTCGCAGGCGCGGGGTCAGGATCAAGGAGGGCGCGATTTCGATCAGTTTCTGATGGCGGCGTTGAATGGAGCAATCTCGTTCACCCAGGTGGATGATATTGCCATGCTTGTCGGCAAGGATCTGGAACTCAATGTGATGCGGGCGCTCCACATATTTCTCAATGAATACCGCGCCGTCTCCGAAGGCGGCCAGTGCCTCGCGGGAAGCCACTTCCATATTTTCGCGTAGCTCGGCATCCGTCCGGACGACGCGGAGTCCGCGCCCTCCGCCACCGGCGCTGGCTTTAATCATGACCGGATAGCCGGCCTCTTTGGCGAAGGCCAGGGCCTCTTGAATATCCGTGACGCCGCCCTCGGTACCGGGGACGACCGGGACTCCGATCCCTTTGGCGAGATCGCGGGCTTTGATTTTGCTGCCCATGGCGTTAATGGCGGATGGAGAGGGACCGATGAACGTAATACCCGAAGCCTGACAGAGCTCGGCAAACTCCGCGTTTTCAGAAAGAAAGCCATATCCGGGATGGATGGCATCGGCTCCGATTCTGAGTGCGAGATCGACGATCTGCTGTTTATCGAGGAAGCCTTTCACGGGGCCGGGACCGACTAGGTAGGCTTCATCGGCTTTCTTGACGTAGATGCCGGTCGAATCTGCCTCGGAATAGATGGCGGCGGTGGCGATGTTCAGCTCGCGGCAGGCGCGGATGATGCGCATGGCGATTTCGCCGCGATTCGCGACTAGAATTTTCTTAAACATAAGGGAACTGACCTGGGCCACAGCAGACCCCGCACACGGCCAAATCCGGCGCAAGGGAGCGCGTAACCTAGCATAGACTCAAAAGTCCTGTCGAGAGATTGGGGGCGAAAAGGGAGTGGATTGAGGATTCTTAGGGGAGAGGCTGGAGCCTCTCCCGCAGGAAGAAATCATCACGACCTGGTTACTTGGCTTGGACTAAGAAGCCTTTGGATCGGGCGTTGCCGCCCCCGGCCACGACATCGATAAACGACATCCCGGCATGGACATCAGGCACGGTCGCTTCGATCGTGGTTTCGTTGACGAACGTGTACTCGATTTTGGCCGGCCCGGCTGCGCTGAAAGCCACGCCGCGGAAGCACTCTTTACTGCCGAAATTCTCGCCTTTGATCGTCACTTTCTGACCGGGCTTGGCTTCGTCCGGTTCCACCTTGAAGATCTTCGGTCGCTTGCTGCGATCGCAGACCGGGTCTTGATCCACCTTGTCGGAGCCTGACCCCTTGATGGACTCCGTGCCGTAGAGCGTAAACCCTGCGCCATCGACAAAAGCTCCATTATTGTCCTCCGCTGCGGCCTGGAGGGACAAGAGCGGAAGCATGAGGAGCGAACCGAATAGGATGAAAAGAGCAAATAAGGAACGGGACTGCATGCTGACCTCCTTGATGAAGATCTAGTGACCGGGCATAGGCACATACGTTTCAGCGATGATCGCTTGCCCGGGAGCGGACAGAGCAAACTGTGCGAACGCGTCGACTAGGGGATTCGATTCTTTCTTGGAGAGCAGCAAGATCGGACGTCGAAGCGGGTAGCGTCCATCCTTTACGGTCGGCGCTTCCGGTTCGATCTTATCAACCGGGAGAAGACGCACGGCCACCCCGGTCGAGACGACCGAGAGGCCTGTGCTGAGTGAAATATAGGTGACGGCCGAAAGCGGCGGGAGCGTGCCGACAACGGTTTTTACTGCTTTTTCATCGTGCCCGATGACCTTGGCTGTATCCGAGATCTTCCCGACAATGCCCAGCTGCGATTCAAACGCGTCGCGGATATTCTGGTTGCGCGGACGGTCGATCAACAAAATTCGAGTGTCCGGTCCGCCGACGTCCGCCCAGGTGGTGAATTTCCCGGAGAAGAGCTCAGCGACCTGCTGTTTGGTGATTTCTTTTGTGAAATTGGAGAGATGGACGAGAATGCCGATCCCGTCCCATCCAATCTGTTTGCTGACCAGGCCGGGATCTTCTGATCCTGTGATCGCGATATGGGCCTGCCCGGACTTCACCATGTCGACTGGCTTGGAATTGTCTTCCCACAGGAGATCGATGTAGGCGCGAGGGTTCGCTTTCTCAAAGGCGTGCGCCAGTGTTTCAATGGTGGTGTTCTCCGGCCCGTTGCCGGCGATCACCAGGCTTCCTGCCACTTCTGCATGAGTGGGGGAGGAGAGGGCGACGAATCCTATGACGCTTACCCAGCAGGCAAACAGCAGTCTGAGGATCATGCCAGCTCCCTTGTGGTCGTGACGTGACTGAGTCGATATGAGTGCCACCCTGTGGTCATGTGCTAGGAGTCTGCCCCTGGGCCTGATCCAGAATCGGAGGTCGACGTGGCATTTGGCTGGGGAACATTGCGCTTCGCGTTCAAAGGGGGAAGTTTGGCGAACCGGTCCATGCGTTCGTTCAGCATCGAACCGGCCTTCATTTCGGCGAAGCCCGGTTTGTGATCTCCTTTGACGGTTGAGGCAAAGGAGGAGAGGAGCCGTGTGGCGTCCTGCGCCTGGCAGAACGGACATTCGGTATCTTCCGGTCGCGCATGAACAGACTGCGTTGCCTCAAATGCTTTTGAACATTGCCCGCACCGATACTCATACACAGGCATGATCGAGTTCCCTTTCTCTTG
>Ga0105090_10001784_pt1 | contig 11713 bp, 9 predicted proteins | sample PPLLak3March2015_FD_79110 | JGI IMG/M metagenome (GOLD analysis project Ga0105090, IMG submission 79110) | Freshwater sediment microbial communities from Prairie Pothole Lake near Jamestown, North Dakota, USA - PPLs Lake P7 Core (1) Depth... | ecosystem: Environmental > Aquatic > Freshwater >... | reverse complement strand
ACGGACTTCACAGCTTTGGCGTCGGCCAGCGGCAACCCGAGGTAGGGTTCGACATAATTCCCGGCCAGCAGCCGGGCTTGGGCGAGGCGATCGTCCGTCATGGTAACCGTCTGGGACTGCAGGGGGCTGTGTGCGCCGGAGGGCAGGGATTGTAGCGAAACACGGACCCGTTCGCGCGCGGGCGCGGCCGGTCGGGTGGACGGACTCACGTGGCATAATGCCCGCTTGTCCGGAGCGCACCGCGCACGCGGTGCCGTCGACCCGATTCGCGAAAGAACCACAGCAGGCAACCGGGCCCGACCGCCCGTGCATCGAAGGCTGACCACGTCGCAATGAGCTTCATCACGAACCTGCGCGCTGACCGGTTGATCGCCGACATCAAGGCGGTCGAAGCCGGCGAGGACCCGCGTGGGCTGCTCGAGAAGCTGGCACGGCTGGGTCCCGCGGCCATCCCGCGGGTGATCGATGCGCTGGCCAACGCCGACAAGCAGGAAACGGCCGGGTTCGTCGCGGTGCTGACGGCGCTGCTCGACAACAAATCATTCCCGACCATCGCCGCAGGGCTGGCCGATGGCAACCAGCGCACAGTGGCCGCCCTGACGGCCGCCCTGGCCAACTCGCAGCGCTATGCGCCGAGCATGCTGCTCGGTCTCCTCGACCGGCCGGACATGCCCAAGGCCACGGTCGTCGGCATCATGGCCGCACAGAAATCCCGGCTCAATGCCCGTGACGTGCTGCTGCGCAGCTACAACCAGGACGTCGCCGAGAAGGCCGCCATGTTCCGCATCGTCGCGGACATCGCGGACGAGAGCCTGCTGCCCGAGTTGCTGAGCCGGCTCGAGGGCAAGGACCCGGCCGCACGCACTTACATCATCAACATCCTCGCCCGCTTCAACCGGCCGGACGTGGCGACCGCGCTGCAGGGCCAGCTCGCCGACCGCAACAAGTTCGTGCGGCTCGCCGCACTGGGCGCGCTGGCAGGGTTCGGCGCGAACGTCGATGTCGGCCTGCTCTGCGAACTGCTGCGTGACACCGACATCGAGCTGCAGCAGAAGGCGATCGAAGCCATCGTCCGCGCCAACCACCCGGCGACGATCCAGCACCTGGTCCCGATCCTGCGCGACGAGGACGAAGGGGCGCGACGCGCAGCGGTCGAGGTGCTCAACGAGATCGGCACTGCCCAGCACATCAAGGTGCTGCTGCAGTCGATCAAGGACGACGACTGGTGGGTACGCGGCCGCGCCGCGGACGCGCTCGCCAAGATCGGCGGGCCGCGCGTCATCGAGGCGGCGCTCGAACTGATCCGCGACCCGGACGAGGAAGTGCGGCGCGCGGCCATCGAGATCCTCAACCAGACCAAGGACGAGCGCGCCGTCGGCTTCCTGATCGAGGCCACGCGCGACAGCGACTGGTGGGTGCGTGAACGCGCGGTCGACGCGCTCGCCGAGATCGGCAGCCCGCGCGCGCTGCCCGCGCTGCAGGACATGTTGCGTTCGACCGACGAACGTTCGCTGCCGACCGTGGTTCGTGCCATCGGCAAACTCGGCGACCCTGCCATGGTCAGCCGCCTGATGCCTTTGCTGGACCGTCCGTCGAAGGAAATCCGGCTCGAGGTCATCACCGCGCTCGGCCGTCTCGTCGACGACGCTTCGGCGGACCTGGTGCGCGCACGGCTGGAAACCGCCGTGTACGACGGCTCGGATCCGACCGTGAATCACGCAGCGATGCGCGCCGTCGAGGATCTCGACGCACGTTTCTCGACCGGCGTGCGCGACGCCCAGCAGGGCGCGGCGCGCATGGCCGAGCCCTCGCGCACGCTGCTGGTCGACCGCCCGGACTTCGAGGCCGCAGCACGCAAGGCGGAATCGCGCCTCGACATCTCCACGCTCAAGCCCGGCGACGTGCTCGAAGGACGTTACAAGTACCTGCAGAAGATCGGCAAGGGCGCCTTCGGCACCGTGTTGCTCATGGAAGACACCGTCGTCGAGGAACGCCTCGTCCTCAAGTTCCTGAACCCCAACGTGTCGCAGGACGAGGAGATGCTGAAGCGCTTCGTGCACGAGCTGCGCTACTCGCGCAAGATCACGCACCGCAACGTCATCCGCATCTACGACTTCCTGTCGATCCGCGGCAACTACGCGATCTCGATGGAGTACTTCGCGTCGCACACGCTGAGCCAGGAGATCGGCGACAAGCCGATGCCGATGGCGAAGGCCGTGCGCTACGCGATGGACGTTGCCACCGGCATGACCGTGGCCCACCAGTCCGGCATCATCCATCGCGACCTGAAGCCCGCCAACGTGCTGATCGACGACACCGGCCTGGTCAAGATCGTGGATTTCGGCGTCGCCGCCGCGCAGCAGCAGGGCGACACGCAGCTCACCAAGACCGGCTATGTGATCGGCTCCCCGAAGTACATGGCGCCCGAGCAGATCCTGGGCAAGAAAGTCGACGAGCGGGCAGACATTTATTCGCTCGGCGTCATCCTCTATGAGATGCTCACGGGCGAGCCGCCCTACCACCGCGGCGACCACATGGCCGTGATGTACCAGCACGTGCAGGGCAAGGCGAAGCCGCCGATCGAGGTGAACGCGCAGCTTCCGCCGGGAATGTCGGACATCGTCATGAAGGCGATGTCGGTCGACAAGGCACGCAGGTTCCAGAGCATGGACGAAATGCGCACGGCGCTCGAAAGCTACCTCTGAGGTTCCCTTGGCACGCATCGATGCCTTCCTGAAGCTGGGCGCCTCGCAGGGCTGCTCCGACGTCCACCTCGCCGTGGGCGTCCCGCCCATGCTGCGCATGAACGGCGACCTGCTGCCAATCAAGTTCCGCAGCCTCGCCGAGGCGGAGCTCGAGAGCTACGTCACGGAGATCCTGACGCCAAACCACCAGGAGCAGTTCCGCACGGGGCACGACATCGACTTCTCCTACGTCTCCGAGGACGGCAATCGCTTCCGCGTGAACGTCTTCCGCAAGGACACCGGCGTCGGCGCGGTCTTCCGCACGATCCCGAGCGAAGTGCCGTCGCTCGATTCGCTGAACCTGCCGCCCATCGTGAAGAAGTTCTGCGACTACCACCAGGGCATGGTGCTCGTGACCGGATCGACGGGCACCGGCAAGTCGACCACGCTCGCCGCGATGATCGACCACCTCAACGCGACGCGCCGGCTCAACATCATCAGCCTGGAAGACCCGATCGAGTTCGTCCACCGCAGCAAGCAGTCGCAGGTCATCCAGCGCGAACTGCATACCCACCTGCCCTCGTTCGCGGAGGGCGTGCGTGCGGCCATGCGCGAGGATCCGGACGTGATCCTCGTCGGCGAACTGCGCGACGCAGACACCGTGCGCTGGGCGATGACCGCAGCCGAAACAGGGCACCTCGTGCTCGGCACGCTGCACACGACCAGCGCCGTGAAGACCATCGACCGCGTCGTCGACGCGCTGCCCGCCGAGGAACGGGAGCAGACCAAGAGCTTCCTGTCGCAGAGCCTGCTCGGCGTCGTCACGCAGATCCTGGTCCGCACGCCCGACCTGCGCAGCCGCAAGGCCATCTGCGAGGTGATGCTCATGAACCGCGCGATCGGCAAACTGGTGACGTCCGAACAGACGCACATGATCCCGTCGCAGCTGCAGACGGGCCGCGACGCCGGCATGCAGACGATCGACCAGGCCCTGCTCGCCGCGATCCAGGCCCGCGAAGTCGACCCGGTCGACGCCTTCAACTACGCGATCGACAAGAAACCCTTCGCCCGTTACATCCCCGAAGGCACGCAGACGCTCAAGGCTGACGTGACGCAGGGCCTCTGATGAGCACCGACGCGACGATCCAGGCTGCCACCACCGCCGAAGCGACCCACACGCCGCGGCGCCTCGACGAGTACCTGCGTGAGGTGCTCGCCAAGGGCGGCTCCGACCTGCACTTCGTGGCAGGGGACCCGCCCCGCATCCGCCTGCATGGCGAACTCAAGCCGCTGCGCGACGCACCGATCGACAAGGAAACCGCGCGAGAAATGCTCGTCGAGGTCATGACGCGGCGCGCGCAGGCCCAGCTCGAGGCCAAGGACGGCGCGGATTTCGCCTACATGATCCCGGGCGTCTCGCGCTTCCGCGCGAACATCTTCCGGCACATCGGTGGGCTCGGCGGCGTCTTCCGCGCCATTCCGTCGAAGGCGCTGACACTCGAGCAGCTCAACCTGCCGGACGCCGTGCGCAGCCTGTGCCGCGTCAACAACGGACTGATCCTCGTCACGGGCAAGACCGGTTCGGGCAAGTCGACCACGCTCGCCGCGATGATCGACGACATCAACCAGCGCGAGAAGGGCCACATCCTCACGATCGAGGACCCGATCGAGTTCGTGCATCCGCGCAAGAACTGCCTGGTGAGCCAGCGCGAGGTCGGGCTGCACAGCCCGAGTTTCGCCGACGCGCTGCACTCGGCACTGCGCGAGGACCCGGACATCGTGCTGGTCGGCGAATTGCGCGACCTCGAGACGATGAGCATCGCCGTGACTGCGGCCGAGATGGGCATCCTGGTCATGGGCACTCTGCACACCAACGGCGCAGCCGCGACCGTCGACCGCATCGTCAACGCCTTCCCGGCCGACAAGCAGGGCCACGTGCGGACGATGCTGTCGACGTCCCTGCGCGGCGTGATCTCCCAGCAGCTGCTGCCGCGTGCCGACAAGCGCGGCCGCATCGCTGCGCTGGAGGTCCTGATCAACACCCCGGCCGTCTCGAACCTGATCCGCCAGGGCAAGCTCGACCAGCTGGAAAACGCCATGCAGAGCGGCGGTGCCCACGGCATGCGCATCATGGACTCGGCCGTCAAGGAGTTGTTCGACAAGGGTGCCATCACCGGCCGGTCCGCCTACGAAAAAGCCATCAACAAGTCGTCCTTCGAGCAGTTCAAGGACATGGGTTAAAGACGTTCCTGCGCCCTTCAGGCGCGGGTCGATGCGCCGACAGTGCAGTGATGGCGGTTCGGTGCGTTTCCCCGAGCGCGTGTCTGCCTTTCCAAGCTCGGGGAAACGCACCGGACCGCACGACCGCACCGACGCGTGTCTGCACGTGCCGAATCCGCCGCAGGGCCCATGGCTCCGCGGAGCCAAGCCGTTCCGTAGCGCGACTGGCATAATTGCCGACCGTTGCTCCCTGGTCTCCAGTCCCCTCCATGACCGCCCCAGCCAAACGCACACTGCTCGTCACCGCCGCCCTGCCCTACGCCAACGGCGCCCCGCACCTCGGCCACATGGTCGAGTACATCCAGACCGACATCTGGGTGCGGTTCCAGCGCATGCGCGGGCACGACTGCCTGTTCATCTGGGCGAGCGATGCACACGGCACGCCGATCATGCTCAAGGCACGCCAGGAGGGAATTACGCCGGAGGAGCTTATCGCCCGAGTCGGCGTTGAACAGCGCCGTGATTTCGACGCCTTCGACATCTCCTACGACAATTTTCACACGACGCACTCGGACGAAAACCGCGAGATCACCTACGAGATCTACCGCCGCCTGCTCGCCGCAGGCCACATCCGCCGCGAGACGATCGTGCAGGCCTACGACGAGCAGGCCAAGATGTTCCTGCCCGATCGCTATGTGCGTGGCACCTGCCCGAAGTGTGGCGCGCTCGACCAGTACGGCGACAGCTGCGAAGCCTGCGGCGCGACCTACACCCCGGCAGACCTCGTCAACGCCGTCTCCGTCGTGAGCGGCACGCCGCCGGTGCAGAAGGAATCCGAGCACCTGTTTTTCAAGCTCGGCGACTTCGAGCCGATGCTGCGCGAGTGGACCGGCTCCGGCCGACTCCAGGGCGCCGTCACCGCCAAGCTGGCCGAGTGGTTCGGCGCGGGCCTGCGCGACTGGGACATTTCCCGCGACGCGCCCTATTTCGGCTTCGAGATTCCCGGCGAGAAGGACAAGTTCTTCTACGTCTGGCTCGACGCGCCGATCGGCTACCTCTCGAGCCTGCTGCAGTACTGCCGGCGGACCGGCCTGGATTTCGACCGCTACTGGAAGCCCGGCAGCGAGACGGAGGTCTACCACTTCATCGGCAAGGACATCGTCTACTTCCACACGCTGTTCTGGCCCGCCGTCCTGACCGGGGCCGGGTACCGTGCGCCGACGGCCGTGTTCTCGCACGGCTTCCTGACGGTCAACGGCCAGAAGATGTCGAAGTCACGCGGCACGTTCATCACGGCGCGCGCCTGGCTCGACCACCTCCCGGCCGAGTACCTGCGCTATTACTTCGCCTCGCGCCTCGGCAGCGGCGTAGAGGACCTCGACTTGAGCCTCGACGACTTCGTCGCCAAGGTGAACTCGGACATCGTCGGCAAGCTCGTCAACATTGCGAGCCGCTGTGCGGGCTTCATCGCGCGTGGCTCGGCCGGACGGCTGAGCGAGACGCTGGCCGAGCCAGCGCTGCAGGACGAGTTTGCAGCCGCCGGCGAACGCATCGCGGCCCTGTACGAGGAGCGCGATCTCGCTGCCGTCGTGCGCGAAGTGATGGCGCTGACCGACCGCGCCAATTTCTACATCGACCAGAAGAAGCCCTGGCTGATGGCCAAGGATCCGGCACAGGCCGCTGACGTGCAGGCGGTCTGCACGCAGGGCATCAACCTCTTCCGGGTGCTGGTCAGCTACCTCAAGCCGATCATGCCGCGCCTCGCCGCAGGCGCAGAGAAGTTCCTGGGACTGCCGCCGCAGGCATGGCACGACGCCGCGAAGCCGCTGCTGGCAACGGCGATCAACGCCTATGAGCCGCTCGCGACCCGCGTCGATCCGGCCGCGGTCAAGGCGCTGCTCGGCGCTTCGGTCGAGAGCCTGAAGCCATCGGGCGTACCACAAGCCGCGTCGCCAGCGACGCCAGCTACTGCGACGAAGGCCCCGAAGCAGGCCGCCGAGCCGGCCAAGGCGACGGCGGTGGTCGAGGGTCCTCCGACCGTGCTGGCCATCGAGGATTTCGCGAAAGTCGACCTGCGCATCGCGCGCATCGATTCGGCCGAGTTGGTCGAGGGCGCCGACAAGCTGCTCAAGCTAGGTGTCGACCTCGGCGACGGCGGCAAGCGCACGATCTTCGCGGGTATCCGTTCAGCGTATGAGCCGCAGGCTCTCGTGGGGCGACTGACCGTCGTGGTCGCCAACCTGGCGCCGCGCAAGATGCGCTTCGGCCTGTCCGAAGGCATGGTGCTGGCCGCCGGACCGGGCGGCCAGGAGATCTTCCTGCTCTCGCCGGACGCCGGTGCGACGCCCGGCATGAAGGTGAAGTAACCGGCGGCACCGGAGGCCCCCATGACCGAGCTGCTGCTGCTCGCGCTCGGGGCGAGCCTCGTCAACAACTTCGTCCTCAGCAACTTCCTCGGGCTTTGTCCGTTCGTGGGCGTGAGCCGCCGCTTCGAAGCGGCGGCGGGCATGGCGCTCGCGACGCTGTTCGTGCTGACGGTCGCCTCCGGACTCAGCTTCGCCGCCTGGCACTGGGTATTGCAGCCGCTCGACCTCGAATACCTGCGCACGCTCGTCTTCATCCTGCTGATCGCCGGCGTGGTCCAGCTCACGGAACTGATGGTCCGCGCCACGAGTCCCCTGCTGCACCAGGTCCTGGGCATCTTCCTGCCGCTCATCACCACCAACTGCGCCGTCCTCGGCGTGGCATTGCTCAACGTCGACAAGCAGCACGGACTGCTCGAGTCGCTGGTGTACGGCGCGAGTGCCGGCGCCGGCTTCGGCCTGGCGTTGCTGCTGTTTGCCGCGATCCGCGAGCGTCTCGAGACCGCCGACGTTCCCGCCGCGTTCCGGGGTGCGCCGATTGCGTTGCTGACGGCCGGGCTCATGGCGCTGGCTTTCATGGGTTTCACGGGGCTCGCCGCCCGATGAGCGCCGCCGCCATCGTCGTCGCGTGCCTGGTCGCGGCGCTGTTCGCGCTCACGATCGGTGCGGGGCTCGGGTGGGCGGCTGCGCGCACGCGCGATCGGACCGATGAGCTCGTCGCGCGCATCGATGCGCTGCTGCCGCAGACGCAGTGCGGCCAGTGCCTTTATCCCGGTTGCAGGCCGTACGCGACGGCCATCGCGCGAGGTGAAGCGGACATCGATCGCTGCCCGCCCGGTGGCGAGGCCACGATTCGCGCAATCGCGCTGCTGCTCGATCGCGCGCCGCGGCCCGTCGACCCGAGCTATGGCGTCACCAAGGAAGCCGTGGTCGCCTGGATCGACGAGGACCGCTGCATCGGCTGCGCCCGCTGCCTGCCGCCCTGCCCCGTGGATGCCATCGTCGGCGCGCCGCGCTTCATGCATACGGTGATCCGCGACCAGTGCACCGGATGCGAACTCTGCATTCCGGCGTGCCCGGTCGACTGCATCGAACTGCGTCCGCTGGCCGCCTCGTCGCCGACGCCATTGCTCGGGTCAGCCTGACGTGCAGGGCCGCAACCGTTTCCCTGCAGGCCTGGTCCTCGAGTCGCACAAGCAGTTCCCGCTCGACCTGCCGATCGTCGAACTGCCTGCCCCGCCCTGCGTCGTCCTGGCGCTGGACCAGGGCTCGGGTCGCGAAGCCGAACCGGTCGTCGCGAATGGAGATCGGGTTGCCTTCGGGTCGACCGTTGCGCGCCCTGGCGCTGCGGGATCGGCAGCGTTGCACGCCACGATCTCCGGCCGCGTCGTCGCCATCGAGACGCGCGAGGCTGCCACTCCGAGCGGCCACTCGACGTGCATCGTGATCGAGAGCGATGGTGAGGACAGGCGCGACCCGGCATTGCGCACCCATCCCGATTACCCGTCCCTGGACCCCGACCAGCTCGTGGTCGCGCTGCGCGCCGCAGGCATCGTCGGACTGGGCGGCGCCGCGTTTCCGACCGCCACCAAGCTCGAGGCAGCCCGCGCGCGAGGCGCCCGCAAGCTCGTGCTGAATGGCGCCGAATGCGAGCCCTGGATCTGCTGCGACGACGCGCTGCTCCGCGAGCAGGCGGCCGACGTCCTGCTGGGCGCGCACGTCCTGATGCAAGCGCTCGCTGCGGATTCGTGCGTCGTCGCGATCGAGGACGACAAGCCGCACGCGATCGAGGCCATGCGTGCGAGCGTCGCCGCGGCCGGTGCCACCGGCATCACGGTACAAGTGCTGCCCGCGATCTATCCACAGGGCGCAGAGCGCCAGTTGGTCACCGCCGTGACGGGCGACGAGGTGCCGTCGCGCGGTTGGCCTGCCGAGGTTGGCGTGACGTGCCAGAACGTCGCCACCGCGGCGGCGATCGCGCGCTGGGTGCTCACGGGCGAGCCCTGCCTGACCCGCGTCGTCACGGTCACTGGCAGTGGCGTCGCACGGCCCTGCAACGTCCGCGCGCGAATAGGCACGCCTCTTGCGGCACTGGTCGAGGCCGCGGGCGGTTACCGGGATACTCCCCTGCAACTCATTGCCGGCGGCAACATGACCGGGCGCGCCTTGCCCTCCGACGGGATCGGACTGGCCAAGGCCATGAACTGCGTGCTGGTCGCCACCCGCGCCGACCTCGAACCGCGGATCAGCGCATTCGAACGGCCGTGCATCCGGTGCGGCGACTGTGCGACGGTCTGTCCTGCCGGACTGCTGCCCCAGCAACTGCATCGCGCGGCGCGGGCCGACGACGAGTCCGGCCTGCGCGGACTCGGAATCTGGGACTGCATCGATTGCGGACTCTGCGATTACGTCTGTCCCAGCCAGATCCCGCTCGCATATCGTTTCCGCAGTGCGCAGAGCGTGTTGCGCGAGCGCGAAGCAGCCGCCAGGAAGGCGACAGCCGCGCGGGAACGCCACGAACGGCGTGGGCGGCGACTGGAACAGGCCGCGCTGGCCGAACAGCACGCTTTCGACGCAGCGCGACGGCGCGCACTGGGCAACGACACGGCTGCAAGGCCGGATGCACCCGACGGGACGTCCTGAGCGATGCGTTTCGATACCGCACCGGCACCTCATGTCATCGGCGGCTATTCGGTGCCGCGCGTAATGTTCCCGGTGCTGCTGGCACTGGTGCCGGCGGGCATGGTTCACGTGGCGCTCTTCGGACCGGGACTGCTGTTGCAGGTCGCCGTGGCGAGCGTGACGGCCCTGGCCTGCGAAGCCGCGGCCCTGCGCTGGCGCAAGCGGGATGCCGGCGTGGCGCTGCGCGACGGCAGCGTCCTGGTGACGGCGTTCCTGCTCGCGTTCGCGGTCACGCCGCTGCTGCCTTGGTGGCTGAACGTGTTCGGCACGGCGGCCGCGGTGCTGCTCGGCAAGCACGTGTTTGGCGGACTCGGGCAGAACCCGTTCAACCCCGCGATGGTGGGCTACGCAATCCTGCTGGTCGCCTTCCCGGTCGAGATGACGCGCTGGCCCGTGCCGCTCGACGCGGACAGTGCACACAGCTGGGCCGACCTTGCTCGCCTGACCGTGCTGTATTTTTACGGCGGCGATGCGAGCGGCGGCTGGGATGGCTATACCGGCGCGACCACGCTCGACTCCATCCGCAACGGGCTCGACCTGCGCTACACGCTGCCGGAAATGCTCGAGCGCGACGACCTCGTCGGACCGCTCGGTGCAAGGGGATTCGCGTGGATCAACCTCGCCGCGCTCGTCGGCGGCGCCTACCTGTTGTGGCGGCGCATCGTGCGCTGGCACATCCCAGTAGCGGTGCTGGCCGGATTGATGGTTCCGGCGATGGTGGCAAGCTGGCTCGACCCTGGAGCGCACCTCGGCGGGCTGTTCCAAGCCTTCGCAGGCGCGACGATGCTCGGCGCGTTCTTCATCGCGACCGATCCCGTCTCTGCTGCGACGAGCGACCGTGGACGACTCTGGTACGGCGCTGGCATCGGCCTGATCACCTGGGTGATCCGCACGTGGGGCGGCTATCCCGACGGTATTGCTTTTGCCGTGCTGCTGATGAACGTGGCCGTACCGCTGATCGACCGCTATACCGTGCCGAGGATCTATGGCCATCCCCGGGACTGATGCGCCGACTCCGCGCGCCGCTCGCGCGGCATTGGTCTTGTTCGCAGCCGCAGTGCTCGGCGTCGGCCTGGTCGCGGTGATGCACGAGGCGACCCGTGATCGCATCGATGCGATAGCGCGCGAACGAATGCTCGCGACGTTCCGCGAGGTGTTGCACGGCCGAACCTTCGACAACGACCTGCTGGCCGACACGATGACCGTCACCGACGCCGAGCTGCTCGGTACGACGCAGCCGGTCGCCGTTTACCGGGCAAGGCTCGGGGACGATACGGTCGCCGTGGTGCTGGCTCCCGTCGCGCCGGGCGGATATTCCGGGCCGATTCACCTCCTGGTCGGCATTGCACCGGATGGCAGCCTGCTCGGCGTGCGCGTGTCGAAGCATCGCGAAACGCCAGGGCTGGGCGATGCCATCGAAGCACGCAAGTCCTCCTGGATCCAGCAGTTCACGGGCAGGTCGCTGGGCGATCCGCCGCCCGGACGCTGGCGCGTCCGCAAGGACGGCGGGGACTTCGACCAGTTCACCGGCGCGACCGTCACCCCGCGCGCCGTGGTGGGAGCCGTAGCCAACGTGCTCGTGTACTTCGACCGGCACCGCGCCGAACTCCTGGCGGCGCCCGGTACAATGCCACTGCCATGACCCCAGGCGAAATCGTGCGTGCCGGCCTCAGCGACCAGAACCCGGGACTGGTCCAGATGCTGGGACTGTGCCCGCTGCTGGCCGTGAGCACTTCGCTCGGCAACGGCCTGGGGTTGGGACTT
>Ga0105090_10001783_pt1 | contig 11714 bp, 12 predicted proteins | sample PPLLak3March2015_FD_79110 | JGI IMG/M metagenome (GOLD analysis project Ga0105090, IMG submission 79110) | Freshwater sediment microbial communities from Prairie Pothole Lake near Jamestown, North Dakota, USA - PPLs Lake P7 Core (1) Depth... | ecosystem: Environmental > Aquatic > Freshwater >... | reverse complement strand
GTGCGCCGACGCCGAACAGCGTACCGGCAGCGCCGCCGCAGAATCCGGAAATCACCGCCCAGGGATGACGCGTAATGCCGATCTGCGGTGCGCCTGCGTAGAGGGAATACAGACCATAGCCACAGAGAAAAATGCCGAAAGCGGCTATGGTCGCCTGCTGCGGCAAGGTCACCAGCGCAGTGACCCCGGCCACGGCGCCGGCCAGCGAAAACGGCGCCATCCATTTCAATTCGCCGCGATCGGCGTCCTTGGAGAACCGCGAGCCCAGCGCCAGTGCTGCGGACACGTCGAGCAGCACACACATCGGCAGGACAAAACTCAGCGGAAAAAAGTAGGACAGCGCTGGCACCGTAAACATCGCGGCGCCGAAGGCGGTGATGCCGAAAATCACATACGCTCCGCCGACAATGGCGGCACAGGCGATGTAAGTCGCCAGGTCGAAGGGAATTTCAAAAGGGATACCCATCAAGAAAAACGCCGGCGCTGGGGCCGGCGTTGTCCTGCGTCAAAGCACGGGTCAGACAAGGTTCAGGTGCTCGATACCGGTCATCACATCCTTGTCCTTGGTATCCTTGCTGTTCAGTTTGATATTCAGGCGCAATTCGTTCATCGAGTCGGCATTGCGCAATGCGTCCTCGTAGCTGATGTCGCCGGATTCGTAAAGATCAAACAAGTGCTGGTCGAAGGTCTGCATGCCCAGCTCGCGCGACTTGGCCATGACGCCCTTGATCTCGTGCACCTCGCCCTTGAAAATCATGTCCGATATCAGCGGCGAATTGAGCAGAATCTCGACCGCAGCGGCGCGACCCTTGCCGTCCTTTTTCGGGATCAGCCGCTGCGACACCAGCGCGCGGATGTTCAATGACAGATCCATCAGCAGCTGCTGCTTCCGCTCTTCCGGGAAGAAGTTGATGATCCGGTCCAGCGCCTGGTTGGCGCTGTTGGCATGCAGCGTAGCCATGGCCAGGTGGCCGGTTTCGGCAAAAGCAATGGCATGGTCCATGGTTTCACGGTCGCGGATTTCGCCGATCAGGATCACGTCGGGCGCCTGGCGCAGCGTGTTTTTCAGCGCCGCATGCCAGGACTCGGTATCGACGCCGACTTCGCGCTGGGTGACCACGCAGTTTTTGTGGTCGTGCACGTATTCGATCGGATCCTCGATGGTGATGATATGGCCGTAGCTGTTTTCATTGCGGTAACCCATCATCGCTGCCAGCGACGTTGATTTGCCCGAACCCGTGCCGCCGACCATGATCACCAGGCCGCGTTTGGTCATCACCACGTCTTTGAGTACCGGCGGCAGTTTCAGATCGTCGAACTTCGGGATCGAGGTGTTGATGGTCCGCAACACCATGCCGACCCGCCCCTGCTGCATGAAGGCATTGACGCGGAAACGGCCGATGTCACCGGGGGCGACCGCGAAGTTGCACTCCTTGGTCGCCTCGAACTCGCCGGCCTGCTTGTCATTCATGATGCCGCGCGCGAGTTCCGCCGTGTGTTGTGCAGTCAGGGTCTGCTGCGCCACCGGGGTCATCTTGCCGTCGAGCTTGATTGCCGGCGGGAAACCAACGGTAATGAACAGGTCGGAGGCCTTTTTGGCGACCATCGCCCGCAGCAGATCATGCATGAATTTGACTGCCTGTTCTCTTTCCATGCTGGCTCCTTCTTTAGTAATCCCTAGCGCCGCCCCGAAATATTACCGGAACGAATCCTTGTTCATCGCCTTGCCGCGCGCCTCGTCAACCGACACGATGTTGCGCTTGACCAGATCCTGCAGGTTCTGATCCAGCGTCTGCATGCCGAGCTGGGCGCCGGTCTGGATGGCCGAATACATCTGCGCCACCTTGTTTTCGCGGATCAGGTTGCGGATCGCAGGGGTGCCGATCATGATTTCATGCGCTGCGGCACGGCCGCTGCCGTCCTTGGTTTTGAGCAGTGTCTGTGAGATCACCGCGCGCAACGACTCCGACAACATCGACCGCATCATCTCCTTCTCTTCGGCCGGGAACACGTCGATGATCCGGTCGATGGTCTTGGCCGCTGAGCTGGTATGCAGGGTGCCGAACACCAGATGGCCCGTTTCGGCAGCGGTCAGCGCCAGGCGAATGGTCTCCAGATCGCGCATCTCGCCGACCAGGATGATGTCCGGATCCTCGCGCAGGGCGGAGCGCAGCGCATTGGCAAACGACAAGGTGTGGGGACCAACTTCGCGCTGGTTGATCAGGCATTTTTTCGATTCGTGCACGAATTCGATCGGATCTTCCACTGTCAGGATGTGGCCCTGCTCGTTTTCATTGATGTGGTTGACGATGGCCGCCAGCGTAGTCGACTTGCCCGAACCTGTCGGGCCGGTGACCAGCACCACGCCGCGCGGCTGGTTGGCGATCTCGACAAACACCTTTGGCGCTTTCAGGTCTTCCAGGCTCAGCACCTTGGACGGGATGGTCCGGAACACCGCCCCGGCGCCGCGCTGCTGCACGAAGGCATTGACACGGAAACGCGCGAGGTTGGGGATCGAGAAGGAAAAGTCGCACTCCAGGTTTTCCTCATAAAACTTGCGCTGGCCGTCGTTCATGATGTCGTAGACCATCGCATGGACATCCTTGTGCTCCAGCGCCGGCAGATTGATACGGCGGATGTCGCCATGCACACGGATCATCGGCGGCAGCCCCGAGGACAGATGCAGGTCGGAGGCTTTATTCTTGACTACGAAGGCCAGCAGTTCGGAGATGTCCATTTATAATAATTCCCTGAGGAGTGACGGATCGGATCAAGCACGTCGCGGGTCAGGACGCCGTCATCAGCGCGCTCATTTACGGCACAACATAACGATACAACATTGCACCGCGACGCCTGCAACGGAAAGTGTTGAAATTATGGCCATAATCGCTACTAACTTGCAAGCCGTGCGCGAGCGAATCGCACGGGCCGCAGCGGCCGCAAAACGCGCGCCGGAAAGCGTGCATCTGCTTGCCGTCAGCAAGACCTGCAGCGCGGCACAGATGGAGTCGGCCTGGCAGGCCGGCCAGCGCGCCTTTGGCGAGAATTTTGTGCAGGAAGCCCTCGACAAATCGCGCGAACTCGCACACCTGGCCATTGAATGGCATTTCATCGGCCCGCTCCAGAGCAACAAGACTCGTCCGGTAGCCGAACTTTTTGCCTGGGTGCACGGCATCGAACGCGAAAAAATCGCGCAACGGCTGAACAACGCCCGCCCGGCACATCTGCCACCGCTCAACGTGCTGATCCAGGTCAATGTCAGCGGCGAAATCAGCAAAAGCGGCGTTGCACCGGGCATGGAACGCGGCCTGGCCGCAGTCATCCACCGCCTGCCGCGGCTGCGGCTGCGCGGCCTGATGGCCATTCCAGAGCCGACCCCGGACATCGCCGTGCAGCGCGAACGGTTCGCGTTGCTGCGCCGTCTCAAGGAAGAACTGCAGGCCAATGACAGCGGCATCGACACACTGTCCATGGGCATGTCGGATGATCTTGAAGCAGCCATCGCCGAGGGCGCCACCATCGTGCGCGTTGGTACGGCAATCTTCGGCGCCCGAAAAACCGTGAAAACTGAAATGTGAACCGTATAATGTGACGAGCAGCATATTTCTGCTTGTCGAGATTCACATTTAAAGCAATGAACATCCTTTTTCTCGGCGGCGGCAACATGGCGGCCGCAATCATCGGTGGCCTGCTTGCCAAAGGCCAGGCGCCGTCGTCCCTGCATGCCGTCGATGTGCTGCCGGATGCGCTTTTGCGGCTGGAAAAGCAATTCGGCATCCGCACCTCTGCCGATGGCAAAGCGGCGGCAAGCGGTGCGGACTGTATCGTGCTCGCGGTCAAACCGCAGCAAATGAAGCAAGTCGCCACCACCCTCGCACCCGCGCTCAAGGGACATCTGGTAATCAGCATCGCTGCCGGCATCCGCAGCGCCGATCTTGCACGCTGGCTGGGGCCGGGTGCCAAAGTCGTGCGTGCCATGCCCAATACCCCTGCGCTGGTCTCCGCCGGCCTCACCGGGCTGTACGCGATGCCCGGCGTCAGCAGCACACAACGCCGGGATGCGGAAAGCATCCTCGCCGCGGTCGGCGCCACGTTCTGGGTGGCAAATGAAAAAGACCTCGACGCTGTCACCGCAGTATCGGGCAGCGGCCCCGCCTATGTGTTTTATTTCATCGAGGCGCTGGAACAGGCGGGGCGCGAACTCGGACTGTCGCCGGAGATTGCCCGGCAGAGCGCGCTGATGACCTTCGCCGGCGCGGTCAAACTCGCGACCACTGATACCGCCGACCCGGCAACCCTGCGCGCACGGGTAACGTCCAAAGGCGGCACCACAGAACGCGCGATCAGCGTGCTCGATGATGCCGCGGTAAAGGCCGCTTTCATCCGCGCGGTGCGCGCGGCTGCTGAACGCGCCGCCGAAATGGGCGATGACATGGGCAAGGAATAAGCGAACCCCGATCAATGCTTGCTGAAGCCCTGATTTTCATTGCAGAGGTCGCGTTCGGACTTCTGACATTCACCCTGCTGTTGCGCTTTTACCTGCAGTGGGTGCGCGCGCCTTACCGCAATCCGCTGGCGGATTTTGTCAACGCGCTGACCGACTTCATGGTTCGCCCGGCGCGTCGCATCATTCCCGGCCTGTGGGGACTCGACCTGCCGACACTGCTGCTGGCCTGGCTGATGCAATTCCTGGAATGGCTGATCGTCACGCAGATCCGCGGTTACCGCTTCGACACCGGGATCGGGCTTGCCATCCTGGGTATCGCGGCTTTTGCCGCAGTGGCGGTACTCAAACTGCTGATTTACATCGTGCTTGGTGCAACCCTCCTGCAGGCACTGCTGTCATGGATCAGCCCCGGCAGTCCGGTGGCGCCGTTGCTCGACGCCATGACACGGCCATTCCTGCGGCTTTTCCGCCGCCGCATTCCGCCGGTGGGCAATGTCGATCTGTCACCGCTGTTCCTGCTGGTGGTTTGCCAGTTATTGCTGATGCTGCCCGTGGCCTGGCTGGAAAGCGAAACGCTGCGTCTGTTGCGATGACCTCGGAGTGGTGCCATTTTGATCCCGCCACGGCACGCCTGACGCTGCACATCCACGCCCGGCCGAATGCCCGCAGCACTGCCGCGGCAGGCCTCTACGCTGATGCGCTCAAGGTCCATATCGCCGCCCCTGCAGTCGACGACAAGGCCAACACAGCCTTGATTGCGTGGCTGGCTGCCGAACTGGGATTGCCACGCAGCACGCTTCGTCTGAAATCAGGCGTGACAGCGCGGCGCAAAGTGGTTGAAGCGCAACCGGCGACTCCCGCATCGGCGGTGCGGGCTGCCGCGCTGGCCGAACGCTGATTTTTCCGAAAAATTCCCAGCCTCGCCAGAGGCATGTTTTGTCGTTATTTATAAAATTTTCAATGATTACCGTCAGGCCGGGCTCCGGTGCCGCGTTTGTGCAGGCGCCATGCCCGCACCAGCAGTGTCACAGCAATCCACAGTGCCAGCACGGCCAGCGGTACGGCAATTACCAGCGGCACCGCAACTGCAATCGCCGTAAACAGAAAAAAGCCCAAAGCAATGCCGAACATCACTCCGGGATCTGCAGGCCCCAGCGTGCGCCGGCCGCTGAAAGCCGCGCCCACCGTATTGCCGATACGCAGTGCTCCGGCCGCAGCCCGCGATGCACGCCCGCTTGAACCGGCAGCAGGACGCCGCGGCTTGACCGACGGACGGATACGAAGCTTGTCGCCGAGCACGATCTCGGTGGCATTCCCCAGGTCTTCCTCAAACATGTCCTGCATGCAGTGCGCGAATGCTTCATCCTCTATCGCCACGTCAAGTTCGTAATTGCTGATCCAGCTGGCGATGTTGAGATTGGTGGAGCCGACGCGCGCCCAGCGGCAGTCCGCCACCGCGGTTTTGGCATGCAGCATCGCGCCATTCCATTCAAATACGCGGATGCCCGCCTCCAGCAGAGGACGGTAACCCGAGCGCGACAATTTCGACAGCAAAGGCAAATCGCTGGTGCCGGGCACCAGCAACCGCACATCGACGCCATCGAGCGCAGCGGCACGCAATGCCTGCACATAGGGAGCGACACCGACAAAATATGCGTCCGTCAGCCACAGGGTATCTCGCGCCATCGCTGCAATCATCTGGTCCAGGCGGTACATGCCGGCGATGGTGGGCTGGCTGGCCAGCACACGCACCAGCATATCGCCGGCGGGCGGCACATCATCCACAACTTCCACATCCAGCCCATCGACGTCATCACTGGCCGAGGCGGCCCAGGTCTGGGCAAAGGCCCGCTCAATATCGGCAACGGCAGGACCGGAAATCTCAATGCCGGTGTCACGCCAGGGTTCCACGCCACGCACCGGATTCCCCTGCCACTTGCTGCTGACACACAGCCCGCTGACATAACCAAGCTTGCCGTCGACGCTGAGCATCTTGCGATGGTCGCGCGTCAGCCAGCCGAAGGGGCTGTCCAGTTGCAGGGAGTTGAAACAGCGCACGATACCCCCGGCATCGATAAGGGGTTGCAGCAGGCTGCGGGTGCCGACGCCAAACGCCCCCATCCAGTCGTAAATCAGCCGCACTGCGACCCCTGCCTGCGCGCGTTCAGTCAGTGCCGCGACAAATTCGCGGCCTGCGGCATCATTGGCGATGATGTAATTTTCGAACAGTACCGAGCGGCGCGCACCGGCAATCGCGGCCAGCCATGCCGGATAATTTTCGCCGGCATCGCGCAGGATGCGCACCGTGTTGCCGGCAACCAGGGGCGCACCCGCGGCACGCGTGAACACCTGTTCGGCAAGATAGCGCAGTTCAGGGCTGGCGCTGCGGGAAGGCGCGATGACACGGGATTGCGATGTTATGGGTATCGCCATTGCGCGGCCTTGAAACGGGACTAAAACGGGGACTAAAAACGGAAACTAAAAACGCGGAACGGAAGGCAAAAACAGTCTCGTTACATCAGCACGATATCGAACTGCTCCTGATTGTAGGCCGTCTCCACCTGCAGCGAAATCGGTTTGCCGATGAAGTCAGACAACATCGCAAGATTATGCGATTCCTCGTCAAGAAACATGTCGATGACCTGCTGCGAAGCCAGTATGCGGAACTCGCGCGCCTCAAACTGCCGGGCTTCGCGCAACAGTTCGCGCAGCACTTCGTAACAGACGGTCTGCGCGGTTTTCAGCACGCTCCGCCCGGTGCAGGTGGGACATGGCTCACACAATATATGCGCCAGGCTTTCACGGGTGCGCTTGCGCGTCATCTCGACCAGCCCGAGCTGGGTGAAACCGTTGACGGTCATCCGCGTGCGGTCGCGCGCCAGCGCCTTGCGGAATTCGTTGAGCACGGCGTTCCGGTGCTCCTCGCTATCCATGTCGATGAAATCGATGATGATGATGCCGCCGAGGTTGCGCAGCCGCAGCTGCCGGGCGATGATCTGCGCCGCCTCCAGGTTGGTCTTGAAGATGGTGTCATCAAAAGTGCGGCCGCCGACAAAACCGCCGGTGTTGACATCCACCGTGGTCAGCGCCTCGGTCTGGTCGATGATCAGGTAACCGCCGGACTTGAGATCGACACGGCGCGCCAGCGCGCGCTCGATGTCGTCTTCGACATTGTGCAGGTCGAACAGCGGGCGCTCACCCTGATAATGGGTCAGCCGCGCCAGCACGTTGGGCGTGAACTGCCCGGCGAAATGGGTCATGGCCTGATGGGTTTCACGGGAATCGACGTAAATCCGCCCGGTATCTTCATGGGCAAAATCACGCAGCACGCGCAGCCCCAGGTTCAGATCCTGGTAGAGCAATGCCAGCGGCGGCGCGGCACGCGCCTGCTCGCGGATGTCATGCCACAGCTTGCGCAGGTATTCGACATCGGAGGCAAGCTCACGGTCCGAGGCCGCCTCGGCCATGGTGCGGATGATAAATCCGCCCTTTTCATCAGGCGGCAGCAGGTGCTGCAGCTTTTCCCGCAGGTGCACGCGCTCTTCTTCATCCTCGATGCGCTGGGATATGCCGATATGCGATTCCTGCGGCAGGTAGACCAGCAACCGGCCGGCAATGCTGATCTGGGTCGACAGCCGTGCACCCTTGGTGCCGATCGGATCCTTGATCACCTGCACCATCAGGCTTTGCCCCTCGTTGAGCAGCCGCTCGATCGGCAGCCCGGGCTCGCCATTGACACGATTGCCCCAGATGTCTGCCACATGCAGGAAAGCCGCGCGCTCGCCCCCGATGTCGACAAACGCCGACTGCATCCCTGGAAGCACGCGCACAACTTTTCCCATGTAGATGTTGCTGACGAAGCCCCGCGACGAAGATCGCTCGATATGCAGTTCCTGCGTCACACCATGTTCGATCAGTGCAACGCGGGTTTCCTGCGGAGTAATATTGATCAGTATGTCTTCGCTCATGGCGGGCCTCAGGGGATGCTGATGCCGTGACCGCGCAGCAGTTCGGCGGTTTCTGCAAGAGGCAAACCCATGATACCGGAATAACTTCCCTCGATCCGCGTGATGAAGGCTGCAGCGCGGCCCTGCACGGCGTACGCACCGGCCTTGTCGGTCGGCTCGCCGGTCGCGACATAACGGCGGATTTCCTCAGTCGACAACGCGCGAAACCATACCTGCGATTTGGAAACGCGGGTCTCAGTCACATCCCCCGTCGTGACAGCAATCGCAGTCAGTACGCGATGCACGCGGCCTGCCAGTGACTCCAGCATGCGCGCGGCAGCGGCGGCGTTCTCCGGCTTGCCGAGGATTACCTCGTCGCACATCACCGTGGTGTCTGCAGCCAGCACCGGACGCGAGGCGAGGCGCCGGGCACGCGTGATGGCCACGGCAGCCTGCGCTTTTTCAAGAGCGACACGCAGCACATAGGCCTCAGGGACCTCACCGGGCCGTGGCGTTTCGTCGACATCGGCGGGATAACGCGGTGCCTCACGCAAAGGGATGATCTCGAAACTCACGCCGATCTGGCGCAACAGCTCACGCCGGCGGGGACTGCGCGAAGCAAGATAAATCGATTTATCGGACATGTCTTGTAGAAGGAAAAACGGATTGGATTACTTATTTGGCACTTGTTTATTTAACTTATTCACGGTGATACGGATGGCCGGAGAGCATGGAAGCCGCGCGATACAACTGCTCTGCCAGCACCACGCGTACAAGTCCGTGCGGCAGCGTCAGCGGCGACAGTGACCACAACATGCCGGCACCGGCCTTTATTTCCGGCGCCAGACCGTCGGCACCGCCAATGATAAAAGCCACGTCGCGCCCGTCACCACGCCAGCGCTCGAGATGTTCCGCCAATACACGGGTCGGGAAACTGCGGCCATGTTCGTCGAGCACAACACGCAACGCACCCGCCGGCACCGCGGCATTAATGTGTCCCGCTTCGGTTTGCAGCCAGCGCTTCACATCACCGGCAGCACTGCTGCGCTGCGCCGGCTTGAGCTCCTTCAGTTGCAGCGGCATTTCGCGTGGCATGCGCCGCGCATACTCTTCGAAACCTGACGTCACCCAGGCCGGCATGCGATGGCCGACAGCGAGTACCGACAGTTTCACTTGGCGGTACGGCGGGTGGCGGCTTTGGGTTTCGCAGTCCTGGATGTCGCGGATTTGGGCGTCGTGCCCTTGCGTGCCGCCGTTTTCCGGGCCGCGGGCCGTTGCGGAGTGGTGCCCCAGATTTCTTCGAGGTTGTAGTACTGGCGGATTGCCGGCTGCATTACATGCACGATCACCGCGCCAAGATCAACCAGCACCCATTCACCGGTCTGCGCACCCTCGATGCTGAGCACCCTGCCGCCACATTTTTTGACCTCTTCACAGACGTTGTTGGCCAGCGCACGCACCTGCCGGTTGGAATCCCCGCTGACCACGATGACCTTGTCGAACAATGCGGACATTTTGGTCACGTTGAATACGACGATATCGCGGCCCTTGATGTCCTCCAGGGCGGCGACAGCGGTTTTTGCGATTTTGTCAGGTGACATTATTGAAAATTACGTAAAAATGGACAAATCAGATGGACAAAACAAGCCTCTGACGAGGTTGTCACGTTTTTGGAAAACATCAATGGTTTCCAGTATAGATTTCATGTTCTTGTATATATTGATAAATGTTGTCGGGCAACAAATACCGTGTGTTGCGCCCGCGGCGGGTGGCCTCGCGGATCATTGTCGCGGAAATATCCAGTTCGGCAATCGGCACCACCACGATACCCCCCGCCGGGGTCACATGTACTGAAAACGGCTGGTGCATCAGGCGCGCGTTGTACTCGGCCGCCAGAGGCTGTGGCATCCGCGACTGCCAGGTATCGACCGGGAAGCCGGGACGGTAAGCCACTGCAATGTGCGCGAGCTTAAACAACTGATGCCAGCGGCTCCAGGTCGCGAGATCCAGAAACGCATCCGCGCCCAGCAACAACACCAGTGACTGTACCGGTCCCACTTCTGCACGTATCGCCGTCAGGGTATCGACGGTGTAACCCGGCGCTGTGCTCGCCGACTCCCGCGCATCCACGGTAAACAGCGCATTGCCGGCAGTAGCCAGCCGCACCATTGTCAGGCGGTCTGCGGCGGATGCCACAGGCGCCGCACGATGCGGCGGTGTTCCGCTCGGCAAAAACCGCACCTCGGCAAGCCGCAGCTGGTCAGCGACTTCCTGTCCCAGGCGCAAATGTCCGTAATGGATGGGATCGAAGGTGCCGCCGAGGATACCAATCGGCGACATCAGCAGACGGAAAAACGTACGGATTGCGAAATGCGGACGGTGTTCAGGCTGTTATCGCTCCGCGCGTCATTGCGTTACAGCACCAGCCGGCGTATGTCGGACAGCACGGTCGCCAGGAACGAACTGAAGCGCGCGCCGAGTGCGCCATCGATCACGCGATGGTCGTACGACAGTGACAGAGGCAGCATCAGTCGTGGCACGAATTCCTTGCCGTTCCATACCGGCTTCATCGAGGCCTTGCCGACACCGAGTATCGCCACTTCCGGCGCGTTGATAATCGGCGTGAAAAAAGTGCCGCCAAGCCCACCAAGACTGGAAATCGAAAAACAGCCACCCTGCAGATCCGCCGGAGAAATCTTGCCGGTGCGCATGCGCGCACTGACGTCGCCGAGTTCTTTCGCAATCTCCAGCAGGCCTTTTTTGTCGACGTCGCGGATCACCGGCACCACCAGGCCGTTGGGTGTATCCACGGCAACACCAATGTGGTGATAACTCTTCATCACCAGACTTTCGCCATCGGCTGACAGCGAAGCGTTGAATTCCGGGAACTGTTTCAGCGCCACCACCGATGCCTTCATCAGGAAGCCGAGCATGGTGAACTTGATGCCGCTTTTTTTCGCCTCCTCAGCCTGCGACTTGCGGAAGGCTTCGAGTTCGGTGATGTCCGCCTCTTCGTGCTGGGTGACATGCGGGATGCTGACCCAGTTGCGATGCAGGAAGCTGCCCGAGAGTTTTTTAATGCGCGACAGCGGCTGCATGGTCACGGGGCCAAATTTCGCAAAATCCACCGGCTGCATCGGCGGCAGGTTGAAACCCAGACCGCCGCCTGCGCCGGCAGCTTCGCCGCGCGGACGCGTCAGTTCGGACTTGACGTAGGACTGCACGTCTTCCATGACAATGCGGTCTTTGGGTCCCGAACCTTTGACGCGTGACAAATCGACACCCAGTTCACGCGCAAAGCGGCGCACTGACGGACTGGC
>Ga0105090_10001782_pt1 | contig 11714 bp, 10 predicted proteins | sample PPLLak3March2015_FD_79110 | JGI IMG/M metagenome (GOLD analysis project Ga0105090, IMG submission 79110) | Freshwater sediment microbial communities from Prairie Pothole Lake near Jamestown, North Dakota, USA - PPLs Lake P7 Core (1) Depth... | ecosystem: Environmental > Aquatic > Freshwater >... | reverse complement strand
TCGACTTCACCGCGGCTTGGAACCTGAGCCTGCACAACGGTGTGTACAACGCCTACACCGCCGCCCCCGAGGCACTGGCCTTCGCCGGTGATGTCGCCGCCGCCGGTGCCGCCGCGAAGAAGGCCATGCCCGCCGGTGGTGCCTTCGAGGTGATGCTTTACACCAAGGAGAGCATCGGCAACGGCCAGCATGCCAACAACCCCTGGCTGCAGGAGATGCCCGATCCCCTGAGCAAGGTGACCTGGGACAACTATGTGTGCGTGTCGCCCGCGGACATGATCGCCATGACCGGCGTGAGCAACTTCCGCGAGCTGTACATCGGCGAGCAGAGCCCGGCGCACGAAGTGAAGGTGACGGTGAACGGGATCGACCTGGTGCTGCCCGCCGTGCCCTCGCCCGGACAGGCCTCCGGTTCCGTGTCCATCGCCCTCGGCTACGGCCGCGGTGCGAACGGTGAGCGCGTGGGTCGCGCCGCCTGCCTCCGCAACGAGGATGGTGACGTGATGCCCGTGGGCAAGAGCGCCTACCCGCTCACGCGTTATGCCGATGGTTCGGTGCGTTACGCCACCTCCGGTACGATGGAGCTGACCGGGGAGAAATACCCCATGGGTCTGGCCCAGACCCAGATGACGGCCATGGACCGCCACAGCGTGGTGAAGGAGACCAACTTCGCCGTGTGGGCCGAGCACAAGCCGCGCGAGACCTACAACGAAGTGCACACCCTGGCCGTTCACGCCGATGTGAACGCCGACCACAAGGTGGACAACAAGGACCGCGTGCCCACCACCGAGGTGGACCTCTGGGCGGAGCATCCGGTGGCGCAGGTGGGCCACCGCTGGGGCATGGCCATCGACCTCAACAGCTGCATCGGCTGCGGGGCCTGCATCACCGCCTGCAACAGCGAGAACAACGTGTCCGTGGTGGGCAAGGACGAGGTGCGCCGCAGTCGCGACATGCACTGGATGCGCCTTGACCGCTACTACAGCTCGGACATGACCCACGAGGTGGGCCGTGACCAGGGCATGGGCAAGATCGAACGCTACCTGGAGATGGAGGTGCCCTCGGACAAGCCGAAGGTGATCTTCATGCCGGTGATGTGCCAGCACTGCAACCATGCCCCGTGCGAAACGGTGTGCCCGGTGGCCGCGACCACGCACAGCAACGAGGGTCTCAACCAGATGACCTACAACCGGTGCATCGGCACGCGCTACTGCGCGAACAACTGCCCCTTCAAGGTGCGCCGCTTCAACTGGTTCAACTACGTCAGCGAGCAGTTCGGCCAGGTGAACCCCGCATGGGACGACCTGGGCCGCATGGTGCTGAACCCGGACGTGACGGTGCGCAGCCGCGGGGTGATCGAGAAGTGCAGCCTCTGCGTACAGCAGATTCAGGCCGGCAAGCTCACCGCCAAGCGCGAAGGCCGCACTGTGCACGACGGCGAGATCCAGACCGCCTGCAGCGCAGGCTGCCCCACCAACGCCATCACTTTCGGCGACCTCAACGACGGGGCCAGCAAGGTGAAGGGCCTGGCGGACAGCGAGCGCTCCTATCACATGCTCGAGGAGATCGGCGTGCAGCCCAACATCAATTACCTCGTGAAGGTGCGCAACACCGACGAGGCCGCAGCTCACCACGCCTAAGGATCGGAACATGCAGCACGAATCAGCCATCCGACAACCCCTCATCCTGGGGCACAAGACCTACCACGATATCACGCATGATATCGTGAGCCCGATCGAGAACAAGGCCCCCCGCGCCTGGTACGTCCTCCTCACCATCGCGGCGCTCATCGCCGGCTACGGGGTGTTCTGCATCCTGTACCTGCTCAGCAAGGGCATCGGTACCTGGGGCCTGAACAAGACGGTGGACTGGGCCTGGGACATCACCAACTTCGTGTGGTGGGTGGGCATCGGCCACGCCGGCACGCTGATCAGCGCGGTGCTGCTGCTGTTCCGCCAGAAGTGGCGCATGGCCGTGAACCGCTCCGCCGAGGCGATGACCATCTTCGCCGTGATCATGGCGGCCACCTTCCCCCTGATCCACATGGGCCGCCTGTGGTTGGCCTACTGGGTGTTCCCCCTGCCCAACCAGTTCGGTTCCCTCTGGGTGAACTTCAACAGCCCGCTGCTGTGGGACGTGTTCGCGATCAGCACCTACTTCAGCGTGTCGCTCGTGTTCTGGTACATCGGCCTCATCCCCGACTTCGCCACCATCCGCGACCGCCTCACCAAGCCGAGTTGGAAGAAGGCCTACGGCATCCTCAGCTTCGGCTGGACCGGTAACGCGAAGGCGTGGACGCGCTTCGAGGAGGTGAGCCTGGTGCTCGCCGGTTGCGCCACCCCGCTGGTGTTCTCGGTGCACTCGGTGGTGTCCATGGACTTCGCCACCTCGATCATCCCCGGTTGGCACACCACCATCTTCCCGCCCTACTTCGTGAGCGGTGCGGTGTTCAGCGGCTTCGCCATGGTGCTCACCCTGCTGCTGGTGATGCGCAAGGTGATGAAGCTGGAGAGCTACATCACCGTGAAGCACGTGGAGTACATGAACATCGTGATCATCGTCACCGGCTCCATCGTGGGCGTGGCGTACATCACCGAGCTGTTCATCAGCTGGTACGGCGGTGTGGAATACGAGAGCTACGCCTTCATCAACCGCGCCACCGGGCCCTACTGGTGGAGCTACTGGGCCATGATGACCTGCAACGTGGTGAGCCCGCAGGTGTTCTGGTTCAAGAAGCTGCGCACCAACCTGGTGTTCACCTTCTTCATGAGCATCGTGGTGAACATCGGCATGTGGTTCGAGCGCTTCGTGATCATCGTGACCAGTTTGCACCGCGACTACCTGCCCAGCAGCTGGACCATGTTCCACCCCACCTGGGTCGACGCCGGCATCTTCATCGGCACCATCGGCATCTTCTTCACGCTGTTCCTGCTCTTCGCCCGCTACTTCCCCGTGCTGGCGCTGAACGAGCTCAAGTCCATCCTCAAGTCGAGCGGTGAGAGCTACAAGAACGAGCAGGCCCACAATACTCACCACTGAGCAGCATGGCTAACAAGGTCATTTACGCGGTGTACGACGATCCCGAGGTGCTGAAAGGCGCCGCGCGCAAGCTGGTCTCGGCCGGCTTCAGCGTGCGCGACGTGTTCAGCCCCTTCCCCGTGCACGGGCTGGACCCCATCATCGGCATCAAGCGCACCCGCCTCGGCATCGCCGCCTTCATGTTCGGCATCACCGGCACCTCGCTGGCGCTGCTGGGCATGTACTACATGATGATCTACGACTGGCCGATGAACATCGGGGGCAAGCCCAACGACTTCTTCTACCAGAACATCCCGGCCTTCATCCCGGTCACCTTCGAGTTCACCATCCTGTGCGCCTGCCATGGCATGGCGATCACCTACCTGATCCGGAACAAGACGCTGCCCGGCATGCCCGCACGCAACCCCGACCCCCGCAGCACCGACGACAAGTTCATCATCGAGCTGCGCACGGAGGACAACCACGGCCGCAGCGCCGAGGAGATCACCGGGCTCCTGCGTGAGACCCCCGTGTTCGAGATCAACGAACGTCAATGCTGAGCCGCACCATGCGCACCCTGCATCAACTGATCGGACTTTCGGGCGCCCTGCTGCTGGCTTCCTGCAGCGGCGACCCCAACAGCCCCGGCATCGAGTACATGCCCGACATGTACCGCGGCCCCGCCGTGGAGGCCTACGTCGACTACGGCCAGGACCCGTATTATTTCAACGATACGTTGGTGCTGAAACAGCGCAACACGCAGAGCGCACGCCTGCCGGTGGCCGGCACCATCGCTTTCGCCTCCAACGCCGAGAAGGCGTCCTTCAACTTCCCGTATCCCTATCCCAACACCGTGGAAGGGTATGAGGCCGCCGGTGTCGAGCTGCGCAGCCCCATCGCCTTCAACCAGGAGAACGTGGACAAGGGCAAGGTGATCTACGAGAAGTTCTGCCTGCACTGCCATGGGGCCACGGGCCAGGGCGATGGTGCGGTGGTGGCCAACGGGAAGTACCCGCAGCCGCCCGCCTACAACGGCAGCCAGTTGGTCAACCTGCCAGAGGGCAAGGTTTTCCACAGCCTGGTGTACGGCAAGAACGTGGCCATGGGCAGCCATGCCGGACAGCTCACCAAGGAGGAGCGCTGGATGGTGACGCAGTACGTGAAGTACCTGCAGAACGGCGGCAAGCTCACTGCAGCGGCGCCCGCTCCGGATACGACCGCCGTACCGGCCCTCAAGTGAACACGGACGAACACGGAACAGCAGCGATGAACTTCACTTTCTCACCCCGGGCCCGCACCCTCTGCATCAGCCTTCTGGTGCTCGGACTCGTCCTGGCCGGCTTCGGCTTCCTGAACGACCACACGGACCACCACCAGAATTTCTGGGCAGCCCTCTTCATCAACGCGTTCTTCTTCTTCGGCATCGGCCTCGGCGTTCTGTTCTTCTTCGCGTTGCAGACCGCCACCGAGACCTCCTGGAGCGTGCTGGTGAAGCGTGTCTACGAAGGCATCTTCAGCTACCTCCCGATCGGTGCGATCTCCGTGCTGGTGGTGCTGGCGGCCGGTTCGCTGGGCCTGCACCATGTGTGGTCCTGGATGGACCCCGCCGTGGTGACCGAGGGCTCGGACAAGTACGATCCGCTGGTGGTGTACAAGATGCCCTACCTCAACGCACCCTTCTTCTGGATCCGCGCCGTGGTGTACGTGCTGACCTTCGTGCTCGGCGCCCGCTGGTTCCGCCAGCAGAGCCTGGCGCTGGACAACGAGAGCGGTGATGCGCTGGTGAAGCGCCACCTGATGGTGTATCGTCGCAGCGCGCTCTTCCTGGTGCTGTTCGCGGTGTTCAGCAGCCTGATGGCGTGGGATTGGATCATGAGCATCGACGTGCACTGGTTCAGCACCCTGTTCGGCTGGTACGTCTTCGCCGGCATGTGGGTGGGCGCCATGATCACCGGTGTGGTGCTGGTGCTGTACCTGAAGGGCAAGGGCTACCTGCCCCAGGTGAACAACAGCCATATCCAGGACATGGGCAAGTGGGTGTTCGCCGTCAGTTTCCTGTGGACCTACCTTTACTTCAGCCAGTTCATGCTGTACTGGTACAGCAACATCCCTGAAGAGGTGATCTACTTCAAGGACCGCATCGACAACCACACCTGGCTGATGTGGGGCATGTTCTTCGTGAACTTCGCCGTGCCCATGGTGCTGCTGATGAGCCGTGATGCGAAGCGCAACCCGCGCTTCCTCATGGGCGTGGGCATCGTGATCTTCGTGGGCCACTGGCTGGACCTCTGCCAGATGGTGCTGCCCGGTGCCCTGGGAGATCACTTCCACCACATCGGACTGTTGGAGATCGGCCTTTTCCTCGCCTTCCTGGGCCTGTTCATCCTTACGGTGCTGAACGCCCTGACCAAAGCGCCGCTCACGCCGGTGAACCACCCGTACCTGGAGGAGAGCGTGCACCACCACATCTAAGAACAACGACCCGCCGTTGGGGGTTAACAGAACGAGCAGACGATGACGAAGTTGCTGATCATAGTGGTCCTGGTGCTCGGGGTGCTCGCAGTCGTGCGCCTGAGCAGGGTCTATGAACTGACCGCCACGCTCCGCGGAAAGCGCGAAGAGCACATCACCGACCGCGACAACCGCATGAACGCCCGCTTCATGTGGCTGTTCTGCGTGCTGTACTTCGGGTTCTTCCTGTGGCTGCTGTTCCGCTACAGCGACCGGATGCTTCCGGTGGCCGCCAGCGAGCATGGCGTGTGGACCGACCAGCTCATGGACGTGAACTGGATGATCATCTTCTTCGTGTTCTTCCTCACGAACATCCTGCTGTTCTACTTCGCCGGTCGCTATGTGTACGACAAGGACCGCAAGGCTCACTTCCTGGCGCACAACAACAAGCTGGAGCTGATCTGGACGGTGATCCCCGCGATCGTGCTGATCGGCATCATCATCTACGGCCTCACCATCTGGAACCGCATCACCGCCCGTTCCGCCGAGGGCACCGCCCAGGTGGAGCTCTACGCCAAGCAGTTCGACTGGACGGCGCGCTACCCGGGCAAGGACGGCCTGCTGGGAGCCACCGACTACCGCCTGATCAATGACAACAACCCGCTGGGCATCGTGACCCGGGAGGCCATCGGCACCCGCCTCGCGGAGCTGGCGATCGGTGTCAATGCCGCAGTGGAGAAGCTGCAGGCCGAAGGGAAGTTCCTGCCGCCGAGCACGGTCGCCGAGATCACTGAACAGGTGGAGCGTCACAAGCGCATGATGCGGAAGATCACCAACCTGAAGGTGATGATGGAGCAGGACATCGCCGAGAAAGGTGCCGCCAGTTCCTATAACCACGGTGCCGATGACGTGGTCATCAAGGAGTTCCACCTGCCGGTGCGCCGCGACGTGGAACTGGTGATCCGCAGCCGCGATGTGATCCACAGCGCCTACATCCCGCACCTGCGCGCCCAGATGAACGCGGTACCGGGCATGGCCACCCGCTTCCACATGAAGCCGACGATCACCACCGACAGCATGCGTGTGGTGACCGAGAACGAGGTCTTCGATTTCGTGCTGCTTTGCAACAAGATCTGCGGCGCCAGCCACTACAACATGCAGATGCCGCTGGTGGTGGAGTCGCAGACCGCCTATGATGCCTGGTACGCCGAGGCCATGAAGAAGCCCTTCCAGGGTGCTCCTGCGGCCGAGGCCCCTGCCGCCCCCGCAACGCCCGTGGCCGCTGACAGCACCGCTGCGGACACGGCCAAGGTCGCGGCCCTCACCGCTGCTGTTCAGGCCCAACCCACCCACTGACCTTTCAACGACCCCGACCATGGGTGCCATCGCACACGACTCGCACGCCGCGCACCACGACGCTCACGCGGCCCATCATCATCATCAGGACTCCTGGGTGACGAAGTACGTCTTCTCCCAGGACCACAAGATGATCAGCAAGCAGTACCTGATCACCGCGATCATCATGGCCTGGGTGGCGGTGATCATGTCGCTGATGTTCCGCCTGCAGCTCGCCTGGCCGGGTGAGGGCTTCGCGATCACCAATTTCTTCCTGGGCGACAAGTGGGCACCCGGTGGCGTGCTCGACCCGAACATGTACCTCGCACTGGTCACGATCCACGGCACCATCATGGTGTTCTTCGTGCTCACCGGAGGCCTTTCGGGAACCTTCAGCAACCTGCTGATCCCCTTCCAACTGGGTGCGCGCGACATGGCCAGCGGATTCCTGAACATGCTGAGCTACTGGTTCTTCTTCCTCAGCAGCATCATCATGGTGGCCTCCCTGTTCGTGGAGGGTGGTCCCGCCTCCGGTGGCTGGACGATCTATCCACCGCTCAGCGCCCTGCCCCAGGCCATGCCGGGATCCGGCGCGGGCATGACGCTCTGGCTCGTCAGCATGGCCATCTTCATCGCGAGCGCGCTCCTTGGCGGCCTCAATTACGTGGTGACGATCCTGAACCTGCGGACCAAGGGCATGAAGATGACCCGCATGCCGCTCACCATCTGGGCCTTCTTCATCACCGCCGTGCTGGGCATCCTGTCCTTCCCGGTGCTGTTGAGCGCCGCCTTGCTGCTGCTGCTCGACCGCAGCATGGGCACGAGCTTCTACCTCAGCGAGATCCACATCGGTGGTGAGGCGCTGGACAACGTGGGCGGCAGCCCGATCCTGTTCCAGCACCTGTTCTGGTTCCTGGGCCACCCCGAAGTGTACATCGTGCTCCTGCCGGCGCTCGGCATCACTTCCGAGGTGATCGCGACCAACGCCCGCAAGCCCATCTTCGGGTACCGCGCCATGATCGGGTCCATCCTCGCGATCGGCTTCCTCAGCTTCATCGTGTGGGGTCACCACATGTACCTCACCGGCATGAACCCCTTCCTGGGCAGCGTGTTCGTGTTCACCACCCTGCTGATCGCCATCCCCAGCGCGGTGAAGGTGTTCAACTACCTCACCACGCTCTGGCGCGGCAACATCATCTTCACCCCGGCCATGCTGTTCAGCATCGGCCTCGTCGCCACCTTCATCGCCGGTGGCCTCACCGGCATCATCCTGGCCGACAGCGCGCTCGACATCAACGTGCACGACACCTACTTCGTGGTGGCGCACTTCCATGTGGTGATGGGCATGAGCGCCATCTTCGGCATGTTCGCCGGCGTGTACCATTGGTTCCCCCGCCTGTATGGCCGTATGATGAACACCAAGTTGGGCTACGCCCACTTCTGGATCACGTTCATCTGCGCGTTCGGCGTGTTCCTCCCCATGCACTTCGTGGGCATGGCCGGTGCGCCCCGCCGCTACTACAGCAACAGCGAATTTCCTTACCTGGACGGGGTCGCCGACCTGAACGTGCTGATCACCCTCTTCGCCATCGTGGGCGGTATTGCACAGGTGATCTTCACCTACAATTTCTTCTACAGCATCTACCGCGGCCAGAAGAGCGTGCAGAACCCCTGGCGTGCGAACACACTGGAGTGGACCGCCCCCGTGGAGCACATGCACGGCAACTGGCCGGGCGCCATCCCCACCGTGCACCGCTGGCCCTACGACTACAGCAAGCCGGGCAAGGCCGAGGACTTCGTGCCCCAGAACGTGCCCCTCGAGCCTGGCGAGGAGGAGGACCACGGCTAGGTGGCTCCACCGATCTCCTGGGAATGTCCGCACCTTTGGGTCGCGGACATTCCGCTTTTCAGACCCTCCGTGCGCACGCTGCTCCTGTTCCTGCCCCTGCTCCTGACATCGGGAGCGCATGCCCAGCTGTTGGACAGCATCGGCCTGTTCCTGCAGGAGCGGCCCCGCATCACCGTGGGCCTGGATTCACGCGGCAGCTTCATCAGCAACCAGAACGTGCGCATGCTGGGCGTGAAGGTGGGGCTGGAGCACGGCGGCCGGGTGCGTTATGGTATCGGCTACAGCTGGCTCGGCACGCCGGTGGAGCGCGAGACCGAGGTTGTGGAGGAGGGTGTGACGCGTACGGTAACGACGCGGGTGCGGCTTGGTCTGGTCACTCCTTATTTCAGCTACGCGTTCTACCAACGCGGACCGTGGGAGGTGAGCATCCCCGTACAGGTGGGCATCGGTGGTGGTTCGCTGGTCTACGACGACCTGCAGGGGAAGACACAGAAGCTCAAGCGCGCCTTCGTGGTCACCTACGAACCGGCGATGACGGTGCAGTATCGCTTCCTGAAGTACCTCGCCGTGGGCGGTGGCCTGGGGTACCGCATCGCCTTTACCAACGCCAGCCTGGATGAAAGCCTGAACGCGCCGGTGTATATCATCGGTGTGCGCGTTTTCTTCGGGGACCTGTACCGCGATCTGCGCGGGGAGGAGTGAGCGTGGCGGCCCCATCACAGCCCACGGCCCCACTACCTTCGCAACCCCATCCATGTCCGAGACCTTCGATCCCCGACGCGAGCAGCGCGCCTCCTCCGACAAGGAGATGGAGCAGGTGCTGCGTCCCCGGCAGTTCGGTGAGTTCGCCGGGCAGAAGGCCGTCACGGACAACCTGAAGGTCTTCGTGCAGGCCGCCAAGCAGCGTGGCGAAGCGCTGGACCATGTGCTGTTGCATGGTCCTCCCGGCCTGGGCAAGACCACCCTGGCCAACATCATCGCGCAGGAGATGAGCGTGGGCATCCGCATCACCAGTGGACCGGTGCTCGACAAGCCCGCGGACCTCGCCGGCCTGCTCACCAATCTGGAGCCGCACGACATCCTCTTCATCGACGAGATCCATCGCCTGACGCCGGTGATCGAGGAGTACCTGTACAGCGCGATGGAGGATTACCGCATCGACCTGGTGATCGATGCGGGCCCCAACGCGCGCACCGTGCAGATCGCGCTGAACCCCTTCACCCTGGTGGGCGCCACCACGCGCAGCGGACTGCTCACGGCCCCGCTGCGCGCCCGCTTCGGCATCAACAGCCGCCTGGACTATTACGATGCCACAACGCTGAAGGGCATCATCAAGCGAAGCGCCGGGTTGCTGAACATGCCCATTGCCGAAGAGGCCGCCGATGAGATCGCCCGCCGCAGCCGCGGCACGCCCCGTATCGCCAATGCGCTCCTGCGTCGGGTGCGTGACTTCGCGCAGATCCAGGGTGACGGGACCATCGACCTGGCCATCGCGCAGCATGCCCTTCGTGCCTTGAACGTGGACGCGCACGGCCTCGATGAGATGGACAACCGGATCCTCGGCGCGATCATCGACAAGTTCGCCGGTGGACCTGTGGGCCTCACCACCGTGGCCACGGCCGTGGGGGAGGAGGCCGGCACCATCGAGGAGGTCTACGAGCCCTTCCTGATCATGGAAGGTTATCTGCAGCGCACCCCGCGCGGTCGCCAGGCCACCGAGAAGGCGTACCGTCACCTGGGCCGCGTGCCCACCGTGCGTCCGGGCGGTCTGTTCGAATAGGGCACCCCTAACTTGGCCGCATGCCCGATGCCCGTGAGCGTGCCGCATTGATCAAGGCCAAGGCCCATGAGCTGGGCTTCCTGGCCTGTGGCGTGGCGAAGGCGGGTTTCCTGGAGGAGGAAGCGCCACGCCTGGAGCAGTGGCTCAGACAGAAGAAGCATGGTGACATGGCCTACATGGCCAACCACTTCGATCTGCGGCTGGATCCCCGGAAGGTGGTGGAAGGCGCGAAGAGCGTGATCAGCCTGGCGTACAACTATCACACGCCGCCCTTGCAGACCGATCCCGCGGCACCGAAGCTCAGCACCTACGCATACGGTCGTGATTATCACAAGGTGCTCCGGAAGCGCCTGAAACCGTTGATGGCGTTCATCGTGGAGCACTGCGGTGATGTGGGCATGCGTGCCTTCGTGGACAGCGGCCCTGTGTTGGAGAAGGCCTGGGCGCAACGCAGTGGGGTAGGGTGGCAGGGCAAGCACACGAACGTGATCCGGCAAGGCGCGGGTTCCTTCTTCTTCCTGTGCGAACTGATCACTGACCTGGAGCTGGAGCCCGATCCACCGGCCACCGACCATTGCGGTACCTGCCGCCGTTGCATCGACGCATGCCCCACGGAGGCCATCACGCCCTATGGTGTGGACGGAAGCCGCTGCATCAGCTACCTCACCATCGAGCTGAAGGACGCGATCCCCGCGGAATTCGCCGGGAAGATGGCTGGCTGGGCCTTCGGTTGCGACATCTGCCAGCAGGTGTGCCCATGGAACCGGTTCAGCACGCCGCACACCGAGCCGGAGTTCAAACCAAGGCCGGAACTGATGGGCCTTTCACGGGACGAATGGCACGGCATGACCGAGGTGGTCTTCGATCGGCTCTTCGAGGGAAGCCCGGTGAAGCGGACGAAGTACACCGGGCTCAAGCGCAACCTCCGCTTCCTAAGGGAAGAATGAGGAATTGTGCAAATGGGAAAATGTGGATCCTCGGATGGAGATCACATTTCCGCATTCCCTCATTTGCACATTGGGCGCAGCCCAAGGCTCACGTCCGCATGGTCTTCTGGAACACGTCCAGGATGACCTCCTTGTATTGGTGGCCGAAGGTGGCCAGGCACCAGGCCTTGAAGAGCAACTGGTCGCGCTGTCCGAGCCATTTCACGGCCTTCACCAACTCCTTTTGGAACAGGCGAGGGTCGAAGCTCACCTTCTGCAGCACTTGTTTGCTCAGCTCCATCATCTTCCGTCCCTGGTCCATCATCACAGTGAAGATTTAGGCTCGCTTTCGGAG
>Ga0105090_10001781_pt1 | contig 11714 bp, 15 predicted proteins | sample PPLLak3March2015_FD_79110 | JGI IMG/M metagenome (GOLD analysis project Ga0105090, IMG submission 79110) | Freshwater sediment microbial communities from Prairie Pothole Lake near Jamestown, North Dakota, USA - PPLs Lake P7 Core (1) Depth... | ecosystem: Environmental > Aquatic > Freshwater >... | reverse complement strand
GGGCGCGCAGATCGCGATCGAGCACGGCGACCTGGTCGCGCGCGCCTCGCGGCTGAAGGGCGCGCGGATCGTCACCGACATGGTCACGGTCACCGGCACCGAGAACCTGATGATGGCGGCGACGCTGGCCGATGGCGAAACCGTCATCGAGAACGCCGCGCGAGAGCCCGAGATCGTCGACCTGGCCAACGCGCTGATCGCGATGGGCGCGCAGGTGCGCGGCGCCGGCACCGACCGGATCGTCGTGCGCGGCGTCGAGCGGCTGCACGGCGGCACGCACCGCGTGATGGCCGACCGGATCGAGGCCGGCACCTTCCTTTGCGCCGCCGCTGCCGCCGGCGGCGAGATCGTCCTGACCGGCGCCGAGCCGGCCACGATGGACGCCACGCTCGACAAGCTGCGCGAGGCCGGTGCGTTCATCGAATGCGGCGCCGACACGATCCGGCTGCGCATGTCGCAGCGCCCGCGCGCGGTGAACCTGCGCACCGCCCCCTACCCGGGTTTCGCGACCGACATGCAGGCGCAGTTCATGGCGGTCAACTGCATCGCCGACGGCACCAGCGTGATCACCGAGACGATCTTCGAGAACCGTTTCATGCATGTGCTCGAGATGCAGCGGCTCGGCGCCGACATCTCTGTCGAGGGCAACACTGCCGTGGTGCGCGGCGTGCCGGTGCTTTCGGGGGCCGCGGTCATGGCGACCGACCTGCGCGCCTCGGCCGGGCTGGTCATAGCGGGGCTGGTTGCCGACGGCGAGACGATCGTCGACCGGATCTACCACCTGGACCGCGGTTACGAGAGGATGGAAGACAAGCTCTTCGCGCTCGGGGCGCGCATCGAGCGGCTGAAATGAGGCGGACCGGATCCGCCCGCAACGAGGATTTGCCGTGATCACGCTCGCACTGTCCAAGGGACGCATCTTCGACGAAACGCTGCCGCTGCTGGCGGCCTCGGGCATCTCCGTGGATCCGGCGGTGGCGGGCTCGCGCAAGCTGATCCTGCCGACCGCCGACCCCGGCCTGCGATTGATCATCGTGCGCGCCACCGACGTGCCGACCTACGTCCAGTACGGCGCTGCCGACCTCGGCGTGGCCGGACGCGACGTGCTGCTCGAGCATGGCGGCGAGGGCCTGTACCAGCCGCTCGACCTGGGCATCGCGCGCTGCAGGCTCAGCGTTGCGGCGCCTGCGGGTTTCGACTATGCGTCGGCCGTGCGCCGCGGGTCGCGGCTGCGGGTGGCCACCAAATACGTCGAATGCGCGCGCCATCACTTCGCAGCCAAGGGTGTGCACGTCGACCTGATCAAGCTGTACGGCTCGATGGAACTCGCCCCGCTGGTCGGTCTGGCCGACGCGATCGTCGACCTCGTCAGCACCGGCGGCACGCTGAAGGCGAACAACCTGGTCGAGGTCGAGGAAATACTGCCGATCTCGGCGCGGCTGATCGTCAACCAGGCCTCGATGAAGACCCGCTCGGCGCAACTCGAGCCGCTGATCGCCGCGCTCGAGGCGGCGGTGGCTGGCGAGGGCGCGCCGGCTTTCGCGGGAGTCGCCGGATGAATGCGGCCATCGACGCCGCCGGCGTGCGCAGGCTCGACAGCGGCGCGCCCGATTTCGATGCGCGGCTATCGGCGCTGCTGGCCTGGGAAGCCTCGCAGGACGCCGCGATCGAGCGCACCGTTGCCGATATCCTGGCCGACGTGCGAAAGCGCGGTGACGCTGCGGTGCTCGACTACACGCGCCGCTTCGACCGGGTCGACGCCGGTTCGATGGCCGAGCTCGAGATTGGCCGCAGCGAGCTGCAGGCCGCGCTCGATGGACTCGAGCCGGCAATCCGCCAGGCGCTCGAGGCCGCCGCAGCGCGCGTGCGCGCCTATCACGAGCACCAGCTGGCGAAGTCCTGGTCGTATACCGAGGCCGACGGCACACGGCTCGGCCAGGTCGTGGCTCCGCTCGACCGCGCCGGCCTCTACGTGCCGGGCGGCAAGGCCGCCTACCCGTCGTCGGTGCTGATGAACGCGCTGCCGGCCAAGGTCGCCGGCGTGCGCGAGCTGATCATGGTCGTGCCCACGCCCGACGGCGTGCGCAATCCGCTGGTGCTGGCCGCGGCGCGGATCGCCGGCGTCGATCGCGTGTTCGCGATCGGCGGCGCGCAGGCGATCGGCGCGCTCGCCTATGGCACCGAGACCATTCCGCAGGTCGACAAGATCGTCGGCCCGGGCAACGCCTGGGTGGCGGAGGCCAAGCGGCGGGTTTTCGGCACTGTCGGCATCGACATGATCGCCGGGCCGTCCGAGATCCTCGTCATCTGCGACGGCAACACCGACCCCGACTGGATCGCGATGGACCTGTTTTCGCAGGCCGAGCACGACGAGATGGCGCAGGCCATCCTGCTGACGCCCGATGCCGCCTTCATCGAGCGCGTGGCCGAGTCGATCACCCGCCTGCTGCCGACGATGCCGCGCGCGCAGGTCATCGCGCGGTCGCTGGCCGACCGCGGCGCGCTGGTCCGCGTGCGCGATCTCGAGGAAGCCTGCGAGATCGCCAACCGCATCGCCCCCGAACACCTGGAGATCTCGACCGACGAGCCGCAACGATGGGCCGACCGGATCCGGCACGCCGGCGCGATCTTCCTCGGCCGGTACACGTCGGAATCGCTCGGTGATTACTGCGCGGGGCCGAATCACGTGCTGCCGACGATGCGCACCGCGCGCTTCTCGTCGCCGCTGGGCGTCTACGATTTCCAGAAGCGCTCGAGCCTGATCGAGGTTTCGCCCGACGGCGCGCGCGCGCTGGGCCGGATTGCCTCGCCGCTGGCCAGGGGCGAGGGGCTGCAGGCGCATGCGCGCAGCGCCGAAATGCGCTTCGAGACGAAGGAATGACGCAAGCCGAGCCGTCGACGCCTGCCGAGCTGATCCGGCCCGAGATCCTGTCGATCGCGGCCTACCAGGTGCCCGACGCCTCGGGCATGGTCAAGCTCGACGCGATGGAGAATCCGTACCTGTTGCCCGAGCCGTTGCGCGCTGAACTCGGCCGACGGCTGGCCGGCGTGCGGATCAACCGCTATCCGGTGCCGGACTACACGGCGCTGAAGTCGGCGATCCGTGAAGCGTTCGGCGTGCCAGAGGGCGCGGCGATCGTGCTCGGCAACGGCTCCGACGAGCTGATCACGATGATCACCGTGGCCACCGCGCGCCCCGGCGCGACGGTGCTGGCGCCGGCGCCGGGTTTCGTGATGTACGAGATGTCGGCGCGCTTCGCCGGCAGCGCTTTCGTCGGCGTGCCGCTGCGCGAGGACTTCACGCTCGATCGCGAGGCGATGCTCGCCGCGATTGCCAGGCATCACCCCGCGGTGATCTGGCTTGCCTATCCGAACAACCCGACCGGAAACTGCTTCGACGACGCCGACATCGCGGCGATCATCGCGGCGGCGCCGGGGCTCGTCGTGGTCGACGAGGCCTACCAGCCGTTCGCGCTGGCCAGCTGGATGGCGCGGCTGCCCGGCAGCCCGAACCTGCTGGTGATGCGCACCGTCTCCAAGCTCGGTCTTGCCGGCCTGCGGCTCGGATACCTGGCTGGCGCGCCGGCCTGGCTCGACGAGTTCGAGAAGCTTCGCCCGCCATACAACGTCAACGTGCTGACCGAAACCGCTGCGCTGTTCGCGCTCGAGCACGTCGGCGTGCTCGACGAGCAGGCGGCGCGGCTGCGCGCCAGCCGCGAATGGCTGGCGGCCGAGCTGCGCATCACCCCGGGCGTGCAGCTGTGGCCGTCGCAGGCCAATTTCGTCCTCGTGCGCGTCTCCGACGGCCCGGCGGCGATGCAGCGAATGCGCGAACGCGGCGTGCTGGTCAAGGACGTCGGTAGAATGCATGTTCTGCTGCGCAACTGCCTGCGGCTGACGGTCGGCACCGAGGACGAAAACCGGCTGCTGGTCGCGGCGCTTCGCGCAGCGCTCTGAACCCGCGTTCTTCGCGCCCGGCGTCCGGCCGGCAGCAAGGGCTTTCCGACATGCGCAGCGCCGAAATTTCCCGCAATACCGCCGAAACCCGGATCCGGGTCGCCATCTGCCTCGACGGCACCGGCCGCCGGACACTGGCCACCGGCGTGCCTTTCCTCGACCACATGCTCGACCAGATCGCCCGCCACGGCCTGATCGACCTGGAGATCGAGGCGCATGGCGATCTGCACATCGACGCTCACCACACGGTCGAGGACGTCGGCATCACGCTGGGCCAGGCCTTCGCGAGCGCCATCGGCGACAAGACTGGCATTCGCCGCTACGGCCATTCCTACGTGCCGCTCGACGAAGCGCTGTCGCGCGTCGTCGTCGATCTCTCGGGCCGGCCCGGCCTGCACTGGAACGTGCCTTTCACCCGCGCGATGATCGGCAGTTTCGACGTCGACCTGGCGCGCGAGTTCTTCCAGGGCTTCGTCAATCACGCGCAGGCCACGCTGCACGTCGACAACCTTCGCGGCGACAACGCTCATCACCAGTGCGAGACGGTCTTCAAGGCCTTCGCGCGCGCGCTGCGGATGGCGGTCGAAGCCGACGAGCGCGCGGCCGGGCGCCTGCCGTCGACCAAGGAAATGCTCTGATCCGGGCCGTGCCATGACTGTCATCGCGGTCGTCGATTTCGGGATGGGCAACCTGCGCTCGGTCGCCAAGGCGCTCGAGCACGTGGCGCCGAAGGCGCGGGTGATCGTCGCGGACAGCGCGGCAGACATCGACTCGGCCGACCGCGTCGTGTTTCCGGGCCAGGGTGCGATGCCCGACTGCATGCGCCAGCTCGAGCAGGCGGGGCTGCGCGACGCGGTGATGCGCGCGGCGGCCTCGCGGCCGCTGTTCGGCGTCTGCGTCGGCGAGCAGATGCTGTTCGAGCACAGCGCCGAGGGCGATACGCCGGGCCTGGGCATCCTGCCCGGCCGCGTGGTTCGCTTTCCGCGCCAGATGACCGGCGCCGACGGCGCCCGACTGAAGGTGCCGCACATTGGCTGGAACCGCGTGCGCCAGGTGCGCCCGCATCCGGTGTGGGACGGCGTGCCCGACGGCGCCTATTTCTACTTCGTCCACAGCTTTCACGTCGTCGCGGCCTCGCCCGAACACGTCGTCGGCGAGTCCGATTACGGGGTTCGCTTTACCTGCGCGGTGGCGCGGGATAACATTTTCGCCACGCAGTTCCATCCCGAGAAAAGCGCGGCCAACGGCCTGAAGCTTTACGAGAATTTCGTTCACTGGAATCCGTAGGTCCGCCGCGCCGGCACGACGCGAATCGCTCTCCGGTCTTCCTTCCTCCAAGCCCTCCGACTCAAGCACTCCACGCCCCGATGCTGCTCATTCCCGCCATCGACCTCAAGGACGGCCGCTGCGTGCGGCTCAAGCAGGGTGACATGGACGACGTCACCGTGTTTTCCGAAGATCCCGCCGCCATGGCCGCGCAGTGGCTCGAGCAGGGTGCTCGCCGGCTGCACCTCGTCGACCTGAACGGCGCGGTCGCCGGCAAGCCGAAGAACGAGTCCGCGATCCGCTCGATCGTCCAGGCGGTCGGCGCCGACATTCCGGTTCAGCTCGGCGGCGGCATCCGCGACCTCGACACGATCGAGCGATATCTCGACGGCGGCCTCAGCTACGTGATCATCGGCACCGCCGCGGTCAAGAACCCGGGACTGCTGCGCGACGCCTGCACGGCGTTTCCCGGCCAGATCATCGTCGGCCTCGATGCGAAGGACGGCAAGGTCGCCACCGACGGCTGGAGCAAGCTGACCGGTCACGACGTGCTCGACCTGGCCAGGAAGTTCGAGGACTACGGCGTCGAGGCGGTCATCTACACCGACATCGGCCGTGACGGCATGCTGAGCGGCGTGAACATCGAGGCAACGGTGCGGCTCGCCCGCGAGCTGCTGGTGCCCGTCTATGCGTCGGGCGGCGTGGCCAGCATCGACGATGTCGACCGGCTCTGCGCCGTCGAGCATGAAGGGGTCCGGGGCGCGATCCTCGGCCGCGCGCTCTACGAAGGCCGGCTCGACTTCCGGGCGGCGCAGGAGCGCGCCGACGTGCTGAGCGCGGCGCAGGCCGGTGACGGCCCCGACGGCGGCGCGGCCGGCGCCTGAGCATGCTCACCAAGCGGATCATCCCCTGCCTCGACGTGACCGCCGGTCGCGTCGTCAAGGGCGTCAACTTCGTCGGGCTGCGCGATGCCGGCGATCCGGTCGAGATCGCGCGTCGCTACGACGCGCAGGGCGCCGATGAGCTGACCTTTCTCGACATCACCGCGTCGAGCGACGCGCGCGACATCATCCTGCACGTGATCGAGGCGGTTGCCGAGCAGGTGTTCATCCCGCTGACCGTCGGCGGCGGCGTGCGCGAGGTCGCCGATGTTCGCCGGCTGCTGAACGCCGGCGCCGACAAGATATCGATCAATACCGCGGCCATCACCCGCCCGGGGCTCGTCGCCGAGGCCAGCGGGCGATACGGCGCGCAGTGCATCGTCGTCGCGATCGACGCCAAGGCCGTGGCGCCGGGCCGCTGGGAAGTCTTCACGCATGGCGGGCGCAGGCCAACCGGGCTCGACGCCATCGAATGGGCGCGCCGGGTCGAGACGCTGGGCGCCGGCGAGATCCTGCTGACCAGCATGGACCGCGACGGCACCAGGCAGGGCTTCGACCTGCCGCTGACCCGCGCGGTGTCCGACGCGGTCGGCATTCCGGTCATCGCATCGGGCGGCGTCGGCAACCTGCAGCACCTGGCCGACGGCGTCACCGAGGGGCGCGCCGACGCCGTCCTGGCGGCCAGCATCTTCCACTTCGGCGAGTTCACCGTCGGCGATGCCAAGCGCTACATGGCCGAGCGCGGCATTCCGGTGAGGCTCGACTGACATGGGCAGCGCCAGCTGGCTCGACGAGGTTCGCTGGGACGGCGACGGCCTGGTGCCGGCGATCGCCCAGGAAGCCGGAACCGGCAGGATCCTGATGGTCGCCTGGATGAACCGCGAAGCGCTGGCCGAGACGGCCGCCAGCGGCCGGGCCGTCTACTGGTCGCGCTCGCGCGGGCGGCTGTGGCGCAAGGGAGAGGAATCCGGGCATGCGCAAACGGTGCGCGAACTGCGGCTCGACTGCGATGCCGACGTCGTGCTGCTCGAGGTCGAGCAATTGGGCGGCATCGCCTGCCACACTGGCCGCCACTCATGCTTCTTTCGCAGGTTGAAGGATGGCGTCTGGGCGACGGTCGATCCCGTCCTGAAGGATCCGGAGTCGATCTACCGATGACGAAGCCCGATTCATCCGCGGTGCTCGCGCGGCTCGCCGACGTGCTCGCTTCGAGGCGCGGCGGCGATCCCGAACGGTCCTACGTGGCCAGGCTGTTCGGCAAGGGCAACGACGCAATCCTGAAGAAGATCGGCGAGGAGGCCACCGAAACGGTCATGGCGGCCAAGGACGGCGTGGCCGAACGCATCGTCGCCGAAACCGCGGACCTCTGGTTTCACTGTCTTGTCATGCTCGAGTTCCATGGAATCCGCCCGGAGCGCGTGCTCGACGAACTCGCGCGCCGCGAGGGGCTGTCGGGACTCGAGGAAAAGGCGCTGCGCAAGGCCGTGGCGCGCGAGGAAGGAAACGAATGACGACCAAGCACGACTGCCTGTTCTGCCGGATCGCGCGCGGCGAGATCCCGGCGCGCAAGGTTCACGAGGACGACGAGATCCTCGCGTTCCACGACATCAATCCGAGTGCCCCGGTGCACTTCCTGATCATTCCGAAGATCCACGTCGATAACCTGTACGATGCCGACATGAAGCACCAGCAGGTGCTTGGCAGGATGCTCGGAATGACGGGCGAACTGGCCCGCCAGGAAGGCGCCCACGACGGTTTCAGGGTCGTCATCAACAACGGACGGGTGGGCAGGCAGGAGGTGTATCATCTTCACGTACATGTATTGGGCGGGTCTGAACCCTTGGGTTCGGGCATGAACCGCCGCTGACCGGCCCTGCCGGATAAGGAGCAATCGATGGGAGCGCTGAGCATTTGGCACTGGTTGATCGTGCTGGTGATCATCATGCTTGTGTTCGGTACCAAGAAGCTGCGGAACATAGGTTCCGATCTGGGCGGCGCGGTGCGCGGCTTCAAGGAAGGCGTCAAGGAAGGTACCGAGCAGGCGGCAAATGAAACCAAGCAGGACAGCAGCCGCACGATAGACGTCGAAACCCGGGAAAAGAGCTGAGCGGCCAGTCCGTCTGCGGCTCTCCGGCAACGAGCGGCCGCCTTCGGCCGCTCGCGTCGTTTATGGGGTTGCAGACCTGATCGCCGCTGCGAGCCCCGATCGCCGGCCCGTCTCGGTTTTCTCCGCCCTTTCGCCAGAAGCAGGCGCCCCAGATGTTCGATTTCGGTTTCTCCGAACTGTTCGTCATCGGCCTGATCGCGCTCGTCGTGCTCGGGCCCGAGCGGCTTCCGCGCGTGGCGCGACAGGCCGGGCAATGGCTGGGCAAGCTCCAGCGCTACGTTTCCGACGTCAAGTCCGACATCAACCGGCAGATGGAGCTCGAGGAGCTGCGCAACCTCCAGAAGGAAGTGACCAGCGCGGCGCGCGACATGGAGACTTCGTTCAAGTCGGCTGTCGACGAAACCCGGTCCGAGCTGAACTCGATTGCCGATAACTTCGACTCCGGCCCCCCTTCGGCGTCGTCGTACGATTCCGGACAGAGCGACTGGGATCGCATCTATGCGACGCGCCGCGCCCGCGACAAGATCCGAGAGCGCCGTATCGATCGCGAAAAGTCGCTGGGCATCAAGCGCCCCAAGCGACGGGCCTGATCCCGTTGCCCCCACGACAGGCGCCAGCTAGCGGCACACCACCGACATGAGCCAGGAAGAAAGCTTCGTCTCGCACCTCGTCGAGCTGCGCAACCGGATCATCCGGTCGCTCGTCGTCGTGCTGCTGGTGTTCGGCGTCAGCTTCTATTTCTCCGGCGACATCATGAAGTTCCTGTCGCAGCCTCTCTACCAGGTGCTGCCGGCGGGCACGAAGCCGATCTTCATCGACCAGGCCGGCGCGTTCTTCACGCTGACCAAGATCGCCTTCCTCACGGCCGTGCTGATCTCGATGCCGTGGATCCTGTATCAGGCCTGGGCCTTCGTGGCGCCGGGGCTCTACGAGCACGAAAGGAAGTTCGCGCTGCCGCTGATCGTTTCCAGCGTGTTCTTCCTGGTCGTCGGCATCGCCTTCGCCTATACCTTCGTGCTGCCGACTGCCTACAAGTTCTTCTTTGCGTTCGCGTCGCAGACCGGTGCGGATGTCATGCAGGATCTGCAGAAGTACTGGGACTTCACGCTGTCGATCTTCTTCGGTTTCGGCATCACCTTCGAGGTGCCGGTCGTGCAGATGCTGCTGGTCAAGCTCGGCATGGTCACGCCGCTGCAATTGCGCGAGGCGCGTCGCTACGTGATCGTCGGCGCCTTCATCCTGGCGGCCATCCTCACGCCGCCCGACGTGATCAGCCAGTTCATGCTGGCGGTTCCACTGATCCTGCTCTACGAACTGGGGATCTTCATGGCCAGTTTCCTGAAGGCGCGCAGCCGCAACCCCGAGGCCGAGCCCGACGAGCCGGAATCTGCCGCCGAAGGCGACAGCGCCACGCCGACCGAACGCCCGTGATCATTCCCGCAGGCGGGAGCCCGGCGCCGGGCGCTTGCCGATCCGTATCGAGAGCTCGACCGGCTTCGAGTCGCGCAGGAACCTGAAGCGCACGCTGGTGTTCGGCGCGAGTTGCGCGATGACATTGAGCATGTTCGCGGTATTGGCGATCGGCTTGCCGTCCACTTCGATCAGGATGTCGCCGACCCTGACGCCCGCGCGCTCGGCCGGGCCGCCGCGCATCACGCCGGCGATGATCGCGCCGTCCCTGGGCGGCAGCCGGAAGGCCTCGATGAGTTCGGGGGTCAGGTCCTGGGGTTCGACGCCGATATAGCCGCGGGTGACCGAGCCGGTCGCGATGATCTGGTCCATCACCTGGCGAACCGTCGTTGTCGGAATCGCGAAGCCGATGCCGAGCGAGCCACCGGTTCGCGAGTAGATGGCGGTGTTGATTCCGAGCAGCCGGCCTTCCGAGTCGACCAGCGCGCCGCCGGAGTTGCCGGGGTTGATCGCCGCGTCGGTCTGGATGAAGTTCTCGAAGGTGTTGATGCCGAGCTGCGTGCGGCCGAGCGCGCTGATGATGCCCATCGTCACCGTCTGGCCAACGCCGAAGGGGTTGCCGATGGCGAGGACCACGTCGCCTATCCTGGCCGAGTCGGGATTGCCGAACTCGATTGCCGGAAGTCCCTTCATGTTGTCGACCCGCAGGACAGCCAGGTCGGTCTCGGGATCCGAGCCGACGATCCGGGCCCGCGCTCGCGTGCCGTTGGACAGCAGCACCTCGATTTCGTCGGCCGAGTCGATCACGTGGTCGTTGGTCAGCACGTAGCCATCGGACGATACGATCACGCCCGAACCCAGGCTGTTCGTCGGCGGGCGCTCGTTCAGCGGTTCGCCGGGGAAGCGCCGGAACAGCGGATCGCCGAACAGCGGGTGATTCTGCTGCGTGTGGGAGGCCTGCGACGTGAAGATGTTGACGACAGCCGGAATCGCTCGGGCGGCGGCGTCGCCGTATGACAGAATTGCGCCGGCGCGGCCGGCGTCGGGCGCGATTGCCGGCGCCGAACGCGGCGGCTCGGCCGCCACGCCGGGCGCCGGCGTTGCGGCCGGCGCAGACAACCGCTGCGGCAGCCATTCCGGCCGCAACGCGGCAAACGTGAAGAGCAGCGCCAGCACGATCGTGACGGCCTGCGCGAAGACCAACCAGAGCTTCTCGAGCATGAAACGGGAAAAAGTCGGAGGAGGTGGCGCCAGATCGGCCGCGGCGGTCTCGGCCGCCGAATTGTCAGCGTATTTCGAGCAGACGCTGGCTGCCAGCGGATTCAGCGATTATTGCCCAAATGGCTTGCAGGTGGAAGGCGAGCGGCCGGTGCGCCTGCTGGTCACCGGCGTGACCGCGAGCGCCGCGCTGCTGCGCGCCGCCGCCGCGCTGCGCGCCGATGCGGTGCTGGTCCATCACGGCTGGTTCTGGCGTGGCGATGATCCGCGGCTGACCGGCGTGCGTCGCGAGCGCGCCCGGCTGGCGTTGCTGTCAGGTATCCATCTTTTCGGCTACCACCTGCCGCTCGACGTCCATCCCGAACTGGGCAACAACGCGCAACTGGCGAACAGGCTGGGCTGGCGGGTCGATGCGCGGGTCGGCGAGCATGGGCTGATCTGCCTGCACGACCTGCCCGAGCCGTCGACCGCGCGCTCGCTGGCGGGCGCCCTGCGGCGCAGGCTCGGCCGGCCGGCGCTGGCGGTCGGCGCGCTGGACCGGCCGATCCGCCGGCTCGCCTGGTGCACCGGCGCCGCCCAGGACATGCTGCAGGCGGCGATCGACGCCGGGGCCGACGCTTTCGTCAGCGGCGAAATCTCCGAGCGCACCACCTACCTGGCGCGTGAGGCGGGGGTCGTTTATCTGGCTGCCGGCCATCACGCGACAGAGCGCTACGGTGTGCAGGCACTGGGCGAAGCGGCGGCCGCCCGTTTCGGGCTCGCCCATCGCTTCGTCGACGACGACAACCCTGTCTAGCGGCTGATCATCGGCTCTTCAGCAGGTCGCGGATCTCGCCGAGCAGTCTTTCCTCGCCCGACGGCTCCGGCGGCGCGGC
>Ga0105090_10001779_pt1 | contig 11717 bp, 12 predicted proteins | sample PPLLak3March2015_FD_79110 | JGI IMG/M metagenome (GOLD analysis project Ga0105090, IMG submission 79110) | Freshwater sediment microbial communities from Prairie Pothole Lake near Jamestown, North Dakota, USA - PPLs Lake P7 Core (1) Depth... | ecosystem: Environmental > Aquatic > Freshwater >... | reverse complement strand
GAGATCAGCGGCGCTTCCGGTCTCGGCAGCAGCGCGTAGACATCGCCGGTGGTGGTGCCCACCGCAAGGAAGATGCCGGTCGCGTAGGCACGGATGGCGAAATTGGTGCCGCCCACGTCCTTCTCGACCTGTATCGCCCCGCCGGGGAAGAGCGCCGGCCACTTCCACTGCGCCCACTCGAAGAGGTCGGCCGCCGTGGGATTGGCGATCGCCGCAGTCGACGTCTGTTGCGTCGATGCGGCCGCCAGCGCCTGCATCCTTCCGAGCGCCGTGGTCTCGGCGGCCAGACCCTCGGCCGCAGACGGTGCCGGGTCGCCGCCACCGCCGCAGGCCACCAGGCCGGCCACGAAGGCGACGGCACCGATCCGAGTTCCCAGGCCGACGGCGCGGCAGTCAAGCAGTCTCATCTCAAGTCCCTCCAGCGTCGAAACAAGCAGGTGCCCGAAGCGCGCCCGTGGCGGACATCGAGATCGTCCCGCCCGGGCTGGGGTCGTCGCAGGATGAGCCGACGCCGCCCCCCTGCTGGCGGTTCATTCTCCATCGACCCAGTGGCGCCGGCAACCTCGACTTGTGCCGACGATGGCAACCAACGGCGGCGGAGCAGCCCCAGCGACTGCCGCTGCGCGCCGCGCGCTGCGAAGCGTGGCGCAGGCGTGATTCGTTCACGCCCCTGCAGCCGCCCACCCCTCGAATCGGGCGCTGGCACGGTCTGCGCGGCAGACGAAGATGGCCGCATCAAAATAGGAGAGGCCACGATGACTGCAACCACTGCCGCCAACGACGCGTTCGTGCGACCGTCATGGGCGTCGATCGACGACGTGTGGCCGGGGATCACCTTGCCCAGGGGGCACGTGGGCCCGGTGCTGCTTTCGGCGACCGGGCGCACGGTCTGGTGGACCGGTCGCGTGGCGATCGGCCTGCGCTACGAACCGCCGCGCCACGCCGACGCCCCGGGGCGATCGGCCGAGTGGATACAGCGCGTGCTGCTCAAGTGCGGCTAGCGTCGCGGGCGGCCTGTCACGGCACAACCGGGCCCGACCGCCTGCCGGCGCGCCCGGGTCGGCGGCCGGCGGGGGTGTCGGCGCCGCCGGCGGGCGCCGCGTCACGTGAATCCGGAGCAGCCAAGCGGACGCCGCGGAACCGGCTCCGCCGGGCCGCTGGCGTTGCCCCCCTGGGGGGGAGCGCCGAAGGCGCTTCGGGGGGGATTCAATTCAGGCCGGCACCAGCCCCAGCAGCTCGGATGCCAGTGCCTCCGCCACCTCGATGCCGTCGACCCCGGCCGACATGATGCCGCCGGCATAGCCCGCGCCTTCGCCGGCCGGGTAGAGACCGGCCACGTTCACGCTCTGCAGATTTCTGCCACGCGCGATGCGCAGCGGCGATGAGGTGCGTGTCTCGACGCCGGTGAGCACGGCGTCGGGCATCGCGTAGCCCCTGATCTGGCGCTCGAAGGCGGGCAGGGCCTCGCGCAGCGAATCCAGGACGTAGTCCGGCAGCGCGGCCTGGCCCGGCGCCGCCAGATCGGTGAGCCTGACGCCAGGCTGGTACGAGGGCAGCACGGTGCCCGGCGCGACCGAGCGCTGTCCCTTGAGAAAGTCGCCGACCAGCTGGCCCGGCGCGACATAGCCGCCGCCGCCCAGCTCATAGGCCCGTGTCTCCCAGAAGCGCTGGAAGGCGATGCCGTCCAGCGGGTGCACGGGGCCCGCCGCAGCGCCGTCCTGGCGGTAGTCCTGCGGCGTGATGCCGACCACCAGGCCGGCATTGGCGTTGCGTTCGTTGCGCGAATACTGGCTCATGCCATTGGTGACGACGCGCCCGACCTCGGAAGTGGCGGCCACCACGGTGCCGCCCGGGCACATGCAGAAGCTGTAGACCGCCCGGCCGTTGCCGGCGTGGTGAACGAGCTTGTAGTCGGCTGCGCCCAGGAGGGGGTGGCCGGCCGCGGGCCCGAAGCGGGCGCGGTCGATCAGGCCCTGCGGGTGCTCGATGCGCACGCCCACAGAGAACGGCTTGGCCTCCATGAAGACGCCGCGTCGGTGCAGCATCTCGAAGGTGTCGCGCGCACTGTGTCCCAGCGCCAGGACGACATGGTCGGCATCGACCTGTTCGCCGCTGGCGAGCACGACGCCGCGGATGCGCCCGTGCTCGATGTGCACGTCGCTCACGCGTTGGCGGAAGCGCACCTCGCCGCCCAGCGACTCGATCTCGGCGCGCATCTTCTCGACCATGCCGACGAGCCGGAAGGTGCCGATATGCGGCTTGCTCACGAACAGGATCTCCTCCGGCGCGCCGGCCTTGACGAATTCGGTGAGCACCTTGCGCGTGAGGTGGCGCGGGTCGCTGATCTGGCTCCACAGCTTGCCATCGGAGAAGGTGCCGGCGCCGCCCTCGCCGAACTGCACGTTCGATTCCGGGTCGAGCACGCCGCGGCGCCACAGGCCCCAGGTGTCGCGGGTGCGTTCGCGAACCTGCCGCCCGCGTTCCAGCACCAGCGGCCGCAGGCCCATCTGGGCCAGGATCAGCGCCGCGAACAGGCCGCAAGGGCCGAAGCCGACGACCAGCGGCCGCGACCGCGCGCCCGCTTCGAAGTCCGCCGGCGCATGGCCGACGAAGCGGTAGCGGGTGTCGGGGCTGGGCCGCACATGCGGATCGCCGGCGCAGCGGCGCAGCACCGCGGCCTCGTCGGCCAGCTCGCAATCGACGGTGTAGATGAGGACCACCGCCGTCTTCCGGCGCGCATCGTGGGCGCGCCGGAAGACGGTCAGGCCCAGCAGTTCGGCGTCGGCCAGCCCGAGGCGGACCAGCACGGCCGCACGCAGGGCGGCCTCGCCGTGGTCCAGCGGCAGCCGCAGTTCGGTCAGGCGCAGCATGGGGAGCCGGCGGCGCGCCGCCCGCTTGGGTGCCGGGGCAGGCCCGAGCTCAGCCGCCCTTGCCGGCGCGCTTGCCGGGGTTCTTCTTGCTGCGCGTGTGCGAGCCGCGCTCGCGGCTGACCTTCTGGCCGCGGCCGGTGGTGAGGTTGGTGCCCGGCGTCGGCGGCACGGGCGGGGTGGCGCGGCGGTCGGCTTCGGTTCTGATCTTGTTGGCCATGGTCGGCTCCGGAAAAAGTGGGGCGAAAGGCGGATTAGGCCACAAGGCGGCCCGCAGGGAAGCCGAAGGACGCGGCGGCGGCCCGTGCCGGCACCGGCGCGCAGCGGGTGAATGACTGCGCGATTCAGACAGGGGGCAGCCGCGCCAGCACCTCGACCTTGCCGTCGGCGCCAGCGCGCAAGACCAGGCCTTCGCCGGAACTCGATCCGCCGCCAGTGAGGTCGCTGAGCACGAACATGTGCGTCACCCAGACCTCGAAGCGCCCGCGCTGGCTCGTCGCCGCGACGAGCGCTTGACGCAACTGCTGCAGGTGCGGGCCGCGGCTGGCCTCGGGGTTGCCGCGCGGCGACCCGAGCGCCGCCCAGGGCTCGGCGCGGCCGAAGGCCAGGGTGGCGGTATCGAGGCAGCGGCACCAGGGGCTGGAGCGCACGGCCGCCGGCTGCAGCGCCCGGGACTGGAACCAGGCTCCGATGCGGCGCGCCTGCGCGCGGCCCTCGTCGTCGAGGTTGCGCTGCGACCTGCAGTCGCCGAGCGTGAAGCCCGGCGGGTCGAAGGTGCCGGGGGCCAGGGCGTGGCGGAAAGCCGCGACCACGCCGCCGGCGCGGATGACGGTCTCGGCATCGGCCTCGCCGGCCCGGCCGGGCCGCGGGGCCAGGGGCAGCATCAGGCCGGCGGCCAGGATGTCACGGCGGCTCGTCATCGTCACTCCAGCGGTGGTGGTGCGGGCCCTCGGCCTCTCAACCGCGCAGCAGCTTCTGTTCGGCCAGCGCCAGCGGCTCGGGCAGGCCCGAAATCACCAGCGTATCGCCAGCCGCCAGCACGTGCTCGGGCACGGGCGACGCGGCCCCACCGCCGGCAGGCCGAATCGACACCACGCTCACGCCCATGGCGTGCAGCGCCAGCTGGTCCGCGGTCTGGCCGATGCAGCGTGCGGCGTGCGGCACGGTCACGGTGTGCAGCCGCGCCTGCTGCAGTTCTTCCACGGTGTCGTCGTCGGCGCCATGGAAATAGCCGCGCAGCAGGCTGTAGCGTGCGTCGCGCGCGTCACGCGTGATGCGCACGACGCGCCGCATCGGCACGCCCATCAGCGCCAGGGCGTGGCTGGCCAGCATGAGCGAGCCTTCGATGGCTTCGGGCACGACCTCGGTGGCGCCGGCGGCGCGCAGGCGGTCGATGTCGCTGTCGTCGACGGTGCGCACGATCACCGGCACCTGCGGCGCGTGCTCCTGCACCAGGTGCAGGATCTTCAGCGCCGACGGCGTGTCGTGGTAGCTCACGACCACCGCGGCGGCGCGCGCCAGCCCCGCGGCCATCAGGCTCTGCAGCCTGGCCGCGTCGCCGAAGACGACGCTCTGGCCGGCGGCGGCGGCCTGGCGCACGCGATCGGGGTCGAGGTCCAGCGCCATGTAGGGGATGCCCTCGGGCTCCAGCAGGCGCGCCAGGTTCTGGCCGCTGCGGCCGTAGCCGCAGATGATGACGTGGCGTTCGGTGGCGATGGTGCGGCGTGCGATCGTCGTCAGCGCCACCGACTGCATCATCCAGTCGTTGGCGCTGAGCCGGTTGACGATGCGGTTGCTGTTCAAGATGAGGAAGGGTGTGGCCAGCATCGACAGCACCATGCTCGCCAGCACCGGGCTCATCCACTCGGGCGCCACCAGGCCCTGCGCGGCACCCAGCGTCAGCAGCACGAAGCCGAACTCGCCGGCCTGCGCCAGGTAAAGCCCGGTGCGCAGCGCCACGCCCGGCTGGGCGCCGAAGAGGCGCGTCAGCGCCGCCACCAGCGCGAATTTGACGAGCACGGGCCCGGTGGTCAGCAGCAGCACCAGGAACCACTGCTCGAAGACCGGGCGCCAGTCGAGCTTCATGCCGATGGTGATGAAGAACAGGCCCAGCAGCACGTCGTGGAAGGGCCGGATGTCGGTCTCCACCTGGTGCTTGTATTCGGTTTCGGCAACCAGCATGCCGGCGACGAAGGCGCCCAGCGCCAGCGAGAGGCCGAAATGTTCGGTGATCCAGGCCAGCCCGAGCGTGGTGAGCAGCAGGTTCAGCACAAACAGCTCTTCGCTCTTGCGCCGGGCCACCAGCGTCAGCCACCAGCGCATCACGCGCTGGCCACCGACCAGCAGCACGGTCAGCAGCACGGTCGCCTTGAGCACCGCCCAGCCCATCGCGGTGGCCAGGTCCTCGGCGCTGGAACCCAGCGCCGGGATCAGCACCAGCAGCGGCACCACGGCCAGGTCCTGGAACAGCAGCACGCCCATCACGCGGCGGCCGTGTTCGGCCTCCAGCTCGAGCCGTTCGGCCAGCAGCTTGGCGACGATGGCGGTGGAAGACATCGCCATCGCACCGCCCAGCACCACCGCGCCCTGCCAGCCCATCTCCCAGGGCCGCGAGCTGAAGGTATTCCAGACCCACACCAGCATGACGTGGCCGGCGATCGTGCCGGCCACCGTCAGCACCACCTGCGACATGCCCAGGCCGAAGACCAGCGTGCGCATGCTGCGAAGCTTGGGCAGGTTGAACTCCAGCCCGATGACGAACATCAGGAAAACGACGCCGAACTCGGCCAGGTACTTGACCCCGGCGTTGTCCTGCGCCAGCGCCAGCGCGTGCGGCCCGATCAGCACGCCGACCACCAGGTAGCCGAGCATCGGCGGCAGCCTCAGCGAGCGGCAGACGACGACGCCGAGCACCGCGGCGACGAGATACAGCAGGGTCAGCTCGAGGGTGGTGGCCATGGGTGCCTAGAATGACCCGATCGTATTCGACCGCCCCCCGTGAACCCGCCCCGCACCTTCGACGCCGAACGCGCGCTGCACCTCGCGCAGCGCACCATCGAGATCGAGGCGCGCGCACTGCTGGCCGTGGCAGCGCGGCAGGGCGAAGCCTTCGCCCGCGCGGTGCAGGCGGTGCTGGCCTGCCGCGGCCGCGTCGTCGTGATGGGCATGGGCAAGAGCGGCCACGTCGGGCGCAAGACGGCGGCCACGCTGGCGTCCACCGGCACGCCGGCCTTCTTCGTCCACCCGGCCGAGGCCGGCCACGGCGACCTCGGCATGCTCATGCCCGGCGACGTCGTGCTGGCGATCAGCAACAGCGGCGAGAGCGACGAGCTGGCGGCGATCCTGCCGGCGATAAGGCGCCTGGGCGTGACGCTGGTGGTGATGACGGGACAGGCCGGGTCCACGCTCGCCCGCCACGCCGACATCGTGTTGTCCAGCGCCGTCGACGAAGAGGCCTGCCCGCTGAACCTGGCGCCCACCGCCAGCACCACGGCGCAGATGGCGCTGGGTGATGCGCTGGCGGTGGCGCTGCTCGACGCGCGCGGCTTTCGCGAGGAGGACTTCGCGCGCTCGCACCCCGGCGGCGCGCTCGGTCGCAAGCTGCTGATGCACGTGCACGACCTCATGCGCAGCGGCGATGCGGTGCCGCGCGTGGCACCTGACGCAAGCTTCAACGAATTGCTGCGCGAGATGACCGGCAAGGGCCTGGGCTTCACCGCCGTCGCCGACGATGCGGGTCGGCCGACCGGCATCTTCACCGACGGCGACCTGCGCCGCCTCATCGAACGCGGCGCCGACCTGCGTTCGCTCACCGCCGATGCGGTGATGCACCGCAGCCCGCGCCTCGTGCGCGCCGACGCACTGGCCGTCGACGCCGCGGGGCTGATGGAGCAGCACCGCATCACCAGCGTGCTGGTGGTCGACGAGGCCGGCCGGCTCGTCGGTGCCCTGAACTCCAACGACCTCATGCGCGCGAAAGTCATCTGATGCCGGCTGCGCTGTGCTTCGCGCCCGAACTGCTGCTGCGAGCCCAGGGACGCGGCCTGGGGATGAAGGCGGCGATCCTCGATGTCGACGGCGTGCTCACCGACGGTCGGCTGTACATCGGCGAGCACGGCGAGACCGTCAAGGCCTTCAGCACGCTCGACGGGCACGGCCTGAAGCTGCTCAAGCAGGGGGGCATCGAGCCGCTGATCATCACCGGGCGCGATTCGCCTGCCGTGCGTCGGCGCGTCGCCGACCTCGGCCTGGCGCACGCCGTCTACGGTGCGCAGGACAAGCTGGCCGCCGCGCAGGCCTTGCTGGCGACGCTGGGCGTGGACTGGGACGAGGTGGCCGCGATCGGCGACGACTGGCCCGACCTGCCGCTGCTGTCCCGTGCCGGCTTCGCCTGCGCGCCGGCCAACGCCCACGTCGAGGTCAAGGCGGTGGCGCACCATGTGACGGCCGCCAGCGGCGGCCACGGAGCCGCGCGCGAATTCTGCGACCTGCTGCTGATGGCCGCGGGGCGCTATGCGGCGCTGCTGCAGGGCCACCTGCGCACCCTCGACGGGGTCTGATCCCAGATCCGCCGCGATGAGCGTCGAACTGCATCTGCCCGACCTGCCCGAGGTGCCGATCTCGCTCGGGTCGGCGCCCGGTGCGGCGCGCGTGTCGCGGCCCTGGCCCCTGCGCGTGCGCGATGCGCTGTCGGCCTACCTGCCGCTGCTGCTGATGGCGCTGCTGGCGCTGGCCACCTGGTGGCTGGTGAAGAATTCGCCACAGGCCCCGGCGCTGACGACCGAGCGCCCGGTATCGCAGGACCCCGACTACACGATGACGACGTTCTCGATGGACCGATTCGACGCCACGGGCCGGCTCAAGGCGCGCATCGAGGGCGATGTCCTGCGCCACTATCCGGCCACCGACCGCATCGAGATCGACGGCGTGCGTCTGCGCGCCATCGCCGAGGACGGGCGCGTCACGCTGGCGCGCGCCGCGCGGGCGCTGGCCAATGGCGACGGCAGCGAGGTGCAGCTGCTCGGCGGCGCCGAGGTCACGAGCCAGGATGCCCAGGGCGCGCCGCTGTTGCTGCGCAGCGAGTTCCTGCACGCCTTTCTCGTCACCGAGCGCGTCTCGACGCATCTGCCCGTGCTGGTGCAGGCGTCCGGCAGCGAGATGCGCGCCGCCGCCATGACCTACGACCACGGCGCGGGCCGGCTCGAACTGCAGGGGCCGATGCGCGCCGTGATGCCGCCGCGCGCATCGAAGCCGGGGCCGGCGCGATGACGGCGCCGCTGGTCTTCATCACCGGCGCGTCCAGCGGCATCGGACAGGCCCTGGCCGCGTGTTACGCCCGAGCCGGCTGGCGGCTGGCGCTGGTGGCGCGGCGCACCGGCGAGGTCGAGGCCTGGGCGCGGACGCAGGGACTGGTGGCCGACCGCGTGGGCATCTACGCCGCCGACGTGGCGGTGATCGACAGCATCGTTGCCGCCGGCGCCGCCTGCATCGAACACCAGGGCCTGCCCGACGTGGTCATCGCCAATGCCGGCATCAGCGTCGGCATGGACACCGGCGACCGCGACGACCTGGACGTCATGCGCGACACGCTGGCGGTCAACCTCCTTGGCGTGGCCGCCACCTTCCACCCCTTCGTGCGCCGCATGCGGCAACGCGGCGCCGGCACGCTGGTGGGCGTGGCCAGCATGGCGGCGATCCGCGGCCTGCCCGGGCACGGCGCCTATTGCGCCAGCAAGTCGGGCGTGGTCGCCTACTGCGAGAGCCTGCGCGGCGAACTGCGCGGCAGCGGCGTGCGCGTGGTGACGCTGCTGCCGGGCTACATCGCCACGCCGCTGACGGCGCGCAACCCGTACCCGATGCCGTTCCTGATGCCGGCGGAGCGTTTTGCCGAGCAGGCCTTCGGCGCCATCGAGGCGGGACAGAGCTACCGCGTGATCCCGTGGCAGATGGCGATGGTGGCGCGGCTGATGCGGGTGCTGCCGAACCGGCTCTTCGACCGCCTGTTCGCCGGCCGCGGGCGCAAGCCGCGGCGCGACGCCGTCTGAGCGCCACCACCCCCGCCGACATCCCCGCGCCGGCCATGCCCACGCTGCCGTGGCAGCATCCAGGCCCACCATGGTCGACGTCGTCGTGCTGTTCTTCCTGCTCGGGGTCTTCGCGCGCCTGGTCGGCAGCGACCTGCGCCTGCCGGAGGCGCTGTACGAGACCCTGTCGATCTACCTGCTGCTGGCGATCGGCCTGAAGGGCGGCATCGAACTGAGCAAGCAGCCGCTGGCGGCGCTGGCGCCACAGGTGGCGGCCTGCGTGGCGCTGGGTTTTGCGATCCCCTTCGTGCTCTACCCGGTCGGCCGCGCGCTGCGCCTGGCGGCGGCCGACGCGGCGGCGCTGGCGGCGCACTATGGTTCGGTCAGCGTGGTCACCTTCGCGGTGGCGTCGGCGGCGCTGGCGCGGCAGGGTATCGAACACGAGAGCCACGCCGCGCTGTGGGTGGCGGTGATGGAGGCACCGGGCCTGGTGGCCGGCATCCTGCTGGCACGTTGGGGCGCGCGGCGGGCCGCGGCCAGCGGCGCGGGTACTGCGGCGAAGTGGCGCGAGCTGGCGCACGACGTGCTGTTCGGCAAGAGCGTGCTGCTGCTGCTGGGCGGGCTGGCCATCGGGGCGGTGGCGGGGGTGGACGGCACAGCGCCGATCGAGGCCGTGTTCGTCGATCCGTTCAAGGGCGTGCTGGCGCTGTTCCTGCTGGAACTGGGCCTGGTGGCCGGCAGCCGGCTGGCCGAGCTGCGGCGGTTCGGTGCCGCGGTGCTGGTGATCGGCCTCGGCGCCCCGCCGCTGCTCGCACTGGCGGGCGGCGCGGTCGGCGTCGCGCTGGGGCTCAGCACCGGCGGTGTGGCGCTGCTGGCCACGCTGGCGGCCAGCGCCAGCTATATCGCGGCGCCGACGGCGATGCGCATTGCCGTGCCCGAGGCCAACGCCGCGCTGTCGATCAGCTGCGCCCTGGGCGTCACCTTCCCCTTCAACCTGGTGATCGGCATCCCGCTCTATATTGCGCTGGCGCAATGGTGGACCGCAGCATGAGCCTCAGCAAACACCCCAAGACCCTGCTCGTCATCGTCGCCGAGGCGGCGCTGGAGAAGTCCCTGGTGCGCGACGCCCGGCGTCTGGGCGCGCAAGGCTGGACGCTGACCGAAGTCAGCGGCGCCGGCCGCGGCGGCGTGCGCGAAGGCGCCTGGGAGGCCGACCGCACGATCGAGCTGAAGGTGATCTGCGATGCGGCGGTGGCCGACGCCATTGCCGCGCACGTGCTGGCGCAGTACGCGCCGAATTTCAGCGTGGCGATGCACTTCAGCGAGGTGTCGGTGCTGCGGCCCGAGCGTTTCTAGGCGACCCACGGGCTGCGGGGGCGGCATGAAAAAGGGCACCCGAAGGTGCCCTTGTCTATCCTTGAACCTGCGGTTCAGGGTTCAGTAGCCGCCGCGGCCACCGCCGCCGCCACTGCTGCTGCCGCCGTAGCCGCCGCGGCCACCACCACCACCGCCGCTGCCGCCGCCGCCGTAGGGACTGCGGCCACCGCCGCCGCCGCCGCCGTAGGGGCTGCGCCCGCCACCGCCACCGCCGGCACCGCCGCCGCCACCACCGTAGCCACCGCCGCCGCCCCCGCCGTAGCCGCCACCGCCGCCACCACTTCGGCCGCCGCCGCCGCCACCAAAGCCGCCCGGACGATCTTCACGCGGGCGCGCTTCGTTGACGACGATGGCACGGCCCTCGAGGGCCTGGCCGTTCATGCCGTTGACGGCGGCCTGGGCCTCCGCGTCGGAGCCCATCTCCACGAAGCCGAAGCCCTTGGAGCGGCCGGTCTCGCGGTCCATCATGACCTTGGCCGACGTCACGGTGCCGAATTGAGCAAATGCCTGTTGCAGCGAGTCGTCGCGCACCGAATAGGCCAGATTACCTACGTACAGTTTGTTTCCCACGGGGAGCCCTTAAAAGATCGAAAGAACCATGTGGAGCTCAACCCTGCATGAACCAATCAGGCGAAAGGTGCGGCTGCCAGACACAGACTCCGTATTATGGAGTCGTCAAAGCATTGCCCGTAAAGCGCCCCGCCGTCAAGTGTTGTTTTGGCGTCCCCGGGGAAACCCTCGGTCGCGCACCGCCGCTGCCCGGACCGCAGCTTCGCCGGGCGCCACCCGGCGGCAGACCCTACCATCGCGCCATGGATCTGCTCAAGCCGCTGGTGGCGTTGCTGGCCATCGTCAACCCGGTCGGCGTGGTGCCCTTTTTCATCCACTTCACGCAGACCTTCAGCGCCGAACAGCGCAAGCGCACGATCCGCATCAGTTCGTTCACCGCCTTCCTGGTGATCGCCGTCAGCGCCGTGGCGGGGCTGAAGGTGATCGAATTCTTCGGCATCTCGCTGGCCTCGTTCCAGGTCGGCGGCGGCACCCTGCTGCTGATCAGCTCGCTGGCCATGCTCAACGCGCAGCCGGCGGAGACCAAGCCGACCGACGTCAGCGAGGGCAACGAGAAGGTCGATGCCGGTGCCAGCATCGCGGTGGTGCCGCTGACGATTCCGCTGCTCACCGGCCCGGCGACGATCTCGACGATGGTGATCTATGCCGAGAAGACGCGGCACTGGTGGGAGCAGGCCGTGCTGGTGGGTTACGGGGTGGTGATCGGGCTGGTGACGCTGGCCGTCTTCTCGGCCTCGGGCCGCATCGCCAAGGTGCTGGGGCGCACCGGCATCAACGTGATGACGCGGCTGATGGGCCTGATCCTGGCCGCCATGGCGGTTGAACTGCTGGCTGACGGCATGATCAAGCTGTTCCCCGTGCTGGCCAGCCACATCGGCAG
>Ga0105090_10001778_pt1 | contig 11719 bp, 12 predicted proteins | sample PPLLak3March2015_FD_79110 | JGI IMG/M metagenome (GOLD analysis project Ga0105090, IMG submission 79110) | Freshwater sediment microbial communities from Prairie Pothole Lake near Jamestown, North Dakota, USA - PPLs Lake P7 Core (1) Depth... | ecosystem: Environmental > Aquatic > Freshwater >... | reverse complement strand
ATTTCACCGAGGCCAGATCCGACCCCGAGCCCGGCTCGCTGTAGCCCTGGCTCCACCAGACCTCGCCGCTGGCGATGCCGGGCAGGAAGCGCCGCTGCTGCTCCGGGCTGCCGAAGGCCATGATGACCGGCGCCACCATCACCGGGCCAAAGGGCACCACGCGCGGCGCGCAGGCCAGTGCGCATTCCTCTTCGAACAGGTGCTTCTGGATCGCGTTCCAGCCCGGACCGCCGAATTCCTTCGACCAGCCCCAACCCAGCCAGCCCTGCTGGCCCAGGATCCTGGCCCAGCGCTGCAGGTCGTCCCGCGACAGGCGCAGCGCGTGCCGGACCTTGTGGCTGATGTCCTCGGGCAGGTTCGCAGCCACCCACTGGCGGATGTCTTGGCGGAACGCCAGTTCTTCGGCGGTGAAATTCAGGTCCATCGCAGTCCTCGGTGCGGATCGAGCCCGCTTTTTAGCACGATCGTTCGAATTTCGGCGGTCGCGGACGGGACAGCGCGGTCAACGCAGTTCCAGCCGCATGACGTCGTTGTCGCGCCGCATCTGGAAGCGACCGAGCCAGCTGTTGCCCAGCAGCACGTAGGGCATGGGCGTGGGCAGGATCACGGCGCCGACATGGGACAGCTCGACCTCGCCCACGCGCACGCTGGCCAGCGTCAGCGTCTGCACGCTCACCGGCCCGTTGGCCGTCTGCGTGACGCCGTGGCGGGCCGACTTGAGGTCCAGGCCCAGCCGTGCGGCGTCGTCGCGGCCGATCGCCACCAGCGTCGCGCCGGTATCGACCATGAAACGTGCGGCACGGCCGTTGATGGCGCCGCCGGCGACGAAGTGCCCGCCCGGTCCGGCGCTGATGACGATCTCGCGCGGCGGCGGGCCGGCGGGGGCCGGCGCGGCGCTCAGCTGCGACGGTGCGCCGGGCTGCAGCAGGTGGCGCGCGCCATCGCGCTCGATCTCGGCGCTGTCGCCTTGCCAGCGCAGCAGTCGCACGCCGGCGGCCGCCTGGCCCACCGCGATCGTGTGCGCGCGGCCGTCGACAACGAGCAGGGCGCGGTCGCCCATGCGGCCGGCCAGCGTCACCCCCTGGGCCGCGGCCTGGGCTGCAGCGGCCAGTGCGGCACCGGCGAGCAGGATGCGCCAGCGGGTGTGCTTCACGCGCGCATGTTGTCGAAGGACAGCGGCAGGTCGTGCAGTTCCTTGCGCAGCAGCGCGATCGCAGCCTGCAAGTCATCGCGCTTGGCGCCGCTGACGCGCACCGCATCGCCCTGGATCTGGGCCTGCACTTTGATCTTCGACGCTTTCAGCAGCCCCTGGATCTTCCGGCCCGTCTCCGCGTCGATACCGCTCTTGACCGTCACCGCGAGCTTGAGGCGGTCGCCGCCGAGCTTCTGCGGCGTGGCGGAGAAGTCGAGGAAGCGCCCGTCCACGTTGCGCTTGGCCAGCCGCGCCAGCAGCACGTCGCGCACCTGCTGGAGCTGGAAGTCGCTGTCGGCGTAGAGAGTGAGTTCGCGATCCTTGGCGCTGCGGTCGGCGAGTTCGACGTTGGCGCTGGAGCCCTTGAAGTCGAAACGGGTGCCGATTTCCTTGTTGGCCTGTTCGACGGCGTTGCGCAGTTCCACCAGGTCGGGCTGGATCACGGTATCGAAGCTCGGCATCGGGGTCGCGGTGGAGGAGGACAGGGCGGGCACTTAGACTTCACTCAAAATTCTGCCATGTCCACCGCCCCGAAACCGCTCCAGGTGCAACAGCGCGCAAGCCTGCGCGAGCACAACAGTTTCGGCCTGCCCGCGGTGGCGGCGACCCTGGTGCGACTGACCAGCGAGGCCGACGTGCGGCGCGTGGTGGACCATCCGGAGTACGGCGTGGCGCCCAAGTTCGTGCTCGGCGGCGGCAGCAACGTGGTGCTCACGCGCGACCTGCCGGGCGTGGTGCTGAAGGTCGAGGTCATGGGCCGGCGCCTGCTTCGTGCCGAGCACGGCGCCTGGATCGTCGAGGCCGGCGCCGGCGAGCCCTGGCACGAACTGGTGGCCTGGACCGTGGGCCAGGGCTGGCCCGGGCTGGAGAACCTGGCGCTGATCCCGGGCCAGGTGGGTGCGGCGCCGGTGCAGAACATCGGCGCCTACGGCGTCGAACTGAAGGACCGCTTCGAATCGCTGGATGCGGTGGACCTGATGACCGGTCGCACCGTGACGCTGGATGCCGGGGCCTGCCGTTTCGGCTACCGCGACAGCGTCTTCAAGCAGCATCTGGCGGGAAAGACCGTCATCACGCGCGTTCGCCTGCGGCTGCCACGGCCCTGGCAGCCGGTGCTGGGTTACCTGGACCTGGAGCGCAGGATGGCGGAAACGGGCAACCGCTTCCCGGACGCGCAGACCGTCTTCGACTGGGTGTGCGCGATCCGCCGCGCCAAGCTGCCGGACCCGGCGGTGATCGGCAACGCCGGCAGTTTCTTCAAGAACCCGGTGGTCAGCCCGGAGCAGTGCCGCGACATCATCGGCCGCGACCCCGAGGTGGTGCACTACCCGCTGCCCGACGGCAACTGCAAGCTCGCCGCGGGGTGGCTGATCGACGCCTGCGGCTGGAAGGGCAAGTCCGTGGGCCGTGCCGGCGTCTACGACAAGCAGGCGCTGGTGCTCGTCAATCGCGGCGGTGCCAGCGGCGCCGAGGTCGTGACCCTCGCCCGCGCCATCCAGGAAAGCGTCTACGGGCGCTTCGGCATCCGGCTCGAGCCGGAGCCTGTCATCGTCTGACGCGAGCGATGGCCGGGTGCCACAGCGCGAAGCGCTTCGGCATCCGGCTCGAGCCGGAGCCTGTCATCGTCTGACGCGAGCGATGGCCGGGTGCCACAGCGCGAAGCGCCTCGGCATCCGGCTCGAGCCGGAGCCTGTCATCCTGTGACCGCGTCCTGCGGCGTTGCCCGCAGCACGCCCAGCGATCTCAGGGCAGTGCGCGTGGCCGGCACCAGGTCCTCGTAGCGCTGCACCAGGCGCGCGACTTCATGTGCCGGCAGGTGCGCGGCGCCCGCCTGCAGCGCCTCGGCGGTGGCCGCGAGTCCGACCAGGCCCAGGTTCAGCGCCGCACCCTTGGCGGCGTGGGCATTGGTGCGCAGTTCGAGCGGTTGCGCGTCGCGCACCGCGGCACGCAAGCGCTGCACGGTCTCGGGCGCCTGGTCGAGGAAGTCCTCGACCATGGCCGCCAGCTTCTCGCGCGACATGGCCTGCAGCGCCATCGCGATGGCGGCTTCGTCGACCACCGGCGAGCCGTCGCGCCCGGTGGCCGCCTGCCGCGGTGGTGCCGGGGCGGCCTGGGCCGCCGGCATGCCGGTGCCGAACAGGCGGCGCAGCGAGGTCGCCAGCCGTTCCAGATTGACCGGCTTGGTCAGGAAGTCGTTCATGCCCGCCACGAGGCAGCGGTCGCGGGTCTCGGCAAACGCGTCGGCAGTGAGTGCGACGATCGGCACCGTGGACCGCTCCGTGTCGGTCAGGGCGCGGATGGCGCGCGTGGCGGCCACGCCGTCGAGCACCGGCATGTGCAGGTCCATCAGCACGACGTCGAAACGCTGCCGTCGCAGCGCCTGCACCGCTTCCTCACCGTTGGTCGTGAAGTGCGCGTCGTGTCCGAGGTTCTCGAGCAGTGCCGCCATGTACTGGCGGTTCACCGGATGGTCCTCGGCCACCAGCACTTTCAGCGGGCGTGACGCTTCCACGCCCTGCGGCGCCGGGGCCGCAGCTTCGGTGGCCGGCCCTGGCGGCACCTGCAGCGGCATGTGCAGGGTGAAGCAGCTGCCCTCGCCGGGCTTGCTGCGCACCGTGATGTCGCCCCCCATCAGCCGCGCCAGGTTGCGCGAAATCTCCAGCCCCAGACCGGTGCCGCCGTGGCGGCGCGAGCGCGTGCTGTCACCTTGCACGAAGCGGTTGAACAGCTGCGCCTGCGTGGCCTCGTCCATGCCGATGCCGGTGTCGCTGACCGCGAACACGATCTCGGGCTGGTCGCTGAGGCCCTTGCGCGTGCGCACGTCGAGCACGACCGCGCCGCGGTCGGTGAACTTGATCGCGTTGGACAGCAGGTTGAAGACGATCTGCTTGAGCCGCGTGGCATCGGCCAGGATGCGTTCGGGCACCGTCGGGTCGGCGTCGATGTGCAGCGCCAGCGGCTTGGCGTTGGCCTGCGGGCGCATCAGGGCCTCGACGTCGCGCAGCAGGGCGCGCAGGTCCACCGGCGCGACCGCCAGCGCCACGCGGCCGCTCTCCAGCTGCGACATGTCGAGGATGTCGTTGAGCAGGGCCAGCAGGTGGTCGGCCGACTCGGTGGCGGTGCGCAGGTAGTCGATCTGCCGCGGCGTGAGCCCGGTCTCGCGCAGCAGCGAGAGCATGCCCATCAGGCCGTGGAAAGGCGTGCGGATCTCGTGGCTCATGTTGGCCAGGAAGGCGCTCTTGGCATCGCTGGCAGCCTCGGCCTCGCGACGCGCGAAGCGCAGCTTGGTCGCCAGCTCCTCGAGCACGGCGCGGCGTTCGCGCAGCTGCCTGACCTGGCGCAGTGCGATGAAGGCAAAGGCCAGCGTCAGCACCGACAGGAACATCGTCAGGCCCAGGCCGAGCTGGTTTTGCTGGCGCACCGTGACGCCACGCTGCATCAGCTGCTCGGAGACCTTGTGCGCGGCGCTCAGCGAGAGCCCGTGCATCGGCGCCGTCAGGGCTTCCAGTTGTGGCGCCAGGGCGGTGACGAAGTCGCGGTCGAGCACGGCCGTGGGCGCAGGCCCCAGGGCCTTGTCGGCAGCGGCGATGAAATCGCGCACCTGTTGCAGCGTCTGCCGGTGGTCGTCCTGGCCCTCGATCAGGCGCTGCGTGTTCTGGCCGTGCAGCATCTCGACGCGGCTGACCCAGATCTCGTAGCGCAGGCGCAGGGTTTCGGTGTCCAGCGGCACTCGCTCGTCGGCCGCACGCCGCCACTGCTCGTGCAGCCTGAGTTGCTCGATCTCGGCCTGGAAGACCAGGGGCACGACGTAGTCGTCGCCCATCTGCACCGCCTGGCGCAGCAAGGCGAACTGCCGCGCCTGCACCAGCGCCACGGCCAGCAGCACCAGCACCAGCACGAAGCCCACCAGCCCCAGCCAGCTGAAGCTCAGCCGGCCCGGGGCGCGGCGGGCTACAGCACGTCGATCTTCCGCAGTTGCCATGCCGAACGGCTGAAGTAGACGGCGCCGCGCAGTTCCGGACGCGAATCGAAGGGGTAGATCACGAACAGGGGCCCCTTGTCGCGCACCGCCATCGGCTTGTCGTCGAGCAGCCGGGCGACGATGACGTCGTGGCGCTGGGCGTCCTCGAAGGGCATGTCGACGCGGTAGTCGTTGAGTGCAGTGAGGCGGATCAGCGATCCCTGTGCGCCGGCAGCGGACAGCACATCGCGCAGCAGCGGGCCGGTGAAGCGGCGCGCCTGTGCATACCAGGGCGTGCGCGTCGTGAAACTCGTCTGCGGCAGCGCCTCGAGCATGGTCATGTCGAACTGCGCCTGCGCGCCATCGTTGGGCATGCGCACGCGCCCGCCGACGGTGAGAACGACTGGCCCGGTGGGCGGTTGCAGCGCGTGCAGCGGAGTTGCCGCCGCCAGCAGCAATCCGCCGCCCAGGCGCAGGAAGGTCCGTCGTCGGCAACCGGCCACCCGCTCCTCAAGACTGAAATTGCTCATGCAGCCACCCGGTGTCGCAGGAGCTCGCATTCTAGGAGCCCGGTGGGCCGGAGCGGTCTGCCCTCAGCTGCGCAACATGTCGGTCAGCGACAGACCGGTGAGCGTCTTGGCACCGCGCGCCAGCCAGAAAAGCAGCGCCATCATCATCAGCATCGAGGGAATGGCGATGACGGGATAGCTCAGCAGCGTCAGGCGGCCGAGTTCCTCGTTGAAGGCCTCGGTGCCCGCCGGGCTGGTGACGACCCAGCGCGCCAGCAGGTAATTCATGATCGACGAGAAGAAGAAGGTCCCGGCCAGCAGCAGGGTGCCGGTGCGCAGCCGCAACTCGAAAGGCACGACGTTGCGCCGCTCTTCCAGTGCCGCATGCACGCGATCGACGTCGAACAGCGTCGGGTTGAAGACCAGCACGCGGATCAGCGGCCAGCTCGTCCAGTTGGAGCCCAGCACCACCAGGCCGATGAGCCCGGGCACCGCCGCCTCCTTGACGGCCAGCCACTGCGCGTCGAGCTTCAGCAGCCCGATGCCGCCGGTGAGCAGCGTGCTCACCACGCCCAGCACCGACAGCCAGTTGAGCTTGTGGCGGCGCCAGCCGTCGTACAGGCCCCAGCCCAGCGGGAAGGCCAGCGCCAGGATCAGCGCGCGCATGGGGCCCAGGCTGGCCTCGCCGCTGAGCTTCATCAGGATGACCGCGGGCACGATGATCGTGACGACGATCTCGAACAGCGGATTGGGCTTGTCGGCTTTGTTCATGAAGGCGCAAGACTAACGCGAGTCGCGCCGCGCACCGCGCAGCCTGGACAACGCCCCGGTGCGGTGCCGGCAGGCCCTGGCCACGCGGCCGGCCGGGTCAGCTGTCGGCCAGCTGGAGCTTGGCGCGCAACCGGGCTGCCGTCTCGCGCACCGCGGCGTTGCGCGACTCGTCGGCACGGGACAGGGCCTGGCGGGCATATTCGCCGTCGCTCTGCAACCTCTCGACGTGCAGGTGGAAGCCTTCGCCGGCCAGCAGCCACTTGAGCTCGATGATGTCGACCAGCGCCCTTGAATCGGACTCGACGGCGGTGGTCATCTGGAAGGGGTACGGTCTCAGCACTCTAAGACGTTAACGGCATTGGCCACCGCCAGGCTGACAGCGGACTGGAGAGCTCACCCCAAAGTTCGCACGCCGCCGTCTGCGTGCCTGCTAGATTCGACCTCGGCGGCATGGGCGCGCCGCTACCGGCGGCGCCATGCTCGCTGCGTCGTGCATGACCCAACTGTGGTGCCGGCGCGACAAAGGGAGCCTGAATCCATGACCGATCTCGCCATCATCCACTCCGACATCGCCGCCGCGGCGCTGCGACTGCAGGGCGTGGCCCGCCGCACGCCTGTGTTCACCTCTCGCACCGCCGACGAGCGAACGGGCGCGCAGGTGTTCTTCAAGTGCGAGAACTTCCAGCGCATGGGGGCGTTCAAGTTCCGTGGTGCCTACAACGCGCTGGCACAGTTCACGCCCGAGCAGCGCCGAGCCGGCGTGATCGCGTTCTCGTCGGGCAACCACGCGCAGGCCATTGCGCTGGCGGCCCGGCTGCTGGGCATGCCTTCGGTGCTGGTGATGCCGCACGACTCCCCGGCCGCCAAGCTGGCGGCCACGCGCGAGTACCAGCACGGCCAGCCTGGCAGCGAGGTCGTGCTCTACGACCGCTACACCGAAGACCGCGAGGCCATCGGCGCCCGGCTGGCAGCCGAGCGGGGCATGACGCTGATCCCGCCCTACGACCACACGCATGTCATGGCGGGGCAGGGCACGGCAGCGGCCGAACTGATCGAGGAGACGGGACGGCTGGACCTGCTGCTGGTGTGCGTGGGCGGCGGTGGCCTGATTTCCGGCTGCGCGGTGGCGGCCGCGCACTTGTCGCCCGGCATCGCGATCGTCGGCGTCGAGCCCGAGGCCGGCAATGACACCCAGCAAAGCCTGGCACGCGGCGAAATCGTCCATATCGACACGCCGCAGACCATCGCCGACGGTGCGCAGACGCAGCACAGCGGCCGCCTCACCTTCCCCGTCATCCAGCGCCTGGTGCGCGAGATCGTCACCGTGAGCGACGCACAACTCGTGAGCACGATGCGCTTCTTCGCCGAGCGCATGAAGATGGTGGTCGAACCCACCGGCTGCCTGGCCGCGGCGGCGCTGCTGCAAGGCGTGGTGCCGGCGCGCGGCCGGCGCGTCGGTGTCATCGTCAGCGGCGGCAACGTCGACCTGGCGCGCTACGCCGGATTCCTGTCGGATGGCTGATTCGATGCCGGTGCCGGCGCCGGCAGGTGCTGTGCCGAGGTCACGCCCATCGACACATACAGGCTCGTCAGCGCCTCGATGCTGATGCGCGCCGGGCTGACCCAGTCCTCGGGCACGTAGAGCAGGCCGCCCCCCACCGGCACCGGCGCCGTGGGGACCAGCACGGCCAGGCAGCGCCGGCCCGCCACTTCCACGGCCTGCGGGCTGGACAGCAGCGCCAGCACCGAGGCGCCTCCGGGCCCGCCGAAGTGGCACCACACCGGGCGCATGCTGCGCAGGCCCTCGGCCTGGCCGGGCTTGAACAGGCCCACCATGCGGTGTGCCAGGTCGTACACGGTGCGCACCACCGGAATGCGGCGCAGGATGGCGTCCAGGATCGGCGCCGCGCTGCGCTGCAGGCCGGCCTGCACGAAGGCGCCCAGCAGCACGATGCCGGCGGCGATCAGCGCCATGCTGAACAGGTAACCCACCACCTCCGAGCCGGTGACGCCCAGGCCGACCTTCACCAGCACCGAGCCCACGGCGCTGCCGGGCCCGAGCCAGCGCACGATCAGGCTGGCGGCCCACCAGAAGATGGCGATCGTGGCCGCCAGCGGCAGCGCCGCCAGGAGTCCGGTGACAAACAGGCTCAGCAGATGCCGGGGGGTGCGTTTCATGCGCCGGATTATCGGCAGCCGCCGTGGCCGCGGATGTGCTGCGTTAAGGTCGCGCGTTTTGCATCGCCCCAACGGAGACTGCCATGGCCGAAGCCACCCCCGCCACGCCGCCCAAGGACCCCGACGCCGAGAAGCGCCAGAAGGAGCATGTCGACAAGCTCGTTGCGCGCGCCGCCGCCGAGAGCACCGGCTCGATCGCCCTCGGCGGCCGCGCCTTCGACTACACCGTGCATGCCGCCTTCGTGCCGGTGGCCGCTGCGGGTGCGGAAGGCGCGCGTGGCGAAGCCGACGCCGCGGTGCTGGCCACCGCCTACCTGCTCAAGGGCGCCGAAGCCGCCACGCGGCCGGTGTGCTTCGCCTTCAACGGCGGCCCCGGCTCGGCCTCGATCTGGCTGCACCTGGGTGCACTGGGGCCGAAGCGCGTGGTCGTTCCCGACGACGGTGGCATGCCTTTGCCGCCCTACGCCGTTGAGGACAACCCGCACAGCTGGTTCGAGCACTTCGACCTCGTCTTCATCGACCCGCCGCACACCGGCTGGTCGGTGACGGCCAGCGAAGCTGCGCGCAAGAAGATGCTGTCGGTGGATGGCGATATCGACGCCCTGGCCGAGGTCATGCGCCTGTGGCTGACGCGACACAAGCGCTGGGGCTCGCCGGTCTACGTGGCCGGCGAGAGCTACGGCACGACGCGAGGCGCCGGGCTGGCCGACAAGCTGCAGGAACTCGGCGTGGCGCTGTCGGGGCTGATCCTCGTGAGCTGTGCCATGGATCTGCAGAGCATCGTCTTTGCGCCTGCCAATGACCTGCCGTATGCGCTCTTCCTGCCGGCCTTCGCCAATGTCGCGCAATACCACGGGCTGCTGCGCGGGTCGCTCGCGGCCTCACCCGAGGCGGCGCGCAGCGCGGCCGAAGCCTATGTGCACGACGAATATGCGGCGGCGCTGCAGGCCGGTGCCCGCCTGGACGCCAGCAGGCGCAGCCGCGTCGCCAGGCGCTTGAGCGAACTCACCGGGCTGCCGCGCGAGCTGGTCGAAGAGAAGAACCTGCGCATCAGCGACCAGACCTACTTCTTCGAGGCGCTGCGCCCGCGCGGGCTCATCGTGGGCCGGCTCGAAGCGCGCGCCACCGGCCCCATGGCCGCCAGCCGCTCGCGCGAATGGGAATTCGACCCCGGCATCGAAGCCATCGCCTCGCCCTACACGATGGCCGCGATGGGCTACTTCGGCGACCAGCTCGGCCTCGTCTTCGACCAGCGCTACGAGGTGCTGGCGCGCGACGTCAACAAGGGATGGAACTGGAACCGCGGCGACAGCAGCCGCCTGGGCTTCACCAGCACCAGCCCCGACCTGGCGCGCGCGCTGCGCCGCAATCCGCACCTCAAGGTGCTGGCGGCCAGCGGGCGCTACGACCTGGGCACGCCCTACAGTGCCAGCGACTGGTCGCTGGCGCAACTGGATGCGCCGCCACAGGTGCTCGCCCGCGTCACGCACCGCTATTACGACGCCGGCCACATGATGTACACGCGGCAGGCGGACCTGGCTCAATTGAAGGCCGATGTCGCGGCCTGGGTGGCAGGCTGAACGGGCCCGTGCCGGCAGCGCGCTGCGGCCGCCCGGCGCTCCTCAGGCGTCGCGGACGTCGGCCACCGGGTGGGCGCCGAAATCGGCACGCTCCAGGTAGCGCAGCACCTTGGCCGCGGCCTGGGCCGGGGTGTCCAGCTGGCCGGCGGTCTGCAGGCCGATGAAGCGTTCGCGCTCGGGGAACAGCGCCGGGTCGGCCCCGCGCAATTGCACCTGCATGTCGGTGTCGATGACGCCAGGCGCCAGTGAGACGATGCGCGCGCCTTGGGGCAGTGCGGCCTGTTCCAGTGCCACCGCACGTGCCAGGTGGTCGAGGCCGGCCTTGGCGGCGCAGTACGACGCGCTGCCGGCCATGGGGCGGCGGCCGAGGCCGGACGAGACCAGCAGCACCTTGCGCGGCACCGTCCAACCGGCGGTGGCTTGCAGGAACGCCGCCGTGAGCAGCGTGGGCGCTTCCAGGCCGACGCGCAGCGCATTGCTCAGGTCGGCCGCATTCACCGCGCCCAGGGGCGCCAGCCGCGAGATGGCGCCGGCGTTGTTGATGAGCGTGGCCGAAGCCAGCCCAGCGGCGTCGATGCCGTGCAGCCAGGTTGCCAGCCGTGCGGCCACGGGCGCCGGATCGGCCAGGTCGGCGGTCCACTGCTCGAGCCGGGCCGCTTCGACCCCCGGCAGATCGGCCGGGTGGCGCGAGATCGTCAGCAGGTGCCGATCCGCTGCCAGCAGCTGCCGGCCCATGGCCAGCCCCAGGCCGCGCGAGGCACCGGTGAGGACGACGAGGTGGGACTTCATGACGCGCAGCATAAGGCAGGGCGCGCCGGACTTAGAAGCCCGGGTCGCTGCGAAAGTCGCAGTGACCACCGGTCGTCGGATGCTCGAAGCCGAGCCGACTCGCATGCAGGAGCAGCCGATCGGCACTCGGCGGCGTGGGCGCGTAGAGCGCGTCGCCGCGGATCGGATGGCCGATCCACTGCAGGTGCACGCGCAACTGGTGCGTGCGGCCGGTGGCGGGCTCCAGCAGCAGCCGCGTGCTGTCGTCTGCGCGTTCGAGCACGCGCCAGCGCGTCTGCGAGGCCTTGCCGCGCTCGGGGTCGACACGCTGCCGCGGCCGGTTCGGCCAGTCGGCCGACAAGGGCGCGTCAATGGTGCCGGCCTCACCCGGCATGCGGCCCTCGACAACGGCAAGGTATTGCTTGGCCACCTCGCCGCGCTCGAAGGCCATGCTCAGCCGCCGCTGCGCGGGGGCACCGCGAGCGAACAGCATGAGCCCGGAAGTCGCCATGTCGAGCCGGTGCACCACCCGTGCATCGGCGAAAAGCGCCTGCACGCGCGTGGCCAGGTTGTCGCGGCCGGCCTCGCCGCGGCCCGGAACGGCCAGCAGGCCGGCGGGCTTGTCGACGACGATCAGTGCTTCGTCGGCATGCAGCAGGTGAACTGGCCGGCCATCTGTCATGGCCGCCAGCATAGGGCGCGCGGCCGGTGCCGGTGCGTGGCGAGTCGGCCACGGGCGGCTCGAATGTGCTTGACGCCT
>Ga0105090_10001777_pt1 | contig 11723 bp, 9 predicted proteins | sample PPLLak3March2015_FD_79110 | JGI IMG/M metagenome (GOLD analysis project Ga0105090, IMG submission 79110) | Freshwater sediment microbial communities from Prairie Pothole Lake near Jamestown, North Dakota, USA - PPLs Lake P7 Core (1) Depth... | ecosystem: Environmental > Aquatic > Freshwater >... | reverse complement strand
GACGCCGAGCGCAGCCTGTTCAACGTTGAACTGGCCCACACCGCCAGCCAGAACGTGCTCTTCCGTTCGCTGATCAACATCTACAAGTCCATGGGCGGCGGCTGGGTGGATCAGGCCGAGCAGAGTTTGCCAGTCCAGCCGGTGATGGAGGCGGGCTTTATACCCTGAAGATCCGAAAAACTTTCAGCATTCTCGCATAATATAACGAGGCCATCCGGAACCCGGATGGCCTCGGCTATTACTGAATCGCGCGCTTAGACAGAGATTGCTCGGCCGCCTTCTCCTCTTCTGCCTGGCTCTCATACTGGCTTGAGTCCGGTCGCTGGCCGTCATTGCCTCCATCGAGCATGAGGTCGATGAAGCGTGCGGCATCCGTTGAACGAGTGTCGTCAAGAGCAAATTGCAATTCGGGCTTGTGCGGAAGAACAAATCCAGCAGATCCAAGCCATAGGAAGCCCGAAGCGAGTCGGCCCGACAAATGGCAGGAATGCTTTTTCTTTTTTATGCGGATGATGCCATGAGTCCGTTGTTTTCGCTCCCCGCCGTCCCAGCCAGACCGTTTTCCGGCGACCCAATTGCTGCTCATCCCTTGACAACGCCATGGAAATGCCGGATTGTAAAAAAAACACAATGTACTCCTCTGAGGCCTTCTTCAAAATCGCATAAACCTTTCCTCCTGCAGCACCTGCGGAAGGAGGTTTCATATGCCTTCTCGGTTGTTCATATTCCCACGCCCCACGGTGACGACCCAACCACTGGACCCTTGCAAAAAGAAAGGAGGCAGTATGACCAAAGGAATAACACTGAGCATCGGGTTGAATTCGGTTGATCCTAAGCATTACGGCGGTTGGTCCGGAGACTTGAACGCTTGTGAAGCGGATGCCGCCGACGTTGCGGATATCGCCAAATCAAGGGGGTTTAAAACGGAAACCCTGCTGACGAAGGCGGCCACTCGCAAAAACGTGATCCAGGCCTTCGGCAAGGCAGCCGGCAGCTTGAAAGCGGGCGATATTTTTTTACTGTTCTACTCCGGGCACGGCGGGCAGGTGCCGGACATGAACAATGACGAAGACGACTACCAGGACGAGACCTGGTGTCTTTACGACGGCGAGCTCATCGACGATGAAATCAACGAACTGCTCAGCCGGTTTGCCAAGGGGGTCCGTGTTTTTTCGCTGTCGGACAGCTGCCACAGCGGTACGGTCACCAAGGCCGCGTTTTATCAAGGCACCATGGGCGCACGTTCCGCCGGCATCGGCCCGAACCCACCCCGCCTCAAATTCATGCCACCGGACGTAGCCCTGCGGACCTATCGGCAGAACCAAAAATTCTACGAAAAAATCCTCAAAGACCCCAAACTGACAAAGGCTCAGGATAATGTGAAAGCATCGGTGCTGCTGATCTCCGGCTGCCAGGACAACCAATACTCGTCGGACGGCACCTTTAACAGCCTGTTCACCGCGAACCTGCTGGCGGTATGGAACCACGGTCATTTCAAGAAAAACTACACCGACTTTCATAAAGCGATCATCAAACGGATGCCGCCGGATCAAACCCCCAACTACTTTTGGGTGGGCACCCACGACCGCAAATTTGAAAGGCAGACGCCTTTCACGGTTTAAATTCGGAAGAGTTGATCCTCAGAAGGCGGAGAAGATCAAAAAACAGATGGACGCCTTCGACGCCGGCAGCGACGAATTCAAAACCGCCAAGAACTTGTTTGACGCCTACGTTCACAACATACGGCAGGAGGTATTCCGATCATGAAATACGATCTGGTGTTCGAAGGGGGAGGCGCCAAGGGCATGGTGTTCGTAGGCGCCATGGAGGAGTTCTTCAATCGGAAGCACAGCGCCGGCCGTCTTCTCGGGACTTCCGCTGGCGCCATCACCGCGGTCCTGCTCGCCGCTGGCTACACGTCCGCTAAAATGCTCGAAGCGCTGAACGAAAAAGAAAACGACCGGTCGGTCTTCACCGGGTTCATGGGCGACCCGGAGCCGTTCACCAAGGAGGAGATCAAAAAAAGCGCCACGCGTGACGTTCTGACCAACATCGATCTCAAATTCGTCCCCGGCTTCCTGGAGGGCCCCATGGACGACGCTTTGGCCAGGTGGCTCGCCGACAACTCGCGCTCGCGGCATTTCGTCGCGTTCATCGAGCGCGGCGGCTGGTTTTCCGCGGCGCGCTTCGTCAGCTGGCTGCAGGCCAAGCTCGACACCGACCCCGCAACCGGCCTCCGTCGCGCCTACAGCCAGCTGTCCCTGAAGCAGTTCTTTGGAGCCACCGGCGTCGAACTTTCCGTGGTGGCGGCCGACACCACCGACGGCCGGCTGCTCGTGCTCAACCACCGCACGGCGCCGGACTGCCCCGTGGTGTGGGCCGTGCGGATGTCCATGAGCATCCCGCTGGTGTGGGACGAGGTCGTCTGGAAAGAGGGCTGGGGCGGCTATCTGGGGCGGCCGATGGCGGGGCATGTCATCGTGGACGGCGGGATGCTGTCCAACTTCCCGATCGAGCTTTTCATATCCGACGAGCCGCAGGTGGTCAGGCTGATGGGCCCCAAGCAGGACAATCCTGTCATAGGCCTGCTGATCGACGAATCGCTGGCTGTTCCGGCCAAAAAGGGAATTCTGGTCGATATCAACATCAAACCGGGCGAGCTCAAAACCGTGCAGCGTCTCAAACATCTGGTCGACACCATGACCGGCGCCCACGACAAGATGGTGATCGAGGAATACGAGCATCTGGTCGTGCGCCTGCCGGCCGCAGGCTACGGTACCACCGAGTTCGACATGAGCGACGAGCGACGCAACGCGCTTGTCAGGGCCGGGCGTGACACGATGGGGGTGTATCTCGACAATCATCCCGCAAAGAAGGCTGGACCGCCGAGAGGCGCCGGGACCAGGAACGCCAAGGGGAAGGGAGCTAAAAGCGTCAAACGCGTCAAGACGTCGGCCGACCGAATTGCCGGCCGCTTGTTGAGATTGTGACTCAAGAACGCCCGGCATGATTCAGAAGTTTGGCACCCTGCGGCATGAACGGCTTCCATGGATAAGCCATAAGGCGTCAAGGTCCGGTCGGGACGGGACTTGGTTGGAGGGCCCTGTGGGAAGCGATGAAACCCGAAATCTGATGGCAATCCCTGATGATGAAACTGAACCCGGGCGCCGCGGACGCAACATCATCGCTGTGATAGGGGTCGACGACTATGCGGCGTGGCGCAAGCTGCACAACGCCGTCAGCGATGCGAAGGGGGTGCGGGAGCTGTTTGTGGAAAAGCTGGGTTTCAAGGAGTTGACCCCGCCGCTTTTTAACGCCGATGCCACTCAGCAGTCGATCACCTCGCTTTTGCAGGATGAGCTCGCGACCCGGTTGGAGCCCGACGACAGCCTGGTTTTGTTTTTTGCAGGCCACGGTCATACGGAGTCCAGCCAGATCGGCTCAAAAAAAGTCAAGACAGGCTACCTCATTCCCGTCGAAGCGCGCCTACCGCAGGAGCACAAATTCAGCACCTTCATCAAGCTTGACTCCTTTCTCAAGGACATGGCCAAGCTGCCGGCTCGCCACGTGCTGTTGATTCTGGACGCCTGCTACAGCGGCTTTGCGCTGGGCGAGACCGTCCAAGTGCTAAGGAGCCATGAGCGCTACTCCGATGACCTCAGCCGGCGGCTGAGCCGCAGGGTCATCACATCCGCTATGGACGATCAGCCGGCTTTGGACAACGGACCGATCGCGGGGCATTCTCTTTTCACCGGAACCCTGATCGAGGGTGTCGACAGCGGACAAGCGGATGGCGACAGCAAGGGTTTCGTCACGAGTTCGGAGCTGGCCCTCTATGTGCAGAACCGGGTCGGCTCGGCGTCGCAATCGAAACAAACGCCCGACTTCGGCTCTTTCGAGCTGGATGAACGCGGCGAGTTGGTCATCTCACTGCGGGGGGAGACTTTCAACAAAAGCCAGGCGCGAGATGGCCTGGAAGTTGCAAAGAGCATCCATGAATTGGGCTGGCTGACGGACGATCCGAAACGATTCCAGTCGGCCGTCAAAGAATACCGCAAAGCCATCGATTTTGCACAGCTGGCCCACATGCCGCTTCCGGAGGCCGAGCTGGGTATGGGGAAGGCTCTCCTGGCGGCAGGCGATGTGGCTTCCGCAATAAAGTGCCTCAGTGGGCTGATCCACCGGGAAGATGAGCTGGCGCCGGCAGACGCACGTTTTTACCTGGGCTTGGCATATGCCAAGAAGCAGGATCATGCTCAAGCGGTCGCAACGCTGAAGGGCTGGGCGGAGCGCAACCCGGACCACGTAGAGACAGGATGGGTCAAATCCTACATCCGATGGCTCGAGGATGCCAAAAACACAACAGTTTCCAGGAAAAAATGGGCGCTTCTCATCGGTATCAATGAGTATTCCCTGGAAGCTGCCCAACAATTGCAGGGCTGCGTCAACGACGTCGCCCGTCTCATGCAGTCGCTTTTGAGGCGCTGGGGGTTCGTTGACGACGAAATGGTGCTGCTGACGGATAAAGACGCAACCCGTGAGCGGGTTTTGTCCGAGTTGAAAAGACTTGAAGCTGAAGCAAAGCCGGAAGATACCGTTTTCATCCATTTCAGCGGACATGCCGTGCCTTCGAGTCGGCCAGACATATTCGGTCCCAACGATGAGGAAAAAGTTTACCTGATCCTCCATGACACAAACACGGTGCCGGGGCATTTGTCCAACGGCATCTCGGCCGCCGAGCTCCACCAGCGGATGGAAAGCATCCCTGCACACCGAAAAACGCTGGTATTGGACACCCATGCCAGCGATCAGCTGGTCGATGTGGCTGAAAGAGAAGGCACTTACGCCTTGATACTGGCATCGGACACCGCCGAGATCGCCTACGAATGGGCGGTCGATGTCGACGGAGAAATGCTTACCTGTGGGATGCTGTCCGGCGCGCTCTATCAAGCCGGAGTGGGATTGTCGGCGAGCGGGTTCACTTTTGACCACTGGGTTGCACCCGCCATCCGCATTTCACAGCGGGCGTCTTCGGACGCCTCCCGCTATCAGAACCGACAAACGCCGGTGTTTGTCGGGTTGAAGGAGTTGAGCGTTTTGGGTGGTGATGATTTCTACCTGCCGCTGTTTGAATTTTCGCAGCGGCGGCAGTGGCCGGAGCTGACCCGCACTCAAATGATAAAGCGCTACCGGTTTTTCCGGCATTCGATCGCAGTCGCTCACCCACAGGCGCACCTTGCATTTGGGAAGGCCTTCCTCTCAAAAAGAGATTACGCCGCCGCCGCAGACGCGTTGAAAACGGCTGCGGCACAGCTCGGTCACAAAGACCACGCGGTCTTGCCGTCCCTTCTCTGCGCACATGTTGGGGCCGGGGACCTTGCCCAGGCTTCTGATGTCTGCCGCCGCCTGGCGGACGGCGCCGCGGACGGCGAGCAGGCCGTCTTAAAAAGCCTGCTTTCGCAGATGGAGACCCTGGCCGGAATCCGCCGGCATGCCGTGCTGGTCGGGATCGACCGCTACCGCAGCCGGAAGCTGCCCGGGCTCAAGGGCGCGGTCAACGATGCCGAGGCGATGCGACAGGTCTTGGTCGAAGGCTGGGGCTTTGCGCCCAAGGATGTCACCTTGCTCTGCGACAAGGCTGCCCACCGGGAGGCGATCCTTTCCGAGTTCAAGCGCATGGCCCAGGTTTCGCGGAACGAAACGGCGGTCTTCTACTTCGCCGGTTTTGGCTCGACCGACCACGAGCGCCTGCCGACCATCGTGAGCCACGACGGCCGGACAAAGGGGGTGGTTGATATCTCCTTGAAGGAGTTGGCCGGCGTGGCGGGCGATGAGGCTTCGAATCTCATCTTGATTCTTGATGCCGGTTTCGGCGGCGGGGCTTTCAATGATCCGCTGGAGCGGACGATCCGCCCGGACGATCGCAGCTCAAACCAGGAAAGCCTGTTTTCGAACGACGAAGAACGCAGACGTTTCATCAACGACACGCTGATTGGCGCCTTTGCGATCCTGCATGCGCCGGAACGCTGGTGACACAAAGGAGATGACCACAATGGGAATAGGTCCACCGCCCGAACCGAGACTCGCCGAGGCCGAAACCGTCCTACTGGATGCGCCGCAGGCTGCTTACCACGGCCGGCTGACGGCAGCTATAGTTCGCAGCCTCGAGCAGGTGGACGGGCCGCAAATCGTTTTTGCCGACATCATTCGGCAATTGCGCAAAGAGTTGGGGAGGGATGTCAGCATCCGCGCATCTGAAGACATCCGGCCTCGGCCGGTATGGACGAGCGCAGCCCAATTTGAATTGATGCAGCAGGTCATCGAGCTTGAGCGTGCGCCTCTGAGGAAGATCATCGCCGTGTTGAAACGGGCCATCGAACAGCGGCAAAAAGCAGAGGACTACTGGCCGGAAGGCCGTTTGAACACCGGTATCGCATGTGCAGCGGCCCGCGATCATCGCGATGCCCGGCGTCTGATTGAAGAATCCGTGAAAATCATGGAGGGGCAAGAACCCCTGGAAGGCGAACGCGCCGCATAAAAGGAGACCGCTGTGAAATGGAAGGCCGACTACAAGCAACAGGAACTTCAGAGCCTGCTTGCCGAGGCCAAGTACCATCTGGGTCGGGTGTTATGCGAGGGCGAACTCGACTTCGACCGCGCCGTGAGCGAGTTGGAGGAGGCTGTAAGGCTGGACCCCGAGAACGTCGCCGCCTACTACTACCTCGGGCGTGCCATTCGCGAGCAGATCGAGCGCAACAAGTACAAGCGCGCCGAGGAGGTGCTGCGCATCTACCTGATGAAAGGTGCGCCCTTGGGGCACGAGGACGAAGTCCGCGAGTTCCTCGGCTCCCGCAAGCGGCAGGAGACCACATCCCGCTGAGGGGGGAAAAACAGCTCAAACCCATTTTGCGTGATGAGATCTGGTCATAAAGCGTCATCAGCCTAAAAGGAGGCGCCATGCCGAGGAAAAGGGACCCAAATTCACCTTCCGGACGCAGAACGAAATTCTCTCAACGTAATCTCACTTTGGTAGATAACTCCACTGCGCAGGATGCCCTCCAATCCGTTTACAATGCCAGCTGGGCCGTGGTGATCGGGATCAACGGTTACCGCCACCTCGAGAACCTGACTTACGCCGTCAACGACGCAGATGGAATGGCCCGCTTGCTGATCACCGAGCTCGGGTTCCCAAAAGAAAAGGTGTTTGTCATCTTGGACCCGGCGCCCGGCAAAAAAGACTTGCCCTACGAACTGGCGGGGACCCAGGGGACCAAGCCTGAAATAGAGCGGTTGATCTACACGGAGCTCCCTGCCAGAGCCGAAGCGGATGACCGGGTGGTCATATTTTTTGCAGGGCACGGCGAACGCCGCCGCCTTCCCACCGGCGAGGAAGTGGGCTACCTGATTCCGGCGGATGCCCAGCCCCAGCAATGGCATACCTACATCCCCACCCACAACATCACCGAGGCCGGCAACTACTGTCGGGCCAAGCATGTATTTTATCTCTTCGATGCCTGTTACAGCGGCCTGGCGTTCACCCGGGCCTCCGCAACACCTACCCCTTATGAGGAAACCATGCTGAAAAGCCGAGCGCGCCAGGCCCTCACCGCCGGCACGGCCAAAGAAGCCGTCAACGACAAGGGCCCCCGGGGGCACTCGCCCCCTTCACGTGGTATGTCCTGCAAGGCTTGCGGGGCGAGGCCGCGCAGAAGGACAGCGAGGTGGTGACAGCCTCTGACCTGATGGTCTACGTCAAAAACCAGGTTGGGCGGAGCTTCGGAGCGCGACAGACCCCGGACTTCGGCAAACTTCCGGGCCATGAGAGCGGTGGCGATTTTGTTTTCCGGCTGCCTGCCGCCGGCCGGGTGGTGGATCTGTCCCAATGGGTTAGGATTCGCGATGTGGGACCAGAACCCACGATTGCCGCCGCTGCGGTCGTTACAGCCACAGAGACGCTCATGAAGAAACGGGGCACCCCGTTGCAGCTATCCATAAAGCAGCTCTACGACCGTGCCAAAAAGCACGATGAGCTCAGTGGGCAAGGAACGTGGTTGACAGCGGTTGTCTATGTGGCGGAGCAGTTTGGCATCCCGGTTGAATGTGAGCAGGAGCCGATAGGTGAAAAGAAGGAAACAGGGCGGAGAAAGAATCACCCATCTGTCGAGGCGAACCAGTTCGTCCATCCCCGCTTCTTCCGTCTCCGATCCCTGGAAGAGATTCCGCCGCAACTGCGGTTGGGCAGGCCGATCGTCGTTGGGTGCAAGGTCTATGACTACTGGGTCGAGGCTCCGTCCGGCGAGATATCCGCCCCGGATGCGGATAAAAATCCTACCGGAATGATGGCCATCACGATCGTTGGGCATAACCCCGACAGAGGATCCATCCTTTTCGCCAACGCCTGGAGCGAGTCCTGGGGGCAGAGCGGGTTCGGCACCATGGGACCGGAGGCTATGCAGGCCCTGCTGGAGCCAGACATGATGTGGGCCCTCGATTTGCCGGATAATCCTCAGGTGCCCGGCAACCACGAGCCGCTGGCCGAGTAAACGCCATGAACACTGCAGATCCGAAGCCCGTCGTTTTCCCGGCCTTTGCCAATGCCTGCGACGACCGGGTCGGTTAGCTCAGTCACTATCGAAGAAAACCGCCATAAGACCTGAACGGATTTGCCGGAAGGAGATTGAGATGAAAGACGAGGCGGGAGTAGCCGTATCGATGGTTTTTCCAAGAGCCATTGATGCATCTCGAGGAGGGATGTGAAGATGAATAGCCCGACAACCCGGAATACCGATATGCATGCATTGTTGATCGGCATCGACTGCTATATGCCCAACCAATTGCCGGGCGGGTGTTATTACCCCAGCCTGGGAGGATGCGTGCGGGATATCCGCCACGTGGAATCCTTTCTGATCAACCGAGTGGGGCTCAAGGCGGAGAGAATCCTCACGTTGACGGCCAGCCTGGGGAGCGGGGAGAAGCCGGTGGAGCCGCGCGCGCAGTGGCCGACATATGAAAACATGGTGGCCGGTCTCAAGAAGCTGATCGACATGGCACGGGCGGGGGATCAGGTTTACATCCACTACTCCGGCCACGGCGGACGGACGCAGACCGCCTTTGCAAAGTTGAAAGGCGCCGGTGACCTGGACGAGGCGCTCGTTCCCACCGACATCGGCAACTCCGAGGCCCGCTACCTCCGGGACGTGGAACTGGCGTATCTGCTCAAGGCCATGGTGGACAAAAAGCTGGTGGCGACCGTGGTGCTGGACAGCTGCCACTCCGGCGGCGCCACCCGCGGCTTGGGCAAAGCCGTGGCGCGGACCATGGTCCGGCGCGAGCTCGGCCACGACGCAACCGTGCGCCCGACGGCCAGCGACGTGGCTTCGCCGAAAGAGCTGGAGAGCGTCTGGCGCGGGTTGACCACGGGCACGCGAGCGGCCAAGCCGGCCGGCGACTGGCTGGCCGAACCCGAAGGCTACACCCTGCTCGCCGCCTGCCGGGCCAACGAGTCGGCCTACGAGGATTTCTTCGACCGCCGGGAGAAAAACGGGGCACTGACCTATTGGCTGCTGGATTCCCTTAGGTCCATCCGGCCGGGCACTTCCTATAAAATGCTGCACGACCGAATCCTTGCAAAAATCAGGGGGTGGATGGTGGACCAGACGCCCCAGCTTCAGGGGGAAGGCGACCGCGCCGTCTTCGGCACCGATCGCATCAAACCGTATCATGCCATTCCCGTCATGAAGGTCGACCGGGCCGGAAAGCGCATCGGGCTCAATGCCGGTGAAGCCCAAGGGCTGAACGAAGGGACACTGCTGGCCGTTTACCCGAGCGGGGCCGACAACCTCGAGTCGACGGCAGGCCGCCAAGCGCTGGCGGTGGTGTCCGAAGTGGCGGGCGATTCCGATTGCTGGGCTGAGATCAGGGAGAAATTCGGTAAGGCCGCCCTCGAACAGGGTGCCCAGGCGGTTGTTCTCGGCAACACCGACCAGCGCCTGCAGCGGGTCGTCGGGTTGGCATTGGAAAGCGCCGCCTTGAGAAAGGCGTTGGAGGTCAGTATCGCCGAGTTCGGATCCGGCTTTATTCGGTTGGCTGGGAAGAAGGAAGCGGTAGACTTTCAGGTGGCGCTGGATGAAACGGGAGCGTTGGTCGAGATCTGGGACCGCAAAGGCACCGCACTTCCCAACCTGCGGCCGCCCGTGAAGGCCGATGACCCCGGCGTGGCTGAACGCATCGCCAAGCGCCTCGTGCATTTGACGAAGTATTTCAACGTGCAGGCCTTGACGGCCCCGGAATCCGAAGAAGGTCAACTGCTGCGCGTCGAACTCCTGCCGCCGTCGGCGGAAGGGAAGGAAAGCGGCCCGCCGGTCTATCCCCCGGAGACGAAGGTGACCCTCAAGGTCACCAACGCCCTGACGCCGAACCCCGACGACATCAACGACCCGACGCGCATCCTGAACATAACCATCCTCAATCTTCAGGCGGACTGGGGGATCACGCAGATTTTCCCCAAGGGTGCAGGCGCTTCCGAAATACTCCAGCCGGGCCGATCGAAGGAAATGAAGTTGAAAACCTATCTGCCGGAAGGCTACAGCGAAACCAGGGACGTCTTGAAAGTTTTCGCAACTCAGAAGACGACCAGCTTCCGCTGGCTTGAGCTGCCCGTTTTGGATCAGGCGCCCAAAGCCAAAGGAGGCACACGGGGCATCATCGCCGACCCCTTGGAGAAGCTGATCAGTGCCTTTACCTCCGACGAGGCCCCCTCCCGCCAGGACATGACGACCCGTTCGGTTGAGGTTATTTCCGATTCCAGTGCTGCAAAAACGTGGGCCGTGGCCCAGGTGGAGATGCACGTAAAAAAAGCGGATTAGGGCCGGCATTGGATCCACCGCTTGACCCCGGAACGAGCCGGCCCGCAACCCTGCCAACGCATCCGGACAAAGGAGGAGAACCCATGGCAGCAGCGAACAGCAAAGAACAAGCCCCGCGTTGCATGACGGTCGAGCAGGGCATTCAATTGATGAAGGAGGTCGTGACCGCCCTGTTGGGGGTGATCATCGTGGGCTTCACCCTGGTCATGGGCTGGAAGGCGTTTTCCTACGTGGGCGAGCAGCAGAAGATGTCCGATGCCAAGGACGTCCTGCTTCTGATGCTCGGGCTTGCCGGGGTCGTCATCGGCTACTATTTCGGCCGCGTTCCGGCCGACGCCCGGGCAACGCAGGCCCAGCAGCAGGCGGATAGCGCCAACGCCCACGCCGAACAGGTCAGCAGCGAAGCCAACGCCATGGCCGAACAGATTGACCATGTGCTCGAGGGCACGCCGTCAGGCGCCGCTGCGCGAGGCGTGGGTTCAAAATCGCCGGAGGCGGCGGCGTCCGACCTGACGCATATCCGCGACAAGCTGCGCGAGGTGGCAAACCGGGGAAGGCGGACGGGTTAACACGCCCGCTGCGTTCACCGGCGAATAAGAGGCGGCAGTCAATGAGTACCTATTTGAAAACGCAACTTAATCACCCATCTTGGCCATGTAGTCGTCGTACATGGTCTCGAGCGCCAGCTTGTGCTTGGCTTCCTCCTGGCACAGCATCTTGAAAACCTTCTGGCCTTCGGGTGTTTCGGTTTGTTTTAAAAAATCGTTGTAGAGCTTCAGGGCCTTCTCCTCGCGTTTCATGGCGAGCATCAGGATTTCGTTGTAGGCCATGCCCTTGCGGTATTCGAGTTCCACCACG
>Ga0105090_10001775_pt1 | contig 11732 bp, 10 predicted proteins | sample PPLLak3March2015_FD_79110 | JGI IMG/M metagenome (GOLD analysis project Ga0105090, IMG submission 79110) | Freshwater sediment microbial communities from Prairie Pothole Lake near Jamestown, North Dakota, USA - PPLs Lake P7 Core (1) Depth... | ecosystem: Environmental > Aquatic > Freshwater >... | reverse complement strand
CGTCAGTTTGGCGACGGACGCTTCGGTGCTGTAACGGCCGCCGTTTTTGTCTGTTTCCTGTTTGCTCCAGGCGGCGCGCAAGGTCAGCAGATAGGCGGCATCAAGACGGCATTTCATGTCGGCGATCTTGGCCTGGATCATCTGGAAGCTGCCGATGGGCTGGCCGAAGCTTTTGCGTTCCTTGACATAGGACACCGCCGCCTCGTAAGCCGCGCGCGCCAGGCCGACAGCCTGCGACGCGATGCCGATGCGGCCGGCATCCAGCACGCCCATGGCGATCTTGAAACCCTCGCCTTCTACGCCAAGCAGCTCCGTCGGCCCGGCGATGTAGTCCTGGAACTCGATTTCGCAGGTCGCCGAGGCCCGGATGCCGAGCTTGGGTTCGGTCTTGCCGCGGTGGAAGCCCGGCTTGGAGGTGTCGATCATGAATGCGCTGATGCCTTTGGCGCCTTTTTCAGGGGCGGTCACGGCGAACAGCACGATGTATCTGGCGACCGGACCGGAGGTGATCCAGCTTTTCTTGCCGTTGATGACGAAGCTGCCGTCATCGCGCTTTACCGCACGGCAGCGCATCGCCGTCGCATCGGAACCGGATTGCGGCTCGGTCAGCGCGAACGCCCCTATTTCACGGCCTTCGGCTATGGCCCGCACATACAGCTGTTTCTGGTCTTCGGTGCCGAACTTCAAGATGCCGTTGCAGAACAGCGAGTTGTTGACCGATACGATGGTCGAGTGGGCGCAGTCGCCGGCGGCGATTTCGATCATCGCCAGTACGTAGGAAATCGGATCCATGCCCGCACCGCCGTAGGCTTCCGGCACTTCGATGCCCATCAGGCCGTTCTCGCCCAGCAGGCGGATGTTATCGAGCGGAAACTCGCCGTTGCGGTCGAAATGTTCCGCGCTTGGAGCGATTACTTCCTGGGCCAATCGGCGCGCCACATCCTGGATCATCAGTTGTTCATCAGTAAAACCAAAGTCCATAAAAGCCTCAGAAATGGGATAGGACGGTATTTTAACTTAAACGACACCCGCAACGCATACGTATGTATTGCCAAACCTGTGAAATATATATATCTTTACATCATGATAAAAGGATATATATGGATTTAGAATCATGGTCACAATGTCTGAGGGTGCTGGCCGACCCGACGCGCGTTCGCCTGCTGGCGTTGCTGGAGCATGAAGAGCTTACCGTGGCGGAACTGGCGTCGATCACCGGTCTGGCGCAGCCCAGGGTATCCACCCATCTGGCGAAGCTGAAGGAATTCGACTTGGTGCGTGACCGCCGTTCCGGCGTCAGCTCCTACTACCGCTTCAACGACAAGGACCTGGAGCCGGCTGAACACAGCCTTTGGCAAGCCCTGCGCTCGGGCACCGATGATCCGTTGCTGAAACAGGATTTCGAACGCCTCAGCCTGGTGCTGGCGCGCCGCGCCGCCGACCAGAACTGGCCGGACAGCGTGGCCGGCGACATGGAGCGCCATTATTCGCCGGGCCGCACATGGGAAGCGTTGGCACGGACCGCCCTGCCGCTGATCAACCCCGGGGAAGTTCTGGACGTAGCATCCGGCGACGGCGTTCTGGCTGAGCTGTTCGCACCCTACGCCAAGCGCTATGTATGCATCGATTCGAGTCCGAAGGTGGTTCTAGCCGCCGCCGAGCGCCTGAAAAAATGGCCCGGCGTGTCGGTCCTGAAGGCCGATATGCACGACCTGCCGTTCGATGCCGGGCAATTCGACCTGGTGCTGATGATGCATGCCTTGAGTTACACGAAGAAGCCCGCGCTGGTCATTGACCAGGCGGCGCGGGTCCTCAAACCGAACGGACAACTGCTGCTCAGCTGCCTGCTAAAGCACGGCCACCGCAGCGTAGTAGAGCCGTTCGGGCACGAGAACCTCGGCTTCAGCCAGAAGGAACTGATCCGCCATGCCGAAAAGTCCGGACTGTCCGTCAAGCACTGCGAAGTCGTCAGCAGGGAGCGTCGTGCCCCGCATTTCGAAATCCTCATGTTACTTGCCGAGAAACCCTGATGTTGCCCTGGAAAAATCCCGAACGTGTCGGCGCCCTTGAAAAAGCCCTTGCAAACCGGATCCTGATACTGGACGGAGCCATGGGCACCATGATCCAGCGCCATGACCTGCAGGAGTCCGATTACCGCGGCGAACGCTTCAAAAACGGCTTCGATGCCCTGTTCAGCACCGACCACCGGCATCATGCCGGGTGCGGATGCGCGCAAGACCTGAAAGGCAACAACGACCTGCTGACCCTGACCCAGCCGCAGATCATCGCCGACATCCACAGGCAGTACCTGGCGGCGGGAGCCGACCTGATCGAAACCAACACCTTCAACGCCACGCAGAGCTCGCAGTCCGATTACAGCCTGGAACATCTGGCGGCTGAACTCAACTTCGCGGCCGCCAGGCTGGCACGTGATTGCTGTGACGACTACGAAAAACTGACGCCCGGAAAACCGCGCTTTGCCGTCGGCGTCATCGGTCCGACGTCGCGTACCGCCTCGATCAGCCCGAACGTCAATGATCCGGCGTTCCGAAACACCGATTTCGACACCCTGAAAGCGCATTACATGGAAGCGGCGCATGCCTTGATCAGGGGCGGCGCGGACATCCTGATGATTGAAACCATCTTCGACACCCTGAACGCCAAAGCCGCCGCCTTCGCGATCGAGCAGGTGTTCATGGATCTCGGCTGCAGGCTGCCGCTGATGATTTCCGGCACCATCACCGACCGCTCAGGGCGCACCCTGTCGGGACAGACCGCCGAAGCGTTCTGGTATTCGCTGCGGCACGTCAAGCCGCTTTCGATCGGCCTGAACTGCGCATTGGGCGCAAAGGACCTGCGCGCCCATCTGGACGTGCTGAGCGAATGCGCCGACACCCGTGTTTCCTGCCACCCGAACGCCGGACTGCCGAACGCGATGGGCGGCTATGACGAATCTCCGGAATACATGGCCGAACAGCTGAAGGAGTTCGCGCTGTCCGGCCTGCTGAACATCGTCGGCGGCTGCTGCGGCACGACGCCGGAGCACATCAAGGCGATCGCCGACGCGGTCTCCGCGCAGCCGCCCAGAAGCGTCCCAACCCTGCCCGCCTATACGCGCCTGTCAGGTCTGGAGCCGTTCGTCATCACGCCGAACATCAATTTCGTCAACGTCGGCGAACGCACCAATGTCACCGGCTCGGCCCAGTTCAAGAAACTCATCCTGCAGAAGGAATTCGAAAAAGCCCTGCATGTCGCCAAGCAGCAGGTCGAGAACGGCGCCCAGATCATCGACATCAACATGGACGACGGCATGCTCGATTCCGAAGCGGTGATGGTGCATTTCCTGCGCCTGATCGCCGCCGAACCGGATATCGCCAAGGTTCCGATCATGATCGACTCGTCGAAATGGTCGGTTCTGGAAGCCGGCCTGAAATGGGTGCAGGGCAAATGCGTGGTGAACTCGATCTCGCTGAAGGAGGGCGAAGCGTCCTTCCTGGAACAGGCCGGCCTGATCAAGCGCTACGGCGCCGCGGCGGTGATCATGGCCTTTGACGAGCACGGCCAGGCGGAAAGCCTGCAGCAGAAGATCGACATCTGTTCGCGTGCTTACACCCTGCTCACCGAAACGCTGGATTTCCCGCCGGAAGACATCATCTTCGACCCGAACATCTTCGCCATCGGTACCGGCATCGAACAGCATGACGATTACGCCGTGGCGTTCATCGAAGCCTGCGCCGGGCTGAAGAGCCGCTTCCCGCTGGCCCACGTGTCCGGCGGCGTGTCCAACGTCAGCTTCAGCTTCAGGGGCAACAATCCGCTGCGCGAGGCCATCCATTCGGTGTTCCTGTACCACGCCATCAACAAGGGCATGGACATGGGCATCGTCAACGCCGGCGGCATGCCGCTGTACGATGACCTGGATGCCGGACTCAGGCTGCTGGTCGAGGATATGGTGCTCAACAGGCATCCGGGAGCGACCGAACGCCTGCTGGAAAACGCCGAACGCTTCACAACCGGCAAATCGGAAGGCGCCGGCGCCAGCGCGGCGCTGGCATGGCGCGAACTGCCGGTCGATGAACGCCTGGTGCACGCACTTGTGCATGGCCTGGATGAATTCGTCGATGACGACACCGAACAGGCGCGGCTGACCGTCGGGCATCCGCTGGAGGTGATCGAGCAGATCCTGATGCGCGGCATGAACATCGTCGGCGACCGTTTCGGCGCGGGCAAGATGTTCCTTCCGCAGGTGATCAAGTCCGCCCGGGTCATGAAGAAATCGGTCGCGCACCTGCTGCCGTTCATCGAGGCGCTCAAGGATCCCGGCAAAGCCAGCAGCTCGAACGGTAAAATCGTCATGGCGACGGTCAAGGGCGACGTGCACGACATCGGCAAGAACATCGTCGGCGTGGTGCTGGCCTGCAACAATTTCGAGATCATCGATCTGGGCGTCATGGTGCCGGCGCAGAAGATCATCGATGCGGCCGTCGAGAACAACGCGGTGGCGATCGGCCTGTCCGGGCTGATCACTCCTTCCCTGGATGAAATGAGCCATGTCGCCAAGGAAATGAAGCGCCAGAACATCACCCTGCCCCTGCTGATCGGCGGCGCGACCACCTCGCGCGCGCATACCGCGCTGAAGATCGCGCCGCACCTGCAGACGCCGGTGGTCTGGGTCAAGGACGCCTCACGTGCGGTCAGCATCGCCGCCGCCGTCTGCAAACCGGAACAACACGCCGGGCTTCTGCAGGAAATCGTGGCCGATTACGCGCAGATAAGGCTTCGGCATTCCCAGAAGTCCGACAGCAAGGCCCTGGTCAGCCTGGAACAGGCGCGTTGCAACGGACTGCGCATCGACTGGAGCCGGTTTGAAGCGGTAGCGCCGAAACAGACCGGCGTGCAGGTGTTGAATGACATAGCGCTCGATGAACTGGTTCCGACCATTGATTGGACGCCGTTTTTCCAGAGCTGGGAACTGTCCGGCCGTTATCCAGCCATCCTGACCGATCCGGTTGTCGGAGAACAGGCTAGCCAGTTGTTCCAGGACGCGCAGGACATGCTCGGACGCATCGTCGATGAGAAATGGCTGCAGGCACAGGCCGTTTTCGGTTTCTGGCCGGCGCAAAGCCGTGCCGAAGAAATCCTGCTTGATGACGGCAAAACCGGCGTCACGCTGCAGTTCATCCGCCAGCAGGCGCAGAAACCGGCGGACAGGCCGAATCTTTGCCTGGCGGATTTCGTCGCCAGCCGGGACAGCGGCAAGGCGGATTACATCGGCGCCTTCGCGGTGAATTGCGGAGCTGGCGTTGATGAACGGGCGAAAGCCTTTGAAGCGCAGCTGGATGATTACTCATCCATTCTGCTCAAAGCCCTGGCTGACCGCTTGGCGGAAAGCTGCACCGAATGGCTGCACCGGAAAGTCCGCACTGAATTCTGGCCCTATGCCAGCGGCGAGCAGCTCGGAAACGAGGACCTCATCCAGGAGAATTACCAGGGCATCCGTCCGGCGCCCGGCTATCCGGCCTGTCCGGACCATAGCGAGAAAGCCCGTATTTTCGAATTGCTCGACGCGGAAAACAACATCGGCCTGAAACTGACGGAAAACTTCGCCATGCATCCGGCGTCCGCGGTCAGCGGCTATTATTTCTCGCATCCGCAAAGCCAGTACTTCGTGGTCGGGCGCATCAGCAAGGAACAGGTGCAGGATTACGCGGCGCGCAAGGGCATCGGCCTGGAGACGGCCGAGAAATTCCTGTCCGCCAATCTGGACTACGACCCAGAGTGATTACCAGATAAGATCGTCCGGAATCTGGAAGCGCGGGTCGTCATAGCCCTCGGGAAGGCTTTCTTCGTCACCGTCGCAATACAGCGCAACCAGCGACGGGAGCAAGGCGCGCACGGCCAGCGTGATGTCCTTGGACACCAGGCAATAGCGCCCGTTGTGCTGCACGATGCCCAGCTCGCCGGCATTCAGCGCGCTTAATTGATCCGCCGTGACATACAGCCGCTTGATCTTCCCGCCGTAAGAGAAATGCCTGGCGATGTCCGCATCGGGCGAATTCAAGGTCTGGCCTTCCAGCAGTTTGGCGACGGCTTCCTTTGCCATCTTCTTGTGCCGGGCCGCTTCCTGCCTGTCACGCTCGGCCGCTTCACGTTCGCGCTTTTCCTGCTGGCTGCGCAGGGCAAAAGCCTTCGAGAGATCGATTTCCTGCTGCGATTCAGGCTTGGCGCGCGGGGCGGCTTTTTTCGGCCTGGCGGCATGCGCCTGATCCTGTGGCCTAGCCGGCTTAGGCTTGTGCTCCGGTTTCGGACTGGTCTTAAAACCCAAGCCGAGTAGTTGGTCTTTGAATGAGCTGCTCATGGTATTCCGGGATGCGCATTCAATAATGCGGTGGTGGCGGCTCGGATCCGGCATCGGCGTATAGGGAAGTCCGGACGGTTTTCAGCTCTTCTACGACGCGTTTGAGCATCTCGGATTGCTGATAGGTATCAAGCCGGGCCTGCGCCAGCGCATCGCTGAGCTCCTGGATGGCGCTTTCCTGGAAGCTCAGGCGCGTTTCAAGTTCGATGAGGCGAAGTTCCAGCTCAATCTGCTTTTCGGACCCGGCGCCCATCAAGCCGGCCTGGAGATGGAACGGCCCCGGCCGATGCCGTAATAGGCCAGCCCGGCCTGCTCGACCGACTCCGGGTCATAGATGTTGCGGCCGTCGAACACCACGGCGGCCGACAGGCTGTTTTTCAGCATGTCGAAATCCGGGCTGCGGAAATTCTTCCATTCGGTGACCACCACCAGCGCATCGGCATTCTGCAGCGCAGCATTGGCGGTGCCGACCAGCATCAGGTCATCGCGCTGGCCGAAGATGCGCTCGGCCTCGTGCATCGCTTCCGGATCGAAAGCCTGCACTTTGGCGCCGGCCGCCCACAGACTGGCCAGCAGATTGCGGCTTGAAGCGGCGCGCATGTCATCGGTGTTCGGCTTGAACGACAGACCCCAGACGGCGAACGTCAGGCCTTTGATGTCACCGCCGAAATGCCTGCTGATCATTTCAAACAGTTTGTCCTTCTGGCGGTCGTTGACGGCTTCGACGGCGCCCAGAATCTGCGCTTCGTAGCCGTATTGGCGGGCGGTACGCTCCAAAGCCTGGACGTCTTTCGGAAAACAGGAACCGCCGTAGCCGGCGCCGGGATAGATGAAACTGTAGCCGATGCGCGGATCGGAACCGATGCCATGGCGGACCATTTCGATGTCGGCGCCGACACGCTCGGCGATATTGGCCATTTCGTTCATGAAACTGATCTTGGTGGCCAGCATGGCGTTGGCCGCGTACTTGGTGAGCTCCGCGGAGCGCACGTCCATGGCCACGATGCGGTCGTGGTTGCGGTTGAACGGTGCATACAGGCGCTTCATGCTGTCCAAGGCTTTAGCGGATTTGGAGCCGATCACGATACGGTCGGGACGCATGCAGTCCTTGACCGCGTCGCCCTCTTTCAGGAATTCCGGGTTGGACACCACATCAAAAGCGCTCCCGGCCCTGCGGGCCTGAAGCTGCCCGGCGATGGCGGTTTCCACCTTGTCGGCCGTACCGACCGGAACCGTGGACTTGTTGACCACCACGGCGTAACGCGTCAAGTGCTGGCCGATGGTGTTGGCAACGGCCAGGACATACTGCAGATCGGCGCTGCCGTCTTCATCGGGCGGGGTTCCCACCGCGATGAAGATGACGTCGCCGTGCTCGACGGCGAGCTTGGCATCGGTGGTGAACTGCAGGCGGCCTTCCTGATGGTTGTGCAGCACCATCGGGGAAAGTCCAGGCTCGAAAATCGGAACCACGCCCTTGTTCAGGCCGTCCACTTTGCTGCTGTCGATATCGACGCAGACCACGTGGTTGCCCATTTCAGCCAGGCATGTACCGGTCACCAGACCGACATAACCCGTTCCGAACACAGTGACTTTCATGGCAGCCCCTGCTCGGTTTTATTGAGCGGCGGGGGCTGGTTCTGCAGGCACTTGCTGGGCAGGATTGATTTCAAGCAATTCGACTTCGAACACCAGGGTGGAGTTCGGGCCGATGACCGGCGGACTGCCGGCTTCGCCATAGGCCAAGGCGGCAGGAATCCACATTTTATATTTGCTGCCGGCCGACATCAGGCCTACGCCTTCGCTCCAGCCCGGAACCACTTTATCCAGCGGGAAGTCGATGGGTTCGTTGCGTGCATAGGAGCTGTCGAATTCTTCGCCGTTCAGCAGGCTGCCCTTGTAATGCACCCGGACCATGTCGGTCGGGGCCGGTTTCGGACCCTTGCCTTCGCGCAGGACCTGGTATTGCAGGCCGCTGGCGGTGGTTACCACGCCTTTGACGGCTTTGTTCTTGGCCAGGAAGGCATTGCCTTCATCAAGGTTTTTCTTCGGCAGTTCGGCGGCGGTTTTTTCGGCATGAGCCTGCAGCTTCACCGAGAAGGCGTCGCGGATCTGCTTATGCTGGTCTTCATTGAGCAGGGCTTTTCCGTCGAGCTGGTCGGCCAGGCCGGCATTCAGCGACTTGACGTCGATTTCCTGCTTGATCTGCTCCAGCGACTTGGCGATATCCATGCCGATCATGTAGCTGACCTGCTTCTGTTCGTTGTTCTGCCCGGTTATTCCCTTGACAGTTTCGGTACCGACAGCGGTGCTGGTAATTTCAGGAGCTTTGCTGCTTTTGGCTTTGTCGGCCTTGTCGTCTTTGCTGCAGGCGGACAGGCTCACCACCATCAGGGCGCCGGCCAACACGGTTATCAGGGGATTGCTCAGCTTCATTAGTCACATACTCCACAAAAAAGTAGCCCCTATTGTCAACGCAAAAAGGGCTTTGGGCAATTAATTATTGAAATCGTTTATTTGGCGTTCAAGGCCGATTCGATTTTCGCCACGATCTGGGCGTCGTCCGGTTTGATCTTGCTCGGGAAACTGCCGATGACGTTGCCTTTCCGGTCAATCAGGAATTTGTGGAAGTTCCAACCCGGAACGTCGCCGGTCGCGGTCTTCAGATCTAGATACAGCGGCGTGGTTTCATTGCCCTTTACATGGACCTTTTCATACATCGGGAACTTGACGCCGTACGTCAACGTGCAGAAATCCTTGATTTCCTTCTCTGAACCGGGATCCTGGCCCATGAAATCATTGGATGGGAATCCGATGACCGCGAAGCCCTGCTTCGAATACTTGGCGTTCAGCGCTTCCAACGCCTCGAACTGAGGTGTGTAACCGCATTTACTGGCCGTATTGACCACCAGAACGACCTTGCCGGCATAGGTTTTCTTGAGGTTAACCTGTTCCTTGCCTGCCAAAGTGCGGTAGCTATGGTTCAATACATCGGTTTTTTTGGCCGCTACCGCTGAACCCATGACCAACAGCAACCCAGCGCATATCATTGAATTCTTTAACATAATGACAATCCTTCAGGTTTTTATGAATTAACCATGAACAAAATACGTGAAATGTCGTGAACAAAGTGTTGACAGGTAAAATTATACTGTTATAGTTACCTACAACACCTAACGCATACACCACCGGAGTCACCTATGGCCCTCTCGATGAAAAACACACTGACCAGCCTAACACTATCAAGCGTCATGTTGTTTGCCGCGTATCTTTCCGGCGAAAAGCCGATGACCTTCAATTTTGCCGCAGCGACCGCTTCGCACCAGAATGCGCTGGTGGTGAAAGCCGACGCGGATGTCGGTCCCGTCATCAGGAAAAAGGCCAAGCGCGCATTCACGGCGCCCTATTTCTCGTTCGGTAAATCCAACTTCATACCAGGAGTCCGCCAATGAGCGTCCAATGGAGCGACAACAGCCCGATCTACCGCCAGCTGAAGGATAAATTGGTCGGCATGATGCTCGACGGCTTCATCAAGCCGGGCGATGCCCTGCCCTCGGTCCGCCAGATCGCCGCCGAATATCAGCTTAATCCGATCACCGTATCGCGCGCTTTCCAGGAGCTTGCCGACGAGCAGGTGGTGGAAAAACGCCGTGGACTGGGCATGTACATGAGCGAAAACGCCCGCAGCCAGCTGCTGACCAGCGAAAAACAGCGCTTCATGCAGGATGAATGGCCGCAGATCGCCGAGCGCATCCAGCGCCTCGGCCTCAATATCGAAAATTTATTAGCGACAACCAAGGGAGAACAGCAATGAGCGGTGTCTTGACTGCGAAAGGCCTCAATAAACGCTACGGCAAGCAACTGGCCGTGGATCATATCAATCTGGCCATCCAGCCCGGCCGCATCGTCGGCCTGATCGGACCCAACGGTTCGGGCAAAACCACCACGCTGAAAGCCGCGCTTGGCCTTATCCCTTTTGAGGGCGAGCTCAAGGTGCTGGGCTTCGATCCGCGCACCCAGCGCGATGAACTGATGAACGAGGTCTGCTTCATCGCCGACGTCGCCGTGCTGCCGCGCTGGATCCGCGTCAGGGAGGTCATCGACTTCGTAGAAGGCGTACACCCGAAGTTCAACCGCCGGAAAGCCAAGGATTACCTGGCCAAGACCAAGTTAAGCCCGGATATGAAGGTCAAGGAGATGTCGAAAGGCATGATCGTGCAGCTGCACCTGGCGATCGTGATGTCGATCGACGCCAAACTGCTGGTGCTCGACGAACCGACCCTCGGCCTGGATATCCTGTACCGCAAGCAGTTCTACCAGAACCTGCTGGAGGAATATTTCGACGAGAACAAGACCATCATCGTCACCACCCACCAGGTCGAGGAGATCGAGCACATCCTGAGCGACCTCATTTTCATCCGCGAAGGCAAGATCACCTTGAACACCAGCATGGATGAGATCGGCGAGCGCTTCGCCGAAGTGATGGTCAGTTCAGACAATTACGCGGCCGCCAAGGCGCTCAACCCGATCGACGAGCGCACCGTGTTCGGAAAAACCGTGTTTTTGTTCGACGGCGTCCCGCGCTCCACCCTGGCACAGTTCGGCGAACTCAAAACGCCCGGCATCGCCGACCTGTTTGTCGCCACCATGAAAGGAACCTACGCATGAATACGATGAAATGGCTTTTGAAACGTGAATACTGGGAACACAAGGGCGGCTTTTTCTGGGCGCCGGTGGTGGTTTCCGGACTTCTGGCCCTGCTGACCATCGGTTCCATGCTGTTCGCCACCGTGGCCGGAAACAAAGGCGGCTTCCATCTGGACGGCAACAACTCCGCCATCAACCTTCAGCAGGCGCTGAACGACATCTCGGATCCTCAGAAGATCGAGTTCGCCAAGGGCCTGGCGGTCGGCTACCCGGCCGTCGCCATGCCGCTGATGTTCACACTCGGGTTCGTGGTGTTCTTCTACTGCCTGGGCAGCCTGTACGATGAGCGCAAGGACCGCAGCATCCTGTTCTGGAAATCGCTGCCGGTTTCCGACCGTGACACCGTGATATCCAAGGCGCTGACCGCTTTGGTTGTCGGCCCACTGATCGCCATCGCTTTTGCGCTGGCCCTGTCGCTGCTGGTCCTGTTCTGCCTGATGGTGCTGGCCGCATTCCATGGCCTGAACCTGTTCGGCTTGGTGCTGGGCGACAAGAACTTCTATCTGGTCATCCTGCAGATCCTGAGCTTGATTCCCATTTATGTGTTGTGGGCGCTTCCCACGGCCGGTTACCTGCTGTTCGTGTCGAGCTGGGCGAAGACCAAGCCTTTCCTGTGGGCGGTCGGCGTGCCCGTCGTCGGCGGCGTTATCCTGACTTGGGTGAACGCCCT
>Ga0105090_10001774_pt1 | contig 11734 bp, 10 predicted proteins | sample PPLLak3March2015_FD_79110 | JGI IMG/M metagenome (GOLD analysis project Ga0105090, IMG submission 79110) | Freshwater sediment microbial communities from Prairie Pothole Lake near Jamestown, North Dakota, USA - PPLs Lake P7 Core (1) Depth... | ecosystem: Environmental > Aquatic > Freshwater >... | reverse complement strand
GCGAGCATCTTCCGCAACAAGTCGCTGATCGCGCTCGACCTGCGTCGCGACGAGGGCCGGCGCCTGGCCGCCGACCTCGCCGCGACGAGCGACGTGCTGATCGAGAATTTCCGCCCCGGCTCGCTGGAGAAATGGGGTCTCGGCTACGACGAGCTCTCGGCGCGCAATCCAGGACTGGTGATGGTGCGGATCAGCGGCTTCGGCCAGGACGGGCCGTATAGCCAGCGCGCCGGCTATGGCGTGATCGGCGAGGCGGTGAGCGGCCTGCGGCACCTGACCGGCGATCCGGACCGGCCGCCGGCGCGGGTGGCGGTGTCGATGACCGACTACATCACCGGACTTTATGGCGCCTTCGGAGCGGCGCTGGCGCTCTTGGCCCGCGGCCGCAGCGGTCGCGGCCAGGTGATCGATGCGGCGCTGTACGAATGCGCCTTCAGTTTCATGGAGCCGTGGATCCCGGCGTTCGAGAAGACCGGCCACGTCGCCAACCGTTGCGGCTCGCGACTGCCGGAATCGACGCCCAACAACCTGTACCCGACCGGCGACGCCAGCTTCATCCATATCACCGCGATGGGTGATGCGGTGTTTCGCCGCCTCACGGCGGCGATGGGGCAGCCTCGGCTCGCCGACGATCCGCGTTTCGCCGCCGCCACTGCGCGCTCGGCCAATCAAGAGGAGATCGACGATCTGGTTGCCCGCTGGACGGCGTCGCTGCCGCTGGCGGAACTGGAGCGCGTCCTCGAGGCGGCCGGCGTGCCGGCGACGCGCATCTACACGATCGCCGACATCTTCGGCGATCCGCACTACCGCGCCCGCGGCTCGATCGCGCAGGCGGCCGATGCCGACCTCGGCACGGTGGCGATGGCCAACGTCGTGCCGCGGCTGTCGGCGACGCCGGGGGCGATCGTCCACGCCGGCCATCGCATCGGCGAGGACACGCGACGCGTGCTCGGCGAGCGACTGGGGCTGTCGGCCGAAGCGCTCGACGAACTCGAGCGCTCGGGCGTCATCGGCAGCCGCAAGGCCGCCACCACCGAATCGGATGCCGTTCAATGAGCAGGATTGCGGAACAGGAATCTGGGCAGGCAGCGCGGCGCGACCGCCTCGAAGCCGACTACGCCGCCCGCGAGGCGCGGGCGCTGGCGATGGGCGGGCCGGAGCGGCTGGCGCGGCGCAAGGCGGCCGGCGTGTTGAACGCCCGCGAACGCATCGCGCGGCTGTTCGACGAGGGCAGCTTCATAGAGTCGGGACTGTTCTCGACTTCCCTCGCGCCCGAGGACCGGGACCGCTCGCCCAGCGACGGCAAGATCACCGGCTTCGGCCGCATCGATGGCCGCGATGCGGCGATGGTCGCCAACGATTTCACCGTGATGGGCGCTTCGAGCGGCGGCACCAATGGCCGCAAGATCGCGCATACGAAGCGGGTGGCGACGCAGCGCGGCATGCCGCTCGTCTTCCTCGGCGAGTCCTCCGGCGCCCGCATGCCCGACCACATGGGCTCGCGCGGCATGGGTCTCCTGCTCGGCAACGACGGCGCCCAGTACCAGCGGATGCGCGAGATCCCCTGGGTGTCGGCGACGCTTGGCCTGTCCTACGGCTCGTCGTCGTGGTACGCGGTGATGTCCGACTTCAACGTCATGCGCAAGGGCGCGGTGCTGGCGGTGTCGAGTTCGCTGCTCGCCTCGCTGGCCGTGAAGGAGGAGGTCGATCCCGAAGCGCTCGGCGGCTGGCGGCTGCACGCCGAGGTCACCGGCTTCGCCGATCTCGTCGTCGACAGCGACGAGGAGGCGATCGACGCCATCAAGCGTTTCCTCGACTACCTGCCGGGCCACCACAACGAGGCGCCGCCGGTGCGCCCGGTGCCGGCCGGCTCTGGCGAGGGGATGCGCGACATCCTCGACCTGCTGCCGGCGAGCCGCACGCAGGTCTACGACGTGCGCAAGATCGTCCGCACGCTCGTTGATACCGACAGCTTCTTCGAGCTGAAGGCTCGCTTCGGCAAGGTTGGCGTCACGGGACTCGCGCGCCTCGCCGGCCGCACCGTCGGCATCGTCGCCAACAACCCGCTGGTCAAGGGCGGCGCGCTCGACGTCGAGGTCTGCGAGAAGATCACCAGCTTCATCGTGCTGTGCGACAGCTTCAACATCCCGATCGTGATGCTGGTCGACACGCCGGGCTTCGTGATCGGCACCGACGCCGAACGCAAGCGGGCGCCCGGCAAGATCATGAACTTCATGAACGCGCTGGCGCTGACCACGGTGCCGAAGCTGTCGGTGGTGCTGCGCAAGAGCTACGGGCAGGCGTATCTGAACATGGGCGGCGGCCGCAACTCCGACGAGGTGGCGGCCTGGCCGACGGCCGAGATCAGCTTCATGGACCCGGGCTTCGCGGTCAAGGTCGTGCACGGGCTCGACCCCGGCACCGACGGCTTCGACGAACGCCTGGCGGCGATGGACAAGGCCAGTTCGGTCTGGGACATCGCCTCGGTCTACGCGGTGCAGTCGGTGATCCGGCCGCAGGACACGCGCGATTACCTCGTCCGCATGCTCGACGTGCACCAGCTGCGGCCGACCCGCGGCGTCGGCCAGCACCTGATGCGCGCCTGGCCGACCAGCTACTGAACTGAACAAGAAGAGGAAGCGGCAATGGCACTTCTGGAACTGAAGTCCGAGGTCACCGGATCGGTGTGGAAGATCGTCACCGCCGCCGGCCAGAAGCTGGAGCCGGGCGAGACGGTGATGATCCTCGAGTCGATGAAGATGGAGATCCCGGTGATCGCCGAGGACGGCGGCAAGTTGGTCGAGATCCGCGTCACCGAGGGCACGTCGGTTGCCGAAGGGCAGGTGCTGGCGGTGGTGCAGGAATGACGGAGCCGGTCGTCAACGCGCTGCCGGACGTGGCGCGCGAGTCGCCGTGGCAGGACGCGCTCGACGAACTGGCGCAGCGCCGCTCGAGCGCGCAGGCACTCGGCGGGGCCGCGGCGGTGGCGAAGCATCGCCAGCAGGGCCGGCTGACGATCCGCGAGCGCATCGACGGCCTGGTCGACCCGGACTCGTTTCAGGAGGTCGGCCGCCTTACGGGCCAGGGGCGTTACGAACACGGCCGGCTGACGAGCGTCACGCCGGCGCCCTATGTGATGGGGCTGGCGCAGATCGACGGCCGCCCGGTGGCCGTCGGCGGCGAGGACTTCACCGTACGTGGCGGCACCAGCTGGAGCGGCGACCGCAAGAAGGGCGGCCAGGGCGGCTTCGTCGAGGACCTCGCGCACAACTACCGCATTCCGCTGGTCAACCTGATCGACGGTGCCGGCGGCAGCGTCACCTCGATCCAGCGCCGCGGACACGCGGTGTTTCCCGGCGTGCACGGTTTCGAGCGCTCGGTGCAACTGCTCGGCGAAGTGCCGGTGGTCTGCGCCGTGCTCGGCACCGCAGCCGGCGGGCCGGCAGGACGCGCGATCCTCGCGCACTGGTCGGTGATGGTGAAGGGCACGAGCCAGGTGTTCGCCGCCGGGCCGCCGGTGGTCGAGCGCTCGCTCGGGCAGAAGATCACCAAGGAAGAGCTCGGCGGGCCGGAACTTGCGGTCGCCACGGCGGGCACCATCGACAACGTCGCCGCCAGTGAGCAGGAGTGCTTCGCGCTGATCCGCCGCTATCTCTCCTACATGCCGCGCAACGTCTGGGAGCTGCCGCCGCTTGGCGGGCAGGGCGATCCCGTCGACCGCTGCGCCGACGAGCTGGCAGGCATCGTGCCGGAGAACCGGCGCAAGCCCTATGACATGCGCAAGGTCGTCCGCCTGATCGCCGACACCGGCTCGGTGTTCGAGATCCAGCCGACCTTCGGCAAGGCCGTGATCACGGCACTCGCCCGGATGCACGGCACCGTGGTCGGCGTCGTTGCCAACAATCCGATGGTCTACGGCGGCGCCATGGACGTGAAGGCCGCGCGCAAGCAGACGCACTTCATGGAACTCTGCGACTGCTTCCACATTCCGCTGCTGTTCCTGGTCGACGTGCCGGGCTTCATGGTCGGCAAGGACGCCGAAGCGGCCGCGACGCTGCGCGAGGGCATGCGCGCCGTCTATGTCGGCCTGCAGGCGACGGTGCCGATCTTCACGGTCGTGGTCCGCAAGTGCTACGGCATGGCCGGCATGGGCACCACCGACAAGAACGGGCTGGACTTCAAGATCGCCTGGCCGTCGGCCGAATGGGGTTCGCTGCCGATCGAAGGCGGCGTTGCTGCGGCGTTCCGGCGCGACATCGAGGCGGCGCCGGATCCGAAACTGAGGGAGATGCAGATCGAGGCCGAGCTTCGCGCGGCAGCGTCGCCGTTCCGGACCGCCGAGGCCTTCGGCGTCGAGGAAATCATCGACCCGCGCGAGACTCGCCCGTATCTTTGCCGCTTCATCGATGCGGCGCGCGGGCGGCTCGCCACCAGCGTCGGACCCAAGCCCAAGTACGGAGTCCGGCCGTAGCGAACGAAAAACAGAGGGAGTCGATCGACGACAACGAGCCGCGCCGCCAGAAGGCGAGCCGGCCGAAGCACAACCAAGGAGCCGGGAAATGACGATCATGAAGTGCAAGGCGGCGCTGCTGGCCGCAGTCCTCGCGCTGGGCGCTGCGGCCGCCAGCGCCGAGGTCGACGAGCTGAAGCTGATGTCCCAGTACGGCATCGGCTACATGCAGCTGACGGTGATGAAGGCCGACAAGCTGGTGGAAAAGCACCTGGCGAAAAATGGCCTGCCGAACAGCAAGGTCAGCTGGGCCACGCTCGGCGCCGGCGCGGCGGCCAACGACGCGCTGCTCTCCGGCAGCCTGCACATGGCGGCCGGCGGCACCGGACCGGCCTTCATCCTGTGGGACCGCACGCGCGGCAACGTCAACGTGCACGGCATCTCGGCGCTGTCGTCGATGCCGAATCTGCTGGTGACGCGCAACCCGAACATCAAGACCATCCGCGACTTCACCGACAAGGACCGCATCGCGATGGCCGGCGCCGGCTCGTCGGTGCAGACGATCTACCTGCAGATGGCGGTGGCCAAGGAGTTCGGGCCGGAGAACTTCAAGAAGCTCAATCCGCTGATGGTCAATCTGCCGCATCCGGAAGGGCTGCGGGCGATGCTGTCCGGCTCCAGCGAGATCCAGTCGCAGTTCACCTCGCCGCCGTTCCAGAACCAGGCGCTCGAGGCCGGCGCGCGGGTGGTGCTCAACTCCTACGACATCATGGGCGGGCCGAACACCTTCCTGATGGTCTGGACCTCCAGCAAGTTCCGCGACGAGAACCCGAAGAGCTACAAGGCGATCGTCGAGGCGCTGCGCGAGGCGACCGAGTTCATCAACGCCAACAAGCGCCGCGCCGCCGAGATGTACGTCGCCGAGGGCGGCGGCAAGGAGAACGTCGACCGCATCCTGGCGCTGATGAACGACCCGCAGGTGCGCTACACGATGGCGCCCGATCGCGTGCTGCCCTATGCGCAGTTCATGAACCAGATCGGCACGCTGAAGAATCGCCCGGCGTCGTGGAAGGACATGTTCTTCCCGGAGGTCCACGACCTGCCCGGCAGCTGACCGGGGTGCGGCAGATGACTTCGGCGACCACGCCGCTGCTGCAGGTCGAGGGCGTCACGCTGCAGTACAAGACCCGGGAGCACCTGGTCACCGCGACCTACCGCGTCAGCTTCGACGTGTGGCCTTCGGACCGTTTCGTGCTGCTCGGTCCCTCGGGCTGCGGCAAGTCCACGCTGCTGAAGGCCGCCGGCGGCTACATCGCGCCGGTCGAGGGCGAGCTGAGGCTGAAGGGCGCACGCATCACCCGGCCCGGCCCGGACCGTGTGATGGTGTTCCAGGAGTTCGACCAGCTGCTGCCGTGGAAGACGGTCAGGCAGAACGTGATGTTCGCGCTAGAGGCCTCGGGCCGCCTGAAGGGCAGGGCGGCCGAGGAGCGCGCGATGGCCTACATCGAGAAGGTCAACCTGACGCGTTTTGCCGACTCGTTCCCGCACATGCTGTCGGGCGGCATGAAGCAGCGGGTGGCCATCGCGCGCGGCATGGCGATGGAGCCGGACATCCTGCTGATGGACGAGCCCTTCGCCGCGCTCGATGCGCTCACGCGCCGCAAGATGCAGGACGAGCTGCTGCAGCTGTGGGAGGACACGCGCTTCACGGTGCTGTTCGTCACCCACTCGATTCCGGAGGCGGTGCGGATCGGCAACCGCATCCTGCTGCTGTCGCCGCACCCGGGGCAGGTCAAGGCGGAGCTGAACAGCGACGGCTCCGACCCGGTCGATCCGGCGAGCGGGCAGCGGCTATCCGACCGCATCCACCGGATGCTGTTCAGCGACCGCGACGTCGAGGAGGAAGTGGCCCATGTCTAGCGCGCCGCTTCGCCCGGAACACGTGCGCGACCAGGTCGCCGAGCAGGACTTCGGCGTCGTCGCCAAGCCGCTGACCGTCTTCGAGCGGATCTACGGCAACGGCCTGGTCCGCAAGCTGGCGATCCTGGCGGTGCTGGCGGCGATCTGGCAGCTGTACGCGATGTACCTGAACAATCCGCTGGTGCTGCCGACCTTCGGCGCGACGATGCAGGCCTTCTTCGAGCGGATCATGAACGGCGAGCTGCTGGCGCGCTCCAGCGTCTCGATCCAGGTGCTGCTGTACGGCTACTCGATCGGGCTGGCGCTGGCGCTGGTGTTCACGGTGCTGGCGATGACGACGCAGATCGGCAATGACCTGCTGGAGACGCTGACCGCGATGTTGAATCCGCTGCCGGCGATTGCGTTGCTGCCGCTGGCGCTGGTCTGGCTGGGGCTGGGCAACCCGAGCATCATCTTCGTGCTGATCCACGCCGTGATGTGGCCGGTGGCGCTGAACACGCACTCGGGCTTCCGCGCCGTGTCGAACACGCTGCGCATGGTCGGCCGCAACTATGGGCTTTCCGGCCCGCGCTACGTGCTGCAGATCCTGGTGCCGGCCGCGTTCCCGAGCATCCTGTCGGGGCTGAAGGTCGGCTGGGCCTTTGCCTGGCGGACGCTGATCGCCGCCGAACTGGTGTTCGGCACCACCTCCGGTTCCGGCGGGCTGGGCTGGTACATCTACGAGAACAAGAACCTGCTCGACATCCCGGCCGTGTTCGCCGGCCTGTTCACCGTCATCATCATCGGCCTGCTGGTCGAGAGCCTCATTTTCCGCACCCTCGAGCAGGTGACGATCCGCAAGTGGGGCATGCACACTTGACCGGGGTGCCGCGGCTGTGAGCGCCGCGCCGGTCGGTCAGTGGTCCGGAGCGCTGCTGGCCGTCGTTTGGCTGGCAGAACTCGGGGCAATCGTCACGCGGCAGCCGCTGCTGTCGTCGCTGGCGACCGTCGGCCTCGCGGCCTTCGTGCTGCTGGCGGTGCTGCGCGCCAGCCGCCACATCCGCGTGCTGTTCCTGCTGGTGAGTTCCGCTTCGGTGGCGATCGCGCTTACGCTCGCCGATGCCGGGGCGCTGCTGCGCGGCTTCGAGCGGGCGCAGATCTTCGGCGCCTTCCTGCCCTCGGTGCTGCTGCTGCGCGCCACCGCCGAGGAGAGCCCGCGCATCGCCCGCCTGCGCGAGGGCATCGGCCGGCTCAGCCCGACGCAGGCGCGCAACTGGGTGCTCTATGGTGCCCACGGACTCGGCGCAGTGCTGAACGTCGGCGCGATGGCGATCCTGGCGCCGGTGGTGACGCGCGACGCAAGCGACGACGAACGCGCCCAGCTTGCCGGGGCCGCCGCACGTGGCGTCGGCACGGCCGTGATGTGGTCGCCGTTTTTCGTGTCGATGGCCTTCATCAGCCAGCTGGTGCCGGCGGCGCCGCTGTGGCAGACGATGCTGGCCGGCGCCGGCGCGGCGCTTCTGGCGCTGCTGGCGAGCCACCTGCTGTTCGCGCGCGATCTCGGCGCGACGGCATTCGCCGGCAGCATCCGCCAGCTCGGCGCCCTGCTGCTGCCGACCGGGATCATGGTCGGCACCGTGGTCGCGGCGACGCTGGTGTTCGGCGTGTCGGGCCTGCAGGCGGTGGCGCTGATGCTGCCGCTGCTGTGCCTCGCCTACCTGGCGACGCGCGGCGGCGCGGCGATCCGCGCCACAGCGCAGCGCACGTTGCAGAGCTTCGGCCGGCTGGCCGATGAGTTGCTGATCGTCACCGGTGCCACCGTGCTCGGCGTCGTCATCGGCTCGGCGCCGCGTGTGGCCGACCTCGCCGCCGGCATGACGCCGACGCTGATCTCCGGCGCGCCGCTGCTGGCGGCGCTCGTCGTCGTGCTCGTCGGCCTCGGCCAGGTCGGGCTGCACCCGATGATCGGCGCCAGCATCGTCGTGCCGATCATCGCCTCGGGCGCCTTCGGAATCGATCCGGTGGTGCTGGTGGCCTCTGCCGTGTTCTCCTGGGGGCTGAGCGCGGCGATCTCGATCTTCACGCTGCCGGTGGCAGTGGCGGCGACGACCTTCGGCGTACCGGTACGGCAGCTTTACACCGCGGCCACGGCCCGGTTCGCGGTCTTGATGATCGGTGCCGGCGTGCTCTACTTCGCGCTGCTCAACACTTGGCTCGGCGGCCGCGGCTGAGATTGCAGCGGCGGCCTCGGCAGGTGTTCTGGCCACGGAGGCCGGCGCGATGCCCTTGAACTTGGAAGACCGGCGGCTGAAGATCGGCGGCCTCATCCTCGCCGTGGCCGGCTTCGTGCCGCTGGGCTGGGTGGTCGACCAGATCGAGCACGCCTGGCCGCCGACGCCCGAGCAGCAGTGGACCTGGCTCTTCGCTGCCTTGATCGGCGTGAACGTGATGGCCGCCGGCCTGCTGGTGATGGCCGCCGGCTTTGGCACGGCGCGTCCATCGGTCGACGCGCGGCGACGGCGGGCCGTGCTGTTTCAACTGCTGGTCGCCAACCTGCTGCTGCCCTTGATCTTCCTCGGCAATCTGCTCGACCAGCCGGGCGGCGGCGAGGCCGAGGTCGACGGGCTGCAACTGGCGCTGGCCGGCGCCGGCTACGTACTGCTTTACTCGGTGTGGCGGTTGTGGCGGCGCAGCCAGCGGCAGGCGGCGCCGACGGCGGCCGAAGCGATGGCCGCCGATCCGCGGCCACCGGTGCTGTACCTGCGTTCGTTCGCCGACGACGGCACCCAGCTCCTCGATGCGGAGCTCGGCCCGATCGCGCGCCGCTGGGTGACGCTGTTGGCGCTGCCGACGGCCGAGGAGCAGAGCACGGCCGCGCTCGATGCCGTCGGGCCGGTGGTCGCCATCGGCAAGCCCGGCGAACCGCTGCCCGAGCTTGGCGCCGCGCGGCTGTACGTCGGCGACGACCGCTGGCAGGCCGAGGTGCTGGCGCTGATGGACCGCGCTGCGCTGGTGGTGCTGCGGATCGGCTCGTCGCCGGGACTGCTGTGGGAGATCGAGCAGTCACTGGCGCGGTTGCCGCGTCGTCGGCTCGTGCTGTCGGTGCTCGGCGAAGCGCCGGTATCCGATGCGGTTGCCGCCCGGCTGGCGCCGGTGATCGGCGAGCCCTGGGCCGAGGCGCTGCCGGCGCCGCAGGTCCGCACGCGCCTGTGGCAACGCCTGCTGCGATTCCGCCCGAGCGACCGCCGCATCGGCGCGCTGGTGTGCTTTCCCGGCGATCGGCCCCGCGTTTTCGCCGTCGCCCGCCGCCGCGGCGGCGATGGGCCGTGGTGGCAGGGGTTGCCGCGTCGGGTGCTGCGGATCTACCGCCCGCTTGCCAGCACCTGGCGCGAGGCGATCGACAGCCTCGAACTGCCGCAGGCGGAGCGCGCGTCCCGTTCGCGCGCGGTCGCGATCAGCCTGGCGCTGCTGTTCGGCGTGTTCGGCGCGCACTGGTTCTATCTCGGCCACAACCGGCGCGGCGCGGTCTACCTGCTGCTCTTTCCCGTGTTGCTCGCCTCGGCCTGGCTCGGCTGGGCCGACGCCGTGCGCTTCACCTGGGCCGACCGCGAGGAGTTCCGGCGCCGCTTCGTCGGGACCCGATGAGGCACCGCGCGAACAGGTCCTGTCGCGCCACGGCCGCCCGGGGTTACGCTGCCGGGACCACAGCGCTCGAACTGAGGAGCAGGCGATGCCGGACACCGTGCGCAAGGTGCACTACTACTCGACCTCGGTTTCGAATCAGCCGGGGCAGACCTTCAAGGTGCTGGCGGCGCTGGTCAGCGGTGGCGTCAACCTGCTGGCCTGCGCCGGCAGCGCGCAGGGCCGCAAGGCGCTCATCGATGTCGTGCCCGACAACACCCGCGCCTTCGCCGCCGCCGCGCGCAAGGCCGGGCTTATGTTCAGCGAGAAGAAGACCGGCTTCCTGATCCAGGGCGACGATCGACCCGGCGCGCTGGCCGATCACCTGAAGGCGCTGGCCGATGCCCGCATCAACGTCGATGCGGTCGATGGCCTCTCGGCTGGCAGCGGCCGCTGGGGCGCGATCGTCTGGGTGGCGAGCGCCGATCTGGCCCGCACCGGCCGGTTGCTGCGGGCGAAGGCCGGGTAGGTTCCCTCTGCCGCCCCGGCGGCCCGGCTCAGAAGCGCATCTGCAGTCCGGCGCCGGCCGCCCAGGCACTGCCCCGTTCCTCGGCCACGCTCGGCTTCGGCCAGAAGCGTCCCGCCAGCAGTTCGAGCAGCAGCCAGTCCCGATACACCGGCTGCTCCCAGCGGACGCGCAGGCCGTACTGGTTGACGCCAACGCCGATTCCGGTCTGGCCGTCGAGCAGCGCTTCGACAGACATCTGCCGCAGCGCGCCGTAGTCGCGGTACAGACCGACGCTGCTGCCCCAGAGCATGCCTTCGTTCTTCTGCGCCCAGGTCGCGGCGGACTCCCAGCGCAGCGCCAGCGATGGACGCAGCAGGTGGGCGAACTTCACGGAGGTGGTCGAGCCGTAGCCGTCGTCCACGGTCCAGAAGAGCGTCTCGCGAAACTCGAGCTGCGACCGGTCGCCGATGTCCCACAGCTTCTGCAAGCGCGCCTGGGCGTAGGGCTTCAGCCCGCCGCGGAAGCCCGCGCGCACCGAGATGACGTCGGCGAACGTGCGTCCGAGACCGGCGAAAAAAGACTGCTCGTCGCGGGTCTCGGTCAGCAGTCGCTGGCTGCGGGTGAAGGTCTCGGGGCGGTCGCTGACCGTTTCGCGTTCGTTGTCGCGGTCGAAGAACAGGTAGCTGCCGAACCGCTCGAGATTGGGCAGCCGCACGCGCAGGCTGAAGCGCACCAGCGCGTCGGAACCCTCGTCCTGCCTCCAGGTCGCGCGCAGGCTGATGCGACCGGCGACGCGCCCGCCGGCCTCGAAGGGCAGGTCGCCGAACCAGCTGTCGACCTCGCGTGCAAGCGATTCGACCGCTTCGTGGACCTCCTGCCGCGCCTCGTCGAGCACGCCATCCTCAGGCTTGCCCGCCCCCGGTGATCCGGGGGCCTCGGCGGCCAGTGTGGCGCACACCATTCCGATCAGCAGGCAAGGAAGGATCGGGCGCAGCATGGGGCGAGGCAATCAGTGCAGTGGGCCGCGTCGCATGCCGCGATCGTGTCCTGCCCGGCGCGGCTCGCCGCGCGACAGCTGCCTCCGATTATGCGTTCAGCCCGCGTCGAAACCGTTGATCTGGAGCCGACGACGCTCATTGCCGGGGTAGGTGACAGAATCCATGCGACCGGCGGTCGATGCCGCCAGAGGATGACCCAGTGAAGGACTCGATCATCCGCGGCCTCGCCGCGCGGCAGATCCTCGATTCGCGCGGCCG
>Ga0105090_10001773_pt1 | contig 11746 bp, 11 predicted proteins | sample PPLLak3March2015_FD_79110 | JGI IMG/M metagenome (GOLD analysis project Ga0105090, IMG submission 79110) | Freshwater sediment microbial communities from Prairie Pothole Lake near Jamestown, North Dakota, USA - PPLs Lake P7 Core (1) Depth... | ecosystem: Environmental > Aquatic > Freshwater >... | reverse complement strand
GATAAATTTACCCGCCTCCTGAGTTTCGTCTTCCATGTAATACTTATCAGCATCCCAAAGCACTTCAGCTTTTCCTGAATTTTCGAGTGTTGAAATAATCCTGCTTTCTGCTCGTGTCAGAGCATTGAATCCTGCAAAAATGATTCTTTTCCAGGGAAGCTGTTCCTGAATGCTATCTATATTTTGAGCTACTTTTCGATAAGCCAATCCCTGATAAACCTCATTCTTATGAATCAGTTCGGCATTAAGCAGGCTATAATAACTTTTTAAAGACTGATAAAACCTGAGATAGCTTACCTGAAATTCACTTAATACTGTATTTTCGGGATTCCATAATGAGAGGGCCTTCTCGTCAGTAAGATAACCAAAAAGCTGCGATGGGTCAACAAGATACTTATCCACTTCATTAAAGTCATTCAACAATACCCTGCCCCATTTGATGAAATCTTCAAAGCTTTGAGCGTTAGGTCCATCAACTTGTTTATGCACCCGATAAAGTTCAAATTGCAGGTAAACAGGATCAATTATTCTAAATCCCGAAAGTGAAATGATAAAATCTTCAAGGGAATAAATTTGAGGAGACCAAATATTTTTTTTTGCCTGCACAGCTAAACTTCTTTTAAGGAACAATCCTGCCCGGCGATTGGGCAATACGATGCAAATACGGTCAATGTCCTCTGCAAAGTTAGTGAACACATATTCAGCTGTTTTATCGAGAAATGATTTCATGACAGGTGTTTAAAACCCAATCTGCTCTTTTAAAATACGATGGACTATTTCATTATTTCATCAATGATCTCTCCGGCCTTTGTTAAGCTCTCAACCTTACCAACATCCAACCATAATGATTTGTTATGTTCAAAAGACTTGATGATTTGGTCGGCTGCAAGTTTCAAATAAACATCAATAATAGAAAATTTACCTTCCTGTGAAATATAATTAAAAATATCCGGATCAACAACCTGGATACCGCTGAAAGCATAGGGTTGGATCTCGGCCGATGGCCTAACAATAATTTTTTTTCCAATAATTGTATTCTCCCACCCACAGAGACAATTCTGGTGGTCAAAAAGAAGATAACGGGATGACGGCCTGGTCTTGACGGCCAGCGTGGCTAATGCTTTCGAGTCGATTTGTCTTTCCATCAACTGACCAAAATCAATATCAGAAATAACATCCACATTATGCACCAGAAAAGGTTTGCCGTCATCAAAGAACCACGAAGCCTTTTTCAATCCACCTCCGGTATCAAGCAACTTATCTCTTTCGTCCGAAAAAGCAATCCTGATTCCAAAATCATTTTTACTCTGCAAAAATTGCTCAATTTGATCAGCATGATGATGTATATTTATAATGAGCTCGTTATATCCAAACATCATTAACCTTCTGATCACAATTTCGATCAGCGGGATATTTTTTACTTTAATTAACGCTTTGGGAGTTGTTTGAGTGATGGGATATAACCTTGTTCCCAGGCCGGCAGCAAAAATCATCGCTTTCATGCCTTACGAAAGTTTTTCAGGTATACACAGGTCCTTCTTTTTCTTTGCAACCTGTTTGCACTTTTCGCATTGAAATTTAGGATCGGCGATTTCTTTTTCTTTTTTGCTTTTGCACCGGGTTTTAGTCATGCCAGTCTAATTGAAATAATTTTTAATCGATGAGCATTTATGCTGAAACATCGGAATCATCCTCGTCGAAAAACAAATTAACGTTAAACACCTGGTCAAAGTTAGTCAGGTCGCGGAGCAACTCACCACTTTTATCTTTGTTTTTGTAAGTCACCTGATAAAATCCCTCAATTCTGTCATCGCTGATGGTCTTCATATTAACCAATCTCAGCTTACGACAATGTTTTTTAAGTATCGATTCTATTTTGGATTCATTTTCCTGAGTGGAAAAATAAGTAAGCTGTATCAGGTATTCCCTTTTACGTGGTGCTCCGAATTTAAAGGTTACAAGTATAATAGCAATTATGCTTATAATTAAAGTTCCGGAAAGTGCAATAGCATGCAGTCCTACGCCGGCTGCCATCCCAATTGTTAATGCAAAGAAAATAAAAACAATATCCTGTACATCACGAACTGCAGTCCGGAAACGAATGATGGACATTGCACCAACCAATCCAAAGGCACGGGCAAGGTTGTTACCGATTACCAGAATAACAATTGAGGTTATCAAAGTAAGCATGACCAGTGAATTAACATATGAAACTGAATAACTTGGCCCTTTATAAATAAACCTGTAAACCAGGGCAATGATCAGTCCGCAGATTAATGCTACAAAAAGATTAGTGACTACATCGAAAATGGTCACCGGGAAAAGTTCAAGACTCTGGAATTGTTCAAACATAATTTAATCATTCAGTTTATCATGAAGGAAAATGTGACCTGGTGAATAGGGTTGATTTCGTAAAAGTGTTGATCACCCTGCTCGAATCCATAGAAATCACATATTTTGATGCTGATTGCTTTTTTAATGATAGACTTGCAATAATCGGGTTGAGCCATGAAGGAAAATGGTCATTGAATTTGACCTCAAGTATAAACCTCCCTGAAAAAGCCTGGGATAATTTGTTTTCTTCAAATAAATTGTCAATTGAAGGATATGCTTTGCTGCGTAAATTTTTATCAAAAGTTAGCCGGACTGTGTTATCCATTTTTGCAAGATAGGCTTCTCTTTCGTAAACTACCAGTACAACTGGTCTTAAATTCTTACTAAAAACCTGGTAAAAAAAACGCTTTGAGTTTTCATTGCCCTTTGGGAAAAATTCGTTCGAGACGACCTGGCCATTAATGTTCCTGCTCCTGAACATATCAAGTGCATCTTCAAATGCAACAGGAGCCCGGAATTTCATGATCGGAACATCATATTTCCTTTTAATCTCAAAAAATACAATATTGTTTCCATCCACCTTATCATAACCACGCAGCCTGACTTTCTTCCGGTTTTTTATACCCTCAATTTTCTCATAATAAAAATCAAACCTGGAAGTATCGAAATAAATTGACCTTACGGTATATTGATGATTATCATCTACTTCAGCGAATTTATCTATTGTAACAAAGGGCAATATCATGCTGCGTAACCTGTCGAGGTCACTGTTTTTGACAACATATTTGAACTCATACCGCATCTTTTTAAATCTTAAGCTGGATGCTCCTTTGTAAAAATTCAAAAATAGTTATTTTATCGCAATAAACCTTACAACTCACCGCTAAACCCGGATAGATTCCTTTTATCCCGCTTTTTATCAACGCTTTTGCGATTATCAATTGCTGACTGGACGCAGTATCCATATTAACATTCCCTTCGACACTTATAAACGAAGCTTCCGTTTTTTCATTATAGCCGGGTATCGAAAACTTGATGCTACTTATTCGTTCAAGATATTGGATGTTATTAATTTTTACTGGTATTTTAAGAATAAAACGGTTTGTATCACTTACCGTAATTATACAATCCAGCATCCTGTTAAAGCGTATAATCCCATTTAATGGAGCTTTAATGAAATACTGTTCCTGCATTTTATCCAATGTTTGAATTTCATTTTCGTATGAATCTATCTTCTGTTGGATATAATCAATTTCTTCAGTTTTTGCACCTGTCTCAATAGATGACAACTCTTTGTTTGCTATCTGAACATTGATTCTGGCCGATTGAAATTGGTTTTCATAAACATCGAATTCGGCTTGGGAAATGACACTGTCAATGTAAAGCATTTTTTGTCGCTCGTAATTCTTCAAAGCAAGTTCGAGTTGCTGCTGGGCGAATTCCTGTCGCTGCTTCGATTGGTCGATGAGGGTTTGCTTTTCACCAGTAATTGTCATTTTTAAAGCAGCTTCTTCTATCTTTTTGAGATTTTTAAGTTTAATAATTTCATTCTCAATGAAAAAGGAATGAAGAACCGCAATCGTATCGTCAGTGGTTACATAATCTCCCGATTCCAGGTTTTTACTAATGCGAACTTCGGCAACATCACCACGTTCAAACTTATAACTCAACAGGTTGCTGATGTTGTTGGTTTCGTGGTTGACCAATTCGCTGATGTAACTATCATCGGCACCCCGGATCATATTCCATTCTCTTGAGGGAAAAACAAGTGCCGCAGAATCAAAACTGTAATTAACCTTTATCGGCAGGAATAATACAATTACAGCAAGGATTAAAATGATTAATAAAACGATTCGTCTGTTAAACTTCATTTATTCGAAAAATTCCACTTGTGTTCGCAGCAAAAGTATTAAATTGGATTGCTTTTCAAGCAAAAGATAATAAAAAATGAAAAAAAGTTGCATGTCTGATGATACATTAATTCTAAATGAATGTTACATCCCGGTTTCTTGAGGAAATATATTTTAGGTTTTTGCATTTTTTAGAATTGAATTGCTTTTCAAAAACCGATAAAATTCAGAACAGGTTTAAACTTTTCCTTGCCGGAAAAAAAATAATTGTATTTTTGCCGGCGGAGAGATGGCAGAGCGGTCGATTGCGGCGGTCTTGAAAACCGTTGACCCGCAAGGGTCCGGGGGTTCGAATCCCTCTCTCTCCGCATAAGCGCCCGCCTTCAGCGGGATTTTTTTTCAATAACGGTCAGTTAAAATTACATATCTGAAATGAAAACAACTGCCTTATCATCACTGCTGTCCTTGTTCTAAACATAAATGATTTAAGCGTTATGGCCCGGATGAAAATATTATTTCTTTTTATACCTTTAATTATATCTCTATCCTCCGGCGCTCAAAATAGTTTTGGAGATATAATGGATACCGTGGTAATCAAAGGGAGGCCGGCCCTCCTCTTTTCCAATAAACGCTGGACCTATCTCGATGACTATAACAAATATCTTTCATACGACAGCCTTTTTACCAACAACTGGGAAACAAAAGGAATCCATGCCTATAGCAGAGAAAAGGAAAAACCATTCAACGACAGAACCATTAATCTGCTTGAAAACAACAGTGCCTTTGTATTTCCATTGGATACCTTTAAATATCTTCGTGGATTTAAAGGAAGCCATACCGGAATTGATCTTAAAGCAGAATCAGGAGACAGCATCAGGGCTGCATTCGATGGAAGAATCAGATTTGCAGGAAACATCCATAATGGATATGGCAATCTGGTTATTATTCGGCATTTCAATGGTCTTGAAACCTATTACTCCCATCTTTCAAAAATTTTGATTAGCGTCGACGATGGTGTTAAAGCTGGAGATATAATCGGTTTGGTTGGCCAGACTGGCAGAGCAACAACCCATCACCTTCATTTCGAAGTCCGATACAGAGATAAGGTTTTTGATCCGGCCAAACTCTTAAGCTTGCAGGAAAAGAAGTTACTGGGGGACTCTTTGCAAATCTGTAATAAATTATTTGGCATAGGAAGTACAAATCCCAAAAAGGAAGTTACTCAAACCAATGGATCTGAAACTCAGTACTACACAGTTATTAAGGGTGATACACTCTTTAAAATTTCGAAATTGTATTCAACAACAATCGAAAACCTATGCCTGTTGAACAATATTTCAAAAACTTCCATATTGCAAATTGGCCAAAAATTAAAGGTGACGCCTTAGTATTCTGGCTAAAAATTCAACAGGAAAACGGATGGTTTCTTATGAATGTTAGGTTTTGTCAATTTCCACTCCCTGATGGCCATGGTGTGTATAAATTCATCTGTTGAATTGATATTACAGGCAATACAAAGCTTCAGCTCAGGAGAACAAATGGTTAGTAAAGCTTCATAGAGGCTTAGGTTTCGATAAGGAGTTTCGATAAAAATTTGCGTTCTGTGTTTAGAGAGTGAGTCTTTTTCCATTGCTAAGATGGATTGCTTTCGTTCATTTTTATCAATTGGCAAATACCCGTGGAAAATAAAATTTTGACCGTTCAATCCCGAAGCCATCAAGGCCAGGATAATAGAATTTGGGCCTATCAATGGAACTACAGGAATATTTTTTTGATGGGCAAGCAAGACCATTTCTGAGCCCGGATCAGCAACACAAGGGGTGCCTGATTCTGAGATGAGACCCATATCTTTTCCTTTAAGCAAGGGTTCCGCATAGTCCACAATTATTGTCAGGTCAGTATGCTCATTCAACTCGTAAAAAATAACCGAATTAAAATCACGCTTATATCCTACCGACCTTAAAAAACGCCGCGCAGTCCTCAATTCCTCAACAATAAATTCATCCAATCCTGAAAGTATTCGGTTATTGTAGGAAGATATAAAATCTGGCCTGGCTGAATCAGATAAAAAAGTTGGAATAAGATATAGCTTTCCAGGTTTCATTTAACAAACCAATTAATAATAGTCTTTAATTAATGGGGCAAATACCATGGAATTTTCTCAAGGTCAACGTTACCACCAGATAAGATAATACCAATTCTTTTAACCTTATGTTCAAATTTATTCTCAAGGATGGCTGCAAATGGCACAGCTGAAGAGGGCTCAATAAGGATTTTCATGCGTTCCCAAATAAGTTTCATGGCAGCGATTATTCCTTCCTCGCCTACAGTCACTATCTGATGAACATTTTTTTGTATGATCGGAAAAGTTAAACTGCCGAGGGAGGTCAGCAAACCATCGGCAATCGTTTTTGGATTTACTGAAGGAACTAATGTTTGTCCATAATACGAGCGAAAAGCGTCATCAGCACCTTGCGGTTCTGCGGCGATAACCTTTGTCCCGGGCGAGAAGTATTTACACGCAAGCGAAGTCCCGCTTAACAATCCACCACCGCCAACCGGAGCCATAACCAATTCGAGTTGCGATATCGATTCAAGCAGTTCTTTTGCAGCAGTGGCTTGACCAGCAATGATCCGGTAATCGTTATAAGGATGAATTTCAACCGATCCTGTTTCCTGTTTTATCATAGCCAGGGTCGATTCTCTCGAAGCCAGTGTACTTTCGCAAAAGGTAATAACACCACCATAGTGTTTTACTGCAGCAATTTTAACACGTGACGAGCTTTCAGGCATCACGATGAAGGCTTTTGCATTTCTTAACTTCGCTGCCCTCGATAATGCTGCTGCATGGTTACCTGATGAATGGGTGCAAACACCTTTTTTAATCTCAACCTCTGAAAGTGAAAAGACTGCGTTAGTTGCACCCCTGGATTTAAAAGCGCCGGCTTTCTGAAAGTTTTCGCATTTAAAGAAAATCTCCGCCCCTGCGAGGGTATTCAGGTTTTCAGAAGTTAAAACAGGTGTATGATGAATATAATTATGAATTCTATGTGCAGCCTGTTCTATAGTTGACTTATCTGGAATTCCCGTCAAAACTGATGTGTTTGGTTCGAAAACTTAATCAATATTCAAATCATTTGTTTTGCAATCACCTTGCAAGCATTTTCAATAATTTTATAGGTTTCATCACCAGCTTCAAGTTTGCTGTAAAAGCAATCGGGCACCGATTCATTTTTGCCAGGATGAATGACATTCATCAGAAAATCAATTTTGCTTTTTTCTTTATCGGTTTTGGCAAAATATAAAGCATTTCTGTTCGTAAGGGTGTCCATCACATAGATTTTATCAAATTTGGTAAAATCTACCCTGCTGAAAAGCCGGGCCTTTTTAGCCGAAATATCAATTCCATGATCAATTCCTTTTTTCGTCGCTCTTTTATCAGGGGATTCGTTGATATGGTATGCTTCAAAGCCAGCAGAGTCTATTACGGCTGTAATATTCTTTTTTTTCAAAATATCTTTTAAAAGGCCCTCTGCCAGGGGTGACAGGCACATATTTGTATGGCATAGGAATAAAACATTGAAAGCAGCCATGATCGAATTTTTATAAAAATTTAAACAGTAGAAACGAGGCTAACAGTATTTTGTTTAACACTGCTGCTGAATAAACTATAAAGTTATTTTTTTATCCAGTTCTTCGACGTAATTCCTGAACTGCTTATCTGTTTCAATTAAATTATTCACTGTTCTGCAGGCATGCAAAACCGTCGCATGATCCTTGTTACCGCAATGCATACCAATTGTAGCTAATGAAGATTTCGTGAGTTTTTTCGAGAAATACATTGCTAACTGCCTCGCCTGAACAATTTCCCTTTTTCTTGTTTTGGAGTTTATCGCCTCAAGGGGCAATCCGAAATAATCACAAACGATTTTCTGAATATAATCAATTGAAATTTCTCTTGAAGTGTTTTTGACAAATTTATCTATCATCTTCTTGGCAAGTTCAAGAGTGATGGCTTTTTTATTTAAAGAAGATTGAGCAAGTATTGAAATCATTGCTCCTTCCAGTTCCCTGATATTAGTTGTAATGCTATAGGCCAGGTATTCAATGACTTCAGTAGGCATTTCAACACCATCCTTATAAAGTTTTTTCTCAATAATTGCAATCCTGGTTTCGAGATCCGGAACCTGAAGATCAGCGGATAGTCCCCATTTAAATCTTGACAGAAGTCTTGTATTCATTCCTTCCATTTCAACAGGTGGTTTATCGGAAGTAATGATGAGCTGCTTATTGCTTTGGTGCAAATGATTGAAAATATGAAAATAGACTTCCTGTGTCTTTTCTTTTTTAATTAAAAATTGTATGTCATCTATGATGAGAACATCTATCATTTGATAGAAATGAACAAAGTCGTTCGAGCTGTTATTTTTTACAGCATCAATATACTGATTCGTAAATTGCTCAGAAGTAACATATAATACAGTCTTCTCAGGAAAATTAGTTTTAACTTCAATACCTATAGCATGAGCAAGATGAGTTTTCCCTAACCCAACATTAGAATAAATCAATAAAGGATTAAAGGCAGTCTTTCCAGGATTGCTTGCAACGGCATATCCTGCCGACCTGGCTAATCGATTGCAATCTCCCTCAATAAAATTATCGAAAGAATAATTTTCGTTAAGCTGAGAATTAATTTTGATTTTCTTAAGACCAGGTATAATAAAAGGATTAGGAATATCTTTTGAGGAGCCCTTGTTGAGATCAATTGGCATATTTACCAGGGGATTAGCCGTAGCATTCTTATTCGAAGTGGGCAAGTTAACTGTATAGGGAGGCGTATTATTATAGGAATTCTCCATAATAACACTATACTCCAACCTGCCTTCTGAGCCTAACTCTTTTTTAACGGTCTTTTTGAGAAGCGTGATGTAATGTTCCTCCAGCCACTCGTAAAAAAACTGACTTGGGACTTGAATGGTCAATACATTGTCATTAAGCTTAACAGGCTTGATTGGTTCGAACCAGGTTTTAAAACTCTGGTGGCTGATATTATCCTTAATAACGTTAAGACAACTCTCCCAAACTGCTTTACAATTTTTTTTCATTCGCAACTAATTGTATTAAAGCAATTTAATATATCTTTAATTAAACTATAATATTTGTAATCAAATGTTTGCATTATGTGGAAGTTCGCTTTACTGTTGAAATTCGTCAACAAAAATCGATTAAAAAAAGTACAAAAAAAAGTAAAATCTTTCTTGGTTATTCAAAATTAATAGTGTATAAAACCAACCCGAATTTTTGAACATTATTTTTAAATAATTTGTATGTGATTATAAGTTAGATTATTAATCTTTTTGAGCTTTTCAATAACCTGATCCGATTTGCTTTTCCGAATTGAAATTTTGATGCAACATTTATTTTCAAAACTATTTTCAAATGGTTTTGTGTCGCTTTCCTTTAATATTCTCATCACAGTATTCATATTTTCGTATTCAAATTCTACATCGAAAATATCATTTATTGTTTTAATAATGATTTCTGAGTCATTGAGCAATTCCCTTGTGGCAGTTTTATAAGCATTTATTAAACCACTTACTCCTAATTTTATTCCTCCGAAATGCCTGACAACTACAACTAAAATATTTGTTAAATCAAATGATAGAAGTTGACCGTATATAGGTTTTCCAGCTGTTCCAGAAGGTTCTCCATCATCGCTGAACCGGAATATTTCTTTACTAAATCCAAGCCGGTAGGCAAAACAACGATGATTTGCATCATGGTGATCTTTGTTTATCGTCCTAAGCTGCTCATTTACTTCCTCTTCGCCCTTGACAGGAATCGCAATGGCTATAAACTTACTGCTTTTTTCTTTGTAAACCCTGGTGGAAATTGCTTTGATTGTACGGTAAGTGTCATCCGAAAACATTTATAATCAACATATTAAGTCAAAGAACTCTTGCGTTCTTTTTTTTGCTAAATATATCGAATATTTATTAAACAACACTTTTTGTAAAAAAAATTCTTTATTTTTTTAATGGAATGGTCTGAGCGATGAAAGAATTGCCAAAAGTTGAACAAAATTTTAAGGTACTTATAGGGATATAAAAATCATTCCGCATAAATTCAAGCACATTCAATGGAAAACTTATTTTTGCAGCCTGGGTTAAATTATAGCTGTTGTATTTCGTTGTAGGTTGTATTCAAATTTTGTAAGATGGGTAATGACATTTATAATAAGGTAAAGCTTTTAGCTGAGGCATATTGTGATTTGACAGCCCAAAACCTTTCTAATCTGGTCCGGATTAAATCCCTAAGCTGTGAAGAAAAGGAAGTTCAGCAGGAACTCAAAAGGCAAATGGAAGTTAATGGAGCTGATGAGGTAAAGATAGATGGATTAGGGAATGTGATAGGCCGATTAGGAAAAGGATCAAAAATAATAGCAATTGATGGACATGTCGATACTGTGGACACGGGTAACATCGACAACTGGACTTCAGATCCATTTTCGGGACTAATTGCTGACGGATTTGTGCATGGAAGAGGAAGTGTGGACCAGAAAGGAGGTGTCGCTTCAATGGTTACAGCCCTTAAGATTATAAAGAAGCTTGGAGTACCTGATGATATTTCCATTTATTTTGTTGGTAGTGTAATGGAAGAAGATTGCGACGGCTTATGCTGGAAATACTTAATTGAAGAAGAAAAGTTAATACCTGAAATGGTTATTATTACTGAACCGACAAACCTTCACATATACAGAGGTCAGAGGGGTAGAATGGAGATTCAGTTATCCTTTAAAGGGATTTCAGCTCATGGTTCAGCTCCCGAAAGAGGGAAGAATGCCATTTACGAAGCTTCAAAGGTTGCCCTGGAGATCGAGAAGTTAAACAGCCGTTTAGCTTTCGACGAATTTTTAGGAAAAGGGTCTATCACAATCTCCGAATTTAAATCCGGTAGTCCTTCTTTATGCGCTGTTGCTGATTATGCCCGCTTGCACATTGACCGCCGCCTTACCTGGGGCGAAAAAGAATCTTCGGCAATGGAAGAGTTAAAACAAATTATTCAGAATTATGGTGCCAATATCGCAGTTCCATATTATGAAGAGACAGCTTTTACAGGACTTAAATATGGAATGAAAAAGTATTACCCAACATGGAAACTTGAGGAAAATAACCCTGTTATTACAAATGGAGTAAAGGCCTACCAAAAGTTATTCAACCAAAAACCTATGTTAGATAAATGGACCTTTTCAACGAATGGTGTTACCATTAACGGCCTCTATGGAATTCCGGTAATTGGGTTTGGTCCCGGGAATGAAGAATTGGCTCACGCTCCCAATGAAAAAGTCCCTATTCATGATCTTGTGATTGCTTCTGCATTTTATGCAGCTTATATATATTCAATGAATGAATGATTGATTGATTGATATTACCGTACAAAAAATGACTACTAATTTAAAAAAAATATTAAATGAAATCTCAGGGCTGAAAAGCAATCTTCATCAGCATGATTTTTTACTTACATGGGAAAAGTCAAACGACGAAATCAAACAAATTCTTCTC
>Ga0105090_10001772_pt1 | contig 11749 bp, 11 predicted proteins | sample PPLLak3March2015_FD_79110 | JGI IMG/M metagenome (GOLD analysis project Ga0105090, IMG submission 79110) | Freshwater sediment microbial communities from Prairie Pothole Lake near Jamestown, North Dakota, USA - PPLs Lake P7 Core (1) Depth... | ecosystem: Environmental > Aquatic > Freshwater >... | reverse complement strand
GATATCACTGGTCGTGCCTGCAACCGCTGCATTCAATCCTGCGGTCTTCCCGCCGCGTCGAGGCATGCGCAGAAGCGTCACCCGCGGGTCCGAGAAAGCTCGTACGATTTCATCGGTACGATCGCTGCACGCGTCGGAGACTACGACGACCCGAAGTTTGTCGGCGGGATAATCCAGAGCAAGGGAATTTTCTACCTTGGCACCGATCACCTGTTCCTCGTTGTATGCAGAGATGACGAGTGTGACGCTCGGCAGCGCTGCCGCCGCTTCTGCAACCTTGTCTTCAGGGCTAATGCGCGCGAGTAAGCCAAGGCAGGCAGGATAGCCAACGTATACGTAGACGATCCAAGAAAGCGAAAACCAGAAGATAGCCTCGATCACGTCAGGTCACCGCGGCCGTGCAGACACTGTCGAGCAAACGCGCCAGCTGACCGGCCTGGGACGATCTTGAGTATGCATCGACCCTAGCAGGCGACCGCGCGGGGACATGGCCTTGCTCCAATTGCTCGAGAAACTCTGGCAACACTCTGGCGATCTCTTCGGCCGAGTCCAGTCTCGCGATTGTCCCTACTTCGGCACGTCTCAGAGTGCGAGCGGTATCGCCAGCTGGATCGGTCAGGGCAAGCAAAGGTCGCCCCGCGCGCAGGTATTCGTACAGTTTCGCGGGTATCTGGGCGTTGCAATTACTGGCTTGCATCAGCAGCAACGCATCAACCGTGAGCATTTCCTGCAGAGCCTCGAGGTAATCCAGCGACGGCGCCAGTTCCACAATGTCGTCGACGGCACGTTCGCGCAGCATCGTTCGATACTCGCTTTCATTTCCGCTCGCGCGTAGCACGATCCTTAGCCGGCGTGCCGACACCAGACCGTCCAACTTAAGTTTCGCCAGCGCGTCGAAAAGCGCGGTCGGGTCACGCTCACTGCGATATACGACGCCACTGTGCAACAAAACGACGGGCGCGCCCGGTCGCTTTGATTGCGAGGCGATTTTTGCTTCCGCTCGCGAAAACACTTCTTCGTCAAATCCGTTCTCGATCATTCGCAATTTGGACGCGAGTCCTGCGCCGAAGCGTGCCCCATATTCTTCCACCGCGCTGGGTGTCGTCATCACAACCGCCGAAGCGTCGGTCACTACTTCAGCTTCAAGCCGCTTAAACGCCTTGTTCACGGCGGGGTTCGGCGGATATGCGCCCTGCCACATCGGGTCTCGAAACTCCGCTATCCACGGCAGACGGGAATACCGTGCAAGGCTGAGGCCAACCCGGTGGGCGGTAGCGATGGGAAAAGTGGACCAGATCGCATCGATCGAACGATCCCGCAACAGTGCCTTGCCCTTCGGAACAGCCCAATACTGCCAGGTGCGCCACCTGTCGGGCACCGTAAGGAACCCAGGGTAGCGACCAGCAAATCCGAGTTGGCGCGCCGCGTCCAGGCCGAAGGCTCTGTGGACCTCGAGCTGCTCTGGTACCTCGTTACCGCGACTTTCGCCGGATTCTGCGTAAGCGCCGGGCGTGATCGTCAGCACTATTGGATCCCAGCCGAATTTCGGCAAATGTTGGGCAAATCGCAGCGTGCGCTGTACCCCGCTGCTGCCACGCACCGGGGGGAAGTGGTAAGCGATCATCAGGACTCGCTTACGTTGCGCTGCCGCATCATCGACCAAGACCACTGCTCATGTACCGCTGGAAGCTGGCAGGGGCTCGACGCTGATACCCTTCTTGCGCAACTGATCGCGCAGCCACGGCAACGGATATCCCAGCGCATACGCCTCGCGCGCGTATGACTGTGAGCGCGTCAGGTCGTTGGCTTTGAAGTAATCCAGGCCGAGGGCGTACTTGATCTCAGCTGACGTGCCGTTGGTTGCTTTGTCGCCTGCCAGCAATGTTTCACGAGCCTTCGCTGGATCGCCCGTCGACTTCTGCATGCGCGCCTTGTTCAGGTAGGGCAACGGTGCCCCTGGCTGCGCCGCGACGGCCTTGTCGAAGCATTCGAAAGCCTTGTCGCGCTTGCCAGCTGCCGCATACGCTGCACCGAGGTTCGCCATCACGTCGGGATACAGGAAGTGCTGCGGGGGCAGGTTCTTGAGCATGTAATCGTGATTGCGGATCGCCGCCTCGATGTCACCATCGCGCTTCACCCCGGGCGGCAGCGCAAGCCCCCTCTGCAGGTAAGCCAGCCCGGCGCAATGATGATGGAGTCCGTACCATGCGTCGGGACCCATCTTGGTCTCCCACGCGCGGACGGTCGCTTCGCTCTGCTGCCGATTGGAACTCCGACCTTTACCCGACACGACGAACCGTGCCCGGCAGTAATCAGGCCACTTCTGCCATTCCTCATCAGTTGGGCTGAATTGCAGCGCCGAAACGCCACTAGGGAATGCGCAGCAAAGCACAGCGAGCAGAACCAGCAACAGGGCGTACTTGGCGTGCATGTTGATCCTCCGAACCTGACCGTCAAACGACTGTTGGTGTCTGGCCACTACGAATCCTTGCGCGCCCAGGCATGCGCGTCGAAATAGGGTTGCGCGAGTTGGCTTTGCCGCATGATGGTCAGCACTCTTGCCTGTGCCGACTCGTTCAGTTGAGTACGCCATTTCCATGCGCTGTCCATTGGGTTCTTGACCACACTATAGTAGCCGTCCTTCTGACTCCCTGTGCTGGCCTCGAGGAACTGCTCAGTCTGCGAATTCCATGAAAGTCCGCAGAACTCAAACAGCCGGCGCGTCACCTCGGCAGGTGCCGAGCAAAGCTCCTCGTAGTAAAGCAGTTCGTTCCTACCGGTCGGCGCCGCCTGTTCCGCGGCAAACTCATTGAAGATCACCCACCGCCACGCGAGACGCTCATCGGGATTCATTGCCTTGAGCTTGCCGAGCGTCAACTCGCGACGGACTGCCGGCGCAGTTCGACACAACATATCCAGCAACTCGTAGTCTTCTGAAGCGCCACTGTGCGTGAACTGGTTGGACGATTCGCCACGCAGCACAGAATTCACGTAACCGCATGGGTGACGCAGAATCTGGATCGACCGGGCATCTGGCAACGCCCACAGGATCATGCCCAGGCGGCCCATCGATTCGATTGACTTCCAGACCAGTCGATAATCATGACTGGCAGGAGGCGCGGCCGACCCCAGCACCGGCAGACTCACTCCGCCCCGACCGGCGACTTTGCTCGCCGCGGCGCTGACTCTATGCAAGGAAGTGCCAAGACCGGATCTGTAACTCTTGGGAAATATCGGCTGCTTTGCGGCAACTCGCTCCGCACGCATTCGAGCCACCATGCTCAAATAAGAGGTCAGGTACTCGCGGTCCTGTGCAGACCCCTTTGCGCCAGCCATCAAAGGGAGATCGCGCAGGGCCTGCTCCGTGTCGGGCTCATGGCGATACAGTGTCTCGGGATGACTGTCGAAAATCTTGCCGATCCAAGTCGTCCCCGACCGTGGCATCCCGAACAGCAGAATCGGACATTGGCTCGTCATTGCCATTCACTCAGGTCACGACCCGTCATATGGGACAGCCGACCGATTTCATCCGCGAATTTTGACTTCATCCAGGAAATGTCATCATCGGACACTACTGCAGTCTCACGACGCGGCTTGCTGTGATGCCTACGGATCCATTTTCCCAACGGCGTCCCCTTGACGACGTCCACGGTCCATTCGAGTCGCGCGCGCTGGAGGAACTTCTGCATCTCAGGATAGATCACGCGGTTGACGCGCTGTCCGATCCCGGGTGGCCTGAAGCCAGTGCTAACGCCGAGGTAGGCAAAAAGCTGGTCCAGCAAGCGAGCCGGGGCGGCACTGATGTCGTCGTAAAACAGGACCAGCACCCGTTCAGGCGGTATGTACCTGTAAACCGTTGCCAAGTGCCGGGTATAGAAACCGCGATCTAGGAGGCTTTCCACTTTTTCGGCAGCCTGGCGAAACGTCATGCCCGCATACCTGTCCGGATGCAACGCATACGCAGAAATCGCACGGTCGACTGGATTCCGCAGGATGACGAAGGCCTTGGCATCCGGTAAATCTTTCGACAGGCGCTGCAATGCTTCTTCTCGATACATGTAGTCCGGCGTGATCTCGCCGCGGGCAGCCGCATCAGTTCCTTCCGCGAATTGCGATCGGTACCAATCGAGCCCCTGAGTATAGTTGCGCGAGAAAAAATACAGCTCCTTCTTGCGGCTCATGAAAATGTCGGGATGGGCCGCCAGGCAGGTATACAGCCAAGTGGTCCCGGCGCGTTGAGCACCCAGCCCAACGAACGTCGGCAGGCAGGCGCCAGGCGCAATTGCAGCCACGTTCGAGGTCAAGGCTCGCGCTCCATGGACTGGACCGCCATAACGGTCCGTTCGGACACCCATGATCGCCATTCGTGCGACGAGAAAGTGTGATTTGCATCCGAAAGTTCAAGCCATTGCACGCTGGGCCGCTGCAGCAACCCTTGCCATTCGGGCGAGGCCGCGACCAACGCCCTGAATTCGCCAGCAGTCAGGTCATTGCCGCTGAGCAGAAGCACTATTTGTCCGGAGAACGCCTTTAATGCGTGAAGCATCCGCATCCTGAAATCGGTGGGCATGCCGGAGTCTTCACGTCGGCGGCTGCGCTGGAAAGTGGCCAGGAGCCCGACCGCGGAACGCAGCATGGCCGCTGGATTGCGCATCACCTTGCGCCAGAACGCGGGGTTGAGCACGCGCCGCGGATAGTAAGTGCGAAGGTAGGACTGGGCGAGGCCCTGCTCGCTTCTAACCCATGGGTTTAGCAGTACCAGGCCTGCCACGCGAGAATCGTCCGGCGCGTACATCAGCGCCGCTGAGGCCCCATCGCAGAGCCCCCATAGAGTCACGCGCTGTATTGAGGGCTCGCGCGCCTGGAAGACATCTATTGCCGCACGAATATCGGGCGCGACGGCCTCGAATGTAGACTGTTCGCCTTCGCTGTCGCCCATGCCGCAGTAGTCGAAGCGGAAGCAAGGAATGCCGCGTTTCGCGAGTTCACGCGCGAGCAGCACAAACTGACGATGGCTGCCGGCGCGATACTGTGGGCCTCCTACCACGATGAGGACGCCGACGCTCGACGGCGCGGCTTCGACACGATGGAGAATGCCTAGCAATTGCTGGTTCCGGGCCGTAAACACCAAGGCCTCTTCACGCATGGGCAGCTACACCACATTCGACAATCGCATTTACCGTGGCGTTTACCAAGCCGGGGCTCGTGGCGATTTCGACCGTCGACCAGAACGGCTCGCCAGCCACCGTCCGTTTGTGAACATCCCAACCGGCTCGTTGCCAGGAGTCCACTACCCGTTGCGCTGCTGGGGTGACTGCTTCGCTGTCGGCCGTGCCTACTTCAAAATAGGCAATTCGTTCGAAGCGAACCGCAGGAAGGTCGACTAGACTCGCCCCTTCCACTTCGGACAGCAGCCTCGCCGAGACGCGATAGCCTGCCACTTCGAGGCTTCCTGTGCGATTCAACTCGTCACGGATGCGTGTGCTGCTCTCTTGCACGTCGCTCGTGGCGAGCAGACCTTCCGCAAGTTTCAGTCGTAAGAACTGGTTTACGAATACCTTGCCACTGGTCACCGGCTGCCAGAGCACGAGTCGGCCGAGTTGCAACTGCGGGACGTCCTCCAGAGCCTTCAGCAGAAGGCCTCCCGTGCGCACCGCGATGATGCTCATCCGTCCCGCATCGCGAGCCACTAGCCACCGAGCAGCATCGACGATGTCCTCATGCCACAACGCGACCCTTGCGTCGCCGAAATCACCGGCGGAATCCCCCGTGCCGAACAGATCGGGCACGAGTACGTTGCATCCCGCAGCCTGCAAGGCTCGCGCAGCCAGTGCGACCGTTCGGCGACACTTGTTCATCTCTTCTGCGAATGGAGGAACCACCAGCACAGACCCTTTCGCCCGGGAATGCCGGGAAGGGTAATAAACACAGAATCGCTGCCCCGCCACACCGGGAAGGAAAAAGGGCTCCATGCGCGTTCGACCTCTGCGGCGACGTCAACCCAGGCGGGCTTCGACGAAATCGGTCAACGCGCCTAAGCTGGCGAACGCATCCGCGGAAATGTCGTCGTCGTCGATGGCGATGCCGAAATGCTCCTCGATTGCAGTAAGCACGTGCACGACCGCCATCGAATCAACCTCCGGGATCGCTCCCAGCAGCGCGGACTCGCGATTGAGATGACCTGCCTTCTCGCCCAGTTGCAGGACACGGCCAAGTATCTGGCGGACATCATTCAAGGTTGCTTCAGAAGACTGCATGGTAGGTTCCAGAGGGAAATCACGGTCAATGTGGGCGGCAGAATCCCGGCTCGATCCGGGGACGATATAGGAAGACATTTTCCTCAACGCCATTGATCAGGACAAAGACGTCGAGGCCCTCGTCGTACCTGAACCGCCCATAGGTACCCGTCTTGTTCGACTCCGCGGCAGGCGCCGGGCTGGCCGAGTCCGGCGAAACGCGCTTCCAGGCCAGTGTTGACAGGTTCAGCAGATAAATATCGGGGCCTCCCGACCAGGCTACAAGACATCCTGATGGCGAATGATAGTCGAAGCCCGGCCCATAGGCTGTCTCCATGGCCTTGTCCCCAGTAGAAAGCAACGTCAGGTCCTCCTCAGCCCCCAGCTTGTCGATGTTCCATCGCTTGAATTGCGGTGGGGTGTCGCGCGAGGCGCCAATGAGCACCAATTCCCGGCGCACAGGGTCAATCGCCGCCGTACCGTGCGCACGGACATGGCTGGTCTGCGCGCCAACCTTCCACGCATCCTTGCCGGGGTCGTACTGCATGATCGAACCCTTGGTAGTCGGCAGGAACAGGATGGTTCGGGTCTTTGAATCCCAACGCGCGTGCGCGCCGATCATCCCACCCTTGCCTCGGGCCAATGGGGGTACAGCAGCGCGCACACCCGTGATCCATGTGCCCCGACTCGCGTCGAACTCAGATATATCCCGGGTAAACTCGCCCCCGCCCCTGGGGAATGGCCCAGATCCGCCGAACGACAGCAATTTGCCCAGGGTAGGAACGTATTCGATGTAGTTGTAAGTGTGCCGACTGCGAGGCTGGCCGTCCGGGTAAAGAGATGTTCGCTCGGAGTCCGGTTCGCTGGGGTGGCTCAGCAGCTCCCATTTTCCGCGAGCCACATCGAAAGCGTAAACCTCGTTGCCGGAATAGTTGCTGTGCCCGCCGCCCCAAATCAGCATTCGATGGTGGTCAGTGTCATATGCGCCACCGCTCCATGCGGTGATCCCGCGAATCGAGCCGCCGCGCGAAGGGCTCACCGCCACGGCCGCCAGGCGACTCTGCGGCACCTCCGTCCAGCGCCCCGCGACCAGGTCCGGGCGGGCACCGGTCGTGCCGCCCCCCGCCGCGCCGGATGCGCCACATAGGGCCAAGCCGATTGCGAACCATGCAAAACGATACTGCCGCAGAAAAAATGCCATGGTTTACGTCTCATGAGCCGCGTAGTGCCGGCCTCGATACATTGTGACCGCTACCCAAGGTGGGATTTCGTGACGGGACGCGCAATAGAACCGACCCGGTCAGCTAATATTCGCAATTCATGCAGAACAGCCATTTACTAAGCAGACCTCCGGCCGTGGTCGTGGGCCTGTGTGCCCACGGTTTGGCGATCGTCCGCAACTTGGCACGTCATGAAGTCAGCGTCCTGGCCCTGGACCAGAACCCAGACTTGCCCGGCTGCCATACCCGTCTCGCCGTTGCCGAAAGGATAGCCGACAGTAATGGTGAGGGGCTCGTCGACGAATTGATCCGTGTCTCGACAAAGCGGGGTCTGCCGCCAGACACGGTACTGTTTCTGACGAATGATAGACAGGTTGCCACGATCGCGGGCGCGTGGCAGCGTCTGGAAGGACGCTTCCGCTTGAGCTGGGCTGGGGCCGCCGATGCCGTCTCGAGCCAGCTTGAAAAGTCCGCACACGACGCACGGGCAGCCCAAACAGGGTGCAGCTATCCAACGACGCGAACGATTTCTGACGCTCGCAACGCGGTCACCGCTTGCCTGGGACTTCACCTCCCCTTGATTGCGAAGCCGGTTAGGCCGCTCGGCTCGTTCAAGACGCGCATCCTCGAGAGACCGGATGAAATACTCAACCTATGTAGCGAGCACCCATCCGCGCTCCCATTACTGGTTCAGCCTTTCATTCCGGGCGATGACGAACAAATCTACTTTTGTGCGCTGTACCTTCGAGAAGGCCAGGTCCTCGCGCGCTTTGATGGTCACAAACTTCGGTCGAAACCGATGGGACATACGACCGTCGCAGAGCCAACTTCCGAGTCCATGGCGTATGAAGTGGCGCAGAGGTATTTTGGCGGCCTCAGACTTTCCGGGCCGTGTTCTCTCGAGATCAAGCTGGATCCCGCGGGGCAGCCCTGGATCATCGAGCCAACCGTAGGACGCACCGATTTCTGGGTGGACGTCTGCTGTGAGAGCGGAGTGGAACTGCCGTGGGTCGAGTACTGCGATCAAATTGGCTTGCCTTCGCCTCCCGTTCCGGAGAGAACGCCCGCGGTTTGGTTGAATACGGAACGCGATCCTGTGGCCGCAATATGGCTGCTGCGTCGAATGATGCTTGGGCGGTTCCCGTACCGACGATTGATTTTCCCGTATGCGAGATTGTCCGACCCTGTGCCATTCCTCGTCAGTCTGAAGCAATTCGTCAGGATGCAGATACGTCGTCTACTTCGTCGGGTCGCGCGAATGATCCATGATGAACGTGCGGAGAACACCCCTCGTGGATGACTTTGCAGTCAAGATCCTCGCAACAGACGGGGCTTGGTCAGTCAGCACGTCGGAGGGGCCCGCATCCTCGCCACTGTGGACCAGTGACGATAGTTCCGTGGCGGTCCACTTGCTCGGGGCCACTTCTTCAAGCACTGAACAGTCGTTGCAGCTTGCCGCACGGATCGGACTGGGCTTTCTGAATGATCGCGCGTCGTGGGATCATGACATCAGGACGCCGACCGTGATCGTCGATCGGTCCAGTGGCACGGTGCACGCTGGTGTCGACAAGGCCGGAATCAACCAGATTTTCTATGAGGCGCGCGGTCGGCAACTGACCGTGGCGTCGACCCTGCAATCTTTGTCGAACATTGCACCGGCTACTCGGTCGATCGATCCGCAGGGCCTGTTCAACTACATCTACTTTCACTCGATCCCTGCGCCAGGCACGATCTTCAAAGGCATCAACAAGCTTGACGCTGGCGAACGCCTAGCCTGGTCGAGTGGCGAGATTTTACGTGAACGCCGGTTGATCGAGACGCCCGGCGAACGCGTTGAGACGAGTCTCTCTGATCTCTCTGCGCAACTGAGACATGAACTCGAGTCAGCCGTCAGTCGAGCGCAAGAAACGGCAAGCCGCCCGGGAGCGTTTCTGAGTGGAGGCCTGGACAGTTCAACCGTGGCTGGGTATCTCGCCAAAGCGCACCCGCAGGCACCTACGTTTTCGATCGGCTTCGATGCCGCCGGCTACGATGAAATCGAGTTCGCGCGGATTGCATCAAATCATTTCGGCACCAACGCCCACGAGTATTACGTAACACCTGATGACGTGTGTGATGCGGTCGAGGATGTCGTCGGCTCGTTCGGCGAACCTTTCGGCAACTCTTCGGCAATACCTGTCTATTTTTGCGCCAGACTCGCGAAGGAACACGGAGTCGATCTGATGCTCGCGGGTGACGGCGGAGACGAACTGTTTGCAGGGAATTTCCGCTACAAGAAGCAGATGCTTTTCGAGCACTACTGCTCACTTCCGCGATTTCTCCGCCGTTCATTCATCGAGCCACTTTTGTTGCAGACCGGTCTCGGGCGGTTGCCCCTAGCAAGCAAGGGTGCGAGCTATGTTCGGCAGGCCCTCATTCCGCTGCCCGATCGACTGCAGTCATACAACTTCCTGCATCGCCACGATCCGGCACAGGTGTTCGACGAACGCTTCCTCGGCGCGGTAAAAACCAGCGAACCGCTCGACCTATGGCGCAAGGAATGGGACTGCTACCCGGATGCTGATTCGATTGATCGCATGCTCGCACTGGACTGGAAGTTCACGCTGCACGACAACGATCTCGTAAAAGTGAATTCGATGTGCCGTCTGGCTGGTGTCGAAGTGGCTTATCCGATGCTGGATGAGGCGCTCATTCGATTCAGCACGCGCGTACCCTCCGACCTTAAGCTGAAGAACGGCGAACTTCGTTGGTTCTATAAGCAGGCGCTGCGCGAGTTCCTTCCGGCCGAGATCATCAACAAGAAAAAGCACGGCTTCGGACTGCCATTCGGCATCTGGCTCCGCAACCATGCCGGCCTTCGCCTTGTTTCGGAGCGCGCACTCCAGTCGTTGGCCGAACGCGGTGTTTTCCGCGGTGAGTTCCTCCAGCAAACACTGACACTGCATCGCGAGGATGCCGCGGGCTACTACGGCGAACTCGTCTGGATTCTTATGGCCTTGGAACTGTGGCTGGCCCGCCATGCTCCCGGCACCCGCTTCTGACCAGGAAATCGCATGCTGACCAAGAAAGAGAAAATCACCAAGGCAATCAAGGCCGCAAGGACTTCGCTGCAACCCGCCGCTGACCCGGCGATACCCGTCTTCGTGTTGGGCGAAATGCGATCGGGGACGAACATGCTGACTGAAGCATTCGAGCGAACTCCAAGAACCGAGGTCTTTAACGAGAACGACGAGAACGCGTTCGCCGCATTTGAACTGCTTCCCTTGCCGGTCATCGAAGGTCTCGTGACACGCAGTCGAGCCACCCATGTGGTATTCAAATGTATCGCAGACAACGCACGCACCACTGAACTTCTCGATCGGTTCCCGACCGGGCGTGTGATCTGGATTTATAGGCGTTATCAGGATGTCGTGAATTCGGCTCTCCGCAAGTGGACGCAGCACCGCGAATACATCCGCGTTGTCCTCGAAGAACCTGTGCGCGCCGGATGGCGCAGTGCAAACCTGTCCGACGAGCAATTGTCGCTCTTCCGGCGCTTTTTCACCCCACAGCTCACGGATGCTTCGGCACGCTGTTTGATTTGGTATGTGCGAAACCAGAACTACTTTGCCCAATTGCTGGACCAGCGAGGCGAAGTGCTACTGGTCAACTACGAGATGCTCGTAAGTCAGCCTCAGCAGGAACTGCAGCGCGTCTTCGACTTTCTTGGGCTGCCAGTCGCCCGACGTTCGTTTGCGCACATGAACACGGAGTCGGTGCAACGGGAGCCCGACGCCGTCGCGGATCCCGAGATTCTAGAACTGTGCGGACAACTCATGCGTAGGCTGGATGCCGCCAGGGCCAGCAGCACGAGTTGATAGAGACGGCTCCGCCGCTCGCATCGCCCACGACCAAGCGGGCAATTCGCGTCACGCTTCGCGAGTACCGTCACACCTCCTGACGGCTTCACGAAAGTCGCGCGGGAGGCATTGCGCGCCGTCCTCCTACGCTGATGCGCGTGCCGCACGGCTATGGTCCCCGACCGTTCAATTCGACGATGCCCTCTTTGCTCTTTAGGAAGAGGGTGCCATGCGCCGTTTCGTCCGAAACGTATTTGCCGCTGCAATCGTGGGGGCCGCCTTTGCTTCGCCCTTGAAATCCTCGCCCGAAGTGGCATCGGCACGTGAGGCTGCGGCGTCCTTCGTCTTCGCCGACGTTCCCGAGATTTCGTTTGTTCGCGGTTATGCCGAGAGCGAGCAGTTGGGCATCTGGCAGATCGACACCGGCAACCTCTGGTCGCCGGGCGACCTCGAT